>Ga0197142_1004277_pt1 | contig 11607 bp, 12 predicted proteins | sample GBS60_MetaG_FD_148614 | JGI IMG/M metagenome (GOLD analysis project Ga0197142, IMG submission 148614) | Sediment microbial communities from Great Boiling Springs, Gerlach, Nevada, United States - GBS 60_MetaG | ecosystem: Environmental > Aquatic > Thermal springs > Hot (42-90C) > Sediment... | reverse complement strand
CTATCAGCGTGTATATGGTAGTTACTGTAGCTATCGATATGAATATTGCCCTTGGTATATTCTTCTTTGGGTTCCTAACCTCCTCTCCTGCCTGTACTATAACCTCGTAGCCCTCGAATGCTATGAATGTTAATACCATCGCAGCGAGTATACCCGTAACACCGAATGGAGCAAAATCGGAGAAGTTTACTACCCAATCTGGATCTGTATACATTACAGCAAAACCGAATGATATCAGTACTGCTATAACTATGAGTTGTGTTAACGTTATCATATTCCCTACATGACCAGTGGGCGCAACCCCCTTGTAATTAACATATGCTAATGCTATTATGGTTAGTGTAGCGAATAACTTATCTGCATACACTATACCAATATTAAACACATCCAATAGTCCTCCCATGAACGTACCGAAGCTTATAGCATACAGACTAGTAGCTACTATATGCGCAAACCATCCCAGCCAGCCGTTTATGAATGGAAATGGTCTAGGGAGCCCTTCCCTTATCCACCTGTACCCTCCTCCTACCTCTGGTATGGAAGAGCCTAACTCAGCATATGCCATAGCTGTGAATATGGTTATTACTGCATTGAGCATGAATGCTACCATAACGGCAGGGCCTGCTAGACCTATGGCAGGGCCTATAAGGATGAACATGGAACCTCCTATCATAGCTGCTATACCTATCATCACTACGTCTAAGAGATTGAGCGTACGTACGAGATGTTCTTCTTCCATACGTCTCACTATTGTAGGTGTAATAATAAGTATAAAGATTAATACAGATCTAAATTTAAATCAATTAATCTAATCCGATCTAATTCAGATACCGAGAGTTAGTAGAATTGCAGCAATTATCAGAAATACTGGCATGCCTATAGGAACTGCTAACCTGGCCCACTCCTTGAAGCCTATCTTGAGTATACTTGCAAATATTATGTTAGGTACGTTTCCAGGTATAAGTAACCCCCCTGATATGACCAGTGATGTGAGGAATGCTCTTATCTCATTCAATTCCATATTACTACTAACTAGGGCTGCTGTCAATGTAGCGTTATCAGCTGCAGCAGATATAAGCCCGAAGAAATAGAGTACTCCTACACCTAACTCTGCCACAGGCTCTGCCAATGGTTTGAAGAACTCGCCTAATAATGTCAGACCAAAGATGAATGCATATATCTTAATGGCGCGCATTATTACCTCTTTTTTACTAGATCTGTAATCCGTGACATAGACATCCTCCTTACCCCTTCTCTTACTGTAAAAGTATGTTATCATAGCGAATAATGCAACCAATGGTATAAGTATATCCCAGAGATTATCGAATAGGAAAGTGAATCCTGCATTGTAAGGCTCGTCCTTCAACTTCGCTATGGCTATAGTCGATAACGGCTCACCAAGCGGGAGTAGTGCTGCCCCTATACCTATCGCAAAAGCTGCAAATACGGATATCCTAACCTTCATGTATCTGGGTAACTTTGAGAAGGCTAGTAATTCAGCCAGTATGACACTTGCTACTATAGCAGATATCACGCTTGATACAACTCCTAATACAAAGACCAATGATGCCAATATGGATGGACTATTCAGTCTATCCGCGATTCTCGCGACTCTATCTCTAGCATAGTAGAATGCTAATCCTGCTCCTAATACAACCTGAGTTATACCTATAGGTATATCGCCTATCATAATTGGATGAAGCAACGCCTCCTTGAGGAGATAGAATGACCATATGTTGGTTATGGTCACAACCACCATGCCTGTAATAAGGAAAAAGTACTCTATGTTATGCTCCACCTTCTTAGATACCATAGGTATAGCCAATATAGCCACTAGCGCTCCTATCTGAGGTATCAATCCATCAAACATATCGTAACCTATCTATCCTCACCTCATAATATAAATATTCTTATTTTATTGAGGCTTACTATTATTATTTATATGCTTTGATATGAGTGTACTTACTCCACGCATGTAACTCCTTGCTATATTACTTGGACTCTGTGATGAGTACCAGATACATGCTAGTACATCACACTCTTTACACTCCTTTATGATATCCCACTCCTCTCTATCCCATATATACTCTATATCATGCTCGAGTAGGCTGTAGGTATTATCCTTGAACCTCCAGCACGGAACCATTACAGTGCCATCTGCGTTAACGAACATGCTCTTCCATACACCACACTCATCGAATACAGTTCTACCATATGCTATTATCTCCTTCCAGTAAGACTCTGGTATTAGAATGAATGGCTCCTTACCGCTCTTTACATGCTCTAGTATACTCTCACTAACCTTAACCATGGTATCTCTATCTGGTAGCAGTGAGTAGTTAACATCAGATCTATCCTCAACGAAGGTCATGCTCACCGTATGTATACCTAGGCTCCTTGCTCTATCGAAGTACTCCTGTGTTATGAACTCCTCTGTATTCCATCTGGTTATTACTGAGTTGATGTAGAACATCACACCTCTATCCTTCAAGAGCGCTATGTTATTCATGACTCTATTGAAGGACTCTGGTCTCACACCCCTAACCATACAGTAAGGCTCCTGTTTCAGTGAATCCATACTTATGCATACATGGTCTACAGCATTCTTCAATCTATCAAGATCTAGGGTATGGAGTAGCGAACCATTAGTTATCAGAGTCACAGGCATTCTCAAGGACTTGAGGTACTCTAGCAGCTCAAGTATATCCTTCCTGCTTGTAGGCTCACCTCCCTCAACTATACTCCATATAGCGTACTTTGCTGCCTTGCTCATTATATACTTCCACTCATCAGTACTCAAGTCACGCATTGCTACTTGCATCAACTGTGCCTCCTTATCTGCATCACCGAATGGACACATAGCACAGTAGTAGTTACAGTAATGCGTTATACTGAATACTGCCACCAAGGGTCTCCTCTTACCCATAAGTCTGTTCACTGACCATCTGCTTAGTAACCTGATAGTCCTTATGGTATCCATAATCTTGGTTCAGATTCATACCTTATAAGCTTGTTGCTCAGTAACTGCAGTAGAGTTAGGAGGAGTAGAATGTAATAGTAAGCATATAGATAGGTCGATCCTACTTTTAGGTATATGAAAGCAGTATGTATAGTCAGTGGAGGACTGGATTCTACATGCATGCTAGCCTATATAAAGAGCAAAGGGTATGATGTGTACGCATTGACATTCAAGTATGGACAGTTGAGTAGACAAGAGGTCAATACCGCATTAGAACTCACATCAGTATTGGGGGTAAAGGCGCATAAGGTCATAGATATATCATTCATGAAGGAGTTGTACAAGGGGAGTAATATACTAACCGAGAGTAGTACTAATATACCATCAGAGTTCGATTATAGCATAGTAGTACCTATAAGGAATGCAGTATTCATAACCATAGCAACGGCATACGCATTCAGTATAAATGCTGATATGGTTGCATATGGAGCACATAGGGATGACCATAACTACCCAGACTGTAGGATAGAGTTCGTCTCTAGCATAGAGCATGCACTGAACCTTGCTGAGATAGATGGTATAAGCAGAGGTCTAAGGGAGCGTGTAAGGATATGGAGCCCTGCTATAGATGGCTTGAGCAAATCGGATCTAGTGAGTATAGGCTATAGACTACTAGGGGATACCATATTCAAGACATGGAGCTGCTACACAGATGGTATAATCATGGACAATGAATTAATACAGTGTGGGAGATGCGAGTCATGCAATAACAGGAAGAGAGCATTCTCATCTGCAGGTATAGAGGATCTCACCAGATACGCCTCATAACACTCAATTTAAATATAATATTAATAGAGTATCAGATATTGAGAGTGAGGATAAGCGAGATATTCACGAGTATAGAGGGAGAAGGGGTATACATAGGTACAAAGACCCTCTTCGTTAGACTCGCAGGTTGTCCATTGAGGTGCTATTACTGTGATACGCCATATGCGTTGAGCATGAGCGATGGCAGGGAGTATACTATTGAAGAGGCATTCCAGATGATCAAGGAGAGTCTCAGCATGAACACATTCAAGGTGAACTTCACAGGAGGAGAACCACTGCTACAGCACCTAGCATTATACGAACTAGCTGAGATTATCAAGAAGAGACTAGGATTAAGGATATACCTAGAGTCATCATGCTTCGATTCAGACAGATTTCTGTACCTCCTTCCTCTACTCGATATATGCAAGGTTGAGTTCAAGTTGAGTGATGCACTTGCAATAGATTATAGGCACTATAATATGCTATTCGATAACGCATTAAAATGTCTAAGATATGCTATAGATATGGATAAGATAACGTACATAAAGGTAGTAGTAGGTATATCTAGTAGCGAGGATGAGTTAGGGGTACTGATAAGGAGGATATTCGAGGATATGAATATAGATAAGGATGATATAAAGGGGTTCATACTACAACCCGTACATGGTAAGGGCGAGCCTACGCTCGATAAGATGCTCAAATTCTATGATATAATCTATCCTTACTACGAGGATGTTAGGATAATACCGCAGTTGCATAAGGTGATGGGAATACCATGAGTGAGAGTGATAAAGATTACTACAGTAATAGCAATAGTGTTACAAGTAACGATAACAACTATATAGGCAGGGATAGAAATAGATACAAGAGACAGAGTAGTAGGGGCAATGGCAACAATATACAGAGGCGTATGTCTAAAGCAAAGATAAGCAAGCTTGTGAGGCAGCTACTGATTGAGATAGGAGAGGATCCAGATAGGGAAGGGCTTAGGGAGACTCCAGGCAGAGTCGCTGATATGTACGCTGAGATATTCTCCGGTTACTCACTTGACTCAGAGCTCGATGTCACATTCACAGAAGAGAGTGATATGATAATAGTGAGGGAGATACAGTTCTACAGTATGTGCGAGCATCATATCCTACCATTCTTCGGGAAGGCTCACATAGCATACATACCTGATGGTAAGGTATTCGGCATCTCAAAACTGGTCAGGTTGGTTGAAAAGTACTCTAAGAGACTGCAGATACAGGAGAGGATGACCAAGCAGATAGCAGATGAGTTAGCCGATAAGGTTAAAGGAGTACTAGTCGTTATAGAGGGGGATCATATGTGTATGCGTATGCGCGGAGTGAAGAACAACAGCAAGATACTTACGATAACATATAGGGGAGAGTTCAATGATAGAGTGTTGAGGGAGCATGCTATATCTGTGATAAAGGGTGGATATGAGTACAGTGAGAGATGTGTATGAATATGGTAGATCAACTATCAACTATAAATCAACCAATCAACCACTGATCAACCTACGCATGAATTAAATTGGTAGATCTAGATACTTACTATTAAATTATATATGGTATGACTATGCTTATAGAGTATGGATACCATCGTGCTTACTAGTAATAGTGGGAAGGACTTCGCTACCAGACTTGCAGGGTCTCTAGATCTTGATGTTGTAGATGTAGAGACTATGATATTCAGTGATGGCGAGAGCAAGGTAAGGATACCAATACCTCTAGATAAGAAGGATGTTATACTAGTACACTCAACACACCCTCCAGTAGATAGGCACATTATGCAATTGTTCTTCATACTCTCAAAGGTCAGCAGAACTGCCAACAGTACAATACTGATAATACCTTACCTAGCATATGCCAGACAGGATAGGGAGTTCTTGGAGGGCGAGGTCATAAGCATAGGTACCATAGCAGATATAATATGCTCCTACAGAATAGATGCTCTCATGACATTCGATGCGCATAGTATGCTTGCATTATCGTACTTCAAGTCCCAGGTGTATAACCTCTCTGCTATACCCCTCCTTGCTAGATACTTCAAGGATATGGGTTTAGATCCCAGTGGTATAGTTGCAGTATCCCCTGATACTGGCGGGGCTGCAAGGGCAGAGGAGTTTGCAAGTATACTGAAATGTAGATCTATAGTGTTAAGGAAGAGCAGAGATAGGGTAACAGGTGATGTTAGCATAGATACATCATCTATAGATGTTGATGCTCTCAACGATAAAGTAGCTATAATAGTAGATGATATGATAAGCACAGGTTCGAGCGTTATAAAGACTATAGAGAGTATAAAGAGATTATGCAAGGAGGTGTATGTTACATGCACTCATGCTTTACTATTAGAGGATGCTTACAATAGGATAATCGGTGCCGGTGCAACTGATATAATAGCGAGTAATACAGTCCCTAGTCATGTAAGCAGGGTCGATGTATCATATATAGCAGGTATGAAGCTGAGAGATATGCTCAAGAGTAGGATAGTCAGATAAAGAGCAACAACAGTAACAACAATGATATGATGATAATAATAATGATAATAATAAAATGAGTATAACAGAAGGGTATATGTATGCAGCTTAGATTGATATTCTTAGGCACATCCTCTGCTGTACCTACATCTAGTAGGAATCAGCAGTCTATAGCAGTGGTTAGAGGAGGCGAAGTGATCATATTCGATGTTGGGGAGGGGATGCAGAAGAACTTCATAAGGAGTAGCATAGGCATGAACAAGAGGATGAAGATACTCATAACACATATGCATGGAGACCATGTATTAGGATTGCTGGGCTTCCTCCAGACTCTAGCATTGAATGGGAGGGATATGCCTATCCATATATACGGACCAGAGCCTCTAAGGGAGTATATAGAGTTCAATAGAAGGTTGCTGAATATGAATCTGACTTATGATCTATACTTCAAAGAGGTTCATGCAGGTGTGATAGTGGAGGAGAGGGATTATATCATAGAGGCATGCGAGGCCGAGCATTCCATACCATCATATTCGTATCTACTGAGGGAGAAGGATAGACCAGGTGTATTCTATCCAGAGAAGGCAATCGCTCTAGGAGTACCTAAGGGTAGACTATGGCATAGACTACAGCATGGCGAAGATATAATCATAGATGGCAAGATAGTAAAGTCTAGTGATGTGACTGGTAGCAAGAGGAAGGGTAGGAAGGTAGGAATATCTGGCGATACCGTAGCTAACCATAGACTAGTTGAGTTCTTCAAGGACTGCGATGTACTTGTATTCGAGGCTACATTCATTAGCAGTGATAAGGCTAAGGCTATAGAGGCTATGCACTCTACAGCAAGGGATACAGCAGAGCTTGCTAGTAAGGCAGGCGTAAAACTACTAATTCTTACTCATTTTAGTGCCAGATACATCGATACAGACATACTTGTTAGGGAGGCATCCAGTATACATGGTAATGTAATAGCGGCTGAGGATATGCTCAGTATAGACGTGCCGTATCCAGAATAGTAAATAAAGACATTATTTTATATCATTATATAGATAGATACGGATGATTTCACATGATGAATATAACTCATGCAGTCAACCATTCTATCAATGAGTATATATCATCAGACTCTATGGTTATCTTTATAGGCCCCAATGGAGATTCATCTTCGCTCTCACATACGCTGACCACTCCAGCGTATGCTGCCTGTTTATTGAGGTAGAGCCATGTAGACCTACCATCACTATTCTCATTCATTATCCTCCTGAACGTATTCATAACCTGCCTTGAGTGTATCTGCTCCCTTATTATCTTGAGCCTCTCTATACCATCAAGCCTTATGCTGAGTATAGAGTAATCGTTGTAATCATTAGTTGTGATGCTCCCATCCATACTTATGATATTCTTTATAGCCTTGATAACCTTCTCCGTATCCTCTGAAGGATTCACTGTACACTCTATACGTATTATACATTTATTCATACTTACCACTGAGATACTCATCTATCCAGTACTTAACTACACTCAATGCCTTATCTATAAGCTCCTCCATACTACCGTTGTTACTGATTATCTCATCTGAGTAGGCTATAGCCTCTCCTATACCAACATCCAACTCCCTCCTATCTCTAGCCAAGAACTCCTGCATACTCAATGGGGCATCACTCCTCCCTCTCTTTACTAGTAGATCGAACCTTCTCTCCTTTGACGCATGGATAGCGAGTATCTTAACATACCCGTACTCCCTCAGTCTATAAGCCTCCCCTATGCTCCTTAGACCGTCTATTGCGTAGTACCTACTCTCACTATTGGAGTCCTTTATGATCTCACCTATGTATACTGCTATAGCATCTGTACCATACTTATTCCTTAACTCAAGCATAACCTTCCCTAGATTGGAGTCATTCAACTCTAACCCTCTCTTTCTAGCCTCATTCCTAACCACATCTCCCATACTTATCACTAAGAAGCCTAATCCCCTGAGAGCCTCAGCTACAGTAGTCTTACCTGAACCAGGGAGTCCTGTTATGCATACTATGAGAGGCTTAACTGGCATATCCTTTAAGATAATAAGGCACTATATTTATCTTATAATGGTGTATATGCGTGTATTCATAGCAATAGATGTTAATGATGAAGATGCCATAAATAATATGATGAGAGTACAGAGGGAGATACTCAGATACGCAGGGAATGCCAAACCTACAAGTAGAGAGCAGTTACACTTTACACTCATGTTCATAGGAGAGGTGAGTAGTGCCACAGTTGAGTCCATAGTGGATAGGCTTAATAGAATCGATCTCAGATCCATTGGCATAGAGTATAAAGGCGTGGGTGTATTCCCAAGTATGAGTAATGCAAGGATAGTATGGGTTGGTGTGAATGAGGGTTCTGCATCAGTACTCAAAGGAATAGCATCTGAGATAGAGTATAGACTAAGAGAACTAGGATTCAGAAGCGATAAAGAGTTCGTACCTCACATAACATTGCTACGAATTAAGGATAGAGTAAGAGACCCTAACTTTACCTCTGTATTAAATAAGTATAGGGATGTGGTACTAGGCAGAGAGGTGATAAGGAAGATCAAGGTCAAGAGGAGTGATCTTTTTCCTACAGGACCAGTATATACAGATATAGCGGTTATAGAGGCAAAGGAGTGATGAGGAAGTGATGATGAAGGATGTGCTCGAGTATGCATATAGACTAATCGAGCCTACATTAGAACAGAGGGCGCATGCGGATACTATAGCCTCTAGATGCTTAGATACTGTAAAGAGTATAGCAAGGAAGTATGAAGAGGTTACAGATGTAATCTTAGTAGGTTCATACGCAAAGGATACATGGCTCCCTGAGAGTATAGATATAGATATATTCCTTAAGATAAAACCAAGTGTAGATGAGCATAGGTTCGAGTCCATAGGTGTCAAGATAGGGTTAGATGCATTGAAGGGGTATAACCCCTACTTAAGGTATGCACAACATCCATACGTTGAATCTATGGTAGAGGGTATAAGGGTCAATGTAGTACCATGCTATGATGTTGAGATAGGCAGATGGAGGAGTGCTACAGATAGAAGTCCTTACCATACATCATACATGCTCAATATGTTGGATGATATGAAGAGGAGGGAGGTGAGGTTACTGAAGAGGTTCATGAAGGTTATAGGGGTATATGGCGCAGAGATAGCAGTGGAGGGGTTCTCTGGTTACGTATGCGAGGTACTAATACTAGCATATGGTTCATTCATAGATGTACTGAAGAAAGCATCGGCATGGAGAGATAATGAGGTTATAACTGTACCTTCATCCAGATTCAGTGTTAATGGTATACGTAATAGGTTTAGGGATGACCATACCCCATTGATGATACCAGACCCCATAGATGAGCATAGAAATCTAGGCTCTGCAATATCCTACGAGTCAGTTGGTAGGTTCATACTCGCAGCAAGGAACTTTCTTAAGAGTCCAAATATTGAGTACTTTACTATTGCAACTGTTACTTATGATAAAGATACTAATAGTAAGCATAAACCAGAGATCAATAGCACTATTGTACTGGAGTTCACTTATGAGAGTAGGAGCGATGATATAATCTATGGCCAGTTGAAGAGTAGTATGAATGCTATAGTAAAGCAGTTGAACGGGAGTGACTTCAACGTAATAAGATCTATATGCTATGTAGACAGTAAGAGTAGGAAGGCATACATAGCGCTACTATTGGACTCTCTAACAATACCAGCTATAACGGTTAAGCAGGGGCCCAAGGTATTCGATATGGTAAGTGCCACACGGTTCATAGAGAAGAACAGAGATACTCTAATATGGATAGATAATGAAGGTAGGCTAAAGGCTATAGCTAGAAGGAGGTTCATAGAGGCAAGGTCTCTTATAGAGTATATATTAACTGATAGGCTTGAATCATCTGGCATAAGCAAAGGAATAGCATCGGATATCAAGAAGAATGGATTCAAGGTTCATGTAAGTGATGTAAGAATGATAAATGGTCTACTCGCAAGCGATAGATATGCTTTCAGGAACTGCTAGATCGTATAGTATAGTAGACGGTGAGTATCCATCCATAATATCCTATCCTTATAATGCAGAGTATGCTAAACTTATAATAGATGAGTTACAAGGACTGGATGTGAGATTTATAGTAACAGATGGTTCTGTTAACATAAACGGGTATAGAGTAGTGGGGAAGGGCTGTAGTAGTATAGTGCTTAAAGGCATATACAGAGATAGTGTAGTGGTGGTTAAGATACTCAGGAGTGATTCATCTAGGCAGAGTGTTGAGCATGAGGCATCTATGCTCAAGTTAGTTAATGGAGCAGGAATAGGTCCAAGGTTCATAGCTAATAGCAGACATGTACTTCTGATGGAGTATCTATATGGAGAGGCGATAGGCGAATGGTTAATCCATGCAATTACACAAGGTGGTATCGATGGTATGAAGAGCGTACTTGGTTGCTTGCTTGAGCAGTGTTATACTCTAGATAGTATGGGGGTAGACCATGGAGAGCTGAGTAATATGTATAGACATGTCATAGTAACAGGGGATTATGCACACATAATAGACTTTGAGGGCTCTAGTACCAAGAGAAGTGTGAAGAACCTAACCTCTGCTGTACAGTACCTCTTCCTATCTCCCAACAGTAGTATACATCTTAATGTTAAAGATAAAGCGTCACTAGTATATATGCTCAGGGAGTACAAGCGTAACATAAACAGGATTAGTTTCGATAGAATAGTAAGAGTACTTGGTATATACTAGATGTTGTGAAGTTATAATACAATCAAAATTATCTATAGCTTATATATTACATCATACTCAATTTATATTATATAATATGATACCATGCTAATCATTACAGCACGTCTACATCCCTTATACCTTCTCTACATATATAGAAGTTAGCACTACCACTCATCGGATATGTAAGGGTAGCATTTATCAATGTATAATCATTCCTTGAATTGATCCTTCTTAGCATTAACTTGTAATGGGAGAAGATGGATAAGGATCTATCCATTATCTGCCTCTCTACACCATCGATATAAGTGATCCCATTGGTAACTATACTTATTGAGTTGATCATTACAGTATTCACAGCAAGGTCATGCATGAACTTCATCATCATGAGACTACCCTCTCTACCCTTTCCTGCATACTCTGCCCTGACTAGTAGAGGGGCATCCTCAATCACTACCAGTATCCTATCACTGTGCATATACTGCAGTGATCTAATAAGTTCATCTACTGTATAGACTCTGGTTATGTATACCCTATCAGTTAACTTCTCTACATCATTAGCCTTTACATCGTTCAGGCACAACAGTTCTACTACCCTCT
>Ga0197142_1004274_pt1 | contig 11616 bp, 9 predicted proteins | sample GBS60_MetaG_FD_148614 | JGI IMG/M metagenome (GOLD analysis project Ga0197142, IMG submission 148614) | Sediment microbial communities from Great Boiling Springs, Gerlach, Nevada, United States - GBS 60_MetaG | ecosystem: Environmental > Aquatic > Thermal springs > Hot (42-90C) > Sediment... | reverse complement strand
GGGAATGGTATAGACAGGTTAATAAGCCTGCCATTATTACATATTCCCCTCCGCTATCAGGGCAAGATCCTTGGCCATTGGCCAAACTCTCGTAGCATTTTTCCATCCCTGGAGGAACATAATAATCAATCCAATCGACATCTTCAGGTCTTATTACAACTAATACCCCCGATTCTGATCCGGTGTCTTGTTCAAAATTATCGAAACCTCCAACTGGATCAAATATTAATGGCACCGATATCGAAGGATTAGTTGTAATAGTTACTATATCATCGGATTGAATGGAAAGAATCCATCCATTTTCAGTAAGCCTTCCCAAGAGATTCTTTCCATCGTCCGTTCGAGGGGAATGGTATAGACAGGTTAATAAGCCTGCCATTATTACATATTCCCCTCCGCTATCAGGGCAAGATCCTTGGCCATTGGCCAAACTCTCGTAGCATTTTTCCATCCCTGGAGGAACATAATAATCGATCTCACGGACATTATCAGGAGTAATAATTTTTAATACTCCTGACATTATGTCTGGTTGAGATTGAGCTGGTAAGTTTGTCAGCATCGTCAGCATCGCTAAAAAGCAACTCGTCAGAATTATCAAGATCTTCATGGTTTATCCTCCTCAACAGAATGTAGTCTGCTGATAAGTACTATAATACAAAAATTTTTTAGTCAAGTTTAAATTGTGGATAAAGTGTTAATTTTTTATCTTGGAGTTGCTAAGGCTTCTTCATCTATATAAAATTTTTTACTTAGAATTTTTTTTACGTTAGCTAATTTTTTATCTTCAACCTTTTCTATTCTAACAAAAGAAGAAAAATACCATTCTTTTGTCATTTCATCCTTAGTTAATTTATAAATAGGAAGCTTTTCTTTGAAATTTCCCCAATCTTTTTTATTTACTAATGTTGGATAAACACTAAAATTTCTTAAAATATCAGTTATAACAAAGCCAGAATTTATAATAAATTTTTCTATCTTATACCATTTTTTTAGACTAGACTCAAGAGTTGTTAAGCCAAAACAACCAACGCCTTCATTTTTTAAACATAGCATACATCTTAAAAGAAATGTTTTCATTCCTTCTAAAGTTTCAACAGGATCAGTTATAAAAACATCAAATTTATTTATAAGAAAATCAGGTACGGGATTTCTAGCATCATATTCTATTGTTTTTATGGGTAATTTATATTCTAAAGCCACGCCATTAATAAAATCTATCAATCTTTTGTCTATTTCAATAACATAAATTTCTTTCGGTAATTTTGTTAAAGCTAATGCTATACTTATAAGATCATCGTCTCCCAGGACAATAATTTTTGCATTTAAAAGATCTCCTCTTTCATAGATAAATTCGACTCTTTTTATAATATCTTCAGTTTTTATAAAACCTTGATCAAATTCAGGTATAGCAGGTGGTCTATTTTGGCATATTTTTTCAAATTGTTTAAAAATGTTATAAAAAAATTTATCAAAAGTATAACCATTACCATCGCAACTTTTACATTTAATGTTTTTTATTTTCTTAATAATTGATATTTTGTTTTCTAATTCTTTGTTTTTTAAAATTTTTTGAAAATCCAAATTTCTAAAAATTTTTAGTGCTGTTTTTAAATCACTATCTATTTCGGGATAAAATTCATAAAAATTTCTACTTTTATCTTTTATATATTTTTGAATGATTTGTTTTAAAAATCTATTCGTCATTTTAAAATTAAAATTAATTTTAAAAATTGTTCAAATTTATTTTTAAATAATAATTTTAGATAAGTTTTTTAATATTTAAAAAATTATTTTATCATAAATTCAAATTTTGTTCAAAAATATAAAAAACAATATAGTAATAAAAATAACATCTAAAAAAATAATTAATTATTAAAGATATATCTAATTAAGATTTTTTATTTTATAAGTATTTCATCTCGATGAGGGCCGATTGATATAAAGCGAATCGGTACTTCTAAAAAATTTTCTATGAATGAAATATATTTTCTTGCTTTATAGGGTAACTGGCTTATTTTTTTTACTCCTCTAATTGGTTTTTCCCATCCTCTAAATAATTTATAAATTGGTTTAGCCTTATATAATAAATCTGTATTTAGTTCAGCAAATTTTACCACTTTTTTGCCTATCTTATATCCACAAGCAATATATATATTTTTTAATCCGTCAAGAACATCAAGTTTTGTTATAGTTAATTCAGTTGGTTTTACAAGGTCGCATGAAAATTTAAGAGCTTCAAGATCTAACCAACCACAACGACGCGGTCTGCCAGTAGTAGTACCATATTCATTACCTTTCTCACGAATTATGTTCCCTATTTCATTTTTTTCTTCGATTGGAAATGGCCCTTCTCCAACTCTTGTAGTATATGCTTTAAATATTCCTATTACATTAGTTATATCAAAAGGTGAAATTCCTGCCGCAGCGTGAAGTGCTCCAGGAACTATATTTGAAGAAGTAACATAGGGATATGTACCCCAATCTATATCAAGCAAAACACCATGAGCACCTTCAGCAAGAATTTTTTTATTTTTAAGTAAAGCATCTTTTATAATTAGAAATGTTTCTTTTACATACGGTTTTAAAAATTTACCCTCTTTTGTTTTGATAAAATCTTCCACACGAATTCCAGTCCTAAGTGCTTTAGCAGCATATGTTGGCCCAATACCCATGCCCGTTGTTCCTATTTTAAGTTTACCACGTTTTTCTTCTAAATTTTTGTCTTCTATTTTTTTATCTTCAGTTACAATATGTGCTCTTTTTGAGATAAATAACCTTCCTTTAGTTTTTATACCAGCCCTTTCAAGCATTTTAATTTCATTAATCAAAATTTTAGGATCAATTACAACTCCATTAGTAATAATACACTTGGTTTTAGAATTAAATATACCAGATGGTATAAGATGTAAGGGAAATTTACCATATTTGTTTATAACAGTATGACCAGCATTTGCACCTCCATGGAATCTTATTACAAAATCAACAGATTTTGACATAAAATCTACAATTTTTCCCTTACCTTCATCTCCCCATTGTAGTCCAACTATTACAGTTACTGACATACTTATTTAAAATTAAAAAATTAAAAATTTATTTGCAATTGAATTAATTTTAATAAAATAAACTTGAAAATTATTATACTATAAAACTCTATATAATAAAAACTGATTTTTTATGATATAAATTAAAAATACTAAATACTAATTTTAATTTTTAAAAAGCTTTATAAATTCTCTTTAAAGTTTAAGTATGCTTTTTGAAAATTTTCTTCAACCTTTCTCCAATTAATAATATTCCAAAAATTTTCTACATATTCTGTTCTTCTGTTTTGATATTTTAAATAATAAGCATGTTCCCAAATATCAAGCCCCATTATTGGAATTTCTTTAAGCATTAAAGGATTATCTTGATTAGGCAAAGAATATATTTTTAATTTTTTTTCTTTAGTTAATACTAACCAAGCCCAACCTGAACCGAAATGTTTGTTAGCAGTTTCTGAAAATTCATTTTTAAAATTTTCAAAAGATCCAAAATCTTCTATTATTTTTTTTAATAAATCACCCTCTGGTTTTTGAAATTCGCTGTGTTGTAAAATTTCCCAAAAAAAAGTATGATTAAGATGACCACCGCCATTATTTCTTACTGTTAATCTTATATTTTCAGGAATATTTTCTAAATTTTTTATAATATTTTCTAAATCTAAGTTTTGTAAATCAGGATATTCCTCCATTGCTTTATTTAGGTTATTTATATAACCCTGATGATGCTTTTGATGATGAATTTCCATAGTTAATTTATCTATATATGGCTCAAGATGATCATATGAATAAGGAAGTGGTGGTAAAAAGTATGGATATTTCATTTTATTAAAAAAAATATTAATTAAACTGCGCTAAATAAAACTCTAATTATTCGACCTTAATTTTTTTAAGTTTTCTATTGAATTTATAATTTTTGTTTTCAAGTTATTTATCTCATTAATAGTTTCATTTTTAATTTTATTATCTAAAGATAATTTTCTAACACTTTCTTTAAGTTCATCAATTATATTTTCTGTTTCTTTTATATTTTTTATTTTGTTTAAATTTTCTTTAGCAGATTTAGATGAATTTAAAATTAGTTCAATGGTTTTACTGGCAATTTTATTTTGGGTGGTGGCAATTTTATTTTTAAGATTGTAAAATATTCCTAATAAATATAATTCAGAATAATCTAATAAGAGTTGTTCTTTATTTTTTATACAAAGATTAAATAATTTATTCTTATATTTAGCACATTCTTGATAAATATCTTTTATGTCTGATTTTTCATTTATATATTCTAAATAACATTTCTCTTTCTTATCTTTGTTTTCTAAAGATGAACATTTTTTTATGGCATTTATTTTCTTATAACATTTTACCTTTTCTATGCCCCCTAAATTATCGCAGTTTAATAATTTTTCTAATTGATTATTGTTTATATTAACATCGTTTTGAGAAAAAGTATAATCTATAAATAGAAACGAACATAAAAAAAGGAAAAAAGCTAACTTTTTTATTGAAAAAATTGATATTAAGTGCATCACCCTATAATAATTCTTTAAAACTGTTATTTAATCTTGCTTCTTTTAAAATTTTAGCCATTATCAATAATTCTTTAAAAGAATAATCTAACTTTTCATTGTAATTTTTTAGAATTTCGATAATTTCTTCATTACTTTTATCTTTTTTAATAACTTCATAAGGAAGATGTAGGCTATTTCTTAATGGTATAAGTCTTAATTCGATGGCAACTAAGCGAAGCTGTTCTATTGATCTTGCGCCGCCTAAAGATCCATAACTTATAAAAGTTACAGGTTTATAAAACCATTCTTCATATAGATAATCTAAGTTATTTTTTAAAACTGCAGGAAAACTATGATTGTATTCTGGAGAAATTATTAAGTATCCATCAGCTTCATTTATTTTAGCTTTCCATTTATTTAAGATTTCTAAATCTTTTTCATTTAAGTTTTCTTCTTTTTCAAGAAATGGCAACAGAAAATCTCTTAAATCTAACACTTCAATATCAACATCTTTATAGTTATTAATAACCGACAATGTCCAATAACATACTTTTTCAGAAAATCTAATTTTTCTCGTACTGCCAATTATTAACTTGATCTTAATATTTTTCATTAATTTAATTATATACGAAAAAGAGCATATTTAAAATAGTGAAAAGATAGAGATAATAGATTATTAAACTAAGGATTGAATAAAATTTTAGAATTTTAAATTCTATGGCGAGAGGATGACAAGTGTAATTTCAGGTTCATTTGTGACCCTTGGTGGTTCATAAGAGCCTCCGCGACTTCGATCAAACTCAACCTTATTGTTTAAAGATAGATATAAATTTCTATCATCTGCCGTTAAAAAACTTCTAAATTCTAAAAATATTCTGCTACTAATTCTCTTTGAATCTCTAATTATAATAGAATTAGGATTAGAAACATCAATAATGACTATTTCTCTTTTTCTAGAATGAACTGCTTCTCCTGCTGGCGCTGTATATCTTTTGATTAATACATATATACATAAATTTAATTTAGTTAACTTTTTATATACTATATCTTATTGATTAATTTTGGGTTTAATATTAAGATGGCTTACAAAACTAACTTGATTATTTGAAATTTTAAATATAGTTAGATAATTCTTTGAAAGATGAAAATTTATTGCTCCATCAGATTTTCTTTCAGAAATATCTATTCGCCTTAAAATATATAAAAAGTTATTCTCTTATAAAATATCTATTGTTCTATCTATAATTTTATAACTTGGCCCAATGTTAATATTTAAATTAGGTTTTTCAATGGTATTTTCATAAATCTTTATAGGATTTAATTGACCTTCCATGTTAAATATTACTAATAATTGATCATCATCTCTATTTCTGGCTGCGTCTATAATATAAAGATTTTTATGCTTACTTCCTTTGCCCTGGGTAGTTATATAGATATCTAATGGTGAATTAAATTCACTATCTGTGGTGGAAAAATTATCTAATGGTATTTTTCTTATAATTTGAAGATTAATAGGATTTAAAACATTAATAATATTTAAAATATAAATTATCATTTCCCTTTGTGATGAAATATATGTAGTTATTATAAAAGGCAGATTTGACGTCCAAAATATAAGCAAGGCTTTCTAAATGTAATCCTATTATCGCCTAATTTTAATTTATTAATAACCCCAGGATTGTTTAAGTTAGAAACATCTATGCTAAATAAATATGATTCATTGTTAAATTCACTATTAATAGTATTTGCAGTTATAAATATATTACTTCTATGAAAGTAAATAGGAGCGCATCTTCCAGTAAAAAAATTTTTTTCAATAATATAATTGTTTATATTCCTTGCCGATCTTATATTTGAAATATCTATTGTAGATAAATTTAATCTAAAAAGACCACCTAATCCTCTACCATATTTATAATCTGAAAATAATGAATATATGAAATTTTCTTGAGGAATGGCTTATAATACATCAATTATATGTTTTTCTTTATTTCTAGCTGGATCAAAATTTATTCTGCTTACCTCATTTAACTTTCCACTAAACAATGGAATTGGATATGTTGGGGTTTACGGCGTATTATTACTTTTTGTATCTCTAGTTATCATAGGCGTTAGTATACTTCTTATATTAACTTGCTGTTGATTTAAATTGTCTTGTCTTTGGTTTAAATTACTTAAATTATTTAAATTTCCCAATATTTCATTAAGATTAAGTTGATTGATATTTAATAATTTGTTAAGATTAATTTGATTATTTTAACCCAATAATTGGACTAGAAGAAGTAAAAATAAAAATAGTATTTTCCCATTTTTGATTAAAATTTGTTTATTTTTAACTTATTTCGATTATAATATTACAAATAAATTATTTTAAAACAAAATTATTTAAAGCAAAAATAAATTTTTAGATAAATTTTTAAAAAAATTTTTATTTAATACCAAAATCTTTTTTTATTTTCAATATTGTGTTTTTTAGTTTAATTGGACTATGCTTTAAAAATATACCCTTTCTATTTATAAAATCACCAGTATAAACTTTTATGCCTAAATTTTCTATTTTTTTGATGTCAGCTTTAACTAGTTTTTTGCCCTCTTTCTCAATTAATTTTTTGAATTTTGGAGGGATTTTATCTATATTAACTATAGCTATGTCTATTTTGTTTATTTTAGAAATTTTTAAAAAATTAAAAACATGGTCATAGGCAGTAAAATTATCTGTTTCGCCTGGTTGCGTTAACAAATTAACTATAAATATTTTTATTGCTTTTGATTTATTAATTTCTTCTCTTATGTTATCTATTAAGCAATTGGGTATAATACTCGTAAATAAACTTCCAGGACTAAATATTATCATATCAGCTTTTTTGATTTTGTTTATAACTTCACCTGGAGATTTTACATTTTTAGGAATTATTTCTATATTTGTGATTCTTTTTTTGGTTTTTATTCCATATTCTGTGATTTTATGTTCACCTTTTACAACTTGACCATCTTCAAATTCAGCTTTTAATTCTATCTTTTCTAAAGTTGATGGCATTACTTCTCCTTTTATTCTTAAAATTTTTGAAGCTCTTCTAATTGCTTTTAAAAAATTACCCTCACTTTCTATTAAGGCAACTAAAAAAAGATTGCCGAGCGGATGTCCCTTTAATCCGTTTCCTTTTGATAATCTATATTGCATCATTTTTAATAAATAGTTTTCTATATTTGATAAAGAAACAAGACAATTTCTTATGTCTCCAATTGCTGGAATTTCATATATTTTTTTTAATATTCCAGAACTACCACCTGAATCTGTGACAGTTACAATAGCAGTTAGATCCTTTATTTGTTTTTTGTATTCGTTTTTTAGGCCTGTAAGTGTGTTTGACAATCCTGTTCCTCCTCCCAAGATTACAACCCTCATTTTTTATGATTATAAATTTTTTTCTTAATTTTTGCACAATTTATAATTTTCAAAAACATTTTTTTAATTGATTAATTTATAATAATATTAATTAAATAAACACATGAGAATAGGAAGAGAAAGAATAAATAATAGAGAAAGAAAGAGAGGAAATTCGTTATGGCAATTATTGACATTTTTAAGAGAAAGATGGATAAGGCTGCCACGAAGATTAAGATCATTTATTTTGGCCACTATATTAGTATTAAGTTCAAGTGGAGTTAGTTATAATATTGGATTTCAAAGAGGCATAAAGGAAGAAAGAGAAAGAATTACTACCGAATTACTAGGAGAACTTAAAAATACAGATCTTTTTCTTTTATTAAAAATACTGAAAGGAGGAGAATATCAAAAACATATAGAATTAAAAAACATACCCCCAGAAATAGAGGGAGAAAGCTGGCTTGGTATTTTAAAACTAAATAATGGCGAAATAGTTGATGTAGAAGATTTGCTTAAGAGAATGATTGAAAAGAAAAAAGAATGGATAGAGAGAAATATGGAAAATCAATCCAAAAAAGAAATTATATTTAAAAAATTAGAAGAATTAAAGCTTAAACTATTAAGTGAATATAAAAATAATACTGGAGAAAAAATAAGTTTTAATGAATTTAAAAATTTTATTAGGGGATGTTTTGATATTTCTTTTGATATCTTAGATGAAGAAAAACTGTCTCAATCTTTTGAAAATAAAGAAAGATTTCCATTTTTTGAACAAATTACCAACGATGAATTTTTTAGAGATTACTTATGCTACACATCTTGTGGTATTATAATGACAGAAATAAGAATAAGCAGCGATAATGGTCAAAAAAACAAAACTTTCCTTGAAACAATAATAAATAATTTAGGTATTAATTTTTTAAATCTTATAATTGCTATGAATGATGAAAAAATTTCTTATGGGCCTTATCAATTTACTGATCAAGCAGTTGGTGATGATGACAAAGTTTATCCAGCAAGCTATTTGAAGGAAAGGGTTGTTGATAATAAGAATATAGCTAATAAAATTAGGGAAATGCTGGGAGAAAATTTGGAAGGTGTAGAAAAGATTATTTTGGATACTAATGTAGAAAATCTCTACCCTACAGATGTTATTAATATTAAGCCAGAGCAGCATTATTTTGGAGAAGTTTCTTTATTTACATATTATTTAATATATCTAATAGATAATCTTAATGAAGAAGATTTTAAGAAATTAAAAGAAATTTATAGTGAAGATAAAAAAATTTTTTGTGAAAAAATTTGTCTTTATTTAGCTTATTGTCATCATAAAGGTCCAAATAGTGCTATTAATTTTTTTAGAGATCTTCTTAATAAGCTTCCAGGCGTTGAAGATAATTTTTATTATGTGAAAATATTTAAAAAAAATTTAGAAGCTTTAAAAAATTCATAAAAAATTTATTATTAAAAAGAAATAATCTTAAAATTTTCTCAATGTGTTTTTTTGAACTTAAGGACTAAAATTAATAAAATTTTAACTATAAACTATGGAACATAATAAATTTTATATTTTAAAAGAATTTTTTTTAAAAAATATTTCTGCCAAACAAATAGTTTTAAAAAATACCTTTTGGTTATTTTTGGGAGAAGTATTTATTCGTTTTTTTAAGTTTTTTTTGGTGGTGTTTGGTGCTCGAATTTTGGGTCCAGAAGGTTGGGGCTCTTTTCAGTATGTTTTGTCTATTGCTGCTTTCTTTTTTATTTTTTCTGATTTAGGAATAGATTATTTAGTTATTAGAGATTATCAACAAAAAGAAGATTTTAAAGAAAGAATTAATACTGGAAGTTTTATAAGAGAAATTTTAGCCTTTATTTCTTTAATAATAGCATTAGTCTTTTCATTATTTTTTGAAAATCCAGATTTTCAGAAAACTTTTATTTTGTTATCCCTATTTTTGTTTTTGGGTAATCTTAAAAATTATCTTATAAGCTTTTTTCAAGCTATACAAAAAATGGAGAGACAGTTTATTATTGTTTTTGTTGAAAGTTTATTAACTTTAATTTTTGGAATTATTTTTCTTTTAATATTTAAAAATATAATTTCTTTTGCTGTTGCTTATTTTTTTGGTATTTTATTTTCTTTTATTGTAGGATTATTTTTAGCCAAAAATTTCCTTTATTATCTAAACCCTAAATTTAATTTTGAATTTTTTAAATATTATTTTCATAGTGGTTTACCCTTAGCTCTTTTTGGCACCCTTGGGTTTGTTTTTTTTACGGCTGATCAAATAATTTTGGGAAAATTAAAGGGTGTCGAAGCAGTTGGTTATTATTCAGTTTCAAATAGAGTTATTTTATTTTTGATAACACTTTCTTCTTTATTTTTATATTCTCTTTTGCCCCAAATAGCTTTAAATATTTCAAACAAAGAGAGATTGAAAACCATACTTAAAAAATCTATTTTTTTTATTATATTAATAAATTCTTTATTTTTTGTTTCAGTTTTATTTTTAGCTGATTTTTTACCTCTTCTTTTTGGCGAAAAATATATTCCCTCAATTCAACCCCTTAAACTTTTGTCATTTATTTTATTTTTAATTCCTTTAACTAGTTTATTTGATAATTTTCTTTTTTCTATTAATAAACAATGGCAAAATTTTTTTATTACCATTTTTTGTGCTGTGTTAAATGTTATTTTAAATTTAGAACTTATTCCCTCATATGCAATTTTTGGCGCTATTTATGCTACTTTAATTTCGCAACTTATTAACCTGATTTTAACTTCCATGCTTTCTTATAGATATTTTAAGCTTTTAAATGAAAGGTAAATTATTTTGTGTTAAAATTAATTTTGTAAATAATAAATTTCTAATATTATTTGGTTAAAAAATTAAATAATAGGTTATCGAAATTTTTGAAGAATATTTATCCATATCTAAATATAAAGATTTTTTTTGATTTTAATAATATTGAAGAAAAATTTAAAAAATACTTAAAGAAAGTTGCTAATATAAACCTAAAAAATTATTAATATAAATTAACTAATTTAATGAAAAAAATTGGCATAATTGGTTTAGGGATAGTGGGCAAAACTTTGTTTGATTGGTTAAAGAAAAAGAAAGTTGATATCAGGGGATATGATAAATTTAAAAATTTTGGCAGTATAGAAGAATTAAAAGACAGAGAAGTTATTTTTTTGTGTTTGCCAACTCCATATAATAAAAAAACAGGCTATGATTTATCTGCTTTAATTGAAAATATTGAATTTTTTAAAAAACCAAAAATTTTCGTTATACGTTCAACTGTTTTACCTGGTACAACCAAAGAATTTCAAAGAAAATATAAAAAACACACCTTTCTATTTAATCCAGAATTTTTAAGAGAAGCTAATCCATGGAAAACATTTATTAATGCTAATTTACAAATTGTTGGTTATACTGAAAAATCTAAAAATTTTGCCTCAAGAATTTTAAAGCTTTTACCAAAAGCAAAAAGCCTAAATACTATTATGCCAGCCACTGAATCAGAAATAATAAAACAAGCTGTAAATTCATTTTTAGCTATGAAAGTGATTTTTGCTAATCAGATATATGGGCTGACTAACAAACTCAAAGGAAACTATGAATTTGTTAGAAAAGCTTTAGAAAATGAAACAAGATTAGGCAAAAGTCATTTTGATGTT
>Ga0197142_1004273_pt1 | contig 11619 bp, 17 predicted proteins | sample GBS60_MetaG_FD_148614 | JGI IMG/M metagenome (GOLD analysis project Ga0197142, IMG submission 148614) | Sediment microbial communities from Great Boiling Springs, Gerlach, Nevada, United States - GBS 60_MetaG | ecosystem: Environmental > Aquatic > Thermal springs > Hot (42-90C) > Sediment... | reverse complement strand
TAGCAGGTAACGAGTCAGAAGAAGCAATTGCAAGGATAACACTAATTCAGTAATAAAACTAATACAATAAAGCCTGTGGGGAATCCCCCACAGGCTTTATCTATGCAAAGTTAATAATGCTTTTAGATTGCTTTAGCTTTTTCCAAAAAGTAAGTTTATACACACTTTAGCCATTACTTGGTTTATAGAAGTTTTATGTTGAACTGGCTCCATCAGGTTTAAACGAAGATTAACTCTTTGACATTGTAAGCTTTTAGCTTTATAATATGTTGAAATTTATGCGCCCGTAGCTCAGTTGGATAGAGCGCCGGACTACGAATCCGTAGGTCGGGGGTTCGAATCCCTCCGGGCGCGTTTATTTATATTAAGTTATTAACATTTTTCAATCCGTTTACCTGACATGATTTGTTTAATTTTTGTGCAAAATGGCAGTCTTAATCTTTGTTTGACACTGAAATTGTTATATTTTTTTGAAGGTCAAATTAGAATTTTTCAAGACCATCTTCTAATCTTTGCGTGTTTGCGTGTTTGTAGTTTACTTGTGCTTATCGGATAGTACCTGATTTAACATTATGTCTAAAGTTAAAGTAAGGAATTTCTTTATGGTAGAATATAAATTCTTCATGGATTATTGCCATTGGTCCAACAAAACTCATATCCCTTTTTGAAACATTCCAAAGCTGAGGTAATTCATCAATCCTAAATTTTCTTATGTATTTTATATCTTTTGTAATTCTTGGATCATCAATATTGCTTAATTTTTCTCTACAATGTTCTATACCTAATTTCAAACTCCTGCTCTAAAAGATAAATTTCAGCCTACTATTTTCTTAGTATTCTATTCAGATATTATTACAAGATGTACTCAAACAATTGGTAGGTATGGTAAATTTCGTCATATCAACTGCCATATCTATTTAACTCATACAGCTTTCTGCTTTCTCTGACTTGTTATTCTTTTTGTCTTATAAAATTTTTGTGTTGCCAATAATTCATTTACCTTTACGATTTTCTTTGCAATCTTGCGACTTATTAAAAATCTCCACTTATGTCTTAACTACGCTTTTACTCACTTGTAACATTAAAAGAGATTCTCTTTCTTTATTGATTTTGTTTTCTCCTAGACTACTATATTGCCCACTGTCTCAATTATTCTAATTTTCCTTGTTTATGAAAGCTGTATTACCTACTCTTTGATACTCTAAAAGCTTTACAACTTAATTGCTTGTTTGCCTATGATTTTTTGAAGCTTATCTATCTATGCTGAAAGTTTGGCCTCTATTAATTGCCTATGTCCATTATTTGAAGGTTCAGTATTAACCCTTCAGTGGGGGATTTCAATGATACAATTTAGTCTACATTACCGAAGAATGTGTTTGGGAAAAAGTTTTACATAAAAATAATTATGCCGAGATTGTGATTAGGTATAAAGGTTCTGACAATCCATTTCATTTAAAGATGTTTAAAGAAAAGAATATTTGGAAAGTTGGGCTTACTGAAACCTTTTGGGGTTTAAAGAAGTAGGTTAATCAATAACAATTTTATCAAGAACTCTGAATAGATCTTTTGTATTTACACAAAAGGATAATGGTTTATATTTATAAAGTTCTTTTTCCTTTCCTAATCCCATACCAACGGCTATGAATTTAACATCAGCTTTTTTTGCAAACTCGCCATCGATAGAGGAATCACCTATATAGACTACTTCATTAGGCTGTAAATTGTACTTACTTAAAATATGTTCCATTATCTGGCTTTCTGGTTTTGGTAAAAAACCTTCTTCTGCGCCTGTTATAAAATCGAAGTATGGGATTAGGTTTAAATATTCTAATAAGTCTCTGGCAAAATTTCCTTTTTTATTTGTTATAAGTCCAACAATTGTATTTCTATCCTTAAGCATTGTAAGTAGTTCCCTAATGCCGTCAAAAAGTATAGTTCTCTTTAAATAACGTTCTTTGTAATATTCTCTATATAATTGAACCCCCTTTTCTACGAGGTTATTAGGGACGAGCTTTCTGAAGCCTTCTGACAAAGCAGGTCCTATGACTTTTCTGATTTTAGATATGGGAACGGTTTTTAAACCAAGCTTTTTTAGTGCATAATTGAAACTTTCATAAATAATTTCAAAACCATCCACAAGTGTACCATCTAAATCAAAAATGACACATTTAATCTTGTTTAAGCATTCTATATCATCTATCAGATTTTTAAAATTATGAAGGTAAAATAGAACAGGTTTATTGTTATAATCAATATTATGAATCTTTGATAGTATCTTTCTTTTACCAAAGAAAATGTTAGATTGGAAAGAAGCGCAAATATCTGAATCTCCATCCCCAACATAAATAATATTTTTGTATTGATGTTTTATTTTTCTTATTATTGTTGTTTTGCAAGTCCCGCAATCATTGCAACAATAACATTGATAGGGGTGTATTATTGAGTAGTTATGATGTTTCTCTGAATAGATAAGTTTATTTGAATAATATTCTAAATTCAGCTTATATTTTTTCATGAAAGCTTCTATGTAAATATCAAACCCATCACTCAAAACAATGACTTTGTTCCCTTTTTTTGTCATTTTTTCGAAAAAGTCTTTAAAACCAGGAGAGATTTTAAGGTTTTTATTGATTATCTGTTCTATTTTAAAGTTGTTGTCTTGGAGAGCGGGGAGTAAATATTTATGGTAGAGAGTAAAGTTATTTAGTTCGTTATTATTGAACGCCCTTTCTATCTTTTGCCATTCTGTTGGAAAAAGCGCTTTTGTTATCGCCTTACCTATATCAATTCTGTTTATAGTGCCGTCAAAATCACAAGCAATCAGGTTGTTTCCCATAAAAATCCTTGTAAATACTAATCATTTTTTTAAAAATGTTAAGATTATCTGTGCATGTATTTCCAAGTTTTACATCTTTTTTTATACTTTTACCATGTAAATCAGAACCTGCACTAACTATAAGTTTATGTTTAGAAGCAATCTTATAGTAGAAATGTTTTAACTCATCATTGGGATAAGGAGTAAATACTTCTATATCCAGTAGGCCTGCTTTTTTAAGTTTGAGAATTTTTTTTTCATTCAAATAAGTAGAATGAGCAATTACTGGAAGCCCTGAACTTTCTAAAATAGTTGAAATAGACTTTTTATATGAAGTTTCTTCTAAAGGTACATAAGCTGGCTTTTTTGGTTTTAACCAATCGTTGTAAAAATGCATAATAACCTCTCGTCTTCAAAGTTTTCTCTGTGCTTAAGTATTGCTTTTAGATAAGAAACGCCCGTAGGCGTTTTCCCTCTGGAAATGGTTATAACGTCGCCAAATTCTATTTGGAAACCGAGGTTTTTCAAAGATTGACGTGTTAATTGTGTCTGTTTTATTTTGTTTTCTTTTATTTTGTTTACAAGTGATATAATGCTTTCAGATTTTTGATTAATAAAGTATCCAAGTATATAGATTTCTTTGTTTTCGAAGAGAGGAGTAATTTCTATGCCTGTTATATAATTAATATCATAGTGAGATGATATAGAGTTTGCCAAAATTTCATTATGGTCAGTAAAAGAAATTACCTTTAGACTAATACTTTTTGCTTTTTTTAGTATTATTTCTGGTCTGTAAATACCGTCTAAACTAAATTTGGTATGCATATGCAAATCAAGCATTATTTTATTTTAACTTGAAAGCATACTAAAAATCTATCTTTAATAGTAAAGGAAGTGGGCTCTTATTTTTTTGTTAAATCTTATTGTATTATACCCATCATGCCTAATATAGCCCCAATTAAAAGTAAATATGCAGGATGCCATTTGAATTTTATAAGCAGTGGCAGTGAAATTAGAAAAAATATCAATGAAGGAATGTTTGCAAGGCTTGATGGTGCAAGTTTTAATGCAGCATTAACTATTAGTCCAATAACAGCAGGAGTTACTCCAGAAAGAAAGTATTGAAAAATATTAACATCTTTTAGCATGTTATAACCCTTTGTCAGCAAAACCATAAGTATAACTCCGGGCAAAAACAAAGCTGATGTTGAAAGAATAGCACCAATAACACCATAAACCTTATATCCTGCAAAGGTACCAAGTACAGCAATCGGTCCTGGTGTGAGGTTACTTATAGCTACACCATCAATAAACTCTCTTTCTGTGAGCCATCTCAATTGTGTCACAAGCTCTTCGTGAAGTATGGGTACGAGCACAAAACCTCCGCCAAAAAATACAAGCCCTGTTTTAAAGAAGTTTATAAACAGTTCTGGTAATGAGGAAAGTTTTGTCCCTGTAAGGATAAAGGGAAAGGCAGATAAAAGCTTGTTCGTTATGAAAAGTTTTTTTTCTATAATTAGTCCCCTAACGATACCTATAACTCCAAAAAAAATCAGGATGTATGCAGTGTTTATATTGTAAAAAGTAAGCAAAAGAGAAAGTAAAGTGATGACATATGCAAAGGCATTTTTTAAAGCCTTTTTGCCCATAGACCAAGCTGCTGCCACAATAATGGCAATAACAACAGGTCCTAAACCAACGAGTGCCGTTTGAAGTGAAGGAATTGTATGGTATGAAAAATATATATGAGAAAGTATCATAACAAGTATAACAGAAGGTAACATAAAAGCAACCGCAGATAAAATGCCTGCAACAACACCGTAAAGTCTCATCCCGATAAATATGGCGGTATTTACAGCAAAAGGGCCTAAAAACTGACCAAAGGCTACTCCATGAAGAAACTCCTCTAAATCTATGACTTTACGCTTTTTTATCAATTCCTTTTCCATCAATGCTATGATGGACATGCCGCCACCAAATCCTAATGCTCCAATCTTTAAAAACTCCCATAAAAGTGCTTTTAGTGAAAGCTTCGTATTACTTTCTTTTATAAACATAAATAGTTATTGTTAAAGTCCAATCCTAAACATTTGAATATACGATATAAACACCTGTAATTACAAGGATAAATCCTGAAAGCCTTTTACTCCAGATAGTAAAACTGTTTATACCCTTTGATTTTATCAGATTTTCAGCCATGCCTACCGATAAACCCGTAAGAAAAATCAAACTACAGTGTGCCACCGCATAGATAAAAAGCAAAGAGCCTCCATAGATAATATCTCCTTCTGTTGCAGCGTAGGCAAGTATCACTGCTAAAACAGGTGTGGCACAAGGAGAAGAGACAAAGCCTGTTATAACACCAAGTAAAAAGGCACCTAAAAGTCCTTTTCTTTTTACATTAGCTAACTTCTGAAAAGGAATCGGTATGTTTACAATCCCCATTAGATTGATTCCCATGGTTATAGCAACGAGAGCAAATATTATATAGACCCAACTTCCTAAAAGAGAAAGGAATCTGCCTATAAAAGATGCGGTAATGCCAAAGACAGTAAAGGTAATCGCCAATCCCATTACATACACAAGAGAAAAAAGAGCAGCCTTTTTTCTATCACCTTCGGAGTATCCACCAACATAGCCAATTATTAGAGGTATTGCAGCAAGGACACAGGGGTTTGCAGCAGATATAAGCCCTCCAAAAAATACAGCAAAATAGGCTATAAAATGGTGTTGTTGTATTAAAACTTCAATGTTTTTAAATAGCTCTTCCATGTTTATATGCCTAATTTTTTAAGCAGTTACACTATATCTTCGTAGGGATAATAGCCAATATGCCTGTGAACCTCAATACCATCTTTATTTAAGAAAACCTGAACGGGTATAACATAAACTCCCCATTTTTTTGCAACATCTGGATTTTCTCTAACATCAACAAATATTACTTCAAGCTTTTTACCATACTCTTTTGTAAGCCTATCCATAACAGGACGCATCTTTTCACAGGGGATACACCCCTTTGAGCCCAATTCAAGCATAACAAACTTACTTTCTTTTTTAGCCTTTTCAAGCTTTTGTGTCATAAAATCTGCTGCAGTAGTGTCCAAAAGCGTAATTGCCATAAAAAATAGAACTATAAAAATGTTTCTCATGCAAGCTCCTTTCGTATTATATAGTCAGTGTTGTCCCTTCCTTTGCGTTTAATCCCTTGTTTTCTGCTTCTTCCACCTTTTTTACTATTTTTTTTAAAAAAGCTAAAGCTTCCTTTTCTTCTCCATCCATGATTATCTGCTTTATTCTTAAAATCTTATCCATTTCAAAAACTACAACTGCTCTTTCCTTCATAGTTTACCTCCTAAAAAGGGAGCTTTTCCCGAAAGCTCAAAAACTGGTCTTCAGTGAGGCTCAATAAAATCTTCTATTGCTTTATTAATCTTTGTAAGCTTTTTTAAAGCAAACTGGGCATCCCCTTTTAAAACAATCCTCTTTAACTCCTCCAGCTCTCCTTCAGACAGTTTTATTACAGCCTTTACTTTACAATTCATAATTACAATACCTTTACATCCTCTACCTTGCAGTACTGGTCTTTAAAAAACCTTTTTTGAAAATAAAAGGCCAAGTTTACAAGGCTTATCAAAACAGGCACTTCAACAAGTGGACCTATGACCGCTGCAAAGGCTTCACCAGAGTTGATACCAAAAACAGCAACCGCAACGGCAATGGCAAGTTCAAAGTTATTGCTTGCTGCAGTAAAGGATAGAGTTGCTGATTTTTCGTAGTTTGCTCCAAACTTCGCACTTATAAGAAAAGACACAACAAACATTATCACAAAGTATAGAAGAAGTGGTATAGCCACCCTAATCACATCTAAAGGAAGCTTAACAATATACTCACCTTTCAGGGCAAACATTACAACTATGGTAAATAAAAGTGCAATTAATGTAATGGGACTAATTTTTGGTATGAACTTCTTTTCGTACCACTCCCTTCCTTTTGTTTTAAGACCTATAATTCTTGACAACACACCAGCTATAAAGGGTATTCCTAAGTAAATAAAAACGCTTTCTGCAATCTGTCCCATTGTAACCTCAACAGTAGTGCCCTTTAAACCAAATATAGGTGGAAGAACAGTTATAAAGATGTAGGCATATACGGAAAAGAAAAGCACTTGAAAAATAGAATTAAAGGCAACGAGCCCCGCTGCATACTCTCTATCACCACAGGCTAAATCATTCCAGACAATAACCATCGCAATGCACCGTGCAAGACCAATCATTATAAGACCGTACATGTAGTGGGGATATTCTCTCAAAAATGTTATCGCAAGCAAAAACATAAGAACTGGACCAACCACCCAGTTTTGTATCAATGAAAGTGTTAAAACCTTTTTGTCTCTAAATACTTCCCCCAACTCTTCGTATTTCACTTTAGCAAGGGGTGGATACATCATAAGAATTAAGCCAATTGCAATAGGGACATTGGTGGTGCCATACTGGAAAAGGTTAATAAAATTTGTTACCGGTGGGTATAGATAACCTGCCATAACACCTACAAACATAGCTAAAAAAATCCATAAAGTAAGAAACCTGTCTAAGAAGGAAAGCTTTTTACCTACTTTTTCCATCAAAAACCTCCTGAATTAAGCTTTCTATGCGTTTTTTTATTTCATCTCTTACTGACCTGAAAACATTTAGTATCTCCTCTTCACTTCCTGTTGCTTTTGCAGGATCAGGCAAGCTCCAGTGTAACTTTTTTATATTTGCTGGTGTCATGGGACAGGTTTCGTAAGCATCCCCACAAAGAGTGATTACGATGTCCATCTCTTTGAGTAAATTTTCATCGATGGCTTTAGAAGTATAGTTAGAAATATCTATTCCAATCTCTTTCATAACCTTAACCGAATTGGGGTGTACATAGCCAGCTGGATTTAGCCCTGCTGAGTAGGCTTTAATGATACCTTTACCAAGAAAATTAGCTAAACCTTCAGCCATCTGGCTTCTACAGGAGTTTCCTGTGCAAAGAAACATTATTTTTAACATTTGCAAATCCTCACTATTTTTTTACTGTTTTTTTCATCAAGAAAGGCTTCAAGCCTTTTTAGCTCTTCTTTGATATCACTTTCATCAATCCTTTCTAAACTGCTTAATACGAGAAACCTTATAAACATATCATTGGCAACTATGGAGTAGTAAGACCATTTGCCTTCCTTTCTGTCTGTTATTAAGCCAGCTTCTTTTAAAATAGCAAGGTGAAAAGATATCTTCGGCTGTGATGTGTTAAATGCAGCGACAATGTCGCAGACGCAAAGCTCACCATGTTCAAGAAGCTTTAAAATTTTAAGTCTTGTTTCATCGGATAAAGCTTTATAAATGGTTATTAAATCTTTAAGTGCCACCGGCACCTCCTTTATTATGGTTTTCAAGCTATAACTTGCCCTTTATCTAATATACATCTGTGTGTAACAATTCCCGTCTCAGTTTTTATCTCAAACTCGTAATCCTTTATCTTTTCCTTTGCTTTTAAATCATCGAGAAAATCAAAAAGGTACTTTTGAGCCTCTTCTGGTTCTATACTTGAAAAAAGTATCTTAACTTTTGCTTCCATATATTGCCCCCTTTCTTATTGAGTTGTTTTTATTAGTTTTGTTGTATCGTAATGGTGTTTAGTTTCTAAGACTTTTAGTATATTTTTATAAGTTTCTTCATCCATTGTTTTCTTCCTGCTCAAAATCCATAAATACTTTCGTTTGGGATGGCCTACAACAGCATATTCGTAGTTATCGTCAAGTTCAATAATCCAATAGTCACCTTTAAAGGGCCAGAAGAATGAAACTTTAAGTTTTGCATTGGTCTTCAAGTCAACGACCCTTGCAACACCTTTTGCCTTTTTTAGTTTGCCATCAAAGGATTTATCATAGCACTGGTTTAGAACGTCAACTTTGCCGTCTTGTCTTAATGTATAGGTAGCACTTGTTCCAACGCAACCTTCCTGAAATCTATTGGGATATCTTGCAATTTCATACCATGTTCCAATGTACTTACTAAGGTCTACGTAACTTACTGTTTTAAGTGGCTCTATTTTACTTGTTTTTACTGATGCACATCCAGAAATCACAGAAAATAGGATTGTAAAAATTGTGAAAAATCCTTTTTTCATTTATTTTACTCCTATAAGTTTTTTTACCTTTTCTATATCTGGTAAAGGCTTTCCACTGTGAACAGTTTTACCATTTACTACAAGAGCTGGGGTATTCATGGTGTATTTCATTATTGTAGTAATATCCTCAATTTTTTTTATATCAGCCTCAATCCCAAGTTCAGAAACAGCCTTTTTTGTAGTTTCATAGAGTTTTTTACAGTTCTCACAGCCCGGTCCTAATACAAGTATTTCCATGACACTTACCTCCTTTTTATAGTTTATTTGCTATAGTTTTTAGTAATGCATTTAGGATATACCTCACTTCAACTTCTTCCTTCTCACTATTATCATCAATAATTGTTCTGCATTCATTGTCTCCACAGGGACCGCAACAGGGGCTTTTCCCAACTTTTAGACTTAAGACCTCTTCTATAGGTTTGCCATCAACAAGAATCTGGTTTGATAAAAGTGGGTTTTTATTAAATTCTTCCATGCTAATAGATCTTTTTTCAAACTCTAATACAATACCAAAGTTTTTAAATGCTGGCTTTAATACATCAATGACCCTTTCTAAGTTTAAATATGTTTTATTGCATCTATCACAGGTTTCTCCTTTTTCATCTACTAGCCTATGCCATTCAACTGTAATCGTTGTCATAACTCCCCCTTTTTAAAGCATATAGTTAAACATATATCCAACAAATATAATTGTAATTGTCATGATACTTACAAAAACTACAAGAAGCTTTGGCTTTAACACCTTTCTTAAAATAATCATTTCAGGAAGAGATAGAGCAGTTACTGCCATCATAAAAGCAAGTACTGTTCCTAAAGCTAATCCCTTTTGCATAAGAGCATAAACTATAGGAATAACCCCTGCTGCATTAGAATAAAGAGGGACACCAAGAGCCACTGCAATAGGAATAGCAAAGATATTATCCCTGCCAGCATACTTTAAAAGAAAGTCCTGTGGCACATAACCATGAATAAAGCCACCAATCGCTATAGCAATAACAATGTAAATCCAGACCTTTCGCAAAATATCAACCACATTTGCCTTTGCATAAGTTAGCCTTTCCTTAAAGGTTGGCTTTATCACTTCTCCATTATCTCCACCAAATTTAATCTGGTAAACATACTCTTCGACCCATTTTTCTAACTTTAGCCTACCTATAATTATACCACCAAAGATAGCAACAAGAAGACCTGTAGAGATGTAAATCAGTGCAATCTTCCAGCCAAAAAGCCCCCATAACATAACAAGGGCAACTTCATTTACCATAGGCGAAGAAATTAGAAAAGAAAAAGTTACACCTAAAGGCACACCCGATTCTATAAACCCTATAAAAAGTGGCACAGCGGAGCAAGAACAGAAGGGTGTAACAACGCCAAGCAGTGCGGCTAAAATATTACCAATAAATTCTTTTTTATGCGAGAGTATCCTCTTTGTCTTTTCTGGTGGAAAAAAGCTTCTGATAAATGAAACTATAAAGATTATTACTGTAAGAAGTAAGAAAATCTTAAGTGTATCATAAATAAAAAACTCAAGGGCATCGGAAAGAGCTTTGCCCTTTTCCATACCCAAAAGCCCGTAAACCACGTATTCTGCAAACGTTTTCAGCATAACCACCTCTATTTAACACATAAAAATAATTTTATATGTTTTATGTTAGACCTGTTGAAAAGTATTGTCAACAAAAAAATGAAGACAAAGGGGACAGGTCAATTATCCATTTTTTGAACCACTTTGAACAACTTTTCTTAAAGTGGGCTGGGGATTTTTGCAATATTCCCCCTTTCTTAAAAGGGGGATTTTAGGTTAATTTCGGTTTTTCAGATTTTCCCAAAAACTCCTTCAACCCCTCTTTCCCAAAGAGGGGAACAGAAGTTTTCCCCCTTTGAAAAAGGGGGACTAAGGGGGATTTCATGACAAAAGCGGGCAGGTCAGCTATCCTTAAAAACCGCTATTTTTTCAGAATTTCTTTTATTTTGCTTATAAGTGTTAACGGGGAGACAGGTTTTATAAGTATGTTTTCTAAGGTTATGCCATACCTTTCTGTCACTACTTCATCGGGGTATCCGCTCATGAAAAGAAAGGGAGTTTTTATGTTAAGCTTTCTTGTTTCATTATAGATATCAATACCACTTTTTTTAGGCATCACTACATCGGTTATTATAATATCAAAACTTTCCTTTTCAATTAGTTCGATGGCTTTGTCAGGGGAATTGGTGGATATAACTTTTATACCAAAGCTTTCAAGTATTTTATGGTTTACTTCTAAAACCTTTCCATCATCATCTATAAGCAGAGCTTTTATACCCAGATTTTGTGAAGTTTCTTCTTTTACTATCTCATTTTCCCTTTTAATTGCAAGCTTTTCAAAGATTGGTAAGTATATACGAAAAGTAGTACCCTTCCCTTCCTCGCTATATACATTAATAAAGCCGTCGTGATTTTTTATAATACCATAAACTACTGCAAGACCAAGTCCTGTTCCCTTACCCACCTCTTTTGTGGTAAAAAAGGGCTCAAAGATTTTGTCTAAATGTTCCTTTGGTATACCGCAGCCTGTATCGGAGAAAGAGATTAAGGCAAACCTTCCTTTGTGTCCATACTGATGATATCGTATAAAGTTCTCGTCTATATACGTCTCAGAAAGCTCAATTTT
>Ga0197142_1004271_pt1 | contig 11620 bp, 7 predicted proteins | sample GBS60_MetaG_FD_148614 | JGI IMG/M metagenome (GOLD analysis project Ga0197142, IMG submission 148614) | Sediment microbial communities from Great Boiling Springs, Gerlach, Nevada, United States - GBS 60_MetaG | ecosystem: Environmental > Aquatic > Thermal springs > Hot (42-90C) > Sediment... | reverse complement strand
GTTTTCTTTTGAGTACCGACTGACGATGGTTTCCAAAAAGACTTTGACTACTACCCCAGTTGACCAGCAGCAGGCGAAAGGCGTTCGGACTGCGGCGCCGTCCAGATCGGCGCCGGAGGGCTGGGGGAAGCATCTGCCTTCCGCTGCGGCGGTGCGGGAGATCATCGAATCGGTGGTGATTGCTTTTGTGTTGGCCTTTTTGTTTCGCACTTTTGAGGCGGAGGCGTTTGTGATTCCTACCGGTTCGATGGCGCCGACGTTAATGGGCCGACATAAAGACTTAAACTGTCCGAAGTGTGGATACTGGTTTCAGGTTTCTGCCAGCGATGAGGTAACCAGCACCGGGAGTTATCGGGGGCCAGCATTTGATGTGGTAAGTTGTACATGTCCCATGTGTCGTTATCCCGTAGAAGCTGGTCCGGACAAACACCCGTCTTATAAGGGCGATCGGATTTTGGTCAACAAATTTGCCTATCAATTTTTGGAGCCGCGGCGGTGGGATGTGGCTGTGTTCAAATATCCAGGAGCCGCCGCTACCAACTACATCAAACGGATTGTCGGCCTGCCGGGGGAAACCATCCGAATTTATCGTGGAGATATTTATGTCCGGCAGCCGGGCCAGAACGATTTCCAGATCGCCCGCAAACCGCCGGACAAAGTGCTGGCCATGTTGCAACCGGTGTATGACAATGATTATGTCGCTACGGAGTTGATGGCCCATGGTTGGCCGCCCCGTTGGCAAAATTCGTCTCGTTCTTCCAGCCCCCAGCAGGGAGAATGGCAGTCCAGTGAAGATTTCCGCACCTACTGGATTGACGGAAGCCGTCCGGAACCCGTCTGGCTCCGGTATCAGCATCTGGTGCCCAGCTATCAAGATTGGCAGCGGCTGGGCCGCCGCCTTCCTGCTCCCAAACCGCAACTGATCTCCGATTTTGCCCCCTACAACACCAATCGGGATCGGAGTGCCTATCGGCAGCATCCGGGGCCGGAACTGGAAAATCTCGGGCTGCATTGGGTGGGCGATTTGGCCGTCCAGTGCGAGGCGGAGGTGCACAGTCCCGGCGGTCGGCTTATTCTGGAATTGGTCGAAGGCGGTTGGCGGATGCAGTGCCAGGTGGAGTTGGCCAGTGGGTTGGCCCGGCTTGGTATCGACGGCCTGCCCGACTTCCAGCCACAAGCCAAAACCCCGGTCCGAGGGCCGGGAAAGTACCGGCTGCTTTTTGCCAATATCGACGATCAATTGCTGTTGTGGATAGATGGCCGATTGGTCCAGTTCGACGCGCCGACAACCTATCCCCCTCTGAATAATCCACGTCCTCAGGAGGCGGACCTGGCGCCGGTGGGGATTGCCGCAGCCGACGGCGCCGCTCTTACGCTCGGTCATTTGAAGCTGTTCCGTGATGTTTATTACATTGCCGAGCGGGGACAAACCGCAGCGGCCATCTCCGATTTTGAGCCCTGGCGGACTCCCTATCGACCTGCCACCGCAGACACAGTGGCCGAGTTCCTCTCTTCGCCGCAGCAGTGGGACGCCTTTTTGTATCTTCGCCAGGTGGAGTTCTCGCTGGACAAAGACCAGTTTTTGGTCCTGGGCGACAACAGCCCGCGAAGCCGAGATAGCCGACTCTGGGAACAAGATGGCTTTGAATACTATGTCCGCCGTGACTTGCTTCTGGGCAAAGCCCTGCTGATCTATTGGCCCCATGCCTGGGACCACATCCCCGGCACGAATATTCCGTTTCCGTTGTTTCCGAATTTCTCTCGGATGCGGTTGATCCGATAATGCTGGCCGCTTTGGCAGGACAACCCCTGCCGAAGCCCAGGATTTTTGGAACATTGTACCTGAATAAAGATGCCCTTGGAGGCATCTGCCTTAGATGGCCGATGAGGGGGCCCCACAAGCGAGGCTCTCCCATCGGCGCAGAGGGTATCGATTTTCCTCTTGCAAGGAAGCTCCGACGATGCCGATCCTGGAAGTGCAAGGTCTGGTGAAAATTTACGGAAGCCGGCGGGTCGTCGATGGGGTGGATTTTTGCGTGGATCGGGGAGAAATCGTCGGTCTGTTGGGTCCCAACGGCGCCGGCAAAACCACCAGCTTCCGGATGACCTGCGGCCTGATCGAACCGAACGCAGGCCGGGTCTTTTTAAACGGCCAGGATGTAACCGATTGGCCGATGTATCGCCGGGCCCGCGAAGGCGGCATGGGCTACCTGGCCCAAGAGCCGAGCATCTTCCGCAAACTCACCGTCGAACAAAACCTGCTCGGTGTGATGGAACTGTTGGGGATGGATCGGCGAAGCCGACGCCGCCGCTGTGAGGAACTTTTGGATATGTTGGACATAAGCCATCTTCGCAAAAGCCTGGCCGGTTCCCTTTCCGGCGGCGAAAAACGACGGTTGGAAATTGCACGGGCCTTGGTCTCCAATCCGAAGATCATTCTCCTGGACGAACCGTTCAGCGGCATCGACCCGGTTACCGTAGCCAGCATCCAGCAGATCATCCGGCAATTGCGCGCTGCTGGAATTGCCATTTTGATCACCGATCATCAGGTCCGAGAGACGCTCCAGATTACCGACCGTAGTTATGTGATTCGGGCGGGCAAAGTGCTCTGCTGCGGCACACCGGCCGAGGTGCTGGCCAATCCAGAAGCCCGCCAATGCTATTTTGGGGAAAATATGGACATTGGACCGGCAACCCTAGCCGGATCAGAAAAATCGCCCCCTTCTGAACCGCCGAGGCCTTCTGAAACCGGGTCTTCCGTCCCCAATGGCGTCCCCGCCGCTCCGACTACCCAGGCCACCCGCCCTACCGCTCCGCATTTTCCTGCCGAACCTTCCAGCGGCAAAATCATCCCCTCCCGATTGCCTTAACATCTGCTCTTTGCAAAACCCAGCGAGGAATGAATCTGCGAAAACCGGTGAGGTAGCATCTTTTCCATGAGCACCGATCAATCACGGTGGGAATCTTTCTACCGGTTTTTTGCAGAGCGGAGGGTAATCCCCAGTTCTTCCAGTTGTTTGGGCTCCACTGGACTGGGGGCACCGGTCATCAGATCGGTGGCCCGCTGGGTTTTCGGGAAAGCGATGCAATCCCGGATGTTATCCAGGCCGGCAAAGAGCATGACCAGCCGGTCCACCCCCAGGGCAATACCGCCGTGCGGTGGAGCGCCGGACTGAAGCGCTTCGAGCAGAAAACCGAACCGCTCCTTGGCCTGTTCCGCGTCAATGCCCAGGATTTGGAAGACTTGCTGTTGGAGTTGCTGGTCATGGATTCGGATGGTGCCGCCGCCGGCTTCGTAGCCGTTGATCACCAGGTCGTAGGCCTGCGCCCGGCATCGGCCGGGATCGGTGCTGAGGTAGGGCAGATCCTGAGGCCGAGGAGAAGTGAACGGATGATGCATTGCCGTCCACCTCCCCTCCTGCGCATCATATTCAAACATCGGGAATTCCACGATCCAGGAAAAATGGAACGCACCGGGATCGTACAGTTGCAGCTCCGCCCCGAAACGTTTGCGCAAAGCGGCCAGGGCTTTGCAGGTGATTTCAAACGTATCGGCCACCACCAGGAGCAGATCGCCCGCCTTGGCCGACAGGCGTTGCCGAATCCGCCCCAGCTCGTCGGGCGTAAAGTTTTTGGCAATCGGGGAATTCAAGATGCCGTCAGCCTCCACCTTGAACCAGGAAAGCCCTTTGACGCCGAAGTTTTCGACGACAAACTTTGTCAGATCGTCCAGGTTTTTACGGGAATAGCGGGCGGCAGCTCCCGGAGCATTGATCGCCCGGACTCGGCCGCCCTGCAACGCCACCTCCCGAAACGCCCGAAACTGGCAATCCTTAGCCAAATCCGTTAAATCCACTAGCTCCATGCCAAACCGCAAATCCGGCGCATCGTGCCCGAAGCGTTCCATCGCCTCGTCATACGTCATCTGAAGCAGCGGCAGCGAAAGCTCCATGCCCAAAAGCTCCTTGGCCAACCGGGCCATCAGACCGTCGATCACCCCCATGACATCCTTGGCCTCAACAAAGGACATTTCCAAGTCCAATTGAGTGAACTCCGGCTGGCGGTCGGCCCGAAGGTCTTCGTCCCGAAAACAACGAGCCACCTGTACATACCGGTCATAACCGGCCACCATGAGGATTTGTTTATAAAGTTGTGGCGACTGCGGCAACGCATAGAAACAGCCGTGCTGGATTCGGCTCGGCACCAGGTAATCCCGGGCCCCTTCCGGGGTGCTTCGACCCAGCATGGGCGTTTCCACTTCGATAAACCCCAATTCGTCGAAGTAATCCCGCATGATTTTGATCATCCGGTGCCGCAAAAGCAGGGTCCGCTGCATCGCAGGCCGACGCAAATCAATATACCGGTATCTGAGCCGAAGGTCTTCGGCAGGTGTCTCTTTGGCCGTCGGATAGAACGGCGGAGGAGTACTTTTGTTGAAAATTTTCAGACTTTCCACCCTCAGTTCAATTTCGCCGGTGGGCAAGGCGGGATTTTCGGTACCTTCAGGACGTTTGACCACGGTGCCGGTAACCCCGATCACATATTCGGCTCGAAGGGTGCGGGCGAGTTTTTGGGTTTCTTCCCCGGATTGGGGGTCAAAAACCAGCTGCGTTCTCCCGTACCGGTCCCGCAAATCCACAAACAAAATCCCACTATGATCCCGATAAGAATCCACCCATCCACAAAGGGTGACCCGTTGCCCCACATGCTCTAACCGAAGTTCCCCACAGGTATGTGTGCGTAACAAGGTCGAAGTCCTCTTTTTCTATCGCCTATGGACAGATCGTTTTTCTTCCATCAAGCCAGATCGTTTTTCTCCCATGGTAACACTTTAGCCGAATGAGGAGGAGACGCTGTTTTGGCCCCACTCCCCTTTGTGGGTTAGGGTGAGGGGCAAATAAGGGGTCCGACGCCTTCTTTTTTCCCTCACCCGGCCTGGCCTTCGGCCAGGCCGGCCTCCCCCGCCGGGGGAAAGGCGATTTGCTTCATTCGGCTCACTAGTTTTCTCCCATGTAGGCTTGCCAGATATGTAATCGACTAATTCTAGCTAGAAAGAAACCGTTTCGACAACACGGGGCAGAACCGAACCGGTTGCGTTGCAATGTCTGGGCCACCATAGCTAGAGCGCCGACACGGATGCCACGCAAACAGTAGTGGTTTGCAGGCCACAAAGCAACCGGCTCGGCAGAACCTGGCAAGCTTTTCACCTACCACCACCTTACCGGTTGCTCTACTTCCAGAGGGGCATACCCCCCCTCAGAGGCAAAATCTCAAAATTTTTTTTCCCGTCCCTCCTGCGAATAAAAAATGGGTAAAGTTAGATAGGGATTTCCATTATTCAGACGTCCTGGTAGAGGGGCTTCATTGCCTCCTTAGGAGGGATGGGTACTCGGAAAGTCCCTTTGAAAAACTTTTGGGTAACATTTTAGCCGAATGGAGAGGGACACTTGTTGCGCCCCCTATGTCCCCTCTCCCCCGGCGGGGCAGTGGAGGGGGAGGGGGAATAATACGTGGACAGCCACCTTCTTTTCTCCCCCTCACCGGGCCTGGCCTTCGGCCAGGCCGGCCTCTCCCGCCGGGGGAGAGGCGGGTTTTTCATTCGGCTAAAGTGTTACACTTTTGGGAAGGCTTCCGGCCGAGTGAACCCCCTTTAGCAGGAGCAACTCGCTCGATCCGCCCGGTTAGGGTTTTCATCCCCCATGCCCCACCCCAGCTAAAACTTTTTTACCAACAGAGCAAACGGGGGGTTGCGGAGCTTGGCCAGTCAGTTAGGGGGGTTAGCCCTCACCCAGCCTTTCCAGAATGTTTTGCTTGGGATTTGGAATACACCCCATTCGGGGGGACAAGAAGAGGTATTTTAACGCCAAATGGGGCAAAAGTACTCCCCATCGGGAGGGTGAATGACTATGTTTAGATCGAATCCAGCCTGGACCCAGCTCCGAACAATCGGGGCAAAAGGGGTATTAATATTAGCATTGGTTATATTAAGGGGTATCGATATACCCTGTATGGGTGGTTGGTTGGACTGGTTGCTCCCCCCATTGAGAAATCCCTGTACTAATCAAGCCCCACCGGGTAACTTTTCAATTTCTACGCAGACCACCTATACTCCTCGGTTTCCTTGGGAATTGTTGGGAGGCGGCCAGGAAACAACCCCACTTTCTAGTGGGACAGCCCCATTATATGGGACTGGTCAACCCGGCTCGGTTCCTGTCGCTCCGCTCATTGTATTTCCAAGAGGAGAAGGGGTTGGTTATCTAACCCCAGTGCCCCTTTATGGATGTCCGGTGTATGGATATCTATGTGTGCCTTCACCGGTACCTAGGGTCTGGGGCCTCCCCGGGGGCGTAGGGAATGGCTACGGGGGGATACTCGGAAGTATCGTTCAGCCGGGCCAGCCGAGCTGCTTGCCGATGCCTAGCATTTCCAGGTATCCCCCTTTGCCGGGTCCGGCCCATGGACAAGGATTGCCCAATGGAACGGCCATCCCCCCTGGACAAGGACTTCCCTCTGGAAAGGCAATTCCTGATGGGGGTTAGATTTGTCCGGAATGGGGGTTTCCTCCGCTGAAGAGGGTAAGTTTGCGCCCCCCTGTTTTGGAGGGGCTTATTCGGTTCCGGTTCCTTCGTGTTGCCCGCCTAGCATGATGCCTTCCCAATCCGCACTGTTTTGGAGGAGCTTATTCGGTTCCGGTTCCTTTGGCTCCCGGGCCTGCTGCATCAGCATTTGGTGTTCCCCCATCTCCTGTTCCGGCATTTTCGGTGCCAGCACCTGCCGGTCCGGGTGTTCGGGCATCTGCCCCTCCAGATGTTCCGGGATCACGCCGTTCGGGTATTCCGGGATTTGTGGCCCGACTGCTCCCGAATCAGGCGGTCCAATATCTGCCGGTCCACTGGTCCTGTATCTGGAGGCGCTACGGTTCTGGGGACTGGGGTTCCAGGATCGCCTTCCGGGTTGCCGTCAGAACAATCGGCAGGCATTCCAGTGTATGAGAAAGCGGCGATGGGAAAAGACCGATCTCCAATAGGGTTAAAATGGTACTATTTTGCCTGTATCCACCCGGCTAGGCTCCTACCACTTGGAGGGGCTCAACATCGGCTCGAACACTCCAGATGGTGGTAATTGGTCCCGATGGATACAGTCAATCTATTCAGCTAAATTGTCACGGCTGTGAAGGTTGGTAGGGCAAAAAACTCATCTGGTCCACCGATTCCCAGAGAGAGAAATTTTTCAAATCCACGGCTTTCAGAAACGGTTGGCCGAGCGTCCGATTCACCTGGCTGAGGATTCGCCGTTTCAGCAGTCGATGCTCCGGGTCGGTCAACTCTTCTAAGGAGGCATTCCGAACAGCCGCCATCACCTGATCCCGCACTAGGCGATGATGCATCAGCACAAACGCCTCGAAGGCTTGGCGATTTTCACACTGGGCGTGGGCTTCCAGCCGAAAGTCCGCCCGAAGCGTACTGCGTGTTACCGGATCATACATCGAGATACTAAAATCACCCAGCGAAAGCTGGCCGGGCCGGTAATAGACGACCGTGGGTTCCCGAGGGGCAATGGCACCCAAAGTGCTGACGCCACCGGTTCCGCCGAACCCACCCATGGCCAATCGCCGAATCCACTCCCCCCAGGTGTGCCGAGTGATATATGCCCCGGCTAAAACAGAACCAACCAACGGTTGCAGAAGGAGGAATAGTGTGAGCATCCCTTTCCAATCGAGGCCCCCGATCGGGCCGGCGGATCGGGGGGGCGGACCGATCATCCCACCGGCTGAAACTGCGTCCTCGGCCGGGGGTGCTTCTTGCGCCTGGCCGACGCCACCGGTAGATTCATTCAAGCCAGATCGCCCCGCGCCCATGTACGTAACCACTCCCGATTGCACGAGTACTGGCCGACTAACCCCGAAACACCCTTGGGCATCCTATCGAACCCAACAAATCCCGGTCCCTTCGGGTACCCACAAATACCACCGGGTTTTATCGAAGGCAGCTTCACAAAAGTCCCCCACCCAGCCCAAACATCCGCCCCACATCAAAAACGGTTTCATCAACGGTGGAACAGTTCCATGAACTGTTCCTGCCGTTCGGCTTGCCGGCAGCTCCGTCTGGGCACCTTCACGAGACCTTCAACAACGTGCAACCCAACATTGCAAAGAAAGTATAGAGATGGCGAAACTGATCTTCGTAGGGCGACGCCAGGACCTAACGTCCCTGGGAAATACCCGTACCCTAGCCGGTGGAACGGAAAAGATGTACTCGAAAAGCAGGCAATTTGCCCCCTATGGGAGGGGCAGAACTCCGAGGAATTTCCCCTTTTGGTTTCGGCAGGTCCAAAAGAGGCACAGCCTTTCTATTAGGAAGAATACCCTACGAAAAACCCTTATTATAGGGGGTGCTTTATACAACTTTATTACTATTTTCCAGCTCCTTCTTCATAGGAAAACGGCAGGCACCGGGGGACTCCTACTAGGGATTTAGGAAATACCCTCTGGCAAGCAGGTCGGAAACTCCGAGATATCCCGGGGCATTACCGCAAGTCGGAAGCGTTCGGGAATCCATCTCCGCCGCTCTTTAGGAAACTCCGAGGTTTTCTGGGCATTCCGTTAAGCACCGAGACGGTAGGGCCGCCACCCTCCCAGGAGGTGGGAAAACGAGATGTTCCCGGAGCGAAAGTCTGGGCATGGGAAACTTCCACTAACTGCTCCCCGATAGGCGGGAGCGTACAAAGTTCTGTGCCCTTTTTCGGGGGGTCTGGACTTTCCGAAAACCTCATGGTGTAGTTAATTGCCAGACAACACTCTCCCTCGTTAGGATGCCGAAAGGGAGCGCACGGTGATGGATAGTTCCAAGCGTACAGACCAACCCGAACGTACCGCCGCAGTCCAGGCTACGGAGATTGCCCGATTGGCGGGGGCCTGGGCCCATGAAATTCGGGGGCCGATCTCGGTGATTCGGCTCAATATGGAGCTGCTGGCCGAGGATTTCGCCGAACCGAAAACCCCGCAGGAACGCCGGTTGCTGGACAAAATTCACGTTGTGCTGCGGGAATGTCAGCGATTAGAAGATATAGTGAACAATTTTTTGGCATATATTCGGCCCCGGCCGATTCGGTTTGTGCCGACCAATTTGAACGAACAGGTCCGACGGGTGCTTCGGCTTTTTGCGCCCAAGGCGCAAGAGGCCCGGATTGAGATGATCGACTATTTAGCCCCGGACTTGCCCACTGTGCTATTGGACCCGGAAGCCTTCTATGGGGCTCTGTTCAACCTGGTGCTGAATGCCCAGCAGGCGATGCCTTCCGGCGGCCAGTTGGTTGTGCGTACTTATGAGATCGGGGATAAGGTGGCCTTGGACCTGATCGACTCGGGCGTCGGCATGGATCAAAAAACCTGCTCCCAGATATTTGATCCCTTTTTTACGACCAAACCGGGCGGCTCCGGACTAGGTCTTCCGACGGCCAAAAAGATCATCGAAGCCCATGACGGCGAAATTACTGTCCAGAGCGAATTGGGCCGGGGCACCAAAGTAACCATCAAACTCCCCGTGCCGCCGCGTCTACCCGCCGATGCAACGCCTCCCGGAACTTCTCCCGGCAATTCCGGTTCCACGGAATCCAGCTAAACTCCCCAACCGGTCTGGTACGTCGGACGCCCGTCCGATTCGTTCTACCTCTGGGGCCAAAGCCCGGTGATGGCCTGTGTGGCCTCTGCTATCGCCACCCCAACCGGGGCTAAAAGATGCCGGGAATGCCTCGTCTGAGCAAGGTTCCCGCTGAGCTACCGGCCATACCACCAGGGGAAGGCTTGGCGTGTCGGCGGAAGAGATCGCTCTGGAAGAGCTTTTTCGACCCGGCAAAATAGCCCCTTCCTATGGTACCAGTTCCAGGCTGACCCAGAGGCTGGGGTCTTCTTGGTAGGGCATGGGCGAACCGGCACTAAGCGTCAGATCCCCTAATTCTCGGTCGAAAATGGCATAGTTGAAGCCGATGCGGGGCTGCTCGGCCGGGTCGAAACCGCTCAAGGCTTCTGCAGCCACAAATGCCTGCAGGAGATAGCCGTCCGGCCGCTGCTTAGCCAACACCTGAAGCAGTTCGGGGGCAACTGGTCGGGGATGTTCCCGGGCCCGTTCGATGGGCAACCACAGGGCGGTCGGCTGCTCCAATCGGCTGCCACCCCCGGAGGGCATAAACAGAAACCGATAACAGAATCGGCCTGCCCGGTGCACGGTGTGCACATCCCGGGTATCGATCCACACTTGCAGGCCGTCGCTATCTTCCGACCGACCGGCCCGACACCAGACCGGCTGCTTTTTCCCCTGCACTTGAACCCAAAAGGCCAGTCCCTGTTCACTCCAGGCTGCCCGAAAATCGGCCCAAACCCGCCGCCCTTCCAACAGCGCCAACGGAAAAAGCCGATACGTTTCGTCCAGCGCACAGCCCTGCCGAGTCCACAACGGCTCACGCCGCCGACACGGTAATACAAATCGAAACAAGAACCGCTCAGGTATCAGCCGACTATCCATTTCCAACAGGTAACTATCAGGTGGAACCTCTGAATAATTCGACGTGTACAAAAAAAGTATTTTCGGAGATTTTTCGGAAAACCTTATATATTGGTCTGCGGACACTGCTAACACACAAGATGTTGTAGCTACCCTCTGCCGCCTCGAAGGCCGAGCGCATCGTCGAAAGTTCACATAGTTCACTATCTTGACTGTATCTACCGGGAACTATGACCACAACCTGTGGGGTTCGACCCGATTTTTAACCCCTACATCTGGTAGGGGCCTCCCTGGTAGATACAGTCAAACTATATTTTCGGGATTTTTGTAACATTTTAGCCGAATGGTAACACGTTAGATTGACTGTATCGACCGGGCCTAATTACCACAATCTGTGGTGTTCGGGCCGATTCTTAGCCCCTACAACTGGTAGCAGCCGGTTCCAGTAGATACAGTCAAATTAGCCCAATGAAGAGACGCTGTTTTCCCCCTCTCCCCCAGCGGGAGAGTGTAGGGGGAGGGGAAAATAAGGGGTCAGTCGCCTTCTTTTCTTCCCCTCACCCGGCCTGGCCTCCGGCAAAGCCTTCGGCTAGGCCGGCCTCTCCCACCAGGGGAGAGGCGGGTTGGTTCATTCGGCTAAAATGTTACGGATTTTTCAGAGGTTCCTCAAGCTATTGCCTACGTTCCCGCTTGTGCGGGAATCCGGCGGGATTCCCGCTTCCGCGGGAACATGTCGGGACTGCGGCTTGCGCAGGAATGACCCATAAACCCCTGCATTTGGCGGAAATATTACGGGAACCTCTGAAAAATCCTGAAAATGTAGTGCACTAGGTGGCCTTTTGATTATGTTGTCGGCCTCTGAGGTTGCCGAAGGCACCCCCAATGGATTGTATGCTAGCATTGACAGCATCTCGATCTATGGGGTTTTCTGAAAAATCTCCTGAAATACTTCCCTTTTGTCCACGTTGAATTATTCAGAGGTTCCTGAACTATATGGACTTTCGAATATGTTTTCGGCCTGGAAGGTTGCAGAGGATAGCTACAACTTATTGGGTGCTGGCATTGCCATCAGCCCAATATATAGGGTTTTCCGAAAAATCTCCGGAAATACTTATCTTTTG
>Ga0197142_1004270_pt1 | contig 11620 bp, 9 predicted proteins | sample GBS60_MetaG_FD_148614 | JGI IMG/M metagenome (GOLD analysis project Ga0197142, IMG submission 148614) | Sediment microbial communities from Great Boiling Springs, Gerlach, Nevada, United States - GBS 60_MetaG | ecosystem: Environmental > Aquatic > Thermal springs > Hot (42-90C) > Sediment... | reverse complement strand
CTTTAGAGAATAAAATTGCGGGTTCCACCATGGGGAGTAAGTCCTGTACCCCCCTCCGGCTCTGTGCCATAAAACCCCTTGCATGGGTGGCAGTGCTCTGTCTGGTAGGGGCATCCGCGGCCGGCTGTGTGCAGCGCCGGCTTACCATCCGCACCGACCCGCCCGGCGCCATGGCCTACGTGGACGGCTATCCCATCGGTACCACCCCGATCTCGACAGATTTTATTTATTATGGAACCCGAGAAATCCGGCTTGTCAAAGACGGATATGAAACCGTGGTGGTCAAGCAGCGGATTTGGCCGCCCTGGTATGAGATTCCGCCGTTGGATTTTATTTCGGAAAATCTGGTACCCGGAGAACTCCGGGACCATCGGATCTTAGAGTTTCGGCTTCAACCGCAGCGGATCACTCCGCCGGAGCAATTGGTCGATCGGGCCGAACGGCTTCGACGGGGCGAAATCTTTTTGCCCGCCGCAGCGCCTGGGGCAACTCCCCCAGGAACAACAGGAGCGGGGCAACCTCCCGGTACTGTGCCCCCTTGGTTACACCCACCAGGCGGAACGGTACCTGGGCCCTCCGGCGCCGGAGCACCCGCTGGCCCGACAGGACCTGGCAATTGGCGCCCTGCTTCCGGTAGTGCCGGTCTCGGGATTCCTCCAGGGGGCAGGGTGCCTCCGGAACCGGATATCGGCGGACGCAGCGTGTATCCGCTTCCCAATGGCAGCCTTTAGCCTACTTCCAAGAGGACTCGACGCCTTTAGAATCCCTCTTGCAGAATGCTTCCCGGTAAATTGGCCGCCTATCTCTCGTGCATAAGAGGCGGTGGTTTTGTTCGAAGCTCTTGGCCAAGCCGGTTGGCCTGAAGATGGGCTTTGCCGAGGGCAAAGGCTGTTGCTGCCCGCTTCCCGGAACCTGAAACATCCTCCGTTTACCGTGGCTGCAACAGGGGTGCTAAAAGACCGGGCCGGTTTATCCCCGGCGTCTGCCACTGATAGGGGGCTAATGCTTCCGGCGTCATGCCGGGCACTCCCTTCAACCCAGCCTGCGGCCGGACCGCATCCCGGACCAAGATGCCCGGATGTCGAGCCACCTTGTCGGCGAAAATGCGCGCGTCTTCCACGATCGGCCGAAGCCGCTGCGAAACCTCTTCCAAATTAGCAATCGTCGTATTAAGCCGATCGTAAAGCTCCCGGTTGTGCACCAACTGACCCAGAGTACCGGTGTTGTTGTTGAGGGCTTGGGCAAATAGATACATTTGATCTAATGTGGCATTCAGCTTGGATAAACTTTGATCCAGGTTATCTGCCACGGCCGGCCCACGTTCCCTCAACGGACGACTGAAGGCTTGCACATCTTTTAGCACAAGGTCCAATTGCTGTACTGCCTGCTGGGTGGTGGTGATCAGGTCGGGCAACTGTTGGATCGCCCGGGCCAGTTGGTGGCGGGATTGCTCGTCGCCGATCATTTTGTTCAAGTTGGCGAAGGTCGTCTGGGAGAGGGTGAGGCTCTGCTCGGCCATGGTGATCATGCGATTAATCCGCTCTTCATTTTGTTTAAGGATGCTATCGACCCGCTGGGCGGTTTGGCCGAACTTGTCGCTGGTGCTGACAATGGAATCAATAGCCCTTTTCAGGTCGGTGCGCATATCGGCCACGGCCTCCAGGGGATCCAGCGCCACGACTCCTTCCTGAAGTTCTTCTCGTTGGATAGGGGCATCCGGTTGGCGAGGATCGCCCGAAGGCACAAATTCCAGAACGGCGTCGCCCAGTAAGGAGCCTCGGATTCGGCACACTTCATTTTGTTTGAGCGGTACTCCTTCGTTGATCCGGACCGTCACAATGACCTTTCCATCTTCAGCAAACTCGTGCCGAACCACTCGACCGATCAAAATGCCGCTTTTGCGAACCGGCGTGTCCGCGGTTACGCCCGGCGCCTGTGGAAAACGAATCCGCAGCAGATACGTTCTTTGAAGGATCGGCATTTCGCCGAAAAACAAGACTAGAATTACGGCGATCAGCACACTGGCTACCGCCATCAGACCAACCCGAAAGTGCAGTACCCGATCATCCATGAGGATTCCTCCCTAGGGAGGGTATTTTTCTTGGAAAAAGCGTACCATTTTAGCCGAATGAAGCAACTCGCCTCTCCCCCGGCCGTCGAGAGGCCGGTGGGGTGAAGCCGGGTGAATGTCCCTTCTATTTTCATTCCCGCGAAAGCGGCAGTCCTGAAAGTACTCCAGAGTTCCCGCTTGCCCTGCAGGAACACCGTAGCAGGCACAAAGCAGCCTGGATTCCTGCTTGAGCAGGAATGACACATATACTCCTGCATTCGGCTAAAATGTTACGGAAAAAGCTACTCCTCTGTTTGGCCGGTGCGGATTTCCAGTAGTCGCTCCGTGGCTTCTCCCCGGACGAAGTCCCGAACCCGGGGGTCAGAACTTTTTTCCATCTGATCGGGGGGACCGTCGTAGAGGATTTGGGCTTCCCTGGGCCGGAGGCGGGCTAACGGATAGAGCATCACCACCCGGTCAGCCGTCTTCTGGGCGGTCCGCATATCGTGGGTAACCACAATGCTGGTTACCGGATGGCGTTGGCGGACGGCCAGGATCAGTTCGTTGATCACATCGCTCATGATGGGGTCCAGGCCCGTAGTCGGCTCGTCGTAGAGCATCACTTCCGGCTCCAGCACCAGGGCCCGGGCCAGGCCCACCCGTTTGCGCATGCCGCCGGAAAGTTCTGCTGGGTATTTCGTTAGGATTTTAGGCGAAAGGCCCACCTCAGCCAATCGGGCCAAGACAATCTCTTGAATCTCCTCTTCGGTTTTGCCGGTGTGCTGCCGAAGCGGAAACGCCACGTTCTGATAGACCGTCATGCTGTCAAACAAAGCGGCCTGCTGAAACAAAAAGCCAAACCGCTTCCGTTGTCGGGTCAGGTCCTTCTCTCCCAGTCGGCTCAGATTCAAGCCATCGAAAAGCACCTGTCCCCGGCTCGGCCGAATCAATCCAATCAGTGTTTTCAGCAGCACGGTCTTCCCGCAGCCGCTCTCGCCAATAACGGCAAGGGTCTGCCCCCGGGGGATTTGCAAATGGATGTTCTGAAGCACCAGATGCCCCTCAAAAGCCACCCAAAGGTCCTGGATCTCCAGAAGCGGACGCTCCGGTGATGAACCGCCTTGGTCCGGCCAAGCTGGCCTAGGACCGGCCAGAGCAGCCTTGTCCACACCTGCTGGAGGGCTACTGGAACCCGATGGTCCCGGCGGGATTAGAGGATTTGGGGTCCTTGCGGCCATAGGGTCATGTAGATCGCATCCAAGAGAATACCTAGGATCAGGTCCAACAGCAGGATCGTTACGAAGGAGGCGACAAAAGCGCTGGTAGCAGCCCGGCCCACGCCTTCGGCCCCCGGATCACAATGGAAGCCCCGATGACAGGCAATCAAGGCAATGGCCGCCCCAAAAAAACAACTCTTCAACACCCCCGCAAACAAGTCAAACAAGCCAACAAAATCCCGGGAGTTTTGCATGTAGTGATGGAAGTCGATCCCTAAGAGATAGATGCTATAAAACGCTCCGCCCACAATGCCCATGAAGTCGGCCATTAAAGTTAGCATCGGAATCAGGACCAAACAGGCCCAAAACCGCGGGACCACCAAATAGTGGATCGGATTGGTCCCCAGGACGGCCAGGGCGTCGATCTGTTCGGTGATCCGCATGGTGCCCAACTGGGCGGCCATGGCGCTGCCGACCCGACCGGCCAACATCGTGGCCGCCAACACCGGTCCCAATTCCCGCACCAACGCCATGTTGATCACCGCTCCAAGCCGGGTCTCTAGATTTAGCATACGAAATTGCGTGTAACTTTGCACGGCCAAGACCATGCCGACAAACGTCCCCGTCAAAGCCACGACTGGCAGACTCAGCACACCAATCTGATAAAAATTAGGCGTCATGGTTTCCCATTTGGGCAGCCGAAACACCAGCCAACGCATCGTACGCAGACAAAACAGCGAAAAACTGCCCAGTTCGGTCACAGCCCGAACCACCAGGGCGCCCAGATCGATAATCCCATCGGCCAAATACGCTCCGATGGGTGCCAACCAGCCGGGCTGCACATCTCTCCGGGTTAGACCATTGGGGACCGATCCCGCCATGGTTTTATCCGCCTCAGTAGGCCCTTGATTTCCTCGGAGTTCCCCCCATGCCCCTCTTTGGGGGGATCTCGGGGAAAATAGCAAAGCCCATCTCTACCCTCCGCCCCTGGAAGGACGGAAATTCTGGAAAAAGTCCCAAAGGAAAAGCCAAGGTAGAAAGACCGTTCCAAGGCCCAAAAGGCCAAGGTGCGTATAATACTGTTTCTTCTGCCCCTGCCAAGAGCAACTCGTTTTGGGTTGCCCCCGTTGCCCTGTTGCCCCTCTTGCCGTTGCCCCTGCCCATATCCAGGGAGGCAGAGGTAGGAACAGGAACCAGAATTCAAATGCTCAAACAGTAAAGGAAACTGCCCAACCCCGGCAAAAACCAGCAGAAAAACGCCGATTCGACGCTCTCGAACCGAAGGGATCTATCCGCCGGGAGAACGCAAATAACTCCTTATTTTGCAATAAGTTATGGCCAAAACCGACGTTCCCGTTTACAGTTTGAGTTCAAATGGCCATGTCAAGTCATCCTAATTATCCTATCCATCCTATTTTTCCTGTTTTCCACAAAAATGAGACTTCCTGTAGCCCCATTTCGGGAAGGAACGCCTCGCCTTCGTCTTCTCTCCGGCCATGGCTCTCTAAAGGTCTCCAAAATGTTAACTCCTTTGCTATTTTCGTAACACTTTAGCTGAATGAAGGGGGATGTCATTCCTGCGTAAGCAGGAATCCAGGTGGCTTGTGCCACCCAAATCCCCCTTACCCGGCGGTACCGAAGGCACCGCCGGCCTCTCCCACGAGAGGGAAAGGCGGGTACTTGATTCGGCTAAAATGTTACAAACTCAAACTGTAAATGAAACCGGCCACCGCCGGCAAAACCAGCAGAAAAACGACCGATTTCGCTCTCTCGAACCGAAAGAATCGATCCGCCGGCAGAATGCAATTAACTCTTTATTTTGCAATACGTTATGGCAAAAACCGGCGTTTCTGTTTACAGTTTGAGTTACAAAAAGCGAAACTGGAGAGGAAACAGGTCTGGTTTGGATACAGGCCTTTTTCGACAGCGCGACTTCCATGAACTCGCAGGCGGCCGCCCTTTGAGGAGCCGGTTGCGTTGCAATGTCTGGACCACAATAGGTAGAGTGCCGACACGGATGCAGCGCAAACAGTAGTGGTTTGCAGCCACAACGCAACCGGCTCCCCTTTGAGGAACTTCCGAATTTTTGTGGACTTACGTAAGGAACCTCTGAATAATTCAACGTGGACAAAAGATAAGTATTTCAGGATATTTTTCAGAAAACCCCATAGATCGAGATGCTGTCAATGCTAGCATACAATCCATTGGGGGTACCTTCAGCAACCTCAGAGGCCGACAACATAATCAAAAGGCCACCTAGTTCACTATATTTTCAGGATTTTTCAGAGGTTCCGGAACTATTTAGCCGAATGAAGCAAACCGCCTCTCCCCTGGCTGTCGAGAGGCCGGTCTGGCCAAAGGCCAGGCCGGGTGAGGGGGACTCCGAAGGCATAAGAAGCCTGGATTCCTACTTACGCAGGAATGACACATTGGGCCTCTCCATTCGGCTAAAATGTTACCGGACTTATTATTTGGGCTGTATCTACCGGAACCAGCCCTTAGCAGTTGTAGGGGCTCAAAATCGGCTCGAACCCCGCACATTGTGGTAATTGGACCCGGTCGATACAGTCGAATTATGTGGTTGGATTGTGGTACCAATTGAAACCACAAAGAGTTCAGCGGAGAATACCTGCTATGGCTCTGAAAGCCAATGGGAAGAGAACGTAGAGGGAGGCGCACGAAAAAGCGCACAAAAAGACAGTCTTGGCCGTTTTGAGAGACGACCGGATTCCTTCATACGGCCTTTAGGGAGGCCGGTTGGAGGATCGCACTATGCTGGGGCGGGGTTCAGGTCTATCCGCGTGGACGGCGACCGAACCGGCCTCCGCCGGAGCCGCCGCCCTGGGGCCGACGGGTTTCGGCCTCGTTGACACGGATTCGCCGGCCGTCCAGTTCAGCGCCATCCATCTCGGCCATGGCACGGTCGGCATCTTCGGCCTGCGCAAAGGTAACAAAGCCGAAACCCCGAGACCGACCTGTTTGCCGATCCACAATCACCCTGGCTTCGAGGACTTCGCCGAATACCTCGAACGCCCGGCGCAGGCTGTCGTCGTTGGTGTGCCAACTCAGACCGCCGGTAAACAACTTCTTGGACATCGCACCATCTCACTTCAGAAAACCCCGCCGCTAACAAGCGGCCACCAACTCACACCACGCACTGGGCAGGTCGAGGATTCGGCCGTCCCGGTGCCGCCACGGCTCCAAAGCCAGCAGCTTCTTGTAGCATACCAGAAAAACGCCCAAATACAAGAGCCGGGGGCCGAAATTTGGACAACTCCCCCTTTCCTCGTTTCCCACCCGGACGGGGGAGAAGAAGAAACGTTCTACCCGGTCGGGTGGACTGGGCCAAATCGCCTATAATATACAAAATTTCCTATATATATTCGACCAATCATCCCCCCGCCCCACCAGGACCAGAATCCGTCGGTTGGAACAGGGCCAGCTATCTGCTAAGCTCGACTTTTGCCATTTTGGGGTCCCCGGCATCGGGGCCATGGCCTAACTGTTTGTGAATCTTGGAGTTAGGAAAATGCATGAACAAATGCGGTATGGTTTGTAACTTTCGATAACACAAAGAGTTACGGAAATTGGCAAAAGTCGAGCTAAGAGGCTGTCCCGAAAATCCGTTTTCCCCTATCCGAGCGGTTCCAGCCTGGAGCCGGAGGATCTCGGAAAACCCCTGTTTTTGAAAGGTTTTAGCAACTGGATGGGGAGCCTCGGTTGGGTGGCCAATACCCCGATTTGGCAATTTCGGGACAGCCTCTAAGCAGCCAGCGGCATCGCTGCAAGCCCCTGATCAGATCAGCAAGAGCGGCATCAGGTGGGGGCAGCAGGATCTGATCGCCAGGATCAGCTCAGCAGCACTGGAATCAAGTGGGCAACAGAAGGGGATGAGCGGCTGGACCAGGATCAGGATCAGCTCAACAGGAGCGGAATCAGGTCGGCTGGCCAGGAATCACGAGCCTTTTTTCCCGTAACGATCCAGCACATCTTGGAGGGGAAAATCGGGCGGCAGGCGCGGTTCGCCGATTCGGCCCAGATGCTCCCGATACCGATCAATGACTTCGACCAGTTCTTCGCCGGTGGTGCGGTCGTCGAGCAGTTTGGGGTGGGTGTCCAGCACTTTTCGCCAGGCAGCCAGGCCTTTTTGATAGTTTTCCAACGCTTGGGGCAGATTGATCAAGGCTTCTTTATCGGCCTGGAAGATGTATTGGCGGGCCTGGAGGGTTTGGGGGTCTTGCTCCACCTGGCAACGGAGCCGCCAATATTCAAAGTTGACGATTTGGCGGTAGCGGTCGATGTAGTCGGCCATTTGCTCGGCCAACTTGGCTTCGCGGGCTAGTTGCAGGGCCTTGGGCCGATTTGGGCCTTCGATCCGTTGGGCCAGTTCTTCATGGCTGACGGCGATTTTTCGTTCGGCGGCCAGGGCCAGTTCGAATTCCTGGGCGGTTCGCTGGGAGGGCGGCGTTTCCAGGGCGGCCCGTTCCCGTTTGGTCAGCGAGGCTAGTTTCTGCTGGCGCAATTTCTCCCGTAGTCCGGGGGCCAAGGCCTCCAAGTCGGCGATATGCTTTTGGGCCTGGGCCAGGTAGTTTTCGTCTTCGTCTTTGTCGTTGAGGCGGATATAAAGAATCTCGCCGGTCCGAGGATCCCGGAAGGTGGTTTCGATGAGGACTTTTCCGTATTGGCGCCATTCGGTGGCTGCCCGCCGCCATGCCTCCAGGGCGACTTCGTCAAACGTCCCCTCCCCCACAATAGCGTCGGCGTAATTAATTTGGCTTTTGGGGGCGTCGCAATAGAAGAGCAAGGGGCCTTTGCCCTTCATCTTATGGCCCGCTTCGTGCAACTGTACCACCCCCTGAAAACACTTTTTGCCGCAAAGCCAGTTGTCCCGCGTCGGATCCCGCAGATCCAGCGGCAAGGAATCGTGGAAGTCGTTGTCTTGGCGGAAAAGCCGACGGAACTGCACCCGCTCATCCGCCCGGCCAATCTTATGTCCGGTAAACCAGCCCTGGTCCCACAGCAACCGGGGTTCATATTGGTTATAGCCAATGCCCTCGCGGAGGTACTGGATGCCTTTGATGACCCAACGGTACCGGTCCCGATAATCGTCGAACTCCACGGAGCAATTGTAGGAGACATTCCAGGCCTGGAATTGCCAGACGGAGACGAACCGAGGCTGCAACTTAGCCAACTGTTGCAAGGTGGCCGATAGCCCAGTCCAATCCTTTTTCATTTTGCACTCATGGGCTCGTTCCCACAGGAGATTGACGGCCACGCCGCGTAAGCCCAACGTAGCCAGTTTGATGGTTTCGCCGGCGGCGCTAATTTCGCCCAGATTGGCTTCGGTCAATCCATACTCGGCCCGGAGTTGGGCCAGTTTGCCACCCGGTGAAACCTGCCCGCTGGAATCTCGTGTGGACGGCGCACCCAAACTATAAAGCAACAGCACACAGATACATATCCCTACCCCATACCCGATTTTTCTGGATAACAAGCGTTCTGGATGCACCATGCGAAAGCCCTCCCTACGATAATCTTATATCTGGCATCGGAAATCGGTTATCTCCAATCGGTTATCATCTATAGAAAATCGGTTATCGCCTACGGCGGATCGGTTATCCCCTGTCGAAGATCGGTTTTCGCATGGGGGAGATCGCACAGAGGACCGATCCTCTATGGGGATGCTTCAGGCTTCTGCTCTGCATTCACTCCATTCTGCGTAACAATTCTGCCGAATGGAAAAGCATATTCCCCTCTCCCCTGGCCGTTGAGAAGGTTAGGGTAAGGGGGACACGAAACTGGGCGGCCACCTTCTTTTCGCCCCCTCACCCGGCCAACCGTAGGTTGGCCGGCCTCTCCCGCCAGGGGGAGAGGCGAGTAGCTTCTTCATTCGGCGAAAATGTTACCATTCTGTCTTCTGCCCTCCGTTTCCTGCCTCCTGCTGCCAATCTGCCGCCACTACTGGGCCAATTCCTGGGTTTTCAAAAATCCGTAACCCAGGACGAAGACCGGCAGGAGGAAGGCCAGGGCATTGGCCGTGTTGGCCAGGACCATGGAAACGGGGAAATCGAAGCCATCAGCTACGAAGTTAGCACAGTCGAACTGGCCGAACCGGGGCAGGATTTTGGACAAGGCCCACAAGGGGCCACTGGCCAATTGGTCCAGCATTTTGGCGGCGGTGGTTCGTGGGCTGGGTTCTAGTTCAGAGATGACGTTTGCCTGGGTAACCAGGCGGATGAGCGATTCGACCGGGCCGCCTCCGTAGGTTTTCCCGGTGGCCAACTGATACATAAAATCTCCGAAAAATCCCAACAGCAATATGCCGCCGGTGCCGACCATGGCCACCGGCCCGCTCAGAAACGTGCTCAGGGCCACGCCCAGGCCGACCACCAAAAGCACCTGCAATCCGATGCCCAAATAGCCTTTCAGGAAATTAACCACAAACGAGGCATCGCCGGCTCGGAGATAGAGGTCTGCCTGGGAAGCGCCGAAAAACTGTCCCGCATCCAGGCATCGAAGCACAATCTCCAGCCGACCCCGCTCATCCACAAAATGCTCGAATAAATCCTTGCCTTTAATCTGGCGGGGGATCCAATGGGAATCGATCTGAAATTCCTTTGCTGTGAACAAAAACACCTCTTCCGTTTCGCCGGTCGTAGGATTCCGAACCGAAATGCTGCCCCGGATTCCTTGTTCAATCTCCCCCTTCCAACTCCGAAACACCCCCAGCGTCATTTCCACCAGTAGGCCTTCGGGGAAGCGTTCTGGTCGGATGCCCTCAAACATCCAGATGGCGGCAGCAGCGGTCCGACCGTCGATGTAACTGCGGTACTCCCATTCTTCCCCCACATTGACGCCTTTGTCGGCCGGTCGGCCCTGACGATCCAAAAACCGCAATTTGCCGTACAACGGCACCCGGGCTATCAGGTTTCCCTCCGGCGGGCCGACGACCAAACTCCCGTCCGGCTGCTGGATCACCCGATGCGTATGCCCCTGCTCCATGGCCAGCCAGAAGGTGCCTTGGGGCTGTTGGCCGGACGGATCAGAAGAGTCGCCCTCGGCAGGTTTCCACAGGATCACATGACGGTGGTTGTGAACCCGGCTGGTCATTACCCCGATGTCTTTTGGGCCGCCGGCTTTGGCCTGGCGGATGGCTTCGGCGGCCATCTCGGCAGTAATCTCATGCGTATGATCCAGCCCTCGGACCACGAAGATATAGCTAATCACGCTCATCAGGAGCAACAGCCCAGCAGCCACCAGGCTGAAGCCCAGAATCCGGCCCAGCACGATCTCGCTGGCCCGCACCGGTTTGGTTACCACCGTGTGGATGGTCTTGGAGCGAATATCGCTTGGCAGGCTGAAGCTGCTCAAAAACAGCATCAGCGGAAGCATCAGATAACTGGTCGTCGTCAGCACAAAATGCAGATACAACCGGGTGGGATTCACACTCCCTGGATCCAAATACCACCCCGCAAAAAGCAGCAGGAGTAAAAACAGCACAAAGCCGATGACGATCCGTCGCCTGAGGGCTTCCTGCACGGCCAGCCGAGCCAATGCCCACACCCGCCGGGGCGAAAGCCGCATCACATCCTCGGCCAGCTCGGCAACCACCCGATCGACGGCTTTCATCCCCCCGATCGGGCCGTGGCGAATCACCGCCGCCAACCCCCCTACCACCACAATCCCCCAGAGAACCACCGAAACCATAGCCAGCCAGTGGTAGAAGACCCCTTCGGTCCAGCCGGGGCCGAACAACCGGGTACCCAAACCGATAGGGCGCTTGACTTCCTCCGAATAGGAGGATTCGGCCTGCTGGGCAGCTTGTTCGGAACCCGACGGAGCGGCTTCTTTGTTCCCCGATTGGGATTCTTTAGAAGCGGAGTCTTTTGCCGTAGAAGCAGAATCGATCTGGCCGGCCGCCCCGCCCGCCTGCCCACCCTCTGGGGAGGGGGAAACCACCACGATCGCCATCCCCACAATCACCAGCAGTGCAAACACCAACGTGCTATAACCGATGATCCGTCCCAGCCGATGGCTCTGCTGGGCAGTCAATCGGAGTCCTCCTCGGACCAAGCCGCCTCCGAGTAGCACTGCCCAAATCAGCCCGCCCACCACCAGAAGGCCGATCAGATAAAGCAGCCAGGGAAACAGCAGGCCTTCTTGCCAACCGGGTCCTAATAGCCAGGTCCAAAAATCCGGAATGTAGCGTTCGACAATCATCGGTCAGTGTCCCCCGGTGCATATTTCTATTCTGCGTAACACTTTAGCCGAATGAAGCCATTCGCCTCTCCCCTGGTGGGAGAGGCCGGCTGAGCCGAAGGCTCAGCCGGGTGAGGGGGATTTCAGCGGCACA
>Ga0197142_1004269_pt1 | contig 11625 bp, 9 predicted proteins | sample GBS60_MetaG_FD_148614 | JGI IMG/M metagenome (GOLD analysis project Ga0197142, IMG submission 148614) | Sediment microbial communities from Great Boiling Springs, Gerlach, Nevada, United States - GBS 60_MetaG | ecosystem: Environmental > Aquatic > Thermal springs > Hot (42-90C) > Sediment... | reverse complement strand
CTTTTTAATTGATGTTCTTATCTCAATCTGACGCTCATCAAATAACTTACTTCTTCCTACTTCGGGAACGAAAACTGAATCAGCTAAATAAATTGAAATCTCAAAACCTACTTTTAAATCATTGAGCAAATCTCTCAAAGAAGAAAGATAGTTAGTCAGCAAAGCAATTACTGCTAGAGAATTTAGATCAAACCTTCAGATGTTTTCAACAATAATTTCGGCTATTTCTAAATTAGAACGATGATTTCTTTTTTTCCCAATTTATTGCCTTTTAAATCACTGGTACCAAAAAATTACCCAACCCACAAGCAGGATCCTTTTCAAATTATTCACATCATAACTAACTTCCTTCAAGATTAGTTCTGCTAGCCAATCAAGTGCATAGTGCTTACCAATATAGCATTGAACAACTTTTGGTAATAGAGATTGATAGAGTTTTTTAATAAGATCACGTTCAAAGAAAGGTTAAGATTACTTGTTACTGGTTCAAATTCATAAAAAATGTAACCTCTCTCTTATAATTTCTTTTAATCCAGGATAATCTAAAGCATTGGTATACCAGCAAAAAAATCATCTTTCAAAAAATTAGTGATTCCCTTTTTAAAATAAATTACTCCATTTTCGATATTTTTTCTAATTGATTTTTTAACTCATCATCATAGAAATGAGCTAAATTTAAAGAAAATGAATAAAAAAGGTACCCTCTCTCAAATGCAATATCTCAAACCGTAATCAATTTTATTAAAAAAGCAAAGTAGGTATGAAGAGAAAATAAAAGTTCATGAAAGTCAGTATCATTTCCTACTTGATAAAATTTTGAAAAATTATCTCTTTCTTTTCTTTTGCTATCCTTGAATTGTTCACCATAGACAATCCCAAACAATCTTTTCCACTCATTAAAAAATCATTAAAAAAGTTTGAAGCCGATTTTGTTTTTCCTAATAATCCAAATCATCATTAAAAGCTCTTTTACTTATTTACCAATTCCACTCTCAGGACCAAATTTTTTAGCTAAATTTTCTGCCAACAAAAGTAATCTTAATAAAGCACGAAGATGGATTAAAAGTTCTTGGGCTTATTTTAATCAAGCTCAAAAAAGACTTATTAAAAAAATCGCCAACATCTAATTCTGTTTTTAACCAGTTTTTATCACTATGAGATGAGACTCAACAAAAAATTCTTTTATCATCAAAATCAACGCCAATAAATTTTGATTTTGAAGTAAAAAGCAATTATTTTTCTAATTTCGATCAACTATGAAGATAATTAACTAACTGATGATACGCATAATTAATAATTTTGTTTGATTGAAAAGCTTTTGTCTTTTCATATTCAATTATTATTTGACTATTTAAACCATCAAAACGACCTGAATTAAAAATTAAACTTTCATACTGAGGTTATATTTAATGTCTAATTGTTTTAAAAATCGCCTCTAAGATTTTTCAAAACCAATCTTTAAATCTTATTTAGTTTCAACTTCTTTTATCAATTGCTGTGTTTGAAAAACAAGACTGTCAGCAAAAGTGATAAAAAAATTTTGATTACTTGGTGAGAAGAAACATCGTCCATATTAATTTTTATGCTCTCTTTTCGCAAATTCACTGATCTTTTTTAACTTTTACCGTTATCTCAAGTAAATAATTTAAAAAAGCAAAAACTAATTATAAAAAATGGAAAAACATAATTTTTGATATTTAGGCTGCATAATAAAAAAGAGGTATTTTATTGTGTTAAACTTGCCTGCCTGTAGTTTCAGATAAGTTTTAGCACCTTGGCTAGAATTATGTGTTTTGACAATAAAAATTTAGTAGACTTTTTCCCAAAAAACGTTATAATTATGTTTTAACGATTAATAAAGTTAAAAATGAAGCAGATTGAAGTTTATTTTTTTCTAAGAAATGTGGGAATGTCAAACTCTGACTCCTCTTCTATAAATTCTTCTTCTAGCTCAACTGGGCTCTGCTGAGATAGTTCTTGTTGCTTTTCTTCATCTAAAATCGCGGTTAAACTCTCTTTTTTTTCTTCCTTCTTCAATCTAAAAAGATGCTTCCTTCCCTCATTGAAACGGGTGGCAATTAAGGTAATTTTTATTTGATCCATCATCTTATCATCAATGACTGCGCCGAAAATAATCTCCGCCTCTGGGTCAACAGTGCTTTTAATTATGGCCGCTGTCTCATCAACTTCACTCATCGTTAGATCCGGCCCACCCACAACGTTAAAAAGAACCGCTCGTGCTCCTTCAATTGTTATATCCAAAAGAGGGGAAGAAATTGCTTGTTTAATCGCCGCCATTGCCCGTTTTTCACCACTACCCATTCCCAAACCCATAAGCGCTGTCCCTGAATTTTCCATAACCGTTTTAACATCAGCAAAGTCAACGTTAATTAAACCCGGGGTAGTAATTAAGTCAGCAATGCCTTTAACTCCCTGATATAAAACCGAATCGATCTTTTTAAACGCTTCAAGGACGGGTGTTTTTTTATCAATAATCGAAAGAACTTTCTGATTAGGAACGATGATTAAGGTATCAACCTTTTCTTTTAAATTTTTTATTCCCTCTTCGGCAATCATTCGTCGTTTTGTTCCCTCAAAATCAAAAGGCAACGTCACAACCGCAACGGTTAAAGCCCCAGTTTCCTTAGCAATCTCAGCAATTACTGGTGATGCCCCCGTCCCCGTACCACCACCCTCACCGCAAGTAATAAAAACCATCTCTACACCAGCAATTTCCTCTTTCAGCCTTTCTCTTGATTCTTCAGCCGCCTGACGACCAATCTCTGGATTGCCACCAGAGCCTAGACCTTTGGTTAGATTCTCTCCAATCTGAATTTTTATCTGGGCTTTATTTGAAAGCAAAGCCTGGGCATCGGTGTTGACGGCGATAAACTCTACTCCACTTATTCCTCCATCATCAATCATGGAAGATATCGCATTTCCTCCCCCACCTCCTACTCCAATCACCTTAATTTTGGCTGGTTGTGAAACTTTTGGTTTAACTAACATAATCTTAAGGGATGAACTGTTTAAAGAGATTTTTTAATTTACTAATTGAAAAACCAACTGAAAAATCACGCCAAATTTTTCTAAAACTTTTAAACTCAAAACTATCTTTTTGCATTTTGTTTTTTCCGATTAAAATCAAACCGATAGTTGTTGCATAGGAAGGATCAAGAATTTCATCAACCAAACCACCAACTTTTTCGGGTGTTCCCACTCTTACCGGTAACCCAATTACCTTCTTGGCTATGTCAATTATACCAATCGTTAAAGCACCACCACCAGTTAAAACCAAACCTGAAGGAATACTTTTTATAAGGCCACTTTTTTCAATCTCATCATAGATTAACTTAAAAATCTCCTCCAATCTTGGATTAATTATCTCATCAATCACTGTCCTTACCGAGATATTCTCAACCTCTTCTGGTAATCTTAACTCGGAAAGACTAATTTCAGCCATTCTTTTTTTCATTGATGACTGGTTAATTTTTTTACCAAGAAAAATTTTTATCCTCTCGGCTGAATCTAAAGAAACTCTAATACCCACGGCAATATCATTGGTTACATGCTTTCCCCCGACTGGTAAAGAAGAGGAGTATAACAGTGCCCCCTCGCTATAAAGACAAAGATCAGTTTTTCCTCCCCCAATATCAACCAAAACCACGCCTAACTCCTTTTCTGTGTCAGTTAAAACCGCTTCCGCCGAAGAAAGACCTGAAAAAACAAATCCCTCAATCTCGATCCCTAAATCAGAAAAACAACGCTGAATATTTTTTATATTGGTCTGGGATGCGGTTATGATATGAGTATTAACCTCAAGTCGAACACCAGTCATCCCCACGGGATTTTTAATTCCACCTTGACCATCAACGATAAAATCACAGGGAATAACCTCAATTATCTGACGCATTGACGATAAAGAAACAGCCTGAGCCGCCTCAATCACTCGTCCAATATCAGCCTCGTTAATCTCTTGATTGGGATTAGTGATTGCCACCAGGCCATGAGAGTTTAAGGAAGAAATGTGGGGACCACCAACCGAGACGAAAGCTTTATCAATCTTATAACCTGCCATCTTTTCTGCTTTTTCAACACTTTTTTCAATAGCATCAGTGGCTTTTTCTATGTCAATGACTAAACCTCTTTTAATTCCCTGTGATGGCGCGATAGAAAAACCGATAATTTTTGGTATTTTATCTTTTTCTTCATCAAGCAAAGCCACTACCGTTGCGATCTTACAAGTACCAATATCTACCGCGCAGATTAGTTTTTTTTTCATTTTATAAGTTAATATTAGAACTTAAGTATTGGTTTGTCAAAACGAACATCAATTTTTTTAAACTGCCTTCCCTCAATTTTTAGATGTTTTAAGATTAAAAAAATCGAAAAAAATTGTGTTTGCCAATCTTTTTTACTGGTAAATATAATCTTTTTGTCATCCTTTAAATTAAATACTATCATATCTTCACTTGCAATATCAATACTATCAATCATTAAATTAAAACTTTTTAATTGCTCAATTAGGATAAGAGTTGTTTTAATGTCTTTAAAATCAATCCAGTCGCCCACTTTGTAGGTTGTCTGATTAACCAATTGATAATAGTTAATAACAGGTAAAGAAGAGTCTTTTGGTCGATTCTTAAAATTAAAAATTATTCTCCCATCCTCTGACAATCCCAAAAAGCCCTCACTGCCTTTAATAAAGGCTATCAAAGAGTAATTTTTGACCTCAAGATCTAGCGTCTGAGGATATCTTTTTGTAATTTTTATTTCTTTAATCATGGGATTAATCTCTTTTAAACGCCTTTCTTCTTCATCTTCAAAAATAAAAAAAATCCTTTTATTACTTAAACTTTCTATTCCCAAAAGAGTTCTCATCGAAGAATCAACTTGAACATTAATTACCTTGACTTTAAAAAAGTTGTCTAGAAGAAATAACCCTTGTAAAAATAAAAAAGCCAAAAAGAAAAGTAAGCTAATTTTTTTCAACCAAAGAAAGAATTGTTTCAACCATCTTTTTTGACGCATCTTCTTGAAATAAATATCTCAAATTTTTAAAATTTTCTTGGTAAGTTTTTAAGTTATTAATCATTTTATCAATTAATTCTAAAAGCCTTTCGCTTTCTTCGTCTTGCTCAAAGATTTCCCCAGCGCCAGCATCTTGAAATAACTTTGCGTGAAGCAGCTGTTCTTTTGAAGCAGAGTATGGAAGAGGAATAAAAATGGTTGGTTTTTCAAAAGCAACTAATTCAAAAAAAGTATTGGCACCAGCACGACTAATAACTAAATCAGCCTTTTGATAAACAAAAAGGAGTTCTTCTTGAGATAAATGGGTAAAAGGAAAATAAAAAGGACTTTTAAACTTGTTTTTTAATCGGTGATAATCATTAAACTCGCTGATGTTACCAATTTGATGAATAATTGTATATTTCTTAAGAAGATAGGGTAGGATTTTTTCCAGATGCACATTAATGGCATGGGATCCCAAAGAACCACCAGTAACGTAAATCACTAATCTTTTGTTTTTGAATTTTTTTTTAGTTTTTACTTTAAAGCGAATGGGGTTACCTACTATCAATGTTTTTTTGTTGTTAAAGTATTTATGACTATCAGGGAATGCCAAAAGTATTTTCTTTGCCCAAAGACCAATAATACGATTAGTCAAGCCAGGAGCGATTGTCTGCTCATGAAGAAAGATTGGTATCCGAAAAATAAATCCCCAAAAGGCAATCGGAAAAGCCAGAAAACTCCCGAAAGAGACAATAACATCTGGCTTTTCCTTTAAAACTATCACTAAAGCCGAAAAAAAACCAAAAAACAGTAATCCAAAATTAATAAGAATTTCTTGCGTAAAAAATCTTGGTAATTTGCCGGTTTTAATATCAATAAACTTAATGCCCCTTTTTTTAACTTCTTGATATTCAAAGGATAAGCTTTTTTCTCCAATGATCGGATGTTTTCTCCCCACAAAGACGATTTTCACATTTTTTCTTCTTCTTTTTATCTCATCAATTAAAACCAAAGCTGGTGTTGGATGACCACCCGTAATAAGAATCTTCATGCTCTCTTAATTTTTTTCTCAATATTTAGTAAAACTCCAACCAAGGCAAAAGAGATCATCAGGTTTGATCCCCCGTAAGAAAAAAATGGTAGCGGAACACCGGTTAAAGGAATAATATTGACAATCCCCCCCAGATTAATAAAAAACTGCCAATTAAAAAATGACCAAATTCCAGCAGCTAAAAGTCTGCCAAACCGATCGGGAGCTAAATTGGCTATTTTATAAATTTTATATGAAAAAATTAGAAAAGTTAAGATAATAACCACTGCCCCCAAAAAACCTATTTCTTCGGCAATAATGGCAAATATTGAGTCGGTGTGAGCCTCTGGTAAAAAAAGATACTTTTGCCTTGAGGCACCAAATCCTAAACCGAAGAAGTAACCATTAACCAAAGAAACCTTTATTTGATTAACATGATAAGAAACCCCCAAGGGATCAATCGCTGGATTCAAAAAAGTGACCAACCTTGCCATTCGATAAGGAGAAACTTTAATCAAAATTAAAAAAACTAAAAAGGCTGATGGAATAAGCAATAAAAGATGAAAGATTTTAAAACCAGAAAGATAGTATAAACTGATACTTAAGAGAAAGATAATAATCGCCGTTCCCATATCGGGTTGTAAAATAATAAGAAAAGTTAAAAAACCAATTAAGATCAGAAACGAAAAAAAAAGCTTTCTTTCCTTATAGATAAACCACGAAGAAAGATAAACAATCAAAGAAAACTTAGCCAGCTCCGTTGGCTGGAAGTTAAATGGGCCAATACTCAACCAACGTCTTGCCCCACCAGCATGATAACCAAACGAAGGAATAAGAACTAAAATTAGTAAGAGTATCGTTAAGAACATTAAAAAAAATGCCAAATAGTAAAGCCGATGATAGTCAAAAAAGGAAAAAAAAACCATTACCCCTATTCCTAAGATCAACCAAAGAAACTGTAATTTTAAATAATAAAAACTATCACCATAAAGATTAAAACTTTTAACCGCCGAGGCTTCAAAAATAAAAAAGAGACCCAAAAAAGAAAATATTAAAGGAATTGTTAAAACTGGCATGAACTGGCGATTTTTTACTAAGTACTTAATCATAATTTCTACAATTGAGAAATTATTCTATTAAACTCTTCTCCTCGATGAAACTCATTTTTAAATATCGAAAAAGAAGTCGCCGCGGGAGAGAATAACACTATGGCTCTTTTTAAAGAAAGAGCGTTTCTATAAGCTTCCTTGACGGCTTTCTCTAGATTATTAAAAGGACCAACACATTTATCCTTGTAATTTTGGCTTAAAATAGGCATAATCTGTTGGGTAAAACTTCCGAATAATAAAACAATCTTTTCTACACTCGCCAGTTTTTTAACCAAACCATCAAATGGTAAATTTTTTGAGTCACCTCCCAAAATCAAGACTATTTTTTTTTGAGAGAAAGTACTGATAGCAATTTCTGCTGCCACGGGGGTGGTTGAGGTGGCGTCATTTATGAACAAAATGCCATTTTTTTCTATTACTTTTTGAAGGCGAAAAGGTAATCCAGAAAAATTTTTAATCACCTCAACTGCCTTTTTTTCAGATAAATTTAGAATCTTGGCGACTTTTAAACAAGCGGCCGCGTTTTCTAAATTATGATGACCAACTAAGAAATTAAGCTTTTCGGGAAAATCATTTTTTTTGAAGTAAATTTTTTTTCCTAAGGATGGATACTTTTCTATTTGAGACCTTAGTTTTTCATTGATAATTAAAAAATCATCTTTTTTTTGATATAAGAAAATAGCCACTTTATCATAAAAATAATCATCTAAATTTTTATAATAATCTAAATGATCTGGATAAAAATTGGTAAAGACAGCAATGTGAGGACTAATCTCTGAGCGATGAAATCCTGATAAAGACCATGATGAAAGCTCAGCAACAAGCCAACTATTTTTTGATGCTTTTTTTAGATACTCAATGGTTGATATTCCAGGTAAACCGCCACCAAAAAATACCTCATCTTTAAACTCTTTTAAAAGAGAATAAATCATTGAGGTGGTGGTTGATTTACCTCGAGTACCAGTAATCCCAATGATTTTTCCTGGAAAATGTTTGGCAACGAATGCCATCTCCATCTCAACAGGTATTCCTTTTTTTAAGGCTTCAATAATCTCCGGTAAATCCCAAGGAACTGATGGTCCTTTAAAAATAAGATCAGCTTTTAAAAAATCCTCTATGAAATGACCACCAAGATGAAGATCAATGTTTTTAAAACCCTCTAATTTTTTAATCGAAGACAAAAGATCCTCTTCTTTTTTTTTATCGTTTACAACCACATAGGCACCAATTTCGCTAAAAAACTTAGTCACTCCCAAACCACCACCTAAGAGTCCTAATCCCACCACTAAAACTTTTTTGCCCCGATACTTTTCTTTTAACTTATGATAAATTAATGAAACCATAAAACTATTTTAGCAAAAATCTATTTCATGAAGGCAATCATTAAACCAAAAATGGCCAAAACAATTGAGGTTAACCACAAACGCATCACGATTTTTGGTTCTTCCCAACCCTTAAGTTGAAGCCAAAGATGAAAAGGGGCCACTGGAAAAATCTTTCGCTTCAAAAACTTCTTCCCCAGAATCTGAATCAAAGAACTTAAAATCTCAATCACAAAAACACCTCCAATAATTGGTAAAGCAAAGGGTTTTCCCAGAAGAAGACCGATCACCGCAAGAGTGGCCCCAAATGACAAAGCTCCTGCATCGCCTAGAAAAATTCTTGCCGGGTGAATATTAAAGTATAAAAAAGCTATTAGTCCTCCCAACCAAATTGCAATAAAAAAGCTTGTTGGCATATCTAAAATTGAACGAGAAATTACCCAAAAAGAAGTTAAAGTTATCATCAAAACTCCTGAGGCTAATCCATCCAAACCATCAGTAATATTAACGGCATTGGCAAAAGAAACAATAACAAAGGCAGCAAAGAGAATATAAAAAAAGGAAAGGTTATAAATTCCAAAAAAGGGGATATGAACAATTCTAATCTTTAATTCTGAATAAAGCCAAAAAGAAGGAATTAAAGCCAAAATTATTTCAAAAAAAAGCTTATGACGAAATCTTAAACCAAAAAAATTGGTTTTCTTCCAAAAAAAAATTTTATTTAAATCATCAAATAAACCTAAAAAAGAAAAGACAATAAAGGTAAAAAGAATTATCTTAATCTCAGAAATAAAATCTGGATAGTTAGAATAAACTTTTTTTCCAAATAAAATAAACGAAAAAAGAAATAGTAAATAAATAAAAGTAGTTGTAAAAATTAACAAAATCCCCCCACCTACCGGGGTTCCAGTTTTTTTTTGGTGAAAAAAATCAAAAATTGGTGTTGGCTTTTCAAAAATATCTTTTGTTCTTTGAGTCGCTCGTTGAAACCTTAATTTGTACAAGAAATTAATAAAGGGGACGATTAATAACGCATTAAAAAGGAATGAGATAATCAGGGCAAAAAGATAAATTGCCATAAAAAGTTTTATTTAATGAAAATTAAAATCTTTGGAATAAAAATTAAACTGGCAATAATGACTGATCCAAAAGCAAAGATTAACATTGTCCCGGCCGCCATGTCTTTAATTAGTTTTATTTTTTGATTCCAACTATCAAAGATAAAGTCCATTATTTCTTCAACAATAGTATTCAAAGCCTCAACTACTAATCCCATTACTATTAAAAAAATAATTATCAACCACTCATAGTAACTGATTTTTAAAAGAAAACTTAAAAAAATAGCCATACAAGATAAGAAAATATGAATTTTAAAGTTAGTTTGACTTCTTAAGATAAAGAATAACCCATGAAAAGCATTCTTAAAAGAAAGAGAGTGGCGCCTTAACATATGTTTTTTAATAAAACCTTAGCTAACTTGTTTGGATCATGCCTTAGTAAACTTCTTACCTTTTTATCAACAAATTTTTCATTCTTGTCTTTTCCATAAAATCGAGTATCTAAGATATCATCCTTTATTATTTTAGCGAAAAAATTAAAATTCTTTAAGTCATCAACAACTGGCTTTTCTCCTTCTTTTTGATACCAGTCAAGCACTTCTTGAGGAATAGCTCTTTTATTCAAAACAATCACGTCAATTTTTCTCTCAAGATATTTTTCTAACTCAAAAATATGATCACTAGCTTTATAGTTAGAAGTTTGGCCTGATTTAGTCATTAAATTCATTATATAAAAAATTTTTGCTCTGCTTTTCTTAATCGCCTTTTTTATCCCTTGAAATTTAAAAATCGGGATCACACTAGAATACAAATCTCCCGGAGCAATAATTAAGACGTCGGAATCTAAAATTCTTCTTTCTGCCAACTTATTAGTCTTGGCGGTTTTTGGTTTAATAAAAACATCAACAACACGACTTTTTTCTTGATAGTTAGTATCAATGTTTTTTTCACCAAAAACGACCTTACCATTTTCATATCTCACCCCAATCTCTACCTGTTCAAAGGTTACTGGCAAAACCTCTCCTTTTACTTTGAGAATAAAAGCGGCCATTCTTAACACTTCGTGATAATTTTTACAATTTTTTTCTAAAGCAGACAGAAAGATGTTGCCAAAATTATGACCAGCTAAATCACCCTTTTCAAAACGATATAAAAAAAGCTTGCGCCAAAGAAGAGGCGCCTCCGATAAGGCAACAAGACACTGACGAAGATCGCCAGGAGGTAAGACTTTAAGTTGATCACGAAGACGACCAGTTGAACCTCCCGAATCCATCATAGTAACCACCACTCCTAAATTAAGCGGATATTTTTTTAAACCACTCAAAACCACATAGGTACCTGTCCCACCACCAAAAACAGTGATTTTTTTCACGTTAAGTTATCTTTTAACTGACTATTAAAAAGAAATTTATTATTGCCAACGTCTTCTTTGACTATTTGTCCTGGACCAATAAAGGTATTTTTTCCAATTTTTATTCCAGGAAGAACCGTGGCGTTAACACCAATCTTACTGCCTTCACCAATGATGGCACCAAGTTTTGAAAGACAAGTGTTGATCTTCTCTTTTGAAATTCTCGATCTTATCGGTTGCTTATCAAAACGAAAATTAGCCAAAACCCCCCCAGCTCCCATTAAAACATCATTAGCAATAACCGAATCACCCACATAATTACGGTGCAAAAACACTTTATCTCCTAAATATGAACGAGTTACTTCGGAATAACCACCAATTAAACAGTTTCTGCCAATGTGGCTTTTGTTTACCAAAGCAAAGTCAGCAATTTTCGAATTTTCGCCAATAAAGGTTGGTCCAACTACCTTCGCATAATCTCCTACTTTTACACCGCGGGAAAAATAAACTGGACTCACAATCGTTGCTTTTTTTGAGATTGAAACATCTTTTTCAAAATAGTCTTTCTTAATCGTTTCTAAGAAATGATTCATTAAAGTCAAAACATGCCATGGGTATTTTAAGGAATAAAAATTATTTTTGTAATAAAAAACTGTTGTTTTTTTTATCTCTTTAATTAAAATATTTAGACCTTGTTCATATAAACAGTCACTTTCTGTTTTATTTTTCAGTTTTATTATTT
>Ga0197142_1004268_pt1 | contig 11627 bp, 14 predicted proteins | sample GBS60_MetaG_FD_148614 | JGI IMG/M metagenome (GOLD analysis project Ga0197142, IMG submission 148614) | Sediment microbial communities from Great Boiling Springs, Gerlach, Nevada, United States - GBS 60_MetaG | ecosystem: Environmental > Aquatic > Thermal springs > Hot (42-90C) > Sediment... | reverse complement strand
AGCGCGTCCGGCGGAAGCTCCCAAACCGGCGGCGGCCTTTGAGACGCCGGCTGCGCCGGAGGCCGCGGGCAAGTCACACCCCCTGGCGCGGCACATCGAAATCACCGGCTTGCGTCTGAGCGAGGATGCGCGGCAACGCGCCAGCATTCAGTTTCTGGTGGTGAATCACTCGGGCGCCGAACTGAAGGGGTTGGGGGCCGACGTGCAACTCATCGCGGTGACCCCCAAGGGCGAGCGTGAGGCAGTGGGCGCCTTCTCATTCCGGGTTGCCCGGCTGGGGCCTTATGAATCCCGCGAGCTCAAAGCGCCGCTTCAGACCAAACTGCGCGTGTACGAGCTGCCGGACTGGCAGTTTCTGCGCGCGGAGTTCCAGATTACTTCACCCGCTCCCTGAGGCCGGCGTTCTGGCCCGCGCGGCCGGGCAAGCCGGTGATATGCTGGGCGGCTGATGCCGACGCGTCTTGCCACCAAGCCTCGCACTGCGGAAGAGCGAAAGCAGCGCATCCGGAAGATACTGACGATTCTCGATCGCCGCTATCCCGACGCCACGACCGAGCTGAAATATCGCGACCCCTGGGAATTGCTGGTCGCGACCATCCTTTCCGCGCAGTGTACGGACAAGAGGGTCAACGAAGTTACTCCCGGGCTGTTCGCCAAGTACCCGACCGTGCACGATTTCGCGGCCGCCAACCAGGCCGAGCTGGCGCGAGACATTCGGCCCACGGGCTTCTTCAACAACAAGGCCAAGGCCCTGATCGGCGCGGCCAAAAAGATTGTCTCGGATTTCGGCGGGCAGGTGCCGCGAACCATGGAGGAGATGCTGACGATACCCGGCTGTGCGCGCAAGACCGCCAACGTGGTGTTGGGCACGGCGTACGGCATTCCCACGGGCATCGCGGTTGACACGCACGTGCAGCGGGTGGCGCGACGTCTCGATCTTACCCGTCAGACCACCCCGGAAAAAATCGAACGCGAGCTGATGGAGATCATCCCGAAGAAACGCTGGATCACGTTTTCCCACCAGATGATTCTCCATGGGCGGTACGTCTGCACGGCTCGCCGCCCGCGCTGCGCCGAATGCCCGCTGGAGAAGCTCTGCTATGCGAAAGACAAGACGGTTTGAAGGCGCCGGATGCGCCTGACGACGGGAAGGCAAGGCCATGAAACGGAAACTGCTGCTGATGGCGTTCTCTCTCGCGGGCCTGGCCGCCGGTCAATACCACGATGTGCGCCGCTACGGCGCCCGCGGCGACGGCAAGACCAAGGATACGGCTGCGGTCGAGAAGGCAATTGCCGCGGCCGCCGCGCGAGGCGGCACGGTCCTGTTCCCGCCCGGAACCTACCTGTGCGGGACTATCCGACTGAAGAGCAACGTCGCGCTGGAGCTTTCCGCCGGCGCGGTCATCCTGGCCAGCCCCCACAAAGACGATTTCGCCCCTTACGAAAAGCTGTCCTTCCAGCCGGTGGATGACCACGAGACCACCTATTCCCACCACGCCCTTCTGCTGGGCGACGGCGTCCAAGACGTGGTGATCTCGGGCGCGGGAATCATTGACGGCAACCGCAGCAAGCGCGGCGGGCCCAAGCCTGTCGCTTTCAAAAACAGCCGGCGGATCACGATTCGCGGAGTCACGGTGCGGAACTCGCCCAACTACGCCATCAGCCTGCTCGGTTGCGAACACGTCAACATCGAAGGCGTCACCATCGAGAACAGCTATGCCGACGGCATTGACCCGGATTGCTCGCGCTTCGTGCGAATCGCCAACTGCTACATTGACTCGCACGACGACGCCATCTGCCCCAAGGCCAGCCAGGCCCTCGGCGAGCCGCGTCCCACCGAGCATCTGGTGGTCACCAACTGCATCCTTCGCACCAGTTGCAACGCGATCAAGTTCGGCACGGAAAGTCGGGGGGATTTTCGGAACGTCACGATTTCCAATTGCGTAATTCTGCCGCGCGACCTGGGGATCCGGCCCATCTCCGGCATCTCCCTGCATTCCGTGGACGGCTCGCATATCGAAGGCGTGACCATTTCCAACATCGTGATGCGGCAGGTGCGGGCGCCGTTGTTCATCCGCCTGGGCAACCGCGGCCGCGGCATGAACCCGCCCGTGCCAGGATCCGTTCGCGGGGTGATCATCAGCAACGTGGTGGCGACCGACGCTACCTACACTTCAGGCGTGGTCGGCATCCCGGGCCATCGGGTGCGCAACGTGGTTCTGGAAAACATTGACGTCATCATGGCGGGCGGGGGATCTTTCAAAGGGCTGGAAGTTCCCGAACACGAGGGGAAATACCCCGAGGCGACCATGTTCGGGGAACTGCCGGCCTGGGCTTTGTACGCCCGGCACGTAGAGGGTCTCGCGGTGCGTAACTTCAGAGCTCGTTACGCGGAGCCGACCGATCGCCCTGCGATCATCTTCGACGATGTGCTGGACACGGATCTGGAGGGCTTCCGGCCGGAGTCGGGCAGCGGCCACAACCCGATCGTCTGGCTGCATCAGGTGGTTGGCGCCCTGATCCGCGGCGCACGCCTGCGCCATGAGGCGCCGCTTTTTCTGCGCGTCAGCGGGGAACGCAGTTCGGGAATTCTGCTGGCGGGCAACGAGCTGGAATCTGCGCGCCGCATCCTGGAGACGACCGCCGGCGCGGCCCCCGATGCGGTTCGCCGCGCTGCGCCCGATCGTCCTTGATCGGTTGCTTCCTGCGCCACCGCTGCCGCCGGTACGCAAGGCCGCGCGGGTCCTGCGTCGTATACCCGCAAAAATCCCGAAAAAAAACATTTGACTCCCGGGTGGTTTCCCTTCATAATCGAACCATCTCGAAAAACTGGGGTTCCGCAGCTTAGAAATCCTGGTGCGAGTTTCGGGAAATCTATGCAAAGGGAGAGGATTGTGCGCAAAGAGAAAGACCCCGGTTTGCCGCCTCAATTCATCAAAGTGCTGGAGCAATTCGGGGTGGGCGCGGCGGAACTGGAATGTGAACTGACCGTTCCCCCTTCCACGGTGCTGACGCTTTCGGCACACCCGCGGCACGGCAGTCACCGGCGACCGAAGATGCTCCAGACCAGCGATCTCGACCAGCTCAAGCGGTGGATCGGCGTGCCGGATGAAGTGGTCAAAGGCCGCTGCCTCCTGGATCGCGAGGAACGGGAGGCGTTGAGCGCGCCTCGACGGGCCGCTGCGAAACAAGCGGTGGAGGTGAGCGAGCCCGTCGCCGAAGCACCGGCGCCGCGGACCGACGCCATCCGCGCGCATGCCCGCGCCTATCTGTACGGCGACTCTTCGCTGGTGGCGCACGCCAAGCCATCGCTGATGAAACATTTTGAGGTGTTCTTGCTCCCGGCGTGGCTTTTCCAAAAGGTCAAGGTGAGCTCCGGCTCGGTCCTGCTTTTCGGGCCCGGCGCCAATGTTCTGCTGGCTCACGAGCTGGAAATCGAGGAGGGCGGCCAGATCGTAAGTCTGGGCCCGCTCACCATTCGCGTGGCCACGCTGCGGAAGACTTCGCCGAGCATCGTGGCGACGCCACTGCAACTCAAACACGTGCTCAAGCTGCTGCGAGCGTAGACAGGCGAGCGGAGAGAGGAGAAACGACATGGCGGACATTACGATGATTTCTCCCAGTGGAGCGCCGGGTCCGGCAGGTCCCGCAGGCGGTGCAGGCGGCGCGGGAGCGCAAGGCATCAACGCCGAGTGCCATTGGGATGGCGACGATCCCGCGACGGCCGGCGGACCCGGCTTCACCGGAGGCGCCGGTTCCAACGGCGGGAACGGTGGCGACGCACCGCCTCCGTACGATCTGGTGATCCGGCTTCACGACCTCATCGGTACGATTCGCGCCACGAATCTGGGCGGCAAAGGCGGCGACGGCGGCCGCGGCGGAGACGGCGGCGCGGGCGGTCCGGGCGGTGATGGCGGCAACGGCAGCGGCTGCGAACCTTCGGAAAACGGCGGTCGCGGCGGCGACGGCGGCCGCGCCGGCAACGGGGGCAACGGCGGCCGTGGCGCCAACGGCGGTGATATCTATCTGCTGTACTCAGGCTCGCTGCTGAACGGCGAATTCTCGGGCGAATCCGAGCTTGGTGCCGGCGGCGCGGCGGGCGCTCCGGGCAACCCGGGAATCGGGGGCCTGGGCGGACGACGGGGCGGCGACGGACCGCGGGCAGCCCAAGGCAATCCCGGCGCGCCCGGCCTGCCGGGTTCACCGGGCGCGCCCGGCCGGCCCGGTGACGTCATCGTTCAGCCCGACCCTGGCCCGTGAACGCCGAGCGAACGTGGTGGCCCGGCCTGCCCGAGCTGGTCTCTGAGCTGGACGGCTGCCCGACCGACGCCGCCCACGACCTCGTCGTCGCGGGCCAGGTTCGCCTGAACGGACCCGGCACAGGCTCGGTTCTCAACAACGACGGCACGCCGCTCGAGCTGGTCGTCGCTGTGTCATCGAAGCGACGACGCGTCCGCGTGCTCATGGATCCGGCCCACTGGGAGCATGACCCCGCCGAGCGGCGCAGGCTGGCGCAAGGCGTCTGCGGGCGTTTCGCAGCTACGCTTCCCGGAGGCGTCCGCGACGCGTTCGTTCGCGGACTCGAGCGGGTCATGCCGGACGACGCCAGCCTGAAGCGCTGGCTGCCCTCCGGTTGCCTGTGGCTGGGTTCGGACGTGCGACGGCAGGGCGTCGCCGTTTACCTGTCGGCTCGCTGGGGCGATCCGGCGGAACGCTGGCCGCGGATCTCACAGTGGCTGGGAAGCCTGGGCATTTCCGCCCGCCAGTGGCTGGAAGCCGTAACCAGGCATGCCGATCCGGCCGGCGTGAGTCTTGCCGCAGGCAGCCAGTTGCGCGCGCGGGTCTACTTTCGTTTGCGGCCTCGCGCAGGGCTGGGCGATCTCGGGCTACCCGGTCTCGACGATCCGGCCCTGCATCATTTCCTCAGCGCCGTGATCGGGGACCGAGCGGTGCGGCGGGCCGGCTTGCTGGTGTCCGTGTCGGCGCCGGCGGATGGCGGAGGCCCGCCGGGTTGCAAGATTGACGTTTGCGCGCACTGTGCGCCGCGCGACGCGCTCGCGTGGACGCAGCTCAGCGAGGATCTGGCGAGGACCTTCGATCTGCCGAGCCCCGGTCTGGGAGCGGCGCTGCCGACGGGCAGGGCGGAAATGGCCTTCATCGGTTTCGGCTTTCCCAACGACGGCTCGTACCAGTTGAACTGCTACCTGAAAGCTCCCTCGCAGCCGCCCCGCGATGTCTGAAGCGATCCTGCTATATCGGGCAAGTTGCCGACGTTGCCGCTGGCTGGCGCGCCTGGCCACGGCGGCCTCGCTCGGCGGCATGCGACGTGTGCCGCTGGACAGCGAGGGCGCCCAGCGCCTTTACGAGCGATGGCCGCAAACGCGGGGCAAGCTTGCTTTGATCGAGGCCGATCACGCCTGGACGGGCCTTGCGGTCGTCCCCGCCGGTCTGGGCGTGGCGGGGCGAGGGTTGCTGCGGGCTCTGAAAAACCGCCTCGCCGCTGCGGCTGCGCGCAAGAATTAAAGCGGGCGTTCCCGCCGGCCCCGGCCGATCACGTGCACCATGAAGGCGCCGTCGTGTTCGGCCTCCAGTTCATCGAACGCAATGGCGAGCGGCGCGGTGAAGAAACCGAGCGGCGGGCTGGTCATGCGGTGTTCTCCGCCCGAGTCGCGGTAGCCCCACCGCACCCAGTCCGGGCTGCGAGGCCAGACGCGAAAGCCCGTGGCTGCGGCGTAGCGGGAGTGGTTGAACGCGGCCACGTCCTCAGGCAGGAGAATTTCCAGGTACGTCGCACCGCCGGGACGGAGCCACGTCACGATATTGTCGAGCCACCGGGCGATGCATGGAAAGCTGTCCAGATAACAGTAGCCGGCCCAGAAGCTCGTGATCAGATCGAACGAGCGCGGCGCAAAGACCGGGCCGGCCATATCGGCGCGCACGAACCCGGCGGCGGGGTCGGCCTGGCGGGCGCGGACCAGTTGCGCAGAACTTGCGTCCAGGCCGACCCGCCAGGTGAGTCGGGGAAAGCGGCGGAAGTGCCACGCCGGTCCGCAAGCCAGATCGAGCCACCGAACGGCGCGTCCTGCGCGGCGGAGGGACTCGATCAGCCGAAACAAATTCGCTGCATTACGTTCGTGCTTGCGCTTCCACGGATGGATGTACAGGCGTTCGTACGCGGCCGCGTACCGGTCATCGTAGATCGGCCAGTGGCCCATCCAAAGCGCCTCCGCGGCGCCCGCAAACCGCTCAGTAGTTCACGATGGCGGCGAAGGAGACCGGATCCAGGCTCGCCCCGCCCACCAGCACGCCGTCAATCTCCTCCTCGGCCATCAGACCTTTGATGTTGTCGGGTTTGACGCTGCCGCCGTAGAGGATTCGCAGTTGTGCGGCGGCCTGTTCGCCGTAGCGCTCGCGCGCCTGCGCGCGCAGGAAACGATGCGCGGCGGCGGCGATCTCGGGAGTGGCCGTGCGGCCCGTGCCGATCGCCCAGACCGGTTCGTAGGCAATCACGATGCGCGCGAACTGCTCCGGCGCCAGCGGGCTCAAGCCGTCGCGAAATTGGTCGAGCAGGACGGCTTCCGTGCGACCGGCTTCCCGTTCTTCCAACCGCTCACCGACGCAGACGATGGGCGTCAGTCCGGCCTCCAGGGCCGCGGCCGCCTTTTTCAAAACGGTCTCGTCGGTTTCACCGAAATATTGCCGCCGCTCGCTGTGTCCGATGATGACCCAGCGGCAACCCACCGCCGCCAGCATGGGGCCGGACACTTCGCCCGTGTAAGCTCCCTCCTTCATCCAAAACAGGTCCTGGCCGCCGATTTCGACTTGGCTGCGGGCAGCGGCTTCCACGGCGGCCGCCAGATTGGTGAAGGAAGGACAGATGACGATTTGCCGGCCGCGGGTGTGCTCCACCAGGGGCAGGAACTTCTCGAAGAAGGCGCGAGTTTCTGCGGGCGTCTTGTACATTTTCCAGTTGCCCGCCATGACAGGAGTTCTCATACGATTTCGTCCAGGAAACTGGTTCCTTTCTCAAGAATGGGCGCGGGCGCAGGCGAGCTGCGTCCATGCCGGAGAAAAATGTCAGCCACGGTCTGGCCCACGTCGGCCAGCGAGCGGCGCGTTCCGAGGTTCACGCCGCGCCGGGCGCGGGCGCCGTAGACCAGCAGGGGCACGTATTCGCGGCTGTGGTCCGTGGACGGGGTGGTCGGATCGTTGCCGTGATCGGCGGTGAGGATGAGCAGATCCTCGGGACGAAGCCGCTCGAGCAGGTCCGGCAGCCATGCGTCAACCGCTTCCAGGGCGCGTGCGAATCCCTCCACGTCGTTGCGGTGGCCGTAAAGAGAGTCGAAGTCCACCAGGTTCGCGAACACCAGCCCTTCGTTCCACTCGCCGGACGCTCGCGTGATCTCGGCCATGCCGTCCTCGTTGTTCCGCGTCTTGCGCTGTTCGCTGATTCCGCGGCCCAAATAGATATCGTAGATCTTGCCGATGGCCAGCACCGGCACGCCGGCTGCGGCCAGCTTGTCGAGCAGCATGCCCTGGGGCGGGGCGACGGCGTAATCGTGCCGGTTCTGCTGATCCCGGACGAAGGCGCCCGGGCGGCCCAAGAACGGGCGTGCGATGACGCGCCCTACTTCGTGCTCGCCGCGCAGCAACTCGCGGGCAATTTCGCAGATCCGATAGAGCTCGGGCAGCGGGATGACGTCCTCGTGGGCGGCCACCTGAAAGACGCTGTCGGCCGAGGTGTAGACGATCGGCCGGCCCGTGCGGAGATGCTCGGCGCCGAGGCGCTCGATGATCTCGGTGCCGGAGGCGGGCACGTTGCCGAGCGTGCGCCGCCCGATGCGCCGTTCGAACTCACGGATGATCTCGGGAGGGAATCCGTCCGGGTACGTGGGGAAGGGCTTGGACAGATGGATGCCCGCCAGTTCCCAGTGCCCGGTGGTCGTGTCCTTGCCGGGCGACACGAGGCCGCAGCACCCGTAGCTTCCGACAGGCGCCGGTTCAGGCGGGATCCCTTGCAAGGGGCGAATGTTGCCCAACCCCAGCCGCGCCAGATGGGGCAATCGCAGGGGCCGCCGGCGCGCCAGGTTGCCGAGCGTGTCGCTTCCGGCGTCCCCGTAGCGGGCGGCATCCGGCAGCTCGCCGATTCCCAGGCTGTCAAGGACGACGAGGAAGACGCGACGGAAGGCGGGCTCCGGCATCTTAGGGTTCGCTCGAAGAGCCCGTGCGGAAAAGATCCAGCAGGCGCGAGGCGCGTTCCCGGGCGATGTGCATGTAGGCCTGATTCCGCACGATGCGCTCCAGAACCGGGACGAACTGTTGCGGGGCCACCAGTCGCTTGCGGTCCCAGGCGATCTCCAGTTCCAGAAGCGCCTGATTGACTCCCAGCCGATCGTAACGGGCGGCGCGCTCGAGTCGCTGCAACAGGAGGGCGCTCTCGGTGATGCGCTCGAACCAGTCCCAGAGGGCGCGGGCGTCGGCGTCGGCGGAAAAGTTGAACTTGACCTCGTGGCGTTCGCCGTCGCGCTCGTAGCGGAAAGTCTTCCAGCCGGTGAAGGCTACCTTGGCGGACGCCTCCAAGGGGCGGCGGAAGCGATCCAGTTTATCCACCAAAGCGAAAATCTGGCGTGTCTCTTGTTCGCCCAACTGGAACAGGAGGGGATCTTCGTCGTCCTTTTCCCGGTACTCTCCGCGCCCGGTTTCATCGAGCTGAATCGCCACATAAGGGGGATTGCTGCCGGGGAAGGATTTGGTGTAGGAAATGCGGGCCGGGTCGGCGGCTGCGGCGAGCCATCCGAAGGCGAGCAGGAAGACTCTCATGGGCGATCTCCGCGTGCGGGCGCTTCGCGTTGGCGGGTGGCATGGCAAATGGCCACGGCCAGAGCGTCTGCGGCGTCGTCGGATTGGGGAAGCTGCTCGACGGCGAGCAGGGAGCGCACCATCATTTTCACCTGGTCCTTGCGGGCCCGCCCATAGCCCACCACGCTCATTTTGACCTCCATGGGCGAATATTCCCCGACCGGGAGGCCGGCTTCGGCGGCGCTCAGCAAGGCGACGCCCCGGACGTGCGCCAGTCGCAGGGCGGTCCGGGCGTTGGCGGCGCAGAAGACATCCTCGATGGCGGCGGCCTCGGGAGCGTGGAGGGCGATCAAAGCGCGGAGCGCGCCGGCAATCTCTCGCAGTCGCTCGGCCAGGGACCGGCGCGGATTGGTGCGGATCACGCCGGCTGCTATGAGACGATGCCGCCGCCCGTCGCTCTCGATCACGCCGTATCCGGTCTGTTCAGCCCCGCAGTCAATGCCCAGGACGCGCATCGCGGGCGGCTGGTCAGGCTTGGGCCAGCGCCTCCATCACCTTTTCGTCAATGTCGTAATTGGCGTAGACGTTCTGGACGTCGTCGTGGTCTTCCAGGGCCTCACTCAACTTCAGCATCTGCTGGGCGTCTTTGCCCTCCAGGCGAACGGTGGTGAGGGGGATCATGGCCACCTGCGCGGAGGCCGTTTCGATGCCGGCGTTCTGGATGGCGCTCAGCACCGCCTCGTGGGCCTCGGGAGGGGAGACGACCTCCCAGTGTACGCCGTCGTTCCGGATATCTTCGGCGCCCGCATCCAGCACGAGGGACATCAACTCGTCTTCGGTGATCTTCTCCTGGGCGATCAGGATCTGGCTCTTGCGTTCGAAGAGCCGGGATACGCTGCCTTGCTCGCCCAGCTTGCCGCCGTACTTGGAGAAAATGTGCCGGATTTCACTGACGGTGCGGTTGCGGTTGTCGGTGGCGGCTTCGACCAGCAAAGCCACGCCCCCGGGACCGTACCCTTCGAAGATCACCTCCTCGATCTGCTCGCCTTGCAGCTCGCCGGTGCCGCGCATGATGGCGCGCCGGATGTTCTCGGCCGGCATGCTGGCGGCCTTGGCCGCCAGGATGGCCGTGCGCAGGCGCGGGTTGGAATCGGGGTCGCCGCCGTTGCGGGCGGCGATGGTGATTTCCTTGATGAGGCGCGTGAAGAGCCTTCCGCGCTTGGCGTCCTGGGCGGCCTTCTTGTGTTTGATGGTCGCCCATTTGGAATGGCCTGACATGGGACCCTCTCCGGCAAGTGGGCGCTTTCGAGCGCTTCAGCAACCCACCCACACAGAGGATAGCAGACCCTGCGTGGCTTCTCAAGTTAACGCTGCGCCTGCGCGACGAGGCCGGCCGGCGTCGGCGCCGCTGCCCGCGCCCGGGCGGGAAAACGGGCGTGGGGTCCCGGTGGACGAAGCGGCACGCGGTTTGCTACACTGGGGGTTTCACCCGCAGCGACAGGAACCCTCCGTGGGAGGCGAGGCCGTTTTCAGGCTTCGCCGTTGGTACCAGCGAGGTCACCATGGCTCAGAAATCCGGAAAAAAATATCTGGCTGCCGCCCAGCAGGTGCCGCGCAAGCCGCACACGCTGGAGGAAGCCGTCGCGCTGGTCAAGCGCATCAAGTTCGCGAACTTCGACGAAACCGTGGAGCTGCACCTGCGCCTGGGCGTGGACCCCAGGCACGCCGACCAGATGGTGCGCGGCACCGTGGTCCTGCCCAACGGGCTGGGCAAATCCAAACGCGTCCTGGTCATCGCTTCGGGCGAGAAGCAACGCGAGGCCGAGGAAGCCGGCGCCGATTACGTGGGCGGCGAAGAAATGGTCCAGAAGATCCAGGAGGGCTGGCTGGATTTTGACGCCGTCATCGCCACGCCCGACATGATGCGCTCGGTCGGCCGTTTGGGCAAGATCCTGGGTCCGCGCGGGCTGATGCCCAATCCCAAAACGGGCACGGTAACCATGGACGTGGCCCGGGCGGTCAAGGAGATCAAAGCCGGCAAAGTCGAGTTTCGCGTGGACAAGACCGGCATCATTCACGCGCCGATCGGCAAGACCAGCTTCGCCGAGGAGAAGCTGGTGGAGAACGCCCAGGCGCTGATTCAGGCCGTGGTGAGGGCCAAACCGGCGGCGGCCAAGGGCAAATACGTGCGCAGCGCGACGCTGTGCTCGACGATGGGGCCGGGCGTCCCGCTGGACACCACCCCGTACAACGTGCGCGCCATCTGAGCCGGAACGAGGGGCGGTCATGAAGAACAAGCAAGTCAAACATGAGGAAGTCGAGAGCCTGCGAAGCGAGTTGCAACGCTGCCCGCATCTGTTTCTGACGACCTTCGACAAGCTGACCGTGGCGCAGGATTTCGAACTGCGCAAGACGGTGCGGGCGGCGGGCGGCCGCTACCGCGTCATCAAGAACACGCTGGCCGAGCTGGCGGCGGAGGGTACGCCGGCGGCGGGCTTGTTGAAAGGGCTGACCGGGATGAACTCGCTGGCGTACACCGACGGCGATCCTGTGGCTTTGGCCAAGGCGCTGACCCGTTACGCCAAGGAGAACCCGGTGTTGACCTTCAAGGCCGGCATGGTCGAGGGCCGGGTGGTGGACGCAGGCGCGATTCAGCAGTTGGCGGATCTGCCGCCTCGCGAGGAGTTGCTGGCGAAGTTGTTGTTCCTGATCCAGGCGCCCGCGCAGCGCGTGGTGACCGCCTTGCAGGCCGTAGGCCGCAATCTGGCGGTGGTGCTGGATCAGGGGGTCAAGGAGCAAAAGTTCCGGGCGTAAGGGGCCGATGCGGT
>Ga0197142_1004265_pt1 | contig 11636 bp, 5 predicted proteins | sample GBS60_MetaG_FD_148614 | JGI IMG/M metagenome (GOLD analysis project Ga0197142, IMG submission 148614) | Sediment microbial communities from Great Boiling Springs, Gerlach, Nevada, United States - GBS 60_MetaG | ecosystem: Environmental > Aquatic > Thermal springs > Hot (42-90C) > Sediment... | reverse complement strand
AGCCGCAAGCCGGCATAACCCGGCGGATGGACGGTCATCATTGGTTCTGATGCGCCATCCATAGCATAGCATACCAGAATAAGCGTTGCATCAGACGAAAGGTAGAGAAGTGTTAACGGGAGAGGGGATATTTCCTGATAGATCTGTAGAAAAATATCACTGAAGTAGGTATATAATAGTATACACAATCTCAAATTTTTCTGCACAGCAGGGAAAGAGTTTGTATTGACATCATTATAAAAAATGGTATAATCACAGTCGAAACGAATGATCGTATTTTCACCCACAGCGTCATGCACTCAAGAACTAAGCCAACTCTAAACTATCATCGATAATTACCCAAGTTTGCTAGGAGAGCTTAACTGTTGATGACATTAACAGAGAGGGGATTAAATTGGTTAACAAATTGGTTAAATCGACGGTTATAGCACTGGCGACTCTAGCGATTATAATTATAAGTTTGCCTCTTTTGGGGTGTGATTTGAATGGTATTCAAATTACACTTCCATTTCAAGTTTCATTTTCATTAGATTGCTCTCAGCAGCCGAATAACTCTCCTCAAGAAACTCCGACGTCGCTACCGATGCTCATTAACCCCCCACAAGAAACTCCGATACCAACGCAGATACTCAATGGCACTTCCTATCAAATTTCATCACCATCTAGTGATCAAAATATAACGAAGATAACTAGTGAGATAAGTAGTATTGCCTTAAGCAATGCGCTGCTTGCTATTGGAACGAGAGATGGTGATATATTCATATACTCTATAAATGGTGCTGTAAATCGCGAATGTAAATGTATCAGCATCGGTGTTCTTAAGTTAGATGGTCGAGTAACTGGTCTAACTTTTTCGCCAGATGGTATGAGACTAGCTGCTGGGATTCAAGATGGTAGGATTACTCTATATCAAATTAGCGATCAGCAGACTGATAACTGGCAAAAATTAGTTCTTGATCCTCCCAGTAGCGGTTCTGTCCGAACTGTAGCTTTCTCCCCCGATAGACCCTGGATAGCCGTAGGTTACGATGATGGAACCATATTTGTCTGGGAAAATGGTCAGATAGCCTTTCGTCTAGACAAGCAGAACACCTCAGTAAAAAAGGTAGAATTTTCCCCTGATGGTAAAAGACTCTTATCTGTTTATGAGTCCGGTAATATTCAAGTCTGGGAAACAAAGCCCTGGCGTCAGATGGACACACCTCATCTTCCATTTGTAGTTCAAAGTTTTGCGTTTGATCCTAATGGAGGATTGCTTCTCTTTTCGGGGGAAAGCGTCTTCGAAATGGATTCTGGTGGACGTGTAATTCTAAGAAAGCGTGCTTCAACTCTGATTCGATCAGGTGCATCTGCTCGTAACATCATGGCGCTGGGGCTAGATGATGGTTCAATTGAGTTGGTTTCAGGTAATGATACTCTTCGTCTCAAAATTCACAACGCCGCGGTCGAGTATCTGGATTTTTCTCCCGATGGTGCTTTTCTGGTTTCCGTTTCGAGGGACAACAACGTATACTACATATATGTCGATGAGGTGATATCTCACGATAATGAACAACTTACCGAAATCGGTGAACCTGTTTTGTATTTGGCATCAACAGTTTTCATTGATAGACACTGCCTATCGACCAGTTCGGATATTTACTCTAAACCTGTAGATGATAGTTTAACCGTTCTGGCAACGGTGTACCAAGGATGAGCGTATCGGTTTGATGGAGAACTCATTGATCAAGCCTCTGTTGCCACGATCATCTGGAGGATGGTGAAGTGTTTATCCATTCCTGTTTACACCTTCGACGCTATGCTATTCTGCCCATACTTACTATCTTGTTCTCTTTCATACCATATCAAAATACTCTGGGGCAAACTGGTACGCATCTATCACAACCTGTCGATATTGTGCTAGTCGTCGATGACTCAGGAAGTATGACAACATGTCATCCCTGGCGAGGATCATCCATTGAGACTAGCGACTGTATAAGCAAAGGTTACGAGCGAGAACCAAGTGATCCAAAAAATCTCCGTTATAGTGCCATTCATTTGTTATTGAGCCTACTGGAGGAAAATGACCGGATTGCAGTTGTGCGTTTTGATACAAAAGCCGAAGATGTTGGTAATGGTCGGCTTGAAAAAATTGGTAGTGATAGAAATCGTCAATCACTAATAGAGTCCATAAGACCACCCACTGATTTCAGCAATCGAGGGTTCACACGTATTGATCTTGGCCTAGAGCGTGGGGCAAGCATTCTGCTTACACGTACCGACATCACAAGGCCAGGCTACATCATTCTTCTGACTGATGGCGATCCTACACAACCTGACGGGCAACCTTCCCAGGAAGGTGCTGTTCGGAGCGCTGCCAAAACACTTCGAGAAAACGGGATTGATGTAATACCTGTGATTCTCTGTAATACAACCTGTCCCGGAGAATTTATTCGCGACACTATCGGCATTCCACGTGAAGCCCGTACAAGTCAGGATTTGTTGCGAATTTACAGTGATGTTCTGGGTGATGTAAAGCCTGGCTTCACAATCATCAGTCATCGCGATGCCAATGGCAACATTGTCTTCTTTTCCCGACCATCTCACGGACTAAGCCAGGTTGTCATCGTGACTGAGAAAAGTGACCCGGTACTGATCAGCAACAGTCAAGGCACTATCGAGTCCCAACTTCTGTTTGAGGACAACAACGTTGTTGTACGCTCCATTACAGGAAGTCGGTTTCCTGAAGGAAAGTGGACTATTAGTACCAGTTCTGACGCTAGCTTTTCAATAGTACGAACGGAAACCTACCCAGACCTAATTCATCCGCCGTCAGTTGTACCGGGTAGTTCAATCCGTTATGTTCCCTCCGGAAAGCCCATTTTGATAGTCGCTACTGTCATTGGTCCTGGTGGTGGTGAGCCATCGTTCCTTATACTTCCTGATGGTACTACTACTAAATTACGTCAACTATCTACCACAAATCAGATTACTATTTTGCCAAATGCAACATCCTTTATCATACAAGTTGGTGAAGATGTTCGGCCATTGCAAATTCGCCGGCGTTTCTCAATACAGACTCTTCCCGACTTACCAACTGCCGTAGCTAACATTCCCGTTTGTACCAGTAATACTCCATGTGAACTAAAGGTTGCATTTCCATCTGGTGCGGAAGTTTCTGACCTGACGGCAACCGTTTTCGTAACTGACGCAACTGACGAGACGAAACTCTTCTACCAGAATCAGATGAACTGTGTTGATGCTGAACGAACTTGCACTGATACCGGCTTTATACCTGAAGATGGACGTACATACATAGTTCGGTTTACAATCGCGGCACGTAGTAAAGGTATCTTATTTAGCGATTGGGCTGAAACTGTATTAGCTATGCGTCCGGCCGTCTATGTACGTGGTCTACCTGACCCGATAGACCTGAAAAATCAGCCAGAAAATGGCTGGCCAGTAACAGTAATTTCGGCAACTAACGCAGATCTTGGTCGGCTCAAGGCAGTCCTTTCCCTTTACCGCGATGGCGAAGCAGTGCCAGAAGGTGTTGTCAATCCACGCTTTAGTGTTGACCTTCGTGGACGGGGCGAACAACAGGGAAGATTACATGTTGACGGAATCGAGCAGTTACCTGATGGCAGATATACTGGTCAGCTTTCGTTCGTCTTCGAAAGACAGCCGCCACCAGATTTGATCACACCTTCTCCAATGCAGGTTGACTTCCGCATTGCACCAGATGCAGTACGAGTTCGTGAAGCATTTATCAAGTTCCCGTCGGTACGCTTCGACCCCTCACCAAACGCTGTCATTAATCGTACCTATTATTTGCCAATTGATTACTCTAACCGTCCATTCCGAATTGAAGCCGATATTATTGACAATAGCTGCCAGGACCTAAGATTGATCCTTTACGTTGATGAACCTCAGATGCTGGGGGATGGTAGCTATAGGTTGCCATTGAACATCATCAGTAGTAGTCCACCTGCTCAACCAATCACCTGTGACGGTACAATACAATTACGCACGCTTGCCGGTGAGTTGATTGAACCTCAGACCATTATTCGCTGGCAGCTCGCAATTCGGGCAATTGAGTGGAAAATACTAGGAACATACCAGAGTAACGAACTGAACCATCCTCTCCGAAATTCGATTGATCTTGGTCGCGTGTACGATCAAGCCTCGATAGAGCTAGCAGTGCGCTATAGTGGTGATACACCTTTCAAATTGATTATTAGCAATATCTCGGTCTCTAGCACAGATCGGCAACATATCATTGATAGTTCCAATGATGTGACGCTTGACATATCGTTGTCAGGTGATCCACTTGATCAACCTGATGTATATCGGGTACCAATACAGATCACTTTTCATAACCTTCCAACTGATTGGTTTGCTGATATTGCCTTTAACGGTACAATCCAGTTTGGTATCGACGGTCTACCTGGTACAAATTCAGAGCCAGTTCCTATTCGCTTCTCTAGCCCTAGCCGTGTAGATAGATATGTATTTCAACCTGTTCAGCAGTTTGTTCATTTCATCTTCTCATCATGGCTTGGTTGTTTGGTAATCCCCGTTATATTAGCAATATTCTTTTTAATTCTTCACAAACTATACGATAGAACTGTAACTAAATCGCGGGCGAGCGAGAGATCGTCGCACAGAAAAAAGTATTGAGGTATTATCATGAGTAACCCAAAAATCCATCCATCGCTGGTTATTGGTCTCGGTGGTACCGGTACTAACGTTGTCCGCCATGTTAAGCGGCGATTACTGTACGCCTGGAACAGATATTGTACTACAATATCGAATCATAAAGCGATTGCCAGTACCGGATTACCACCGTTGTTTCAGATACTAGCTATAGACACTGAACCATTGAATAATCAACAGTTTGGTCTTCAGCAGCTCAATGCCCATGAGTTTGTCTGGGCCGGAAGGTTCGATGCTGCACGGATGGTACAAAACCGACAAAATCATCAGTCCTACCTTGATTGGTGGCAATGGGAAGAGTCAGAGGTGCCGCTAGGATATATATCCTACGGTGCAAGGCAGATACGTGCTATTGGCCGACTGGCCTTTTTTAAGCACTACACAACTATCAAACGGCAGATTGAAAATAAGTTGAGAGCTTTGTGTGAAGTCAGAGCGATAGTGGAGGCCCAGGAGCGTGGGTTCCCTGTCGAAGCTCAGCGTTTCGTGTTTATCGTCTCATCAGTATGTGGTGGTACTGGTTCTGGGATGTTTCTCGATCTTGCCCACGTCACTCGTCACTATGTTAGTAGACCAGGAGAGCTTAATACAAAAGTTATCGGTATCTTCCTTATGCCCTCTGTCTTCGATCGTGAGATTTTAGCAGATGTGCAACGTCGTCGTATTCGTGCCAATAGCTATGCTGCACTTAAAGAACTAAACCACTTTGAAGTACGATCAGAGTATAAGCAGCGCTATCCAAACGAGCAAAAACCATTGCCTGAACTTCCAAAACCCGCATTCGATCAGATTTTCATTGTAGAAAGCAAAAACACCGAGGGTAAAGAGTTTTCCGGGAAGGAACACGCCGAACAAATGGTGGCTCATGCTATTAGTCTCATGATCTTCTCTCATCTTTCTCCTGGCATCCTCGGTCAGGAAGTCAATGCCTGGACTAACGCTAGCATTACTCAACAGCCCTTCGTTTCGTGTAGCTCATTCGGTGTATCAGCTACAGTAATACCGACAACTCAGCTGTATGGCTATCTTTGTGAACGTGCTGCATACGAGGAACTATCTGATCTATTCGCCAAAGATAGCAACGGAATTGTTGAAGAACAACTAAACAGGCTGATTAAAAATGTTGAGGAAGTATTTCGTAGGTACTGTCCCACTGATGGAGACTTGCGCGTTGCACATGATGATACAGAACCCCTTAAAAATATCTTTAAACTTCAGGAAGACATCAAAAACAAGTTGGGAGACTGGGAGGAATTCAAAAAGGCAGTTGGTGAGATAGCTTTGAGGGTGCTTACACAGGCAGGTGTATCAGGCTTACAAGACCTGACGATCAGACTGGAACGTGATCTGCCGAAATCACAGCGACCTTTCGGTTCGTATCCCGCCAATCTTGGGCAAAATCGTGTCCTAAAATTCATAGAACCTCTGGGAGACTTGTGGAATTTTCTCCTTTATACCCTTTCTGGAAAACAGGCACAACTGAGAGAGGATCGAAATAAGCGGCATTTTGATGATATAATTGATAGTACCTGGCAGAGTCTAATTAATGTAATCCTTGGATATGTAAAAGACCTAACTGGTTTAGTTACAAGTGTATCTGAAAAGTGGAATACAGCCGCGAGCAAGCTACAGGATAGGTTAGAACAGACGAAAAGTCGGTTTCACCCATTTTTGCGTGGTACCGATCCCGAAATAGTGACGTGCTATGAACTTGAATTGAATGCAGTATCACAGAACGATCTCGACAAGATCTGGGAAAGGGTAAAGGAAAGACTATTGTTATCGGCCAGAAACGAATTCTGTCGAATAATTCAGTCAACGTCGAGTCAAGATGACTTTGCCGAGAACTTATTTGATTCGATAGTAAAAGCTCTGGAAAGAGATGAGGGTGTACGTAGGTATGTAGAGCAGCAGATCGGGTTTGAGCTGATTATCAATATACAACGTATAGACGGGAAGCGTTTACCATATGACCGTATTGATCAAGTTGCAAGTAATGCGAATCACCGTGCACCTGTAGATGACGATAAGTTTTCGCACAGTAGTGCTGATGAGCATCCTATCAACCTGTCAATAGTTCCAAGACTAAATGGTGCCGACGATGGGAAGTTGGAAGATGCGCTTCAGGAACATCAGATATATCCAGTAGCAATGGACTATCAAGGACGGATTGACGTGATCCGGATAGTTCATGGCTTACGTTTAAGCTATCTCAGCAGTCTAGCTGATCTATATGATTATTACAGGGGTGGTGAATTTAATCCTCGTCTACTTCACCTTCAGCCAAACTGGTTTGACACACTGATCGAGCTGTATCCAGCAGCTAAGACTCTCGAGCGAGGATCGGGAGATGGATATCGGACATAGCTATTATGTTTCTTCCATGCAAAGTATACAATAGCGACGTGGTGATGAGGACTCTATGATAGTGTCTCGCAGTCGTGCTTCTATCATTTGTTTCGGTGGGTGGGGCTTGCAAGTTATGCTGCATCTCTGGCCGCGTTTACGCTTCACCCAAGACGAGCGCAATTATCTTGGACTTCCTTTACCTGATCTAGATCGATTGGCAACATTCGCTTGCCTGATGCCATTACCATACCTTAAAGAGCAAGACGGCGGCAAACGGCGTGGATTCTGTCTGCTAGAGCCACATCCTGATAATTATCCGGAACCATTCTATGTCGAACGGCAACTTTCCCGAGAGATTCCAGCTCTATCAGGTTCCTATACCTATGCTGAGCGAACTGCCCAGATGCTTCTTGATGGTGCCCTTGATAATTATTACGTTCGCCATCTCTCATTTAAAGGCATTGACAGTCTTCAAGACAGATTTCTTCATCAAGAAGTTTCAGATATAGATAGACGGGTATCACGCCGACTGATGTTCCGGCTAGGTGTTGCTGCGGCTGAGTCTGTAGCACAGTGTATTGTTCATAAAGTTGTTAATCCCACCCGACTTGATCAGGTGCAGCCGTGCGACCCGTTTGTGCAAACGAATATCTATGTCGTAGCACCACTTACTGAACCTTTAGCTTCAGCAATGATTTGGCCTATTTTGGCGGAATTAATTGCAGACCTAGGAAGAAGAGCTATCAATAGTGTGATAGCTTTCTTTTTAACTGGATCGTTTGCGACGGATCATACCCGTGCCATCGAGGAGGCATCTACATATGCCACCCTTAGAGAGTTGGAGATAATGTCAGGTCTGGTTCATACACCTAGTGAGCTTCAGCCTACGTTGAGAGAGCTTGTCAAGCATAAGCTTGGTTGGGAAAGTCGAATCGGTCAGCCTCTGTTCGATCAAATATACCTTATTGATCGCGAAAAGAATAATCAGTCTCTCGCAAATGATGCTCAGGAACTATCAGTTTTGGTGAGCAATGTCATTGAGTCGTTCCTAGTCTCTAATAGTTCAGACTATATTCAGAGATACGCTAGTCAAGATTACAATCATCCCTACAGCATTGTGGGTAGTGCTAATGATTATATCCCATTACGAGAATACTACCATGCCGCCATTGAGGAAGAAAAACGACGAGTTATCCGCGAAGCATTTCTGGTCGATACTCCTACCTCAGACACACCATTAATCGAATTACGAGAATTAAGAATCCAGCCCAATGAGGTTATCAACGATCTACTATCGCAGAGGACTAATACTATCCTTGAACGTCTACATACCTGGAAAGTATTTTTGTCCTGGTTATCTCGTTTGACATATCTGGTGTACCTATGTCAACAGATAATGAAACGTTTAGGAAGACCACAACCTTCTCCGATAAATCATCAGGGTGATACCATTCCAGATGTGCGGATAGCGTGTTCCTATATAACTGGCCGCAGCGAGGATTTTGGCGAACGGTTACGGCGAGTAAGAAAGCTATGGCATTGGCGTTCGCTCATCGACGAGCGTGTTCTTAATCTAGCTAAGCAGCTTGAGCAAGATATTGAGCAGTATTTTGGAAATGTTTGGGGAACTGAATATCATCATAATCGTAACCAATGGTGGTTCGGTGCTAATAAGGATATAGATTCTATACTTCAACCATACCATTCTCAGACTTGGATCGAACGCTATAGGGAAGATAAACGAATAGTACCACAAATGACTGTCGCGATCCTCCGACGTCTGATAGAGATAATCCGCCGAGACACTCGGGGATTGAACATTGCACAGAACGCTCTCAATAAACTGATCAGCGACATTGAGCAAATCCTCAAAAACATCCGTCAACATGAACCTGGACAGATTGCAGAGCAAAGAAATTCTTTCGAGAATCGGTTTAGGCGTTGGGAAAGTGATTACTATCGCATCGCAAGTCGTACCCCACATCACGAAGCTATAATTGTACGGATAGCTAGCTTAGCCATGCTCGTCAGCTTTACTATCATTGGATGGGTACTGTTTGAGCAACAGACGGCACCAACGGTGATTCAGATTATCGTCGCTGGTGTTTTTTGTGCAATTCTTATCGGGCTGGTCTTACTTTTTGCTTATGTACCCTTACTTTGGAGTACACACAATATAAGATCACGTCGAATAAAATTGGCACAAAAGCAATTAACCGATCATTTTCGTGAGCTAATTCGACAAAAGTTACGAGATGTTTATCAAAAAATGTTAATTGATATTCGTATACTATATAACACCGTTCAGCAGGCTAAAATAGCTTTAACAAAAATGACGATGCCGATTGATAATTCCTCAGTTATCCCGCTTAGTGTTAGTACCAACAATCTACGGCGTGCGCACGCTAGTGAAAAAATATGGAGTGATGTGAAACAACTTGTGCAAGGATTCAGAATATTGGATCGAGTTAAAGAATCCTGGTCGAGGAGACATTCACAACAGATTGCCAATCCGGATAATCTCTTTATCCAACGGTTTTGCAGAGCTTTAGAATTAGATTTCAACCGGCGTGATTTGATAACAGCGATTGAATTAGAGAGTGAGCGATCTAGTAGATCGAAAGATATTATCATAAGTGATCTTACTGATGGTAGGTGGTGTCCATTTGCACCTGACGCTCCACCAGACCGGGCTCAGCAAAATTCATATTGTTCCGCGTGCGTCGAACTAGGTTCGCGATGTGTCTTTTGTAAGGAGGGTATAAATATTGCAGGAATCGCTATTTCAGCGGAACCATATGACGAGAATAGCGGTTCTATTGTTGGTGGAAAACTATTAGCAGCTCTAATCTATGAACTCGTCGCGGATACTATTAATAAACTTATTCCACAACAACGCTCGGCGCAAGAACGGCTAGAGTTTTTTCGCACACTACTGACAAAGTATAACATTGAGCAGATAATCTACGATCAGAACGGTGTAACTTTGTTATCATCCCGAGGTTTCACTGAAGAGTTTTACGAACGTGCAAAACACACAGCTCATCCTGATGTGTGTGATACACTTCATCAAGATGTTCGCGAGATAGAGATTGTAGTTACCACTGATGCAGAGCATTCCGTCTTTCGTGAAGAATTTGAGCGGCTTGGAATAAGAGTACTCTCGTCTTACGACCCAGCATCGATAACAATTATTCGCATTGTAGAAGGACTTAAACTTAGCGATCTACAATTGATAAATCGATGCCAGCAAGATTTTTCACGACTAACACCATCAGACTACGAAATGATTGGGTTAGTGGAGGAATCTATGTCATCACAGTTGTACATCAAAGATTCGTCGGTAATTCCCTATGATGAACCAGCTTTATAGAATATGATATCCCTGAAAGGTTGATTTCTTTGCAGTTATCTGTTGTTAGAAGTAACCGTATACAATTACAATGCATAGTGTGTCATCATTTATACAAACTATAACCAGGGTGGAGAGGACTGTGCCGGGGCAGAATTGCTAAAGTTTACCCTTGGTAACCAAGTCTTTTCTATATGGGGAATTGCTCGCATAGAGCGGTATACGCTCTTTAACTTATATTCAAAGGTGCTAGTGTCAGTAGCACAATTGGTATATCGCAGGTATCGTCCAGGAATCAGTATTATCAATGCTGCACTAACTTTGCACAGCAGATGTGAGGTATGTACATTGATATTGCCTTCAGTGTACTTCACTGATTTCTAGTTGTAGCCTAATGTAAATCAGAATTTGAAATGTATGGCTCGAATATTTCGCATAATCATTGAGGCATTTACAGCTACACATCATCTCATTCATCTCGCGGTCTTCGCATTCGTTCTGATGTACAGTCTCTCAACCGTTTCGCAGATCACCCCACTTTACATAAACGTCTCTACTCGTATGAAGATTCCTTCGTGGTTGTTGCTAGTGGTCGTTTATTTGCTATTTGCAACACCCGTAATATTTTTGTGGTACTGGCAGGTACAGCGATCAGGAGGAAGAAACATCTCTAGATTTTGGAAATGGTGTTACCGCCAAACAGATCGCACTGGGACTCTTTTCCTGGATAGTATCGTCATGCTGATTGTGGTAAGCATTACAGCCGTAACCTCTTTGTACTTTAGAAATATTTACTTAATCGAACCAACTATTTTTCTTTCGTCTTTGATCATAATCTCTATCCTGTTTGACACACATACGGCTCAACGGCCACGACGTTACACTGTTCCACATCGCGGAATATCGCTCAGGGACATCGCAAACCGTCTGGCCGTGGTACAGCAATTACCACCAGATCAATACCTGGAATTACTGGTACATTACAACCAACTTGATCGATATTTTAACACGCACGAAGGTTCGTACAAAAGCCCTGAAGCTCCTCTCCCAGAAGGTATGATTATTCAAATACCTCCCTGGATACTACCAGAACGCCTTAATGGTAATCCGTAGATTTCTATCTACCCCACCACATCTAGCGCATGCTGCAACAACGCCACACGCGGAATGACTGTTAGCGCGGCTTCGTGAGTAGCCGTCAGGATAACCGGCGGTGCGACACCGGCCTCGTAGGCCTCCA
>Ga0197142_1004264_pt1 | contig 11637 bp, 12 predicted proteins | sample GBS60_MetaG_FD_148614 | JGI IMG/M metagenome (GOLD analysis project Ga0197142, IMG submission 148614) | Sediment microbial communities from Great Boiling Springs, Gerlach, Nevada, United States - GBS 60_MetaG | ecosystem: Environmental > Aquatic > Thermal springs > Hot (42-90C) > Sediment... | reverse complement strand
CTGGTGCTTTTCTTTGTGTTTTATGAGGCGTCGCTGGTGCCGGCATTTGTGCTGATTTATCAATGGGGTGGGCGGCGACGGACGGCGGCTGCTATCCGCTTTGCCCTTTTCACGCTAAGCGGTTCGGTGCTGGTGCTGGTGGGGCTCCTGATGGGCCTGTATGCGGGTTATGGCACCTTGTGGGAAGCCTGGCGCGCTTCGAGCCTCCCGCCGGCGGTGACATTCCTTCTGACGCTGGGCTTTGCGGTAAAGCTCCCCATGGTACCCCTTCACAGCTGGCTCGGCGAAGCCCACGTCGAAGCCGCTACCCCCATCTCTATCGTGCTGGCCGGCCTGCTGCTGAAGCTGGGGGGTTATGGCCTCCTCAGCTGGAGCTGGCCGCACTTTCCCCCCTCGTCTCTCACAGCGCTAATTAGCTGGGGGCTGGTTTCTCTATTTTATGCCAGCGTGGTGGCAGCTGGTCAGACCGACCTCAAACGGCTTATTGCTTTCACCTCTATTAGCCACATGGCCTTTGTCCCGCTGGGCGGAGCGCTGCCTCGCTATGGCCTCATGGGGGCTTATCACCAGCTTTTTACCCATGGTCTCATTAGCGCCGGGCTTTTCGCCTGGATCGGCCTCCTGGAAAAAAACTACCAGACCCGGGACCTACGCCTGCTCAGCGGCATCCTCCAAAATCACCCCCGGTGGAACTTCTACGGCATCCTGCTATTTATGGCCGCAATTGGTGTGCCGGGCTTCGGGTTGTTTATCTCCGAGCTGCTGGTTTTATGGGGGCTGGGGACGTCGATGGGGTGGGTTTATACAGCCTTAGCGGCAATTAGTCTCCTTCTTTCCGCTCTCTATTTTCTCCGGGCGTACCAAAAGCTCCTCACAGGCGGGGTGCCGCCGCAGGGTGTAGGGCTTTTTCTGGCACCACAGGAGACGCTTATTCTACTCTGTCTGGCGCTGGCGGTCCTCTCGGGTATATATCCACAGCCGTGGCTATCGCTCTTAGCCTATGTGGGGTCTTGAACGGCTCTGGCCAGAGGGGCTTTTGTGGGGGGTAGGGATGACGCTGGCCCTGTGGGAACGAGGCCGGGCTTATGCTATCCCGCTTCTTTTTGGAGCGTATGGAGCAGGGCTACTCTATGAGGTGGGGGCGGGTTCGGCCCTTCTCGAGATAAGCTGGTGGGCTGGCCGGCTGGGATTGATTTTTAGCCTCCTGACAGCCGCCGCCTGGACAGCTTATCCACCTTCTCGGGAGGGTGCCCTGGCTGTGCTACTCCAGCTTGGGGCCTATGCACTTCTCCTGCGCAGTACGCATCTGACCATGACCTGGGCCCTTCTGGAGACGGCCGCTATTGCCGGATACTTTGTAGTCATTACTCTCAGCCGGCAAGGAAACCCATGGGGCACTGCGATCATATACTTTGCCTGGAATGTGATCGGGTCGGCGCTTATCCTCATGGCGATTGCGCTGCGGCTGGCTGAGGGAAAGGGGCTCTCTTACCCGCTGAGCTCGGCTGGCTGGCTGTCGGATGGTTTACTGGGCTGGGGCTGGGCTATCAAAGTAGGGCTTCTCCCCTGGCAGGCTTGGCTTCTACGCCTGTATGAGGCATTACCCCCTGTCTGGGCGGGGTGGTTCTCCGCTATCCCCAAAGGCGCTCTCTTGAGTAACTTCCTCTTCATGCTTCCTGATAGCGGTGAGGGGGGGCCTCAGATGGGCGTTTTTTACTTTCTCTCGGCAGGCACGCTTATAGGTAGTTACAGCATAGCCTGGCGGCAGGCGTCACCGCTGCGGATTCTTTTCTGGGGCAGTTTGGGGCAAGGGGCTTTTTTATCGCTGGTGCTGGTGCCTGGCGCCCAGGTGGCGGGATGGTACTTCTGGATGGTGTATGCAGTAGGGACGTGGGTGAGCTTTGTCTATGCTGAGCGCCCCTGGCTCTCTGACTGGGGGAAGGCCGTGGGTCTGCTGCTTTTAGCCAATCTCGCTGCCCTTCCGCCCATTGTAGGCTTTTGGGTGAAGGTGGCGCTCTTTGAACGGGGTTTTCAGCTGCTCTCAGGTCTTTGGCGTTATATTCTGCTGGGAAGTGGAGCCTTTGCGCTTATTGGCGGCCTCCTCAGCTATGGGAAGGCGCTCTGGCTCCTATGGGAAAGCCCTGACGCTTTTTCTCCGCCCAGCCGTCCTTATCGGGCGCTATACCTTCTGGCGGCGCTCGCTTTCCTCGTTTTAGGAATAGGAGTAGGGCTTTTGTAGGGTTAGTGCTTTCTCTAAGTAGGCGAGGGCGAGGTCTATGTCTGCCTCAGTCGTCGGCAGGCCCAATGAGAAGCGGAGGGAGCTTTTTGCTACGTCGGCCGAGGTGCCCATAGCAAGAAGCACATGGGAAGGTTCTGGCTTAGCGGAGGTGCAAGCAGAGCCCGTAGCCACGGCGAGGAAGGGCATGTGGGCGAGGAGGTCGCTGGCTTTCAGGCCGGGGAAGGCGATATGGGTCGTATTGGGCAAACGGGGTGCCGAAGCGCCATGCACATAGGCTTGGGGATATAGCCTCTGAATCTCTGCTTCCAGGCGGTTGCGTAAGGTAGCTAAGCGCTGCATCTCTTCGGAAAGGCGCTGGGAGACGGTTTTTAGCGCAGCTGCCATGCCGATAATAAGCGGCACGGCGAGGGTGCCACTGCGAAGGCCTTCCTCATGCCCACCTCCCAGCAAGAGGGGTCTTAGTCGCACGCCACTGCGCCGTCGAACATACAATGCGCCCACTCCCTTCGGCCCGTAAAACTTATGCGCAGAAAGGACAGCCATATCTACTCTCAGTTCACTAAAAGACACTGACAGTTTTCCCACGGCTTGAGTCGTGTCGCACAGAAAAAATGCGCCCACCTCGTGCGTTATGTCTACCAGCTTTTGCACAGGCTGAATGACACCGGTCTCATTATTGGCCAGCATGATAGCGACGAGGAGGGTTGTGGGCCGCAGATGGGCTTGTAGGGCCTCCGGGGTTACTATTCCCGCCGGCGTAACGGGCAGGGCTTCCACCTCAAACCCTTCTTCCTGGAGACGAAGGATCGGTTCCAGGACAGCTTTATGTTCGGTGGGGGCGACGAGGATGTGTCGGCGCTCGGTGTGCTTGTACGTGGCGGCGAGGCCCTGGATAGCGAGGTTGAGGGCCTCTGTGGCGCCGCTGGTGAAAGTGATTTCCCGAGGCGAGACCCCCAAAAGCTGGGCGATAGTAGAGCGCGCTTCGGTCACGGCGTCGCTTACTTCTTTGCCCAGCAGGTGAGGACTTGCGGGATTGGCAAAGCGCTCTGACCAATAGGGATCCATGGCCGCTCGCACCTCCGGCAAAACCGGCGTCGTGGCATTATAGTCTAAGTACACGGGGCGCATAGGGTTAAACTTAGCATCTTTTCTGGGACGCAGGCACTCAGGACTGCAGGAACCTGTTGGGTGGGCTGTTTTTGTGCCGCTTTTCCTTGTTGTCTGCTGGGGTGGATAGCCCCCCCTTTCAGACGCTGATCTTACCCCATCTCATAAGGTGCTTCCCCTTTCCTGCACCCCGGATATTACCCCATCTTATAGGGATCCCCCCATTCCCTACACCCTTTCCCCCCTTACCAAGGGGGGAAAGGGACGGGTAAGGGGGGATTCCGCACAGCCCGACTCTATATTTTCTGCGTGAGGAAGAATTGCTGGCATAATACTCTGGTGCTCAGAGAGTTTTGATATAGATGGGGTAAGGTCAGCTTTCAGACGTCTGCCTCTCCAGGATGGAAAAGGCCCTTTTTAAGGGTGGCTCAGCCTACAAGGGTAGGCTTCTCTTTCACATGGCGGGCCAGGAAGTCCTGCACGAGGTCTTCTAAGGGTTTGAAGGCGAGCGCCACGAGCGCTTTGAGCCCGATAGAAATAAAGCTCGCCCATTGGCTGGCGATTTGGGAGCCGGTGGTTTCAATATAGTACTCAATGAGTTCAGTAACGATGAAAATGGAGATAGTCGTGAGGCCGAGGACGGTAAGGGCTTTTCGGCGGCGCTGGCTGTTTTGGAGGGCTTCGAGGGTCTCTTGGAGCTGGCGGTTTTTGGCTTGAAGTTGCTGGTTATAGGCGGCGATCTCAGCGTTTTTTTGGGCGAGGGTTTCGTTGGCGGCACGCAGGCGGCTCTGGAGGCGGTCTCCCATGCGGGTCAGCAGCTGCGCTGTATGCAGTAGCTCTTCGTAATGCTTCTGAATCTCTAAAAGCCGTTGGTATTCTGAGCTATCAGGGGGGAGTGCGGCAATCCAGGTTTTGAGTTTTTGGGCGAGCTCCTCCTCCCGGGAGAAACTAACACTGGTTTCGATGGAGGTAGTGGTCTCACGCTTCTTCATGAAGCGCTACCAGCTCAAAGGGCAGCTTGACGGCCGCCTGGTAATCCAGACCGGCATCCTCCATTTCGGTGTCGTCTTCCAAATAGAGCCAACGAACTTGGACGGGTTGCCCTTTCTCATACAGCTGCTCAAAGTAGCGAAGAATATCCAGCAGCACTTTCGCTGTGCTAGTATTGAAGTATTGAAGCTCGATCTCCAGGATGAGTGTTTTCTCGGGGCTTGGGGTGTGCGTGCGTACCAGATCTGCCAGATACTGCACGACAGGCTGGTAAAACTTGAGCGAGTTTTCCGGGTAAGAGCTTCCCTTGATGGAAAAGTGCCCTTTTTCCAGGTCGAAGTGTATTTCGGGCGTCGTGAGCGAAGGGTCTATGTGGAGGACTGGCGTCATAGTCGGTTATGAGTTATTGATGTGGAAGGTTGCCGTAATCGTAAAATACGCATGCTCCGGATCCAGCGACTCTATTTTGTAGGAAAAGCTATCTGACTTGATAAGAACTTGCATGATGCCCAGGCCTGCGCCGCCACTGTCTGTGTAATCACTTTTAGTGAGCACATTTTGATAAAGGACAGTGCGCTCTTCCTTGCTCATAGCGAGGAGATTTTCAATGTATGTCCGCAAGAAAAGTTCCTGACTTGCATGAATGGGGTTAGCTATGGAAAGAATGATATCGTTCCCTTCACGTGTGAGGCTGATGGTGGGATTAGGGAGAAAGTGGTTATGGATACCGTAGTGAATAACATTTTGGGCAAGCTCTATAAGGATGCTGATGATTTTTCGGCGGAGGGGGGTGCGGATTTTTTCACCGATGAGGAGCTGCTCTACACTTTTTATGACTTGAGGCAGCAGTTGCATATCTAAGGGACCCTCGTAGCGGAATAGAGTCCTATGTTCATAAGACACATTCATGGGCACCTGTACGAAGGTAAGAAAAAACTATGGCATGTTAGGGTGAAACGGCCAGGCCATATCCGACGAAGGCCATTTCGCGCACAGCTTCGGTCTGAAAGGTGGGAAGGGAGAGAATATAGGTTTTTGCTGGGGCACCGGCCAGCCCTCCAATATAATGATGTGGCGGGTCTGCCCCGGCTATATTCTCAAAAGAAAGCCAGAGTTTGCGTCGGCGAGGATCTACGCCGATCCCCCGTGGTAAATGGCCAGTATTATAGACATGCGTCAGGACTACCAGCCGCTGAGCATCAATGACAGCTACTGCGCCCCGCTTATCGCCCTGGAGGAGGGGGGCCTCTGCTTTGAGACAGGCGACATAGACTAAACCATCATGATAAGCCATTAGTTTGGGGGCCGGCGCTACGGGCAAAACCTTCACCAGCGTATCCGTGGATTTGTCAAAAACGCGCACTTCATTAGAGGCATCATTGCTCACAAAGTAATAAGGACTTTCGGCGGGGGCGATAATCTGGTAAGGCCCCCACCGGCTGGTGGTCTGCGGCGTGAGCTCCGGGGCAAGCGGAATCTGCGTGAAATCTACAAACCTTCGCTGATCCGGGTCAATTTCGACCTTGGTGAGGTAGTTGCCAGCATTAGCTGTTACATACGCATAGCGAAAGTCTGGCGTTATCCACAAGCCATGTGGCCGCGCAATCACTAAGCCCGAAGGATCCCGTAACTCATCCAGGACCACCATAGCCTCTGCATCAATCAAGGTTAGCTTGATGGGGGCGTTGTCGGTGAAGTGGGTGATCACGGCATACCGTCCATTGGCACTAAACTCGATATGAGCCGGTTCAGCGCCCACTTCTACGCGTCCTACTTTTTCATAATTGTCGGTGCGGTATTTTTCCACGGCGCTGCCAGCAATCAGCGTGACGTAGAGATAGCGCTGGTCTGGCGAAAGCTGAATGTAGTGAGGACTTTCGATCAGGCCCGGGTATATCCCTACGGGAATATAGGCGATTAGCCGATAAGTGTCGGCATCGAAGACCGCGATGAGGTCGCTGCCAGCGTTGCAGATAAAGACTTTTCGGTGGGAAGTGGTAGTCATTTCAGCGTAAGGGCGACGGCCGTCTTTGCTGGGCGCCCCCGCCGCTATCCATGCTTTGAGTAGCCCCACCTCCCCCTCCGTCAGAAGATTGCTACTATCCGGGAAAGGCGGTGGCATAATCGGCTCAGCCGTGGGAGCTATTTCGGGATAGCGATTGACCTGCCACAAAAGGTGCGACCATTCAGGAAAGCCCGGTACCACCATAGCTACCTCCCCCCTATACCCATAAAACAGACTATCCCACCTACTAAAATTGACCGACGTACCGGCAGAAGGCGATAGCGTACCTCCGGGAATATTGTGGCCGTGGCCAGATGAGGGCGTGCTTGCGCTGCCACCGTGGCAGCCAGCGCACCGTCGCACCAGTATCTCCGCTACATTATCCGGATACCCTGATTCGGCACCCCACGCTGGGGCCTTTGCCCGTTGACACCCCCAAAAAACCATTCCCACCACAAGCCCTGCCACTACACGCCCAAACATACCTGCGAAGATATTCTGTTTTAGAGATTATGAGGTGGTTAAGGACAGTAAGTACCCTGCTGGGTACGACCCTTTTCGCTCAGAGCCTGAAAGTCGGTGATCGCGTCCCTCCTACCCTATCTGCCCAGGATGAGAATGGCCAGATTATCCGCTTGGCCGACCTGAAAGGGCAGTGGGTGGTGCTTTACTTTTACCCGCACGATGATACACCCGGCTGCACCAAGCAGGCAAAGGAGTTTTCTCGGCTTTTAGAGGAGTTTCGCAAACTTGGCGCACAAGTTTATGGGATTAGCCTGCAAGGTTCCGAAAGTCATAAGCGCTTCCGGCAAAAGCACCAGCTCAAAGTGCCCCTTCTTACGGATAAGGATGGTGAAGTAGCCAGGACATTTGGGGTGAAAGTTTTTGCTGGCATGTGCAGTCGGGACGTGGCTGTTCTGAATCCGGAGGGGAAGGTGGCGCTCTTTCGGCAGGGCGTCTCCCCGGAGAGTAGTGCATCTGAGATTTTAGCCTGGCTTAAAGCCCAGACAGGGAAGTGAAAGGCCTTCGCTGCGCAGCGATATAAAACCTGCTCAGCGCCTACCTTTGTCGTATGTTTTCTGCGGCCACGCGCAAAGGAGAAGCCATATACGATCGGCAGGCTCGCTGGGGTGAAGCCCAACTATACCTGCTTGGGGTGGGATGGGAAGGTGGTGTGAGCTTTCGTAAGGGTACAGCGCAGGCCCCCCGCCTCATCCAGCGCGTTTCCTCGCAGCTTGACTACTACAATACCGATTGCGAGGCGATAGAGGCGGCGGCTATCTATTTCGAGCACCTGTCAGGGCTGGGGGCCGTGTCCACTGAGGATCGGGATGCTTTTTATGAGGAACGGGTGCTTCGGCCTGTGATGGAATGGGTGCAAGCAGTGCTCCAAACGGGTAAACCCTTTGGCCTGATCGGGGGCGATCATAGCGTGCCGATAGGCGTGCATCGCGTGCTAAGTAAGGCCCAGCCGGGCTATGCAATTTTGCACTTGGATGCTCACGCAGACTTGCGGCCGGCTTATCAGGGGCTTCAGTATTCGCATGCGACGGTGCTCTATCATGCATCGCAGGAACCAGGTATCAGCCGCTTAGTAGCCGTAGGCGTGCGCGATTGGGACAGGAGCGAAGTGGAGTATGCTCGTCTCCAGTATCCTCGCTTGCAAGTCTATGAGGTTCGGCGGCTTTTCCGCACCCTTTACCAGGGCCGCTCCTGGAGCGAAATCTGCAGCGAACTCGTCAGTCTCCTCCCCGACAGGGTCTACATCAGCATAGATGTAGATGTGTTAGATGTGGGCTACGTGCCCCATACCGGCACCCCTGTGCCCGGCGGTCTGAACTACGAGCAATTAGGCTTTCTTTTAGACTCCATTGTCCGCTCAGGCCGGCAAATCATCGCCTTTGACCTGTGCGAGACTGGCGGTGCTGAAATAGACGCCATCGTCGCGGCCCACCTTTTGTATCGGGTATGCAGCCTTCTGCTATGTGGGAACTCCGAATAGGCCTCCTGTTTTTACCCCTGGTAGCCTGTGCGCAGCAAGGCAATCCAGGAAGGCCTACCCTCGCGGATACGCTTTTAGGCAGCCTGGGGCCCTACCGCACTTGCTACGACGTCATCTTTTATGATCTTTTTGTGCAGGTAGATCCTGCCCGGCAAACGATCGCAGGCGAAGTGTTATGTCAATTTCGCTGGGAGGGCGGAGCGAATACGCTCCAGATAGACCTCGATGAGCGACTTGCAATTAAGGGCATCTGGGTAGATGACGTAAAAGTTCGCTATCGGCGCATACCAAAAACCCGGGCTGTATGGGTGGCCCTTCCCCGGAGTAATAGCTGGGCAGCAGGGTCTTTTCACAGCTGGCGGGTAGCGTATGGTGGCAAACCGCGCCCTGCCCCCATGCCCCCCTGGGATGGCGGCTTCGTATGGGAAAAAACCGCGCAGGGTGGGCCCTGGATAGGGGTGGCCTGTCAGGGATTGGGCGCCAGCGTCTGGTGGCCCCTCAAAGACCACCTCTCTGATGAGCCCGATAGCGTGCGAATCACGATCTGTGCGCCGCCGCCCCTCCGCGTCGTCGCTAATGGACAGCCTGCCGGCACCTCCCAGAAAGGCGGTGACACCTGCTTCACCTATCGGATCACCTACCCTATCAATACCTACAACGTTACATTTTATGCCGCCCCGGCTTATGTCACGAAAGAAGACACTTTTCACTCTGTCTCAGGCCGGGTCATCCCAATGCGCTTTACCCTCCTGCCCGAACATGCAGATAAGGGCTATGCCTACATGCGCGAAGAAGCTCGTAAGGTCCTTCGGGCAATGGAGCACTATTTCGGGCCGTTTCCACCTCAACGCGACGGATACGGCCTTGTGGAGTCGCCTTATTACGGGATGGAGCACCAGAGTGCCATCGCTTACGGAAACCACTTCCGCAAAGACCCCCAATGGGGCTTTGACTATATCATCCTTCATGAGACCGGTCATGAGTGGTGGGGAAATCACATTACCGTGGCCGATAATGCCGACCTCTGGGTACAGGAAGGCTTTTGTACCTACAGTGAAGCGCTTTATGTAGAGTACTACCAGGGTTACGAGGCGGCCCTTCGCTATCTCCTCTCTCAGAAAAACAACATCCAGAACCGTCGGCCCATCCAGGGGCCCAAAGGTATCAATGTGGACCAGACTCGAAATACCGACATCTACTACAAAGCCGCCTGGATGCTCCACACCCTTCGCAGCATCGTCAATAACGACTCACTGTGGTTCCGAACCCTGCGGGCTCTCCAGGATAGCTTCAGCTTCAAGGTCACCTCTACCGAAGAGGTGGTAGCATTTATCAGCCGCCAGCTTGGGAGCGACTACGATCCTTTCTTCCAAGCCTATTTGTACGAAGCTCGCCCACCCGTGCTTCAGTACGCCATAGAAGAGTCCAATGGCGAAAAGCGGCTAAAAGTGCGCTGTCTGACGCTGGAGAGGAAATTTGACTATCCGGTAGAGTTTGTGGTGGATGGAGAGGTAAAACGCTTTTCAGTCAGCACAGAGTGGCGGAGTTACTCTCTACCAGCGTCGGCAAAGGAAGTGCGTCCGAATGGCCGAAGATATTATTTCCTCATTTCCCGGGTGGAGTGAGTTACGGGCCTGGGAGCAGGTGGCCGTAACACCCTGGCAAGTAGCCTCCCTGGACCGGTGGGCAGAGGGGGCGCTTCGACGGGGGGCAACGATGCTGGTTTTACGGCTTTCGCCACCTCCTTCAGTGGACGAGCTATGGGCCTGGGCAGCGCGCTGGAAAGAGGCGCGGTGGCTCTGGCACAGCCGCAGCGGCCCCGGCTTCTACGGTTATGGCAAACACTTTACCGCCACCGAGAATCCCCCAGCCGCCCGTCCGCACCCGACCTATCTTTGGGGCCGCTCCTGCCATAACCTTTTAGAGCTGGAAGAGGCTCAAACCTGGGCGGATTACGCCTGGCTGGGGCCTTTTTACCCCACGGCCTCCCATCCCGACCAGCTGCCTTTACCGGTAGAACTTCTTGGTGAGGCTGTGGGCAGATTTCCGGATCTACCTATTATTGCTATTGGCGGTTTTACAAGGGCGGAGCGGATAGAATGGGCCCGTAAGCAAGGGGCGCGGGGTTTTGCGAGTATTCAGTATTTTTTGTGAGGTTTTTGGCGGGCGGCACTGAGGCCAAGGGTTGTAAAAGTCTCTCTCCGGACAGTTGAGAGAGACTGTGAGGAGCGTGGCAAAGGGTTAGACTTATACCAATCTGAGCTTTATTATTACACCTTTTTGGGCGTGCCCCTCGCTACGCTCGGGTCGGGCTGGCTCCGGGGTTCGCTAACGCTCCGTCTCGCCTGCGGCGAGACCGCCCCTTCGGGGCGCCCTCCGCATCCCTCACGCAGGGGCGGCGGCCAGCCCGAGAGGGCTGGCCGCCAAAAAGCGCCTCCTTTCACCTAAGAGAGCTTTTGCCTCAGTTTGGCATAAAAAGCAAATACAGGCAGTCGATATAGCTCTCTTTTACATCTTTTAGCATGAATATCCCGCAAATTTTTTATTTTTTTTATGATAAAGCTCCGGATATTCAGGATCCTGATAAAAAATCTGACAAAGTTCTGCCAGACGGTGCCGATTGCCAACCAAGCCGTAGTAATGCGCCTGTTCGCAGCAGGCAGAACCTAACCAGGACACTTTGCATCTCCAATCAAGAGGGCGAAGCTCAGGCCGTTGCTTACAGTCAAGGCCAGAAAATAATAGCGCATCGGCTTTCTTTATGGCCGCTTCCCGGGTTTGCTAACTTAGTATAGATAGCTGATCCAACCAGCCGCCATTGACCTTCAGAAAGAAAAGGCGCTCCAAAGAATATACCATCATCTCTACTGAACGAGAAAAACAACGAATCCGCCGACGAAAACGAGCTAAATAATGCCGAATCAGACTATTTACGCTCTCTACTGTATAAGTCTCACCCTTACAAGCCCGATGTCGTGAAGCCGGTAACACCGCAGGGTAGGCTCGCCAGTGGTCGGTGTAATAAATACCTGGCCTATACTGCCTCAGTCGGTAATAAAGCCGTTTCCCCGTGCGCTTCCCTCTCCCGCCCACCACAAAATCCAGCACCTTCCGCCCTCTCCTATCCACATCCACCCCCACCCATAACCAGTTTTTTCTGAGCCACAAACGTACAAAGCTCGTCTATTTCTACTTCTTCCACTTTCATAGACTTTTGCTTTTTCCTCAGGCGCTGGATGGTCTTTCCCCACCGACGAACCCACTTGGGCACGGTTACATGACTGATACCCAGTA
>Ga0197142_1004263_pt1 | contig 11642 bp, 11 predicted proteins | sample GBS60_MetaG_FD_148614 | JGI IMG/M metagenome (GOLD analysis project Ga0197142, IMG submission 148614) | Sediment microbial communities from Great Boiling Springs, Gerlach, Nevada, United States - GBS 60_MetaG | ecosystem: Environmental > Aquatic > Thermal springs > Hot (42-90C) > Sediment... | reverse complement strand
CAAAATCCTCAAATTTAATCATCTTGAAAAAATTCTTAAAAAAATTTAATTTAAAATAACCCGGTAAACCTTATTAAAGGAGGTGAATATCCCTCCCGTCTCGTCTATAGCTGATAGGCGCCGGGTCCTATCAGCTTTTTTCTTTTTAAATAATAAAGTTCAAAATAAGTAAAGCAACAATATTCAACTTTTTCACCATGGGATTAATCGCCAAAACAACATTATTTTCAAAATAAGAAGCTTCTTCGTCATTTTCCGGGATGCTCTTAAATAAGTTTTCTTTTCCGTCAGAATTTCCTTCCTGAGAAAATTTTTTAAACCCCTTCCAAGCAATATTACCAAAATTAGCAATAAAAGAACCAGTAATAATACTGCCCAACAAAAAGCCGCCCAAGGCTTTAGGTCCCAACAAAAAACCAACTAAAATTGGTAATAAAATTGGAATGAAGACCGGAAAAACCGTTTCTTTTATAACGATTTGATTAATAATATTAAAAAAGCGACTATCATCAAATTTTGTATTGCCTTCCATTAAACCATTACTTTCTTTAAATTGACCTCTCGCTTTTTCAACTAATTTTTTACTGATTCTGCTAACAGCTTTCATTAATAAATTGACAAAACAATAAAGCAAAAGCCCGCCAAGCAAAAGCCCGGCCACCACTAGATAATCTGAAAGAGAAAAATCAATTTTCTTTCCTAAAGATAAAATTTCTTGAGAGAAAACAAAGAATAAAACGAAAGCCGCCAAAATTGCTAAAAAAATCTCAGAAACCTTGGTCATTTCCTTAATGGTGTTTTTTCTCTTTGCCAAAGACCGGATTTCTTTTTGGCTAGAAAAATCCAAACCAGCGATTTGCGCAATCTTAAAAGTTTTATCACTAAGGGAGCTGAAAATATCTAGAAAAACTATCAACCCAACTAAAGAAAGCGTTGCCACTAAAGAAAGAGCTAAACCATAAAGCCCGCTTAACCAGAAACTAATTAATATAGCTAAAGAAATAAAAATAATAGGCAAAAAGACTGCTTTCGCCCGATAACTGAAAACCAAAAGCAAAATCGCTACCAAAATGAAACCCATTACGATGTTTAAATAAATTTTCCAAAAGGGTAAAGAAAGAAAAACTGCTGCTTGCCAAACTAAAGGAATAAAACCTAAAACAGAAAAAAAGCCGGCGGCGATTAAGCCTCTAGAGAAAGCTATTAAAACATTTTGACTTCGGCCCAAACTAACAAAAAAAGTGCCCAAAACCAAAGCGACTAAAGCAATGCTCGCTAAAAATAAAGGCAATAAAACAGCTAGCTTGCCTACAAAAATTAAAGAACCTGAAATCATTGCCGCTAAAATTATCACTAAGGAGGTTTCAAAAAGATCGGCTATTGTTCCGACTCCGGCAACCATATTATTCTCTCCCTGTTTAGCAATTAGAGCAGGATTTTGAAAATCATTTTGGGGAATTTGGCAAAAAAAATCAGCAACAACTCTTTGATTATAAAGAGCTCCACCTACTCTTGAAAAAATTGAAATTAAAGAACTGCCAAAAACAAAAGCCGCTAAAACTTTTAAATCGCTGGTTAGAAGATAAAAAAGGGTAATCGCTAATAAAGCTGAAGAAACCACTAAAAGACCTGAAGCTTGGCTTCTTTTAAAAGTCAAAGAAAAAAATTTTTCCAAACTAGCCTTTGTGGCTTCGGCTGCTTCCAAGCTGTTTTCACTTAAAATCGCTCCTCCAAGAAAAATAACCATCTCCGCAAAAGCAACCCCGATTAAAAAACAAATTCCAATCTTAAGACCAAGCCACCAACTTAAAATAATAAAAAGAAGAATCGCTAATAACAAAACAAAAAAAGATTGACGCTTTAGATAAGAAAAAGTAGTTTCTTTGATTACTTTTGAAATTTCAAATATCTTGCCGAATCCAGCTGACTCTTTTTTTATCTGCCAAATTAAAAAAATTGAAAAAGTAAAAGTTAAAAAAGAAACAAAAAGGGGAACAAAAATAAGAGACATCGCCTCCTCAATTAATTTAATAAATCGCCCTAAAAGATTTTACCGAAAAATTAAAAATCTTTCAAAAAAGTCTTAAAATGTGTGGTCAACTCCTCCCTCTTGATAAAAATAAAAATCAGCTCCGGTTTTTATCCGGAGCTGATTTTGAAATCATTTTAAAAATTAAGAAGCCTTTTGTTCCGTACCACCTTTGGAGCATTCTTGACATCTTTTCTGATGCGTAACAACTTCAAACAGGGCTGCCAAACCGACTAAAATATAAATTAACCTTGAAACAAGAGCAGATTGGCCGCCAAATAAAGCGCCAACATCCCAAGTGAAAAGACCAACCAGCAACCAATTCAACCCGCCAATTACTAACAGAACAAAAGCAATATGATGAATAGTAACTTTCATAAAATTTTTTATTTTTAAAAAAACGACCTTTTATTTTTAATGATTAAGGGATATTTTATTATAATCTTTGGTTTATAGTTTAACAAGAACTTTTTTCTGGAAATTATCTTCTTTAGTTTACTGATAACATTGACCTTTAACCAAAATGGTGCCACTGTCATAAACTCATGACTCTTATCATCCTGATAACTTTAAAAACCGGAAATCTAAGCTATTTTTAAGTTGCTTTATTTTCTTCCTTATTTTCTTTCTGAATAATCCGCCAATGGTAAAGATAAAGAGGTAATCCGACTAAAATCATCGCTAAACTATTAGAAACCTCGCGTTGTCTCGCTGTGCTAATTGGATCAATCTTTCCTCTTTCTTCCTGCCATCTTTGATATTCACTCAGCCATTGCTCCAATTGAATTTTTTCTTCGGTGGTCAAAGAAATTTCTTCTTTAATACCAGTCACCTTACCGCCTTTATCTATTTCCAAAACTTTTGAAGGAGCAAAAGGCGGTTGTTGTTGCATTATTCTTTCTTCTTTCTCAATCTGTTTAAAAACAAACATCCTTAAACCCATATCAATAAATCTTACCCCTGCCACAATCATTAAAATAAGCCCTACTAACGAAAAAAGATAAAGATAAAGAAGTCTTACTAAAGGAAATTTTGCCATATTCTATAATTAATTAATTTTCCTCACACTTTTATTCACACTATTTCTAAACTTTATTGTTAACTTTTTTTATGATATCAAAAAATAAAAGAAATGAAAATAAACAAAAATGAGTTTCAGGAATTTTTTGCCCAGATAAACAGAGAAAAACTTTGGAATGGGTTTTTTTCTTTCTTAATTATTCTTTTGGGTTTAAACACTCTTTTTGCTCCTCTATTTTTTTTCAACTCGGTTTTACTCCTTATTGGCCTTTTGATTCTAATTGCTGCGTTCTTTAAAATTTTTCAAGCTCTTCCAAAATTATTGCCCAAAAATCGTGATTTAAAAAACTTTTTAATAAATTTGGCACGGGCGGGATTGGATATTTTTATTGGTGTAATTTTATTGCGCCACCCTTATTTTTCAATAAATCTTATTGTTTCCTTTTTGGGTTTTTTTCTCATTATTGATGGCTTTTTACAACTTCTAACTTTGCAAAAAACCAAGTCATGGAAAAATAAAATTATTATCGTCACAACGAGTAGTTCTTCTATTTCTTTAGGAACATTAGCTGCTTTTCAGTTAGTGGAAGCAACACCAAAAATTATTGGCGGCTTGATTGGTTTTAAGTTAATCCTGTTTGGTCTAACGGTTTTCTTAATGAGTTTTAATGAAAAAATCTTAAAAAATCCCTTTTCCAGATCTTTAACTTATAAAAAAATACCTAAGATCCCGGGCATGGTTTATGCTGCTTATTTTGGGGGCGCTTTTCATACCGGCATCTATGTCGGTAATGACGAAATAGTTCATTTTCGGGCAAACAATGAGGTGACTAAAGTAAAATGGCAAGATTTTTTAGAGGGAAGAATTCCTCAAATCTGGGACTACCCCGACATCAAAAAAGCACCAACTAAAATTATTATCAACACCGCCCTCTCTTTTGTTGGAAAAAAGCTTCCTTATAAAATTTTCACCAATAATTGCGAACATTTTGTGATTTATTGTCTTAGTGGCGGCAAAACAACCAAATCAATTTACGCTCAAAATTTCAGCGCCTTATCAGCTCTCGCTTTTAATCCATTCCTAGGTTCTTTTGTAGAATTTTATTTAAGATTTTTTGAATGGTTCATTTTTAAAATCGGTGGCAAATTTGGCAGAAAAATTTCTTTAAGAATAAGAAAAATGGCAGCTTTAATTACTTTAAAATTGATTGCGGAGATTGATAAAAAATCAAGAAAAAAAATTCTTGGAACCTCCCTCCTAAGCGATGTAAACTTAGAAAAAGAAAAAATCGGTTAAATTCTAAAAATTTCAATAAAAAACATTCCCATTATTCCAACTAAAAATAAATAAAGCAGGCAGGGTCCAATTACTCCTCTAATTACCTGTCTTTCCTGATGTTTTAAACCAACAGCGGCTTCAGTTACTAAAATATCCGCCAAAGCAATCATATTGCCGGCAGCGCCCCCCACTACTAAAAGACCTAGCAGGGGCGCCGCCTGAAAACCAATTAATTCAGCGCTTTTCTTAACAATATTGCCAAACATTATATTGGAAATAGTGGCGCTGCCTGTAAGAAAACTGCCGAAAGCACCCAGAAAAGGCGTCAAAAAAGGCAAAAAATTTGTTTTAAAAAATTGAGAAATTGTCGCGATTGAAGAAGTTAATCCGCTCAAATTCTCGCCTGAAAAAATCATTGTTTGAACAAAAGCTGACATTGCAAAAATAACCAAAAAAGGTTCAAAACTTTTTTGAAAAGCTTCCTTGAAAGATTGAAAAACAACTTTTTCTCTCTTTCGCCAGAGCCAAACCATTAAAAAAGCGGCTAAAATAAAAGCAAAACCGGGATTAAACAAATTAAATTTATAAGGCAATCCAAAGGGAGCCGAAATAATCTTCTCGCCCAAAAATATTTTCCCCAAAAACAACAAAATAATCAGAAAAAGATAAGGCAGAAAAACTTTGAAAGCCGGCAAACTCGCTTTCAAGGATTTAAATTCCGGATGTTTTCTAATATTTCTGGGAGCAAAAATCCCAAACTTCAAAGTCAAAAGAACCGCCGTAAAACCAATTAAAGAACCGGTAATCGAAGGAAACTCCTGACCTAAAGGAACACTTATCAAAGAAGCAAACCAGAAACTAAACCCCGACCATAAAGCAAAAGGCAAGCACTCCAAAAATTGTTCTTTCCTGTTTTTAGTATGAAGAGTAGCCACCCAAAGCATAAAAACCGGCACAAAAATCCCTGCCAGATTAAAAAAAGCGGCATAAAAAGGGACTGAAGAAATGTCTAAATCAGCAAAACCAACTCTGATGGGTGTGCCGGCAGCACCAAAAACAACCGAGGCGCTATTGCCCAATAACGCCAAAATAACGGCTTTAAGAATGGGAATACCCATCCCAATCAAAAGAGGCGCCACCACCATTGAAGGCGCGCCAAAGCCAGCCGTTCCTTCCAAAAAATTTTCCAAAAACCAGCTTAATAAAATAATTCTTACCCGATAATCTTTGGAAAATTTTTCAAGATAATAAGTAATGTTTTCGATAATTTTAAATCGCCGGGAAACCTCCAAAAAAAATAAAGTACCCAAAACAATAATCAAAATGTCAAAAGCCACAAATAAACCCTTAGCATAAGCTGAAAAAAGAGCCGAAGGTAAAATCTGCCAGTAAAAAATAATTAAAAAAGTGGCGACAAAAAGGGTAATAAAAGAAACCTTCAAAAGCGCCATCTTCCTCCAAAACAAAAGAACCAGAAAAACAAAAAAAGGAAAAATGGCTAAAAGAAAAGAGAGATTAAACATAAAATGATATATCCTGATTTTACCAGAAAATTTAAATTCCGAAAATTAAAAGAAAAAATCTCCAAAAGTGGAGATTTTTTCTTTTTCTATTTTGTTTTTACCATCTCGCCTTTTTTTCAAAACCAAATCTTCGGTCGCGTTTAAATTTCCTTTGAGGTCGTTCTCCTAAGGGTCTCGCTTCGTTAACTGTTACTGTTCTGCCATCAATCTCTTTACCGTTAAACATCTCAATGGCTTTGGCGGCTTCTTCTTCAGAAGACATTTCGACGAAACCGAAACCTTTTGACCGGCCGGAAAATTTATCAGTAATCACTGTGGCTGAAGTAACCATACCGGCTTGGGCAAAAGTTTCCCGCAATTTTTCATCGGTTGTTTCGTAAGAAAGACCGCCTACAAATAATTTCTTTGCCATCTAATTCGTTATATTTTTATAATAAAAAGTAAGTCGACTTCTCCGCTCTTTTCTTTGAAAAACTCCTAACTTAATTTTCAAAAAAAGAACCAGAGCTTACTTTCCTTTTTAGGATAACAAAAAAGGGTCCAAAAAGCAAATAAAAAGGAAATTAATATCCTCAAAGAAATCAGAAAAAATCTACTCTTGACTTAAAATTTTTCATTTTATATAGCAAAAAAAGAGATCCCAAAAAACAAAAAATATTTAAAGGTCGTTAATTTTTAATTAATCCATCTTTAATAATAATATGTCTCTTATTCCTTGGAAACCTTTTTCTGATTTAGATAAATTTTTTAGCGAAGACGACTGGTTTTTACCGGTTTTCTCCTGGACAGAACTTTCAAGGCCGGCTCTGAATCTGAAAGAAACTGATAATGAAATAATTGTGGAGTTAGCTGTCCCGGGTTTTGATCCGGAAAAAATTGATATCAGGCTGGAACAGGGTTTCTTGAAAATCAGCGGCAAGGTTGATGAAAAAGAGGAAGAAAAAGAAAAGGGATATTGGCGCAAAGAAATCCGTCGCGGTTCTTTTGAAAGAATCGTCAGGTTGCCTTCTGAAGTTAAAGAAGAAGATGTTGAAGCAACTTATGAACGGGGAGTTTTAAAGATTGTGATTCCGAAATTAAAGCCTAAAAAAACTTCCGCGGTAAAGATAAAAATCAAAGAAAACAAAAAATAAAAAATCTTAGCCAGAAAACAGGAATGACAAAAGGTCATTCCTGTTTTTTATTTTCAAATTATAACCAAACTAAATCCAAGCTAGAGAAAATAGTTTCGAAAATAAAAACCAAAAAATAAAAAGCTCGGAAAGAGGTTAAAAATTTTTCGCTGATTGAGAAATATGCCGGGACTAATTTCAAAAATAAAACCACAATCTACTGAAAATGAAAGATAAAAAACTGAAAATAAAACCGAGAAGAAGAATCAATCTCGCCACGTGAAAAAGAGTTCTTTTGGGCCTATAGTAGTATCTTGAAAGATTATAAATTTCAGTCGCGTATTGTTGAAAAATTTCCCTTGGATCCTTTATCACCCTTAGGATTTCTTTTTCGTAATCTTTGGCAGAAAAAAAGCTGATAATTTTTTTATTGTACATTAAACTTTCTTGCTGCCCCTGTTTACTCATAAAACGGGGAGGATGAATAGCAAACAAAGCAATAATCACCGAACAAATTGAAAAAAGAGCCAAAACCAGCAAAAATAACTCTCCTTTTTCACTGAACTGAGTGGCTGAAAAAACAAAAATAGCCGAAGAAATTCCAACCAAAATCTGGATTTGGTTATCCATGTGCTGGGCATAGTTCCTGATTTTCTCCAAAATACCATCAAGAAAAATAATAACCCCCTCAAAATTTTTAAATTCTTGCTCCATTAAATTATACCAATAATCGGCTCATTTAAAAAATTGAGTAAAATTTAATTTTTTTAAGTATCAGAAAATCTTTTTGTTTTGCATATCTTTTTTGTTTTACACCAAAAACAATAAACCAACTCACAAACTGCAATCTCTTTAATCAAGAATTATCGATATTCGTATTAAAAAAACCTTTGAATTCACTGCTTCAGTATCTTAAATTCCAGGGCGAAAACCTTTTTTGAAGTTAAAACACATTTGACAAGGTGCTTCAAATCTCAAAGTGTTCTGAAATACTCCCGATGAAAAATTTTACCGAATCTAATCCACAAATCCAAGAAGCGAAACCTGTGCTGACCTGCTGCTAGCCGCCGCAAAGCGGCGGCCTACCTCGCAGAAAATTTTGCTCTCCATTTTTTGATTTGAGTGCGTCCTCCAAAAATTTTCAATTAAGGAAGGGCAAAATTTTCGGCTCAGCTTTCCCTCAGAGGCAGGCGGACGGACGCAGCAGACTTCTTCAGTGTTATACCTATGCTGATTTTAAAGATTTAAGCGTTATAATTTTTTACTATTGGAAAATTAAAATATTTTTGAAGCAGTTTTTTAACTTCAGTTACTCTTTCCGGCTCTGCATATTCGCTAATATATAAATCCCAGTCTTTGTCGGGTTTTAATTCTGACCAGTTCTTATCAAAAATTTTCTTCACACCCTTCATAAGTGATAAACCGAGATTATTATAGGCATCCTCAATGCTGTGAGCAAGATAATAAACTATACTTCGTTGAACAGTAGTCATATCATCTCGTTCACGATAATTGTCTAAACTATATTTAGGATAGCAAGCATCTAAAACTATTTTAGGTATTTCCCACAGCGGCATCAAAAGCCGAATATCGCCGAATTGTCGTACGGGAAAAGACAGTGGTTTGTAGCCGTTCATTAACGAAAACAATAATTCGGCTAGTACGTCCTCGCGATTGAAGCCGAGGCAATATTCATTAGTTCTATATTCGCGACATAATTTTCTTGCCACAAGCGATATTAGGTATGTTGCAAAAAAGTGACTCGTATTATCGCCAAAATTTTGACTAAACTCGTTGTAAAATCTTTCTAAGCTACCCCGCATTTGTAAAAAATTTTCAATTTCTTTGTTTTCATAAACTCGATGAGGGACATTGTTTTCCTTACATAATTCAGTCGCTCTCTTTGCGGCAGATGTTGGCCAGATAGGATCAAAGACTAACGTAAAACAAATTATCTCTTTGTTTGGAGCTGCCTTTTTTAAACTTCTTACCAAGGTATTGCTATCTCCTCCTCCGGAAATACCAGCGATTATCTTATCTCTCCTACTATATTCGTTAATAAATTCTGAAACTTTATTTTCAACAATTTCTTTCGCTGAATCAGCATTTAATTCATAGATTGTTTCGGTACATTCCTTAGAATTAATATTTAAATCATGCAAGATTATGATAGGATTATCTGTTTTTTGATAAAAAATTTTTTGAGGCAAAACTTGCCGCAAATCTGTATTTCGAATACATTGCAGTATTATTGCCGCATCCTCAGGTAAGTCAACAAGATGAATATTAAGCGGAATTGGTTTCACTTCTGTTTTTGTTTCTATTATATATCCTTGAAATAAGTTTGTTGGGATGCGATTTAAGCGCAATATTTCTTCCAATGTTAAAATCTTCGGCACTTTTATGATTATTTCTTGGGACGCGGTTTTGATTTTGATATTTCGAAACATAGTGTATATGAAATGAAAACACAAAACTGCCACGCCCGATAATAATTCGGCAAAATTAATTCAAAATGTTCTACCATTTTTAGATGTGAGCAGAAAGCGCAGAAGTGCAAAGTATATGTTCAACCTTTGCGGCGGTAAGACGATCCAGTCCTTTTTCGACGAGCGACTGAAACAAACCAGCAAATATTCTTTCGTCTCTTTTCTGCTCGGCCATCGAAAGCTGATAATTAATTCTCACATCAGGGAACACCAAGGTTTGTGGTTTAAAAATTGTTGTCTGCATATTTTTTGAAGTAGTTATTAATAAGTTATATTTTGTTCGACCTTTATTTTATTTTATGGTATTATAAACAATATTAACCTGTCAATTTCAACAAAGATTGATTGTTTGGGAAACTTTGACATAAAAATTATCTTAATATATCAAACCGGATTTTCAGAAGAAGGTGAATACTATGAGAGTGTTTAACACACAACCGCCGTCGGGAACCAAGGATTTACTTCCCGCAGATGTGAAAAACCGTGAATGGGTTTTCAGTGTTATCAAAGAGGTATTTGAAAGTTTCGGCTTTTTGCCGATGGATACGCCGGCATTTGAGCGATTGGAAACTCTCGCGGGGAAATATGGCGAAGAAGCTCAAAAGCTAATCTTCAAGATAATGAAGCGAGCTGCCCAAGCGCCAAGCGGCGAGGCAGATTTGGCTTTACGCTATGACCTCACTGTGCCGCTCGCACGATTCTTCGCCCGGTACCAAGATAAACTTCCTCGGCCTTTCCGTCGCTACCAAATTGGTCCTGTCTGGCGCGCTGACCGTCCCGGCAAAGGAAGATTCCGTGAGTTCTACCAGTGTGACATTGACATCATTGGAAGCTCGTCGCTCTTGGCAGAAGTCGAAGTAATTCTTGCTCTTGCAAAAACACTTTCTCGCCTTGGTTTATCTAACTATATCGTACGTCTCAATTCCCGTAAGGTACTTGTGGGGCTTATGGAAAACTACGGCATTCCGAATGAATTAAGACAAGCGACGCTGACAGTTTTCGATAAACTTGATAAAGTTGGCGTTGAAGGCGTAATCCAAGAGCTGAAAATCTTTAAACTACCGGAAGCAATTATCAACAAAGTAGGCACTGACCTTTCCAAGAAAGGTATGGAATTAAAAAGCCGAATCAGCGCATCAGTTTCCGGTAAAGAAGGTCTTCAAGAAGTAGAAGAGATTATATTGCTAGTCGCGCCGCTACTTGACAGAGGGGAAATTGAATTTTCTCCATTCCTCGCGCGCGGCCTTGACTACTATACCGGCCCCATTTTCGAGATCTACTTAAAAGGAGTAAAAGGCGCAATCGCTTCCGGGGGGCGCTATGACAATCTCATTAAAATGTTTACAGGAAAACAGATTCCGGCATGTGGAGGATCGCTTGGTATTGATCGCCTTCTCTCAGAGATTAAACAAATCAGCAACCAAATGAAAGAGGATCCAATAGCTCCAAAGGTATTTCTCACTGTATGGAATCATACTTCGCGAGCAGAGGCGCTGCGTATTGCAGTTGAACTTAGAAATGAAGGGGTTTCAACCGAAATTTCTTTGACGGAAGGAAAAATTGGTGAGCAGGTGCGTTATGCCTCAAAGCGCGGGATTCATTACTGTCTCTTCTATGGTCCTGATGAGCAAACACGGAATGAAATAACTATTAAGAATCTCTTGACCGGCGAGCAAAAAAGCGTAAAACGCGAACAAATCGCGTCAACACTTAAATCTCTCATTCAAAGACGATAACAGCAGAATTTGCTGTTGTTGCCTTTTTTATTTTGCCGAAAATCAGCATGGGTATGATACCATCCAAAGAGAAAAGGAAAGGAATTTCCCCTATCACCCGAGCAATCTGTCTGCCCGCCGCCGCAGGCGGGGGGCAGTTTGTCAGGCAAGTTTCGTTTCTTTGATTTGTGGATTAAATCCAGCAAAATAACCTCAAAAGTTTGTTCCTGTTTTAATCCCGGAGCCAAGTTTGACGATAAGAACTCGAAATTTTAAGACAAACTGGGTTGTTCGTTTAGCTCAGCCAAAAGTGGACTTGGGGTAGGAAACCTACTTGTGCTTGTAATCCCCACGCAAAGAGATGACTCTTGCTTCCGTCAGTAAAGGAGTAAAACCCGCAAAATTTATTCCTTAATTGAAAGAATTTTTTGCAAGCGCCCTCTAAAAAATGTTTTAATTTTTGCGAGTTTTGGCC
>Ga0197142_1004262_pt1 | contig 11642 bp, 10 predicted proteins | sample GBS60_MetaG_FD_148614 | JGI IMG/M metagenome (GOLD analysis project Ga0197142, IMG submission 148614) | Sediment microbial communities from Great Boiling Springs, Gerlach, Nevada, United States - GBS 60_MetaG | ecosystem: Environmental > Aquatic > Thermal springs > Hot (42-90C) > Sediment... | reverse complement strand
GACCCCATGCGTATTGGGCGAGGGGTGGCCGCTGACGAACCCCCTGGTAATAGCTTTTGAGGAGGATGATCAGGGATTGTGCTGAGGGCAGAAGGGTCCGGGGATCCTGTCGAAGGGCCGGATTTTCGGTGAGGTAGCGCAGACCGCTCAGGCGACCCTCATATACCGCTTCCAAATAGCGTTCGTAGGCCCGATACAGAGGCCGAGCCGGGGTAATCCCACACCCCTCAAAGCCCAGTCCATACGCCAACGCCTTCACACTTTCCTCGAGAGTGGGCATGGTCCTTTACCTATCAAAGAGCGATGGAGCGGAGGGGGGGCGCACCCTCCCAAAGTGGGCATAAGCTCGTGGGAGTGCTTTTCGGCCCCGCGGCGTACGCTCAATAAAGCCCTCCATGATGAGATAAGGCTCATAGACTTCTTCCATGGTTTCGGCTTCTTCGCCGATAGCCACGGCTAAGGTATGGATGCCGGTGGGCCCTCCTCCAAAGCGGTCTATGAGCGTAAGCAGAAAGCGCTTGTCAATATCTTCCAGTCCAGCGGGGTCTATTTGCATGGCGGAGAGAACTTTTTCGGTGAAGGCCAGGTCCAGATGGGTGCGCTTTTCTACTTGGGCAAAGTCGCGCACGCGTCGCAGAAGCCGATTGGCGGTACGGGGGGTTCCTCGGCTGCGCTGTGCAATGGCTTCTGCCGCTTCCGGGGTAATTTCCAGGCCTAAAAGCCCAGCCGACCGAAGGATGATTTGGGTAAGCTCCTTTTTCGTGTAGTAATCTACATGGATGGTAATGCCGAAGCGGGCGACGAGGGGGGCGGTGAGGAGGCCGATTCGGGTGGTGGCCCCCACCAGGGTAAAGGGTTTGAGCCGCAGTTGGAGGGTTCGGGCATGGGGGCCGCTGTCCAGCACAATGTCAATCCGAAAATCCTCCATGGCGCTGTATAGAAACTCTTCTACGGAGGGGTGCAGGCGGTGAATCTCATCGATGAATAACACATCGCCGGCTTCTAAGCGGGTGAGGATGCCGGCCAGGTCGGCGGGGCGCTGAAGGGCTGGGCCACTGGTGGTAATGAGGTTCGTCCCCATTTCGTTGGTGATGATATTGGCGAGGGTGGTTTTTCCCAGGCCCGGCGGACCGTAAAAAAGCGTATGGTCTAAGGGTTCTCGTCGGCTTCGGGCCGCCTCCATATAGACCCGAAGGTTCGGCAAAAAAGGCCGATCCCCAATAAAATCATCTAATCTCTTTGGGCGGAGGGCACGCTCTTCGGGATCTATGGTAGTATTCATGCGAGGCTTTTGACAAGGTGGTAGATGGAGGTTTGGCCACGGCGACGAACGATGATTTTATCCATGAGCTGGCGAATGAGGTAGATGCCCAGGCCGCCCGGGCGATTGGTGTCTGTTCGCAGAAGCTTAGGAGGAGAGGGGTATTTGTGGAGGGCGTAGGGGGGAGCGGGATCGTACAGATAAATGTGTAGGGTTTGTTTTTCTATGCGCAGCTCTAAGCGGAGTTTTTGGGAGGGGTCGCTGTGGTTAGCATGGACGATGGAGTTTGCGCAGAGCTCTTCGGTAGCGACGGTAAGCTGATTGAGCCGCACGGAGTCTGCAAGGTGTGACTTGAGATGCTCCTGGACAAAGTGCCGGATTACTGGTAGGTTGTCGGGGGTAGCGGCAAAGTCCAGAATGTACTTAGGCATTAGATACCGCCATCACCTTGGTCAGTCCCAAAAGATCCAGGATGTTATACACTTCCGGGCGTACTTTCCTGAGCTCAAAGTCAATCCCCCGATGCCCAAAGTTATCCAGACTCAAAAGCAGAATCCCCGCCCCCGCACTGGAAATGTAGGAGAGATTCTGACACTCAAAGACGATTTTTTTGATGTTGGGCTGGTCTTTGAGGGCTTGGGAAAGCTGATCGTAAAGCTTAGGGGCACTAAGGGAATCCAACTCGCCCGAGAGGGTCACATTTAGCGTGTCGGCATTGGGACTGAGGCTCATTTGAGTCTCCATAAGACAAAGATAAGGATTTATGGTTGGTATCGGACAACGATCAGGGTTCCGTCATCGCCTAAATGGGGATCGCCGACAAAGTCCTGCACCGCTTGAAGGATACGCCCTGCAATCGCCTGGGGTGTCTCGGTGACATGCGCTTCAAATAGCCGCAGGATCCGTTCCATTCCAAACTGTTCTCCCTGCATGTTCGTAGCTTCTGTAAAGCCATCACTAAAAAAGAGCCAGGTAGCGCCGGGCACCAGAGGGCCTGTGGCTTTTTCTAAGATGCGTTTGACGATGGTGGAGCTGGCGTTGCCCAAAACTACACCGGCGGGGCGCAGGACCTCTACTTTGCGCTTTTGAGGATCCCAGTACAGAATCTCCGGATTCCCCGGGCGATAAAGCGTGTAAGTTTGGGCCTCTAAGTCTAATCTCAGAAAAGTAGCGGCCAGAAAGTTATTTTTGTGGAAGACGCGTCGGAGGGCGTCGTTGAGGCGAAAGATAAGTTCTTCTGGCGAGAGTTTTTCGGGCCAGAGGGTATTGAGGGCGGCTCGGGCTTGGGCCATCTGATAGGCGGCGGCAATCCCACTCCCCGCACAATCCGAGAGCCAAAAGTCTATCACTTTTTCGGGCACGACCTCCTCGATCTGATAATAGTCTCCGCCGATTGTCTTGTCGTGCTGCTGAAAGACCACATGGTAAGAGACTCTCGGGAAGATAGGCGGTACGGGTGGTAGGAGGGCTTCCCGGGTTTCTTTGAGAAAGTCTATTTCTTTTCGGGAGAGGCGGCGCTCTTCCTGATAGAGGCGCCGATCCAGGGCTTCTATGAAGAGGGCGGTTTGATCGACAAGGGTCGCCACGAGCTGCACATCGCTGGCCTCAAAGCAGTCTTCTTCTGGCCCTAAAATCACCACTTCCAGGGCATCCACGGGCACCGACGAAAGCAGCGTCATAATAGGCCGCTGAATCACGATAGCCCCTACCCTGGGAAGCCCCTTCCTTAACGGCGCAAGGCTGGGCAAAGTCTCCATATAAGTCTGATGCGGCGCTATCTCCCGCAGATGCTGATATAAGAAGGCGACCGACTTCGGATAGTTCTCACCGGATCGAGTGGCATTACGCAGACGAATATACACCGCCTCTACGGGCGTAAGCTCCCGCAAAGTCTGACGGGTCGTCTCTATGATATCCCCCGCTGTCTCCTGTTTTTGCTGCCGCTCTAAGAAGTTCGTTAGCAAAACGAGGAGCTGCTGACTTTTTTGAGACTTTACTCCGAGGCGGGCAAGTAGTGGCACTAAGAGCAAGCCCGTGTAGAAGATAAATAAGCTAATCGCGATCCTATGCGTATAGGTTCCCAATAGGGTCTCATCTCGTCCAAATAGCGCTGGAAAAGCTTCTACGCCTAAAAAGAGCGATGCCGAGGTGATGAAGAGCAGGAAATAATAAGCGCCATTGCGAGAGCCGATCTGGATGGCGTCCTGGGTATGGTAAATCAGGGGCAGAGCACTTCCCCATAAAAAGAGCGTGAGAATCGGGGAAGCGCTTTGCGACCAGAAAGTCAAAAAAAGTATAGCCAGCGCTGCTATGGCATAGTAGCTGTATAAAAGATACAGCTTTTGTCTCGTAGGGCGAATGAGTACCAGATAGGCGGCGAAGGCGCTATGAAATACCATTTGCCAGAGAATACCTACCGTGGTAATCCCCCAAAAAAGGGCAGACAGGCGGCCCGCTTCTACGAGGCCTGTTAAGATATGCCATAGGAGGCTATGGGCAAGCCCGATGAGGGCCACGAAGGCGTTCCAGCGAAAGAGGCGCTCTGGGGTGCGCTCGTGCCGGGGAAACCAGTAAGGTAAAAGCCCGTATACTCCAAAAACACCTAAAATATAGCTCAGCCCGCCTAAAAAATTCACTTCCAGATGCGGTGCAAAGAAGCGAAGGAGCCAATACAGGAGTGCGCTTATGACGGCTAATGTGAGGATCCCTATAAAGAGTGCACGGGGCGGCTGCCGCATTAGCGAAGGGTGTAGTTCGGAGCCTCCCGAATGATCTCAATTGTATGGGGATGGCTCTCCAGAAATCCTGAGGGGGTAATGCGGATAAATTCGGCCCGGCGGAGTGCGGCCAGATTGGAGGCGCCGCAATACCCCATTCCTGAGCGGAGGCCTCCGACGAGCTGATAGAGCACCTCAGACGCCCGGCCACGATAGGGCACCCGTCCCACGACGCCTTCAGGTACTAATTTATGGGAGGCTTGACGGCCTTCCTGGCTATACCGGTCCGCGCTCCCGGCCTGCATGGCCTCCAACGAGCCCATCCCGCGATAGACTTTGAATTTTCGGCCCTCGTATAAGATCGTTTCGCCGGGGCTTTCGTCGGTACCGGCTAAGAGGCTTCCTATCATAACGGCGTCGGCGCCGGCGGCTAAGGCCTTCACGATATCGCCACTATATCGGATGCCGCCATCGGCTACAACGCCCACCCCCGCAGGCCGGGCCACTTCGGCTACAGCCATCACAGCACTTAGCTGAGGTACTCCCACCCCCGCAATAACCCGCGTCGTACAAATACTACCCGGCCCAATCCCCACTTTCAGCACATCGGCCCCCGCCGCTATCAGGTCTCTCGCCGCCTGAGCCGTAGCTATATTCCCCACCATAATTATCTGCTCAGGAAACCGCTCCCGCAGCCGCCGAAGCGTCTCTATGACCCGCTTAGAATGCGCATGCGCCGTATCTATCACGAGCACATCTACGCCCGCCTGAATTAACGCCTCCGCCCACTCCAAACCCTCCGCCCCCACCCCTACCGCCGCCCCTACCCGCAGCCGCCCCAGCCCATCCTTGCACGCATACGGATAACTCCGCCGCCGCAAAATGTCCTTATAAGTAATTAGCCCCACCAGACCACCCGCCTTATCCACTAAGGGAAGCTTCTCGATCCGATGGGTGCGTAAAATCCGCTCCGCCTCCTCAAATGATGTCCCCTCCGGTGCCGTAATCAGCGGCTCCTTCGTCATGTACCTTGACACCGGCTCCCCATACTCCTCCTCCCGGACAAACCGAAGGTCGCGGTTCGTCAAAATACCCACAAGCCGCCGATCCCGCTCTACAATCGGAATACCCCCGATCCGATGCTCCTGCATCAGCTTTAGCGCTTCTCCGACCCGAGCCGTCGGCGGCAATGTGATCGGATCTACAATTAGCCCACTCTCATACCGCTTGACCCGCCGAACCTCCTCTACTTGCACCGAAATAGGCAGGTTCTTGTGAATAATCCCTAACCCCCCCGCACTTGCCATCGCTATCGCCATCTGATGCTCTGTCACCGTATCCATTGCCGCACTTAGGATCGGTACAGAAAGCTGAAGGCCCGGCGCAAGGGTCGTACTCGTGTCCACTTCGTCAGGGAGCACTTCCGAATAGGCTGGCACCAGCAGTACATCGTCATAAGTAAGCCCGACCCGCATCTCCGCTTCCCGACTGACCATAAGCAAAAGTACGCAAAAGAGAACTGAACCCTGGCTATCCCCTTGCCAATCGCACCAGAGCTAAGCCCATCATGAAGTGAAGCTCAGGCCATCCTTGGGGACAGAGCTCCCCCATTGCAATGTGTAACACCCAAAACCGCAAAAAACTTTGTTTGAACTTTTCTATGGCTCCCCGCGAATCCATCTGGCGCCCAATGTCCATTGATAGCCTTAATCTTTTAGGCGTAGGAGGGGACTTGCATATGCCCAAACTTGCTTATATTTGCCATAACCTATGTACACGGACTACTTAACGCAGAGTCAAGTTCTTCAAGAGGCGGGGCTCTTACAGGAAGCGCTTACGCCTCTTAATGTGGGGATTGCCCTGTATCCGGAGGAACCCGATTTATGGTTTGCCAAATACAAGCTTCTCAAGGCTTTGGAGTCTTCGGAAGCCTGGCATGCCTTGACAGAGTGTCGGCGGTTGAGGCCGGATTACTTGCCGGCTTTGATGGCCACTTACGAGGAGCTACTCCAGCAGCGCCGTCTTCGAGAAGCCTATCAGATTTTAGAAACCATCCTACAAAAAGTTCCAGACAATCCCCGTTGGTGGGTTCATAAAGCCTTCTGGGCCCTGCACTTCGGAGATAACGCTACTGCTGAAGAGGCCCTCCAAAAAGCCAGCGAACTGCCCTATCAATCCCCAGAGATGCTTTATTACCGCGCCCTCTTTCTCGCCCGCCTCGGTAAAACTACCGAAGCCCGCACGCTCTTAGAAAAGTGCCTTCAAGAAGACCCCTCCCTTCGCCCCGAAGTTCGCCAAGAACCCATCCTTTCTGCCCTGCTACCCGAAAAGCCTTAAGCTCCGCTCCCGATAAAACCGCTGCATAACCCCTATCCCCCACCCCATAGCCAGCCACGACGACCCCCCATAACTGATAAACGGCAGAGGAATCCCAATCACCGGCAGTAAGCCCAGAATCATCCCCAGGTTTATCAAAAAATGCACTCCCAGAATCCCCACGAGAGAATAGCCAAAGATCAGTCCAAAGGTGCTGTTGATTTTTTCGGCTGAAGAGGCCAGGACCCACATAAGCCCCACAAACAGCCCTATTAGGATGGTGCTGCCGACCCAGCCCCACTCCTCAGCAATCCCGCAGAAAGCAAAGTCTGTGTGCCGCTGCGGGATAAAGTCCAGCTTGCTTTGAAGGCCCTGGCCATACCCCCTCCCCCAAAGGCCCCCCGCCTCAATGGCGATACGGACCTGAATGACATTCCAGCCGGAGCCCCGGGGATCCTTGTAAGGATCTAAAAGTACCTCTATCCTTCGGCGCTGGTGGGGCGCCAGCACGCGCTCGTATAACTTCGGTGCTACCCAAGCCCAGACCATTAGCGCAGCCCCAAGAAGCAAAGCCCATTCCCATCGCCGCCACCACAGATACCCCACTAATCCAAGTATAGCCCCCACCCCTATCGCCACCTTCCACCCATATACCAAGCTCACCATAGCTAACCCTCCCATCAGAACCGGTCCTACCACTATCCAACCACTCATCCCATACCGGTAAAGCGGCACCAGAAACGCCCCAAAAGTGAGCGCCGTCCCCGTATCCTTCTGAAGAAGAGCCAACAGCATCGGTAGCCCCACTAATCCCAAAACCACCATGAGGTCGCGCCTACGCCGCCAGCTAAAGTCCGGCGACACCTCTAAAAATCGCGCCAGCGCCAGCGCCGTAGCCACCTTAGCAAACTCCGACGACTGCAGCCGATTGCCTCCCAACTCCAGCCACGCGCGTGCCCCATTTACCTCGCGCCCTACTAAAATCGTTAGTATCATCAGCCCTAATGCTCCCCCATACACCACATACGCCAGATACCGCCAAAATGCCCCCTCTAAAAAACTCATCGTACCCATCACACCGACCGTTAGCACCGCCCACACCACCTGCCTATAAAAGTTAGACGACCAGCTCGGCGCAGGAAAATTCTCAATGGAGTACAGATTCATCAGCCCAATACCCATGAGCGTAACTGGTAGTACATAAAGCCAGATATTACTGGGGGTCAATCTCATTGATAAGGCACTTGCTTGAGAAGGTCTTCGATGAAAGCTTTTGGTGTGAGGCCTTCGGCAATGGCGGTGTAGGAGAGGATGATGCGGTGGGCGAGGGCGGCGGATGCGACGGCTTTGATGTCTTCGGGAAGGACTGCTTGGCGGCCATAGAGCGCGGCGCGGGCTCGGGCGGCGCGGTGGAGGGCCAGACCCGCCCGTGGAGAGGCCCCCCAGCTGATGCGCCCTTCCCACTGGCGGAGCTTACCCCCTGCTAAATCCCGAGTCGCCCGCACCAACCTCACCATATAGTTTTCCATTTCGGGGCTAACTTGCACCTGACGAGCGGCCTCTTGCAGGGAAAGCACCTTCTCTGCACTCAGTAATGGAGCAGGCGGCGGCGGATACACGGCTCTCGCCCATCGCCGAAGCACTTCCAGCTCCTCCCCTTCCGACGGATACCCCACCTCCACCCGAAAAAGAAACCGATCCACCTGCGCCTCCGGAAGCGGATAGGTCCCCTCCTGCTCAATCGGATTTTGCGTCGCCACCACCCAAAACGGCGATGGCAGCTTGTAGGTCATCTCCCCAATCGTCACCTGCCCCTCCTGCATGCTCTCTAAAAGCGCACTTTGAACCTTCGCCGGCGCCCGATTCACCTCGTCCGCCAACAGCACCTGCGTAAAAATCGGCCCCTGTTTAACACTAAACTTCCCCGGCCCCTCATACACAATGCCCCCAATCAAGTCCGACGGCAGCATGTCCGGCGTAAACTGTACCCGCTGAAACCGCAGCCCCGTAAGATGGGCCAGCGTAGAAGCCATTAGCGTCTTCGCCACACCCGGGACCCCCTCCAAAAGCACATGCCCCCCACTCACCAGCGCAATCCATAAAAGCTCCAGCGCAGGCCGCTGACCTACCACCGTCCGCTGCGCCGCCTCCAAAAGCCTTTCTATAGTCACCGCCGCAAATTTGTTTATTTTGCAAACACCTTGATACGCATGCGACCACACTGGCTCTGGCTCCTTAGCCTTGTTTGGGCTTCTCATAACCTCGCGGGGCAAATCACCACCGAATGTATTGGTCCCAACCAATACCGAATCACTCTCACTACCTATACCGATTCTGCCGCTGCCGGCGTCGACCGCTGTCAGGTCGACCTGGAAATATGGAGCGTCACCGGAAACACCAAAACCCTCATCCAGGTTGTCCAGAATATCCCTCGGGCCAATGGCCCAAGTGGGGGCGGCTGCAGCGCCCCTGCCCGCCTCGGCATCCGCTTGCGCCCCCGCGTCAAGAAAAACCTCTACACCACTGTCGTTACCTTACCCGGTCCCGGCCTATACGAAGTGCGCTTTTCCGACTTCGCCCGAGTAGATAATGTGCGCAATATGACCAATTCCGGCGCCACCTCCTTCTATGTAGAAACCCAGTTCACCAATAACCCCTTCCTCGGCTGTAATAACTCGCCTACCCTCCTCAATGACCCCATTGACGACGCCTGCACCAATCGCCTCTGGACTCACAACCCCGGCGCCTACGACCCCGACGGCGACTCCCTCGTCTTCTCCCTCATCCCTTCCCAGCAGTATGACCCCGGCGCCATGCAAAACCCCATCCCCGTGGGCAACTACCAGTTTCCCGGCGCTTTTGGAGGTAACTTCTTTATAGACCCGCAAACAGGGCTCCTTACCTGGGACACCCCCCAGCAGATAGGTGTGTATAATGTCGCCATCCTCATTGAAGAGTATCGTCGGGGCCGCAAAATCGGCCATGTGATCCGCGATATGGCTATTTTCGTTTCGCCCTGTGTCAATAGCCCCCCCCAGATTATTGCTCCCGCCGAAACCTGCATTACCGCCGGCCAGCTCCTCACCTTTCTCGCCACCGCCTTAGACCCCGACAACCGGGACAGCGTCTACTTTTACCTCAATAATGGGGGACAGGGCTTTAACGGCCCCTTCCAAGTCCCCAATAGCCCCGCTACCGTAAATCCCAGCTCGTTTCCCCTCACAGGCTATTCGCCCCCTCAGGTTTCTACGCTCTTTTCCTGGCAGACCAACTGCTCCCATATTCGGCCGGGCTTTTATCAGGTGGACTGGTACGCCCACGATAACCTTACCAATCGCCCCCCTTTGTCGGCGAACCACATTACGAAAATCTTTGTCAATGGGCCGCCGCCCACGGGACTTACCCTTACGCCTGGCCCTCGTCAGATCACCCTTACTTGGCAGCCCCCGCCCTGCCAACCGGACTCTTATCGCATCTATCGGGCCCCAGCACCTCAGGCGTATGCCGATACCCCCTGCTGCCGAAGCCCCCTTACCGGCTACACCCCCATCGGCACCACCCCAGGGAATACCACCACTTTCACAGACCGCGACTTAGAGTTTAGCCCTCGCTACTGCTATCGCATCCGCGCCCTCTACGGCCGCTTAGAAAGCTGCCCCTCCGAAGAAGTCTGCATCGACCTCCCCCTGAACTTCCCCATCATGACCCAAGATAGCATCCACACTACGGACCCTTCAGCCGGGGCCGTATGGGTCTCCTGGAACCACCCGCTCGTCTTAGACTCCACCTTCTTTCCCCCGCCCTATACTTATACCCTTGAACGAGCGGCCGGCCTCACCAGCACCAACTTCCAACCTATTGCTACAGGCCTGACTGACGATACCTACTTAGACCTCATCCCGCCCCTTAGCACCAGCTCTACCCCCTATCGATACCGAGTACGCCTTATAGACGGCCAAAATAAAGAAATCGCCACCAGTAATACCGCCACCAGTATTTTCTTGCGACTTTTCCCGCGCGACCAAGCTATGCTCCTACAATGGGACCAGAATGTCCCCTGGGTCAACGATACCTTTTACATTTACCGCGCGGACCCGCCCCAGCCCGGGACTTTCATCCAGATCGCCGCTATCCCCGCCCAAGCGACGGGCCTCGCGACTTTCAGCTACTTGGACGAAGGGCTTATCAACGACACCACATACTGCTATTACATCCTCTCAAAGGGCTCGTATGGCGTAAGCGGTCTTCGCGACCCGCTTTGGAATGCTTCTAATAAAGCCTGTGCGGCCCCGCGAGACACCATCCCGCCCTGTTTGCCGGATCCGGCGACCTTCCGCATCCAAGACGACTGCGAAGCCAATCGCATCCAAATCTCCTGGGCTAAGCCCGACAGCACTTGTGGGGGCGATGTAGGCAGTTATGGCATTTATCTCAGCCGGGATCCTCAAGGGCCCTTTACCTTGCTTACTTATGTCCGGGAGCCCGTACGGACCTATACCTGGCAGGGCGACGGCACCCATAAAGTCTGTATCGCTATCTCCGCCCGGGACACCAGCGGCAACGAAAGCCCCCTCAGCCCCCCTCTCTGCTTCGATAACTGCCCCATCCTCATGCTCCCGAATACCTTCACCCCCAATGGCGACGGCATCAACGATGTCTTTCGCCCCTTCATTTACCGCCACATCGCCAGTGTAGAATGCTACATCTACGACCGTTGGGGTAAGCTTATCCACACGAGCCGAGACCTTAGCAACCTCTGGGATGGCACTTATCAGGGCCAACCTGCTCCCGAAGGCACCTACTTTTACCTTCTACGCGCCACCCTGGATACCAGAGACCAGCGCACCTTCCAAAAAAGTGGTAATATTACCCTCCTCCGATAAAACCTATGTTTAGCGGCATCGTAGAAACGATCGGTTTCATCCGAGCTATTGAAACCTTCTCGGGCGGCAAGCGGTTTTGGATCGAAGCGCCCTTCGTCTCCGAAATCTCCCTCGGTCAAAGCATTGCCCATAATGGCGCCTGCCTCACCGTCACTGCCATAAAACACCGATACTATTGTGTAGAGGCGGTCCAGGAAACCCTCTCACGCACCAACCTCGGCACCTTAGACCTCAATAGCCCTCTCAACCTGGAACGAAGTCTGTCTGCCGGAGGCCGCTGGGAAGGCCACATCGTCCAAGGCCATATCGATACCGCCCTCACGCTCCTGGATGTTCAGCCGCTAACCAACGAAAGTTTTTATTTTTTCTTTCAGCTGCCCTCGGAGTATGCGCACCTTGTAGTAGAAAAAGGGAGCATCGCTATCAATGGCGTGAGCCTCACCATTGCCAGTCTCCATTCAGACG
>Ga0197142_1004261_pt1 | contig 11642 bp, 9 predicted proteins | sample GBS60_MetaG_FD_148614 | JGI IMG/M metagenome (GOLD analysis project Ga0197142, IMG submission 148614) | Sediment microbial communities from Great Boiling Springs, Gerlach, Nevada, United States - GBS 60_MetaG | ecosystem: Environmental > Aquatic > Thermal springs > Hot (42-90C) > Sediment... | reverse complement strand
AAGCGACGAGCACGACCCGGCCGCGCTCGGCGGCGCGCCGCGCGAAGACGGCGAGGCAACCGATGTGGCCCGAGCGGCGGATGGCGACCGTCGCCGTGCCGAACCGAGCCGCCTTCTCGCAGGCGACGTCGACCGCTTCGGCGGTGAGCCAGAGGCCGGGCAGATAGCGGCCGTCCCAGAGCGCCGTCGCCGGGGCCTCGGCCAGGACCTCGGGCTCGCCGCTCTTGGCGAGCCGACCGGCGCGGATCTCCCCGAGATAGGGCGCGAGCAGCGCGAGGCCGTGGGTGTCGTGGCCCAGAAGATCGGCCTCGACCAGGAGTTCGGCCGTGGTCGCGGCCTTCTCCGCGTCGAGCCCGGCCGCGCGTAACAGTCGCTCGGCGAACTCCGCGAGCTCGCCCGGGCGGAAACGCGGCACCTGCGAGACCATCTCTCCGGCTTCCCGACTGCAGCGCGAGCATCAGCCGCCCAGGACCTTCGCCGGCGGGGTGAAGGGCAGACCGAGATCGCGGGCGACCGCCTCGTAGACGAGCGCCCCCTCGACCACGTTGAGGCCCTGGGCGAGATACGGATCCTCCTGACAGGCCCGCTTCCAACCCTTCCCGGCGAGCGCCAGCACGAAGGGCAGCGTGGCGTTGTTCAACGCGAAGGTCGAGGTCCGCGGCACGGCCCCCGGCATGTTCGTGACGCAATAGTGGATCACGCCCTCCTCGACATAGACGGGGTCGGCATGGGTCGTGGGCCGCGAGGTCTCGGCGCAGCCGCCCTGGTCGATCGAAATGTCGACGAAGACCGAGCCGCGGCGCATCGCCTTGATCATCGAGCGGGTGACGAGCTTGGGGGCAGCTGCACCGGGAACGAGCACCGCGCCGATCACGAGATCGGCCGTCGTCACGTGGCGCTCGATGGCGTCGACCGTGGAGAATTCGGTGTTGAGCATCGGGCCGAACTGCAGGTCGAGCTCGTAGAGCCGGTCGAGCGAACGGTCGATCACGTAGACCTGGGCTTCGAGGCCCATCGCCATGCGGATCGCGTTGGTTCCGGCGACACCGCCACCGAGCACCACGACCTTGGCGGCGTGCACCCCCGGCACACCACCCAAGAGGATGCCCGCCCCACCCTGCATCTTCTCGAGATGGTGCGCTCCCACCTGGATGCTCATCCGGCCGGCCACCTCGGACATGGGGGCGAGCAGCGGTAAGCGGCCCCGCCGGTCGGTGACGGTCTCGTAGGCGATGGCGACGCAGCCCGAAGCCAAGAGAGCCTCGGCCTGCGGCTTGTCGGCGGCGAGATGGAGATAAGTGAAAAGGACCTGGCCCGGTCGCAAGAGCTTCCACTCGGCGGGCTGTGGCTCCTTGACCTTCACGATCATCTCGGCGCGCGCGAAGACCTCCTCGGCGGTCGCGACGATCTCCGCCCCGGCCGCGCGGTAGGCGGAATCGTCGCAGCCGATCCCGGCTCCCGCACCGGTCTCGACGAGCACGCGGTGGCCGTGATGGACGAGCTCGCGCACGCTCGCGGGCACGAGGCCCACGCGATATTCGTGCGTCTTGATCTCTTTGGGCACACCGACGAGCATTCCTCGGTCTCCTCGCGAGACGGGTCGCGCTGGGCTCGCCCCGAAGCTAGCCCTTCGGATGGCGCCCGGCCAGGAGGGGCGCGGCTTGCCCGGGCTCGGGGCGGGAGCTATGTGCTTGGTAAGGCCGGCTTTCCCCCGGCCGGCGGAGCTGCCATGCGCGGCCTACTCGCTCTCTTCCCGATCCTGGCCGGCGTTGTGCTCGGGTCGTGGCCGGCGCGCGCCGAGATCGCGCGCCTCGTGGGTCGTTGGGCGGCCGAGACGGCGAGCGGGCCGGTCGAGCTCCGGGTCGAGCCGGCCGGGCGCGGCACGGTCGTCCGCCTCACCCGGAACGGGCGGGCGTTGTTCGACGCGAGCTTCGCGCCCACCGACCGGCCGGGCGTGTTCGAAGCCACCGCAACCGGCCTGTTCGCCGTTCTCGGCCGCGGCCGTACGGCCGCCAATCCACTCGAGGGCGAGGAGCTCCTCTGGGCGCGCGAGGCGGGCGACATGCTCGTCGTGAGTCGGCTCGCGATCGCCTCCGGCAAGCCCGCGATCGATCGGGCCCGGCTGGAACGAGCGGGCGAGCGCGTGAGGTTGCGGCTCGAGCGGCTCGATGGCGAGGGCATGGTGGTCGAGCTCGAGACCGAGCTCGAGCGGGCGCCGCGCTGAGATGGATCGACGCGGCTTCCTCGCCGCGGCCGCGGGCACTCTCCTCCCGCGACCGGCCGCCGCTCGCAACCCGCTCGACGAGCTGCTCGGCGTCTACGTCGGCACCGCGCGGGTCGAGGACGGCGAAGGCCGAACGGTCGAGCAGCGCGACCTCGACTTCACGATCGAGCCCTTTCGGCGCACCGGGTTCCGCTTGCGGACGATCAGCGTGAGCCTGGTGGGCGGGCGACGCGACGTGCCGGGGGTAACGCGGCGCGAGGTCGAGGTCGTGTTCGTCCCGTCCCGGGGGCGCCCCTACTACGTCGAGTTCCGCGACCAGAGCGTGTTCCGCCCGCGCGAGGAGCTCCAGCCGATGGCGGGCGACCCCGTGCGCTGGGCCGTGGTCGATGCCGCGGGGCTCCACACCTTCGCCTTCGTGCTGCTGGAGGACGGCCGGTTCGAGCTCCAGGAGGCCCACCGGGAGCCGATCCCCGAAGGCCTCGCGCTGCGCTTCCTGCGCAATCTCGACGGGGTGGTCGTGCGCCGGGTGATCGGGCGCGCGGTCCGGGTGCGATGACGGTGGATGCGGCGTGTGCCAACCGTCGAACGTTGCTCGGCCTGTCACTGGCCGCCCTCGCCCCGTGGCTCCGCCCGGCAGCGCAAGAGACGCGCTTCTTGCGGATCGCCACGGGCCCCGTGGGCGGCAGCGCTTACGCGCTCGGCGGGCTCCTGGCCGAGACCCTGTCGAGCCCACCCGGCACGCCACCTTGCGAGGAGGGTGGCAGCTGCGGTGTGCCCGGTCTCGTCGTCCTCGCCCAATCCTCGGCGGGCTCGCTCGCCAATCTGGAGCTCCTGACGGCCGGCCGGGTCGAGAGCGCGATCGTCCACGCCGACCTCGCCGAAGCGGCCGATCGCGGGGAAGCGGAGGTCGCGGGCGGTGCGCTCGCCGGCCGGCTGCGGGCGCTCGCCGCGCTCCTTCCGGCCGCCGTGCATCTCCTGGTCCGCGCGGAGGTGGAGATCGCCGCGGTCGAGGACCTCGCCGGCAAGCGCGTCGGCTTCGAGGAGCCCGGCTCCGGGAACGGCCGCTTCGCCCGCCGGCTCCTCGAGGCTTTCGGCCTCGACGAGAGCCGCTTCGAGCCGGTGCTCTTGGCGCGCACCCCGATGGTCGAAGAGATGACCACCGGCCGGCTCGACGCCCTCCTGCTCGTGGGCGCTTGGCCCTTGCCCGTCGTCGAGGAGCTGGTCCGCGACCGGGTCGCGCGGCTCCTGCCGGTCACCGGTCCGCCGGTCGACGCCCTGATCCGGGCGGTGCCCTATCTCGGCTACCACCTCGTTCCGTTCGGCGCCTATCCGGGCCAGCCGGCGGTCGAGACCGTGAGCCTACCGCTCCTCTGGCTCGTCGCGGCCGAACTCGCGGAAGACCTCGCCTACGCGCTCGTGGCCGCACTCTGGCGGCCGGAGAACCGACCGCGGCTGCGCACGGGCCACCCGCAGGGCCGCGAGCTCGGCCCGGAGCAGGCGGTCCAGGGGCTCTCCGTGCCCCTTCACCCCGGGGCGGCGCGCTGGTACCGCGAACGGGGTCTTGCGGGTGACCGCTGAGCCGGCGATCCGCGTCGAGGGCCTCGCCAAGCGCTTCGGCGCGGTCGAAGCGGTGGCGGGGCTCGACCTCGAGGTTCCGGCGGGGCGAATCGTCGCGCTGCTCGGCCCGAACGGCGCCGGCAAGACGACGACGATCGCCATGCTCTTGGGCCTGTTGGAGCCCAGCGCCGGGCGCATCCACCTGTTGGGACGGCCGCTCCCCGAAGCCCGCTTCGAGATCTTGCCGCGGCTCAATTTCTCGAGTCCCTACGTGGATCTGCCGCTGCGCCTCACGGTCCGGCAGAACCTCCTCGTCTACGCCGATCTCTACGGCCTCGCCGACCCCGAGGGGCGGATCGCCGAGCTCGCCCGCACGCTCGAGCTCGAGCCCCTGCTCGATCGGCCCACGGGCAAGCTCTCGGCCGGCCAGAAAACCCGCTTGCATCTGGCCAAGGCGCTGATCAACGACCCCGAACTGCTGCTCCTCGACGAGCCCACGGCCTCGCTCGACCCGGACAGCGCCGATCGGTTGCGGGCCCACCTCGCGCGTTGGCAGCGCGCGCGAGGGGCGACCATCCTGCTCGCCTCGCACAACATGGGCGAGGTCGAGCGGCTCGCCGACCTCGTCCTCTTGATGAAGGCGGGCCGGTTGGTCGATCGCGGCACCCCCCGGGACTTGCTCGCCCGCTACGGCCGGCGCACGCTCGAGGAGGTGTTCTTGGACGTGGCCCGCGACCGCCGGTCGGCGGACGCGGCTCGACCGGTCGCGGAGACGGCGGGGCGACGGCGGGGCGACGAGGTCGAGGAGCCGCATTGAGCCGGCTCGATGGCCGCGCGCCCGCCGCCGCACGTACTATGTCGTGGTTCGTGGAGCCGACGGACGGGTGATGCGGCGGTCGATCCTCGCGGCGGTGCTGTTGTCGGCCGGGCTCGCGGCCTGGCTCGGCTCGCGGCCGCTTTCGGAACTGCTCGGGATCGAGCGGCGGCCGTCCACGCCCGCCGGCGGGCTCGCTTCGGCGCCGGCCGCTCGGCCGCTCACCGCCGTCCGCGTGCGCGAAAGCGTCGCCGTCCCGACCGCCCCCGAACTCGTGCTCTCCGGGCTGACCGAGCCCGCGCGGCTCGTCACGCTGCGGGCCGAGCTCGCCGGCCGCGTGGTCGACACCCCGGTCGCCCAGGGTGAGCGGGTCCCGGCCGGAGCCCCGATCGTCCGGCTCGATCCGCGCGAGCGGCCGGAGCGGGTCCGCGAGCTCGAGGCCAGGCTCGCTCAGCGCGAACTCGAATACGAGGCGGCGAGCCGGCTCGGGGCGCGCGGCTTCCAGGCGGAGACCCGGGTGGCCGAGGCGCGAGCGGCGCTCGAGGAGGCGCGGGCGCGGCTCGCCGAAGCCCGTGCCGAGCTCGCGCGTACGGTGATCCGCGCCCCCTTCGACGGCCGGCTCGAGCGGCGGTTGGTCGAGGTCGGGGATTTCCTCGAGATCGGCCAGGAGGTCGCGATCCTGATCGAGCCGCGGCCGTTCCTGATCGTCGCTCGGGCGCCGGAGAACCGGCTCGGGGCGCTGCGACCCGGGCTCGAGGGCAGCGCGCGGCTGGCCGACGGCCGCATCCTCGAGGGTCGGCTGCGCTTCGTGGCGCGGCGGGCCGAAGATGCCACCCGGACCTTCCGGATCGAGTTCGAGATCGCCGACCCGCCCGCCGACCTCGCAGCCGGCATGACCGCCCGGCTCACGATCCGCCTTCCCGAGGTCCCTGCCCACCGGCTGCCGGCGAGCGTGCTCGTCCTCGACGATGCCGGCCGGATCGGGGTCCGGCTGGTCACGGAGGACGACCGGGTCCGCTTCGCCGCGGTCGAGATCGTCCGCGCCGACGGCGGGACCTTGTGGCTCGCTGGCCTTCCCGAGCGGGCCCGGGTGATCACGGTCGGTCAAGGCTTCGTGGGCGAGGGCGAGCGGGTCCTGGTGCGACCCGAGCCTTCGCCGCTCGAGGGCGGGCCGGCGGCGTGAAAGCCCTGATCGAAGCCGCCTTCGCCCGGCCGCGCACGGTGCTCGCGGCCCTCCTCCTGCTCGTCGTCTGGGGCGGGATGGTCGCGGTCGAGATCCCGAAAGAGGCGGAGCCCGACGTCCAGCTGCCGATCGTCTACGTCTCGGTCCATCTCGAGGGGATCGCGCCCGGCGACGCCGAGCGGCTCCTCGTCAAGCCCCTCGAGCGGGAACTCAAGAGCCTCGAGGGGCTCAAGGAGCTGCGCGCGGTCGCGGCAGAGGGGCGGGCCTCGCTCGTTCTCACCTTCGAGGCCGAGGTCGACATCGACCGGGCGATCCGCGAGGTGCGCGAGCGGACCGACCGGGCGAAGGCCGAGTTCCCGGCCGAGGCCGACGAGCCGGTGGTCGACGAGGTCAACCTCTCGCTCTTCCCGGTGTTGGTCGTGACGCTCTCGGGCGACGTGCCGGAGCGCACACTCTTACGGCTCGCCCGGGAGCTCGAGGACCGGATCGAACAGCTCCCCGACGTGCTCGACGTCGTCGTCGCGGGCGAGCGCGAGGAACGGGTCGAGATCCTGATCCATCCCGAGCGGATCGAAGGGTACGGGCTGCGGGTCGACGAGGTCTTGGCCCTGGTCCGCCGCAACAACCAACTGGTCGCGGCCGGATCCTGGGACGTCGGTCGAGGCCGCTTCGCGGTCGAGGTGCCCGGCGTGATCGAGGACCTGGCCGATCTGCGGGCGATGCCGGTCAAGGTCGAGGGCGGGACGGTCGTGACACTCGGCGAGCTCGCGACCATTCGCCGGACCTTCGCCGACCCGACCGGCTTCGCCCGGGTCGACGGCCGGCCGGCGCTCGCCCTCGAGGTCAAGAAACGGATCGGCCGCAACATCATCCGCACGACCGAAGCCGTCCGTGCGGTCGTCGAGGCGGAGCGGGCCCGCTGGCCGGCGGGGATCGAGGTCGGCTACTCGCAGGACAAGTCGCGCGAGATCGCCGAGATGCTCGACGACCTCGGCAACAACGTGATCACCGCGGTGATCTTGACGATGATCGTCACCGTGTCGGCCCTCGGGCTGCGCTCCTCGATGCTCGTCGGCCTCGCGGTGCCGGTCGCCTTCCTCGCGAGCCTCGTCGTGCTCCAGGCGATGGGGCTCACCGTCAACATCGTCGTCTTGTTCTCCCTGATCCTCGCGGTCGGGATGCTGGTCGACGGCGCGACGGTCGTCGTCGAATACGCCGACCGGAAAATGGCCGAGGGACTCTCGCCGCGGGAGGCCTACCGGCGCGCCGCCGTGCGCATGGCCGGGCCCGTGACGACCTCGACCCTGACCGTGCTCGCCGCCTTCGCGCCGCTTCTGTTCTGGCCCGGCATCGTCGGCGAGTTCATGCGCTATCTGCCGATCACACTCGTGGCCACCCTCGGCGCCGCGCTCGTCATGGCGCTCGTCTTCGTGCCGGTGTTGGGCGGCCTGCTCGGCCGGCCGCCCGGCGAGGATCTCGCCGCCAAGCGCAACGTGGCGGCGACCGAAACCGGCGACCTCGCGAGCCTGGACGGCGTGATCGGCGCCTATGTCCGGCTGATGCGCTTCGTTCTCGGCCGGCCGGTGGTCGTGAGCGGACTTGCCGGCCTCGTGCTGATCGGAAGCTGGTGGGCCTACGCGAGCTTCGGCCGCGGCGTCGAGTTCTTTCCGACGGTCGAGCCCGATCGGGTGCAGGTGATGGTCCACGCCCGCGGCGATTTCTCGATCCACGAACGCGACCGGCTCGTCCGCGAGGTCGAAGCGCGGGTCCTCGGGGTGGCCGGGATCGCCCGGGTCTACGCGCGGACCGCCCTCGAATGGCGCGGCGGCGAACAGGTCGACGAGGACGTGATCGGCATCCTGCTCGTCGAACTCGCCGATTGGCGCGAGCGACGGCCGGCGGCCGAGATCATGGACGAGCTGCGCACCCGGGTGGCCGATCTGGCCGGGATCCGGGTCGAAGTGCGGGCCCCTCGGGCCGGCCCGCCGGTGGGAAAGCCCGTGCAGCTCGAGCTCGCCGACCGCGACCCCGAGCGTCTGCTCGCCGCCACCGCCGCGGCCCGCGCCGCGTTCGACGCCCTCCCCGGTCTCGGCGAGGTCGGCGACAGCCGCCCCGTGCCGAGCATCCAATGGCGGCTCGAGGTCGACCGCGAGCAGGCGGCTCGGCTCGGCGCCGACGTCGCGACGATCGGCTCGACCGTACGGCTCGTCACCAACGGGCTCGCGCTCGCGAGCTATCGGCCGGACGACAGCGACCGCGAGGTCGACATCGTCGCTCGTTATCCGTCCACAGCGCGCGGGCTCGACGAGCTCGACCGGCTCGTGGTCGTGACCGCGGCGGGGCCGGTCCCGCTCGGCCACATGGTGACCCGTACGGCCGGTCCGCGGGCGGCCGAGATCGAGCGGGTCGACGGGGAGCGGGCCTTCACCGTGGCGGCCGACGTGCGGCCGGGGGTGTTGCCCGACGCGGCGGTGGCCGAACTCCGGGCCTGGCTCGCTCGCGAAGGCGACCCCGAGATCCGCTACAAGTTCAAGGGTGAGGACGAGGAGCAGCGCAAGGCTTCGGCGTTCCTCGGCAAGGCCTTCGTGATCGCGCTCTTCGCCATCGCGATGATCCTGCTGACCCAGTTCGACAGCGTCTATCAGACGATCTTGATCCTCTCCGCGGTGGCCTTCTCGACCGTGGGCGTGCTCTTGGGCCTGCTGATCGTCGACCAGCCGTTCGGCATCATCATGAGCGGGATCGGTGTGATCGCCTTGGCCGGCATCGTGGTCGCCAACAACATCGTCCTGATCGACACCTACAACGAGCTGCGAGCCCGCGGCCTGCCGGTCGAGGAGGCGATCTTGCGGACCGGCGCGCAACGCCTCCGGCCCGTCTTGTTGACGACCTTCAACGGCGTGCTCGGCCTCCTGCCGCTGGTCTTCGAGTTGAACATCGACGTGATCGGCCGCACGATCACCCGGGGCGGCCCCTCGACCGATTGGTGGCAACAGCTCTCGCTGGTGATCGCCTGGGGCCTCACCTTCGCGACCGCGATCACGCTCGTCTTGACCCCGTGCCTCTTGCTGATCGGCGCCCGGGTCGGCGCCTGGTGGCGCGACCGTGGCACCGGGCCCCGGGCCGAGCGCACGGCCGAGATCCTGCCACTGCCGCGCGCTGCCGAGTGAGCGAGCCTTCGCCCGTCCGGCTCTCGGCCCGGCGGATCCGGGCGATCTTCCGCCGCCACGCCTATCTCCTCTTGGCCTCCTGGCCGCGGCTGCTGGAGCTCGTTTACTGGCCGTCGGTCCAGATGCTGCTCTGGGGTTACCTCACCCTTTTCTTGCAGGAACAGAGCGGCCTCGTGGCGCGCGCGGGCGGTCTCTTCCTCTCCGCCGTGTTGCTGTGGGACACGCTGTTCCGCGGTCAGCTCGGGGTCGCGATCTGCTTCCTCGAGGAGATGTACGCCCGGCACCTCGGCCATCTCTTCGTGAGTCCGCTCCGCCCCTGGGAGCTCGTCGTGGCGGTCTTCGCCATCAGCCTGTTGCGGGTCCTGATCGGCGTCGGCGGGGCGGCACTCCTGGCGGTCCCGATCTTCGGCTTCGTCCTACCGCAGGCCCTCGGCTGGGCACTCCTGCCGTATTTCGCGGTGCTGCTCGCGTTCGGTTGGGCGATCGGCCTCGTCATCGTGGGCCTCGTGCTGCGGCTCGGGCTCGCCGCGGAGAACCTCGCTTGGGGAGCCATCTTCCTCCTCCAGCCGATCAGCGGGGTCTATTATCCGATCGCCACCCTGCCGAGCTGGCTGCAGCCGGTGGCCTGGCTGTTGCCCTCCTCGGCGGTCTTCGAGGGCATGCGGACCGTCTTGATCGAGGGCCGTTTCGACCTCGGCCTGTTGGCCTGGGCGGTCGCGATGCTCGGCCTCTGGCTCGCGGGCGGGGCCCTCGCCTTCCTCGCCCTGTTCCGCGCGGCGCGCCGGCGCGGCCTGTTGCTGCAAGTGGGCGAATGAGCCGCGCGGGGCGCTCAGCCCGCGAGGCCGATCGCGCTCAGCTGCAGGCCGAACGGCCCGCCTCCGGCGAGCGTCGTTCGGCGGTAGCTGAAGAAGAGCTCGGACTCGGCGCAGGTGTCGCGGCCCACGGCCTGCACGCGCGCCACGCCCGTCCGCGCGAGTCGGGCGCAGCAGTAGCCCTCGAGGTCGAACCGCGGCCGCGCCCCCTCGCCCGAGTCGAGAAAGAAGGGTTCGCCGGCCGGATCGCGCTCGAGGAAGCGGTCGCGGAACTCGGGACCCACCTCGTAGGAGCGGCGGCCGATGCAGGGGCCCACCGCCGCCACGATGCGGCCGGGGTCGGCGCCGGCCGCGACCATCCCCTCCACGACCGCTTCGAGCACGCCTTCGAGGGCGCCCCGCCAGCCGGCGTGCGCCGCCCCGACCACACCGGCTCGGACGTCGGCCAAGAGCACCGGCGCGCAGTCGGCGCTCGTGACCCCGAGCAAGAGGCCGGGCCGGTCGGTGACGAGGGCGTCGGCCTCGGGCGGTCGATCGGCCGGCCACGGTTGATCGACCCTGAGGCAGCGCGTTCCGTGCACCTGACGAGCGACGCACAACCGCTCGAGCGACCCGCCCAGGGAAGCCGCAGCGCGGGCGCGGTTCTCGAGCACCCGCTCGCGCCTGTCCCCCGAGCGGAGGCCGACGTTCAAGGACGCCCAGACCCCTTCGCTCACACCTCCGGGTCTCCCGAAAAAACCGTGGCGGATCCCCGGGAGGGCGAGGAGTGTCGCCTCGAGCCTCATCCGCGCCATTCCTCCTCGGCCAGGAAGCCGGCGGGCGGCGGCGCCCCGGGCCCGGTCAAGGCCAAGACCTGGAAGCGCTCGCCCATGGCATCCGGTGCGACGAGCCGGCGCACGCCCGCCTCGAGCGCCGCCCGCTCGGCCGCCGTGCGGCCGGCCGCGAGCCGCGCGAGCCTGAGCCCGATGCCGAGCCGCTCGAGCACGACCCCCTGCCCGACCGGGCCGAACACGGTGGCACCTGCGGCCCGGGCGACCCGGCGGAGCGCGGCGAAATCGACGTCGGCCGCGAGATCGACCGTGCCCGGCTCGTCGAGCGGGTCGGCGGGGCGGTGGCCGCGCACCGCCCGCAAACTGTCCCCCACCGCACCGAGCCGACCGAAGTCGACGAGAAGCGCCGAGCCGCCGTCGGCCGCGAGCCGCCCGGCGATCTCGGCCACCAGCGCCTCGCGCGCCGGGCCGAGCTCGACCACCGTTCCGATCGGCACGTCGCCAGCCGCATCGGGGAGGGCCACCCGGATCGTGACGGGCGCGAGGACGAAGGCGAGCCGGCCGTCCCGGTCGAGCCCCACGAGACGTTCCCGCCAGCCACCCTCGACCCGGACCCATTGCCGGACGGGTAAGGCGTCGAGCACCTCGTTGGCAACGAGCAGGAGGGGCGCGCCGCGCGGCACGGTCGCGAGCGAGTCGTGGAACCGCGGCGCGTACGGATCGAGCCGCTCCCGTTGGACGGCACGCAAGCTCGGGCTCGGTTCGACCAGGTGCAATTCGAGCGCCGACGCGAGCCCGGGAACGCTGCGCAGCGCGCGCAGCAGATCGCACATCAAGGTACCGCGTCCCGGCCCGAGCTCGACCAGGATCACCCGCTCCGGCCGGCCGAGGTCGAGCCAGGTGCGGGCGAGGGCCACGCCCAAGAGCTCTCCGAAACATTGGGAGATCTCGGGTGCGGTCGTGAAGTCGCCCGCCGCCCCGATCGGGTTGCGGGTGGCGTAATAGCCGCCGCGGCGATCGAGGAGCGCGAGGGCCATGAAGCGGTCGAGCGGGATCGGCCCCTCGCGGACGAGGCTCGCGCGGAGCCGTTCGGCGAACGTGCTCAAGGGATC
>Ga0197142_1004259_pt1 | contig 11646 bp, 10 predicted proteins | sample GBS60_MetaG_FD_148614 | JGI IMG/M metagenome (GOLD analysis project Ga0197142, IMG submission 148614) | Sediment microbial communities from Great Boiling Springs, Gerlach, Nevada, United States - GBS 60_MetaG | ecosystem: Environmental > Aquatic > Thermal springs > Hot (42-90C) > Sediment... | reverse complement strand
CGCTGGCTCGAGGTCCGGGCCGCTCCTAGCAGCCGCTCGGGATGCCGTCACCGCGGCGCGGCGGCTTTACCGGGCGCGAGCTCAGGGGGCGTCGCGCCGGCCGAAGCGCCGCTCGACATACTCCTCCACCATCGCCCGGAACTCCTGGGCGATCCGCTCGCCACGCAGGGTCGCGACTTTCTTCCCGTCCACGAAGACCGGGACGGCCGGGCTCTCGCCGGTGCCCGGCAACGAGATGCCGATGTCGGCGTGCTTGCTCTCGCCCGGGCCGTTGACGATGCAGCCCATGACCGCGACCTTCAAGGTCTCGACTCCCGGATAGCGCGTCTTCCAGATCGGCATCTGCGCGGCGAGCCAGCCTTGGATATCGGCGGCGAGCTCTTGGAAGAAGGTACTCGTCGTGCGCCCACAACCCGGGCAAGCCGCGACCTGCGGGGTGAAGGAGCGCAGACCCAGCGACTGCAGGATCTGCTGGCAAACCTGGACCTCGAGCGTGCGCGGCTCGCCCGGCGCCGGGGTCAAGGAGCAGCGGATCGTATCGCCGATCCCCTCCTGTAGGAGGAGCGAGAGGGCGGCGGTCGTGGCGACGATGCCCTTCAAGCCCATACCGGCTTCGGTGAGGCCGAGATGGAGGGCATAGGAGGAGCGCCGGGCGAGCTCGCGATAGACCGCGACCATGTCCTGCACCCGGCTCACCTTGGCCGAGATCACGATACGGTCGGGGGGCAGGCCGATCCGCTCGGCGTGTGCGGCACTTTCGAGGGCCGAGCGGACAAGGGCCTCGCGCAGGACGAACTCGGCCGGTTGCGGATCGGGCCTGGCGGCGTTGGCGTCCATGAGCCGGGCGGCGAGGTCCTGATCGAGCGAGCCCCAATTGACCCCGATCCGGACCGGCCGGTCGTAGCGGAGGGCCGCCTCGATCATCTGCTCGAACTGGCGGTCGCGCTTGTCGCCGAAGCCCACGTTGCCGGGGTTGATCCGGAGTTTGGCCAGGCAGCGGCCGAGCTCCGGCACTTCGGCCAAGAGCCGATGGCCGTTGTAGTGGAAGTCGCCGACGAGCGGCAGCTCGCGGAAGCCCATGAGGTCGAGCCGATCCCGGATGATCGGCACGGCGCGGGCGGCAGCTTCGTTGTTGACGGTGATCCGGACGATTTCGGAGCCGGCTCGGGCGAGCTCGACGATCTGTGCGGTTGTCGCGTCCGGATCGGCCGTGTCGGTGTTGGTCATCGATTGGACGACGATCGGCGCGCCCCCACCGATCGTGACCGATCCGACGCGGACCGCGTGCGTGCGGTGGCGGCGGATCTCCGGGAGTGCGACCATGCGCTCCTCCGCCTTCCGGTCCGGATCGCCCGAGGTGGCGACCTCAACCCCCGGCGAGGCGAGCGCGCAGCGCGCCGGGCGCGAGCGGTACGTCGCGCAGCACCTTGCCGCTTTCGCCCAGGACCCCGAGCGAGCGCCCCTCGACCACGACCTCGATCCCGCCGGCATTGCCCGTCCAGAGCGCCAGATCCTCGCGCTCGGGGAGGACCAGCCGGTCGCCGGGCTCGAGGGTCCGGGTGCGGACATAGTCGCGGCTCGCGCTTCGGATCTGCACCCAAGCGCTTTCGCGGGCCACCAACACCACCCGACCCTCGCTCGGCTCGGAATTGGCACGCGGCCGCCCACCATCGAGCGCCGCCAAGAGCTCCGTCGGGGAGGGCCCCCGGGAGAGTGGCGGTGCCGGTCGTTCCGCCGCGAACGCGCCGGCGGCGTCGCGTCGGCCCCACGACGGTGCGGGCAGCTCGATCCGCTCGTCGGGCTCGGCCGCGACCAACGCCTCGAGCCCGGCCCGCTCGACCGGCGACGGGGCTCGATCGACCTTCGCCACGACCGGCGGCGGCGGAGCCGGTGGGACGACCTGCGGAGGTGGCGGCGGCGAGGCCGGTGGCCCCGCGATCATCTCAGCCGCGAGCCGGCCGATCTCGCCCGGCACGGCTGCCACCCGTTCGAGTACCGGCTGATCGCGCCAGTGGATGTGCCAGCTGCCGTAGAGCACGCCCAGGAGCAAGATCGAGGCGGCGACCAGAAGCCCGTGCAGCCGTCGATCGTCCTGCGGCTGGGGGACGACGAGCTCCGGGGTGGGTACCGCGCCGTCCAACGCCTCTTTGACGAGCTGCACGACACGGGTGCCGTCGAAACCCAGGTACTCGGCGTAGGTGCGAAGGAAACCCAGGGCGTAGGCGCGCCCCGGGGTCATCGAAAAGTCACCTTCTTCGAGGGCGAACAGATAAGACGGCTTGATCCGCAGGGTTTCCGCTACGGCGTAGAGGTCCTCGCCGCGGCCTTGGCGGGCCTCGCGCAACGCCCGACCGATCCGGCGCAGCTGGTCGGCACGCGGGTCGCGAACGTCCGCTGTTTGACGGCTGGCTCGATTGCTCATGGCCAATCCGAGGTCGCGAGGAGGCGGACGCCGAGAGGGCTCCCGCCCGGTTCCATAGCAGAGGAGCGATCCGACGCCAAACGCTCGGGCGCGTGCGGCGTCGCCGCGTGCGCTTCAAGTGGCGACGGTCGTGCCCGGTGGCAACACCACCTCGTGGTCGATCGCCCAGGCCAAGAGGCGCTGGCGCAGCGAGCGGTCCGGCAGTCGCAGGAGCCGGTCGAGATAGGCGGCGAGCCGGCCCGCCTCGAGCGAGCGGATCGTGGCCTTGACGGCGCCGAGCTCGGAGGGGACGAGCGACAGCCGGCGCACGCCGAGGCCCACGAGCGCCATCGCCTCGAGCGGCCGGCTCGCCATCTCGCCGCAGAGGGTCAAGGGCACTCCGGCTGCCCGACAGCGCTCGACCAGATCGCGCAACAGGGCGAGCGAGGCCGGGGCGAGCACGTCGTAGCGCTCGGCGAGCATCGGATTGCCACGGTCACAGGCGAACAGGAACTGGAAGAGATCGTTCGAGCCGATCGAGACGAAGTCGGCCTCGCGCAAGAGCGCGTCGAGTTGCCAGAAGAGCGACGGCACTTCGAACATGACGCCGACCTCGAGGCGCTCGGGTCGCCGCTTGCCACGCTCCTCGAGCCGCTCGAGCTCCTGCAGCAACAGTCGCCGGGCGGCCTTGAACTCCGCGACTTCCGCGACCATGGGGAACATGACCGAGAGTGGCCGCCCGTCGGCCGCGACGAGCAGCGCACGCAGCTGATCGCGCAAGAGCGCGGGGCGATCGAGGACGATGCGGATCGCCCGCCAGCCGAGGGCGGGGTTGTCTTCGGCCGGCGCACGCCAATAGGGCAAGTGCTTGTCGCTGCCGATGTCGAGCGTGCGGAACACCACCCGCCGCCCCTCGGCGAGGTCGAGCACGCGCCGGTAGACCTCGGTCTGCTCCTCGACCGAAGGCCAGCTCGGTCGGGTCATGAAGCCGAGCTCGGTTCGGAACAAGCCGATCCCCGCCGCGCCGGTTTCGCCGAGTGCCGGCAAATCGGCGAGGAAAGCCGCGTTGATCCCGACCCAGACCTCGAAGCCGTCGCGGGTGGTGGCCGGAAGGTCTTTGAGCGCGGCGAGCTGCCGGTGCCGCTCCTTGCGCGCTCGGACGGTACGGGCGAAGGCTTGGAGCACGTCCTCGCCGGGCCTCAGGAACACGATGCCGTTCTCGGCGTCGAGGGCGACGGGGTCGCCCGGCTCGAAGAGCGCCATCGCCCCGCTCACTCGACCCACGAGTGGGATCCCGAGGGCGCGGGCGACGATCGTGACGTGCGCCGTTTTCGAGCCTTCCTCGAGGATGATCCCCTTGAGCCGGCGCCGATCGTATTCGAGCAGTTCGGCCGCCGACAAATTGCGCGCGACGAGGATGCAGTCTTCCGGCACGGCCGCCGGATCGTGGGCACTGCTCCGCCCGGAAAGATGCAGGAGGAGCCGGTTCGCGAGATCGTCGAGGTCGAGTAGGCGCTCCTTGAGATAGGGATCGGCGGCATGGCCGATCCGCAGGCGCGTCTGCTCCTGGATCCGCCGGACCGCCGCTTCGGCCGAAAGACCCGTGTCGATCGCCTCGCGGATGCGCCTGAGCCAGCCGGCATCCTCCGCGAACATGCGGTACGCCTCGAGCACCTCGCGATGCTCGCCGGAGGCGAGATCGGCGCGCGCCAACATCCGATCGAGCGAGGAGCGGAGGGCCGCCATCGCTTCCTCGAGGCGGGCCCGCTCGGCCGCCGGATCGTCGGCCAAGAGCCGATCGATCTCGATCCGGGGCGCGTGCAGCCAAGCCCGGCCCACGGCGATCCCCTCCACCAGCCGCAGCGCCTCGAGCCGCATGGGCTCCGCGGGGAGACCGCCGAGATCGCCGTAGCGCTCGCGGTCGACGATGCCGCCCGACGCGAACATTTCGGCCAGGACCGAGGCGATGATCTGCATCGCGTCGATCTCGTCCTCGCCGTAGTGCCGGCGGGCGGTGTTCTGGATCGTGAGGACGCCCACCACCCGACCCGAGCGCACGATCGGCACGCCCAGCATCGAGTGGTAGATTTCCTCGCCCGTCTCCGGCCGGTAGGCGAAGTTGGGGTGACTCTGCGCGTCGGCCGTGTTGATCACGTCGCCGGTCGCGGCGATCGTGCCGACCAGGCCTTCACCGACCCTGAGCCGCGTACGGTGCACGGCTTCGCGGGCGAGACCTTCCGTCGCGAAGAGCTCGAGGACGTCGCCCGCGCGCAGGACGTAGACCGAGCAGACCTCGGCCACGAGGTCGGCGGCGATCATCTTGACGATCTTGTCGAGCCGTTGCTGCGGGCTCGTCGGCTCCGCCATCGCCCCGACCAGCCGGCGCAAGAGCCGCCGCGCGGGGATCACCTCGCTCGCGCGGCGGCTCTCCGGGGCCGACTCGCCCCCCACCCACCCACCGATCGGCGGGCTCACCTCGCGATCGCCACCCTCGGGCGGCGCTCCCCGAGGCGGCCGAGCGCGTCGTTGGCCTGCTCGACGAGCTCGGCCAGGATCGCGGCTGCGGGCTGGATCCTCGTCACCATTCCCACGCTCTGCCCGGCCATCAACGAGCCGTTCTCGACGTCGCCGTCGATCACCGCGCGCTTGAGCGCCCCGGCCCAGAAATGCTCGATCGCGAGCGAGGCCTCTTCGAAGCTGAGCTCACCTCGCCGGTAGCGGGCGATGACCTCGTGCTGGGTCTCGACGAACCGTCGTGTGCCGGCATTGGCGAGTGCCCGGACCGGGATGACCTTGAACTGCGGGTCGACCTGGACCGAAACCACGGCGTCGCGCGCGGAGGCCCGCAGGAAGGCCTGCTTGAAGGCGGGATGGGCGATCGATTCGCTCGCGCAGACGAACATCGTGCCCATCTGCACCCCGGCGGCGCCCATCAAGAGATAGGCGGCGATCATTTCGCCGTGGCCGATCCCGCCGGCAACGAAGACCGGAACCTCGCGGACCACCGGCAAGACCTCCTGGGCGAGCACCGAGGTCGCGACCGGGCCCACGTGGCCGCCGGCTTCGTGGCCTTCCACCACGAGCCCGGTCACCCCCTGCCGCACGAGCTTCTTGGCGATCGCCGCGGCCGGTGCGAAGGCCATGACCTCGAGCCCGGCGGCGCGGATCCGCACGATCGCCTCGCGCGGCGGCAGGCCACCCGCGAGGACGACGTGGCTCACCCGTCGGTCGATACAAACGCTCACGAGCTCGTCGAGCGCGGGGTGCATGACGATCAGGTTGACGCCGAACGGCCGGTCGGTCAGGGCACGGGTGGCGTCGATCTCGGCGGCCAAGGCCTCGGGCGACATCGAGCCGCAGGCGAGCACGCCGAACCCGCCGGCGTTCGAAATCGCCGAGACCAGGTTGCGTTCGCTCACCCACGTCATGGCCCCGCCCATGATCGCGAGCTCGCAGCGCAGATAGCGCCGGCCGCGCTCCCAAAGCGCGTCGAGCAGTTCGCCGGGTCGGGCGTGGACCACGGTCGTCAGACCGCGTCGAGGCCGTAGGCGCTGTGCAGCGCCCGTAGCGCGAGCTCGGTGTACTCGTCGGCGATCAGCACGCTGATCTTGATCTCCGAGGTCGAGATGGCCTGGATGTTGATCCCTTTGTCGGCGAGTGTCTGGAACATTTTGTGCGCGATGCCGGCGTGGCTCCGCATGCCCACCCCGATCACCGAGATCTTGACGACGTTCGGATCGGCCACGAGCCGCTCGAAGCCGATCCGCTCCTTCACCCGGGCGAGCACCGCCTCGGCGCGCGGCAGATCCGCCTTGCTCACGGTGAAGGTGATGTTGGCGTAGCGTCCGTCGCGCGAGACCGACTGGACGATCATGTCGACGTTGATGTTGGCCTCGGCCAAGGGTCCGAACACCGCCGCCGCCACCCCCGGTCGGTCCTCCACCTGCTGGACGGTGATCCGCGCCTCGTTGCGGCTGTAGGCGATCCCGCTGACGATCTGACTTTCCACGATTTCGTCCTCGTCCACCACCAAGGTGCCGGGCCGGTCTTCGAAGCTCGAGAGGACCTGGACCCGGACCCGATGCTGCATGGCCAGAGCGACCGCCCGCGTTTCCAGGACCTTGGCCCCGACCGAGGCCATCTCGAGCATTTCTTCGTAGGTGATGCGGTCGAGCTTCCTGGCGCGGGCGACGATCCGCGGATCGGTCGTATAGACTCCGTCGACGTCGGTGTAGATGTCGCAGCGCTCCGCGCCGAGCGCGGCGGCGAGCGCTACCGCGGAAGTGTCCGAGCCGCCGCGGCCGAGCGTCGTCACCCTCCCGTCCGGGGAGATCCCTTGGAAGCCCGCCACCACGGCGACCTTGCCCTCGGCGAGACAGGCCCGTACCGCCTGCGGCTCGACGGCCAGGATCCGCGCCTTGCCGTGCGCCGCGTCGGTCCGGATCCCGGCCTGCCAGCCGAGAAAGGAGCGGGCCGGCACACCCAGCGTCTGCAGCGCGATGGCCACGAGGCCGATCGTGATCGGCTCACCCGACGAGACGACCTGATCGTATTCCGCCGGATCGTAGTTGGCCGGGTCGAGCCCGTGGACCCAGGCGACCAACTGGTTCGTGGTTCCGGCCATCGCCGAAACGACGACCGCCACCTGGTGGCCGGCTTCGACCGTGCGCTTGATACGCGCCGCGACGTTGCGGATGCGGTCTAGATCGGCGACCGAGGTGCCGCCATATTTCTGAACGAGGAGGGCCAAGGGATCGTCTCGCGCTCCGGTGCGTCGGGCAGCCGTGGCCGCTTCGGGGACGCGGGCCTCGAAGTTGTGGCTCTCGTACAAGCGGACGAACCGGGGGGCAAGGCCGAGAAGCCCATGACGGACGGCACGGTCGACCGGGCCGAGCTCGACAAGTTCCGGGCGATGGCGGCGCGCTGGTGGGATCCGCACGGGCCCTTGCGGCCGCTGCATCTCATGAACCCGACCCGGATCGACTGGCTCCTCGGCCAGTGCCGAGCGCACTTGCCTTGGGCCGGCGGACGTCGGCCGCTCACCGGGCTCGAGGCCCTCGACGTCGGCTGCGGCGGCGGGCTCTTGAGCGAGCCTTTGGCGCGGCTCGGCGCCGCGGTCACCGGCATCGACCCGGAGCCGGCCAACCTCGAGGTGGCGCGCGAGCATGCGCGGGCCGCGGGACTGGCGATCGACTACCGGGCGGCGACCGCCGAAGAAGTCGCGGCCGAGGGCCGACGCTTCGACCTCGTGACCGCCCTCGAGGTGGTCGAGCACGTTCCCGATCCGGCGGGCTTCGTGCGCGCTCTGGCCGCGACGGTTCGACCGGGCGGCGTCCTCGTCCTGTCGACGCTCTCCCGCACGCTCGCGTCTTGGGTGGCGGCGATCGTCGCCGCGGAACATCTGCTCGGCTGGCTGCCGCGCGGGACCCACGAATGGGGTCGGTTCCTCCGCCCCTCCGAGCTCGCCGCGCATCTGCGCGCGGCCGGCCTGCGGCCGGTCGGGCTCACCGGCCTCGCCTACGAGCCGGCCTACGAGCGCTTCGCGACCTGCCGCGATCCCGCCGTCAACTACATGCTCGCGGCGGTCCGCGACGCGGTCGGCGCTGGCGCGTAGCCGAGCGCCGGGTCGAGCCGTTCGGCCACGAGCCGATCGAACCGCGCCACGAGCTCGGCCGGCAGCTCGTCGCGATAACCGCCGACCTTGCCGCGTCGGACTTTGAAGCTCTCGGGGTCACCCGGATCACGGGCCCGCAGCTTCTCGGTCCGGAAAAAGCCCGTGCGTTCCTTTTCCTTCAAGGACTCGAAGGAGGCGAAGGCGACCGCCCGCTCGAGGACCTCGGGCGACGCCGGGAGCCCGAGGAACGCCACGATCCGCGCGAGCTCCTCGCGCGGTCGGGCCCGCAGGTCCTCGTAGCGGACCAGGAGCGAGCGAGGGTGAGCGCGCGCGATCGCCACCCAGCGCTCGAGGAAATCGACCACGCTCGGCAGGCCGAAGCTCGGGTCGGCCACGAAGCGCGTGAGATCGACCCGGTCCATGTCGACGGGTAGGCCCTGGCGGGCGCGGGTGCGCGGGTTCGAGCGGCGGGCGTGGTGATGGTACCAGGAGACGATCACGTCGCGCGGGTCGCGGACCAGGAGGAGCAGCCGACGGTCGCGGACGAGCTCGGGAAGCCGCCGCCGGACCGGCGCGGGCTCGTTGCGCTCGTGGGTCGCGAAGAGCTTGGGGATCGCGGGGTCCAGACGGTGGAAATTGTCGCCGTCCCAGAGCTCGTCGGCCGGCACGCCCCGGGTCAGGTGGAAGACGTGCGAAATCATCGCGAGAAGCCAGGTGCGCCCGGATTTGGCGTGGCTCACGAGCACGAGGTCGGCGGCTTCGAGCTCCGGCAGCCGCTTGCGGGCCCGCCGCCGCTCGTCCTTGAAGCGCCACCAGAGATCCACGAGCGCCTTCACGCGGCAGCTCCCGCGGCGGCGTCCGAGGCCAGGAGCGGCACCCCCGTCCGCGCGTGGACCACGGGCTCGCTCGTCCAGAGATCCGAGCGCAAAGCGGCGAGTCGGCGCAGGATCGTGACGTCGGTGGGGGCGTGCGCGCTCACGGCACTGCCGCGTTGCGCGATCAGCGGATTGTCGCCGTAGGCGTGGGTCAAGGTGAAGTCGAAGCCGGCCATGACGACCCGCTCGAATCGGCCGTCGGCGAGGCCGAGGGCGACCGCGAGCAGTCCCGTCGAGGGTTGTTTTCGGGCGATCGCCCCGGCCACCTCGGGATCGCCGCCGCAGAGCTCGAGAACGAGATCGTGATAGAAGCGGGCGGGTCGGCTCACGAGCTCCTCGTAACGATAGTCGAGCGTGCGCAGCCGGCGGCGCAGCTCGCCGACCGACATTTTGCGCATCTTGAAAGCGGCGATCGCCCGGGCGAGCGGCCCACCGCCGTCCGCCTTGGGCCTACGGACGTGCCAGAGCCGGCCGGTCCGGAGCCCCGCGAGCCGGCGCAAGGAATGCTCGTCGGACTCTTTGCCCGAGGTCAAGACGGCGGTCACCACGGTGAAGACCGGGTCGGGCAGGCCGAGGGCGCGGGCCGAGAAGCCCGAGGCGTTGGCGCAGGCCACGGCGTCGATCGCCGCGCGCGGCGGCAAAGCGGGCGCGGGCTTGGAGCCGAGGACCAGGAGCGTGGCCACGGGCCGTGCTCAGCGGGCGGAAGGTCGGCCGGGGCTCGGCCGCCGGGCGGGGCGGGCCCGCTCCTCCGCCGAGATCGCCTCGGCGAGCGTGCGAGCAAGGGCACCCAGGGCCCGGCTTATCGCCGCGACGACGGGCTCCATGCCGGGGCCGGGCTCGACCGGCTCGCGCAGCACCGTCCGCTCGAGGCGCAGGGGTCGATCGCCGTGGCCGCCGAAGAGCGACCATCGGGCCTCGAGCTCGACCTCGCGCCCGTCCTGCGCCTCGAAGCGCAGGAGCTGGACGGCGATCCGCCAGTCCGGCTGGACCTCGCGATCGCTCGGCAGCTCGATCACGTCGTCGGTCGCCGAAAGCCGCGCCAGGCTCTCGCGGAGCACCCGTCCGAACATGACCTCGAAGCGCTCGCCCCAGCGGCCGAGCTCGGCGAGCTCGAGGCTCGTGCGGCCGCGGCGGCCGACGATCTCGGGCCGCTCCAGATAGTCGACCACCTCGAGCGGGCCGACGCCGAGAACGCGCGGCGGACGCCGCTCGGCACCGGGAAGCGGGCCCAGGGGCTCGACCGCGAGCAGGTGCAGACGGCTCGGCGGAGAGGTGGCGCAGCCCGCCGTCGGCGGAGCCAGAGCGAGGAAGAGGAGGGCGCGACGAGCGAGACGGTCGTTCATCGGTCGGCCCCGGGACGGCCGCGCAGGAGGGCTTCGGGGTTGCGCCGGAGGAGCTCGGCGAAGTTGCGCAGCGCCCGCGCCGCGGCCGCGGCCTCGCGCAAGGCCGCGGCCTCGCGCAAGAGAGCCACGAGGTCGGCGCGGGTGCGGGACTCGCCGCCGAGCAGCGATTCGAGCGCGGCGGCTCCGTTGCGCGCCTGGTCGGCCGCCTGGCGCAGGCTCCGGAGCAGCGCCGGCGTCTGCTCCTCGGCCACGCTCGCGGTCCGGCGCAGACTGTCGAGGGTGGCGAGGAGCCCGTCGAGCGCCCGGCCGAGCTTCTCCCCCTGGGCCAAATCGCCCGCCGCCCGGGCCGTCCGGCGCAGCTCCTCGACCAACGGCTCGAGCGGCAGGGCCGCGAGCTTCTCGAGGACGCTCGTGAGCGAGGCACTCAGCGTTTCGAGCTCGGTCGGGACGGACGGGATCACCGGCAAGCCCCGGACGGTGCGCATCGCACCCGCCTCGGCCTCGGCGCGGAAGTCGAGGTCGACGTAGAGCTCGCCCGTGAGCAGGCTCGCCGTCTTGAGCTGGGCGCGAAGCCCGCTCTCGACGAGCTCCTCGAGCGAGACTCGGCGGGTCGGCTCGCCGCTCGCGGCGCCGATCGGCGAGACCCGCTCGGGCTCGAGCTCGAGCCGGGCCTGCACCACGAGGCCGTTCACCGCCTCCCGCCGAGCGAGGCTCACATCGGTCACCGTGCCGATCCGGGGTCACCGTGCCGATCCGGATGCCGCGGGTCTCGACCGCGCTGCCCGGGCGTAAGCCGCGGGTCTGGCCGGTGAACTCGACGAGCACCGGGATCTTGCGGGTGAGGCTCGCGGCCATCGCCGTGGCACGGTCCGGGTGGAGCGGGAAGCGGGTGCCGGGCGGGGCCGGCGGCTCGCCGTCGCCGGCCTCGGCGCCGTCGAACTCGACACCGCCCGAAAGGAGTGCCCGGAGCGAAGCGAGCTGGAGCTCGAAGCCCCGCCGTCGGTGCGAAAGGCCACCCCGCCCGCGTCCCGGAACCGGGTGCCGCGGGTGAGGAGCCGGTCGTGCGGCGCTTGCACGAAGATCGGGATGGTCACGTGGCGGCGTTCGGGATCGAGCCGGTGGCCCAACACCTGTCCCACCCGGCTACCGCGATGGTAGATGGGCGCGCCGCGGGTGAGCCCGCCCAACCGTTCGGCCTCGAGTTCGAAGGACGTGCCGGGCGCCGTCGAGCGGATCGAAGGCGGCTCCTCGAGGCCGACGAACTCGCGCCGGGGCGTCCCCCGGCTCCCCGGGTCGAGCTCGACGAAGGCCCCCGAGATCACCGTGCCGAGGCCCGAGACCCCGCCCACGCCGATCCGCGGTCGCACGATCCAGAGCCGTGTGTCCTCGTGGAGGAACCGCTCGGTGCCCGCT
>Ga0197142_1004258_pt1 | contig 11649 bp, 5 predicted proteins | sample GBS60_MetaG_FD_148614 | JGI IMG/M metagenome (GOLD analysis project Ga0197142, IMG submission 148614) | Sediment microbial communities from Great Boiling Springs, Gerlach, Nevada, United States - GBS 60_MetaG | ecosystem: Environmental > Aquatic > Thermal springs > Hot (42-90C) > Sediment... | reverse complement strand
GATTTTTCCTGGGCGGAACTGGTTCACCCCCAAAAAATCCAGCCAGGGGCCTTTTTCCCGAAGACCCTAAGAAAACATAGCTTATGGGATTTAAGACCTATACTTGGAAAAAGGGCTTTTTTCGGAAAAAGGGCTTTTTTCGGACGGGGCGTCCGGCAGGTATCCGGCGGGGGACCGTCCCCATCGGGGCGGGGCGATTTCGGTTTCCGGGAGAAAGTATCCAATGGTCAGTTCATTCTCATGGGGGGCGCATTTACGGTCCTTTTGGGGGGCATGGAAGGGACATCCTCGGTTGGCCTGGGGGCCGGTGCTGATCTCGGTGTTGGTGGGAGGAGTCTATGTGGGGGCGGTTCCCCCCAAATGGAGGGCAACCCAGGCCTTTCTCGTCCGGGAAGAAGCCACTAGCAGCAGCCGACTCGGCCGATTCGATTCCGGCGAATCTCTCAAAACCGCCCAAGAGACCCTGCTGGAATTGGCCCGGAATAGTTCGGTAGTGGCCGAGGCATTACGGCAAGTGGGACCTCCGGAGAAGAGCAATAATTGGTTAGCGGGCTTGTTTGATCGGGGGGGATCGCTCCACTCGGAGGAAGGGTCCTGGCCCACCGAAAAAGATATCCGGACCGTGCAGGAGGCGGTAACCGTTACCGCTCCGAAAGGAACCGAGTTTGGCAAAACGGAGGTGATTTATCTTGCGGTTACTGCTCCCAGCCGCCAGCGGGCACTGGCCCTGGTTGCTGCCCTCAGCCAGGCCCTCCAACGCTACAGTCAACATCTCCGGGATCGCAAAGCCCAGAGCATTGTGGCAGAGCTAGAGGAGCAGGTTCGGCTTGCCCAATCGGCCCTGGACCAGGCAACAGGCCGCTTGCAACAGATGGAACGCCAGGTCGGAAGCGACCTGGGCGAACTGCGGAATTTGAACGACTCCGGCCGGGGGGATAGCAATCTCCGTACCCTGCTGACCCAGATCAACGAGGAGCTCCGCAAACTGCAAGGCTCGCTGGCTGCCAAAAAGCAGAGCTTGCAGCTTTTGCAGTCGGCACAAAAGGACCCTCAGTCGTTGGTCGCTGCTCCGAACGAAATGCTGGACGGCCTGCCGACGCTCCGACGGCTCAAAGAGGGCCTGGCCGAAGCGCAGCTTCGGACTGCCCAGGTGCTGGGTAAAATGAACGAGGAACATCCGTTGGCCCAGGCCGCTCTGGCCGCCGAACGGGAAGTCCGAGACCGACTCCGGGAGGAATTGGTCTGGGCCACCGAAGGCTTGCAGGCCGATCTGCAGGTGGAACAGGCACGTGCCGAAAAACTCCAGCAGCAACTGGCCGAGGTGCAGGGGCGTCTGGATCGGCTTGCCGGGCTAAGGGCCGAATATAACAACCTGGTCAACGAAGTTCGGCAGAAGAGCGAGATTTTGGACCGTGCGACCAAGGCCCTGGCCGAGGCCAAAGCCGCTCAGGCAGCCGCCAAATCCACCAGCCTCCTAACCCCCCTAGAAGGACCCGAAGTGGATCCCCGGCCGCTGGGTCCCGGCCCGTTGGTGATTTTGTCCGGGTGTTTGTTGGGCGGCTGGTTGATCGGAGCGGGACTGGTCTTTTTGATCTATCCACCGCCGGACGCCCAGGGACGGCGGTGGACGGATCGGATTCGGTTCGGTCGCCGGGCCACCGATCCGCCCATCGGTCGCCGGGCCACCGATTACCTACCACCGATGGTTGCCGGTCAGGTCCTCCCGACCGGGATGCCTGGTGTCCCCGGTGGGGGCCCCTTAGCTGGGCAGACCGGTTGGGTGGGCGGTGCTTCCTCAGCCGGTGGGGTTGGTGTAGGTGGAGGGTATCCCCTAACTGGGGGGACTTGGGTACCCGGTGGCATGTGTCCAAATGGGCAGACCGGTTTTGCCGGGGAGAAAGCCCCATCCGGACCGACCGGTTTAGCCAGTGCCTCTCCCTTATCCGGGGGGACAGGTATGCCCGGTGGACTGGCCCCTGGGAGTATCGGGCCGGGCCACCCAACCGGCCCCATGCCCGGTTTATCCTATGGACGGCGGGCCACCGATTGCAAAGTGCCCCCGGAATTGTTCCACCCAGGCGGACTTGCCACAAGCCCATTCAACCCAACCGCTGGAGCAATATCGTCTGTGGCATCTGGGCCGGACGGAACAACTCCTGTTGGATCGGCGCCTGCTGTGCCAGCCTTGGGGGAGCCTGGTGGAATGGACGATTCTGCCACCGAGGCCCCCCTCTCTGGGCCGTCAAAGAAGGCGCCATAACATTTCTGCCGAAATATTTGTGCCGAATGAAAGAGGCCGGGTGCTTGTCCTCCCCACGAAACGGAAAGCGGCTAACCCTTGTGCTAACTCGTCTGGATTCCCGCTTCCGCGGGAATGACATAACAGGCTGCTAAAATGTTCGTTGTTCGTTATTTTCTATCCGGTCGGGAGCGGTTGGCTAAAAGTTGTTGATACACCTGGGCCACGCCGGCGGCCATGGCCTGGGCGCTGTAATGCTGCTGGTGGCGATGGCGGGCTTGCTGGGCCAGCCGAATCGCTTCTTCCGGATGGGCGAGCAGGTGTTCGATTGCCTGGGCCAATGCGTGGGGACTACCCGGCTCAACCAGCAGGCCTTCTTGGCCGGGCCGAATCACCTCCTCCAAGCCGTCAATCCGGCTAGCCACAATCGGCATCCCCACCGCCATGGCCTCCAGAAGCACCATGGGCAACCCTTCGCCGAAGAGGCTGGGAAGCACAAAAATGTCCATTTTGAGCAGCTCGGTTTCTATGTCTTCTACCGGGCCGGTCCAATGCACCCGGGCGGTCAGTCCTAAGTGGGCTGCCTTTTGCTGGACGGTTGCCTGGTAGGCATCGGTTTCAAACGGACCAACCGCACGTAACCGGACTGGCACCCCCCGCTGGGCCAGCAAAGCCAATGCCTCCAGCAAGACTTCGATGCCTTTACGAGGCCGAAACAGGGCGACCGTGCCGAGCGTCCAGACACACCGATCCGCCTCTCCGCTTTCGGAGCCTTCGCATGCCCCCCCTCTCATGCCGTCCGTCCAACGGAACCGATCCGGCCCTCCGGCATCCGTACCAGATTCTGTTTCCCACTGGCCGGCAGCCGAACCAGAGGCAGCGTCCGGCTGGGTCGAGCCATCGTCGCCCGGCGTCAAACCCTTCCCCACTGGACCTTCTTTGCCGATCCACCCAGGTTGGTCCATCAGGATACCTTGGCAAGGCGTAACACCGCCGGAATCCAGGACCTCTTTGCCAAAGGGTGTACTCTGGAAACAGCAGGCAGAAGGGATAGGGGTACAGCCGTCCGATCGGTTTTGTACCTCTTTGCCAAAGAGTGCCTTCTGGAAGCAGGCGCTGGGTTGCCACGGGGCGGTCGGCAGGGGGGTGCCATTGGGAACCACCGTGATTTTTGTCGCTTTTAGGCCTTGGCGTCGCATCTGATCGGCCAAAGCCTGGGAGACGCAAATGATTCGGTCGGCTCGGCGAAGCAGGAGCCGTTCCAACACGGCGTTGGCCCAGTTGAAAAACCATCGGGTGCTGTCGGCCCAGGCGGGGCTATGGACATGATAGACCAAAGGCACTCCGGCCAGCTGGGCCGCCAACCAACCAACCAATAAGCTACGTGGTGTATGTGCGTGCAGCAGCCGATAGCTCTCCTGCCGAATCAGCCGCGCAAGACGCCATGCCGGACGAATATCCAGCCGGTGCCGCATCGGCATCTCAAAAACCGGTACCTGCCGACAGCGGCGTCGGGCGGCAAACACACCGGGCTTCAGGGCGGCAAAAGCCACCTCAAAACCGAACTCCGGCAAATGCAGGGCCAATAAATCCTGCACCCGCTCGGCGCCCGCATAGTGTTCTCCGTTGATCACATGGAGCACCCGGATGGGAAGCACCTTGGCCTGGTGGGGCTTTGCTGGGGTATCTTCCGGAACCGGCCAAGCCGCTACGACTGCCCCTTGGAATATCTCGGTTCGGGTTCCCCCCGGTTCAGGCAGGCCGAACAGACTCGGGAGGGCCGCTCCCGGCCCTGCTGCCTCCGACGCAACCAAACCAGTGCGCCTGTCCATCACCAGGAGTCTCCAGAACTTAAAGACAGGATGGTTTCCCCCCTGCACGAAACGTCGGCGTTAATAGGCGTTTTGCCGGCTCAGGACGGCACGAACGGTACGGGCCAAAATCTTCAGGTCCAACCAGAGACTCCATTCCCGGATATATTGATGATCGTATTCGATCCGTTTTTGCATTTTTTCCAGGGTGTCGGTTTCGCCCCGATAGCCTTCCACCTGGGCCAGGCCGGTAATGCCGGGTTTGACCTTGTGGCGGAGCATGTACCCCTGGATTTTCTTTCGATAGAGTTCATTGTGGGCGGTGGCATGAGGCCGGGGCCCCACCAGAGACATGGTCCCTTCCAGGACGTTGAACAGTTGCGGCAACTCATCCAAAGAAGTACGCCGCAGGAATCGACCGATCGGCGTAATGCGCGGATCGCCGGGTTTGGCCTGGGGGATGTTCGGCCCATCTTCACAGACATACATGGTGCGGAATTTCCAGACCCGGATTTCCCGGCCATCTAGGCCGTAGCGGCGTTGCCGGAAAAAGACCGGTCCGGGCGAAGTTAACTTGATGGCCAGGGCAATCAGGAGCATCGGCAAGGCGGCCAACAAGAGGAAAAATGTTCCCAAAAGCAAATCCATGCCCCGCTTGACCAAGCCGTCCACCCCGTAGAAGGGATTTTCAAACACGCTGACCACCGGCAGGCCGTTGATCGTGGTCCATCGGGAATGGAGTAATTGGAAGGCGAAAAAGTCGGGCACCAGATAGACCGAGGCGGTCGTATCGCTGAGCCGATCCAGGATGGAGCGGATCCGAGCCTCGGCCCGGAGGGGAAGAGTAATGTAGATCACCTCCACCTGACCCTGGCGGGCGTGTTCGACCAACTGGTCGATCGTGCCGATCCGGTTTCCGAGGTCTGGCGGGATGTTCGGAGTTCGCCGAGGCGTCCGATCGTCGTAAAAACCTAAAAAGCGGAGGCCCAATTCCGGCGCTTGCTGGATGGTCTGGGCCAATTGGAATCCCAGGCGATTGACGCCCACCACGGCAAACGAGCGGATCTGGTAGCCGAAACGACGTAAGAGCCGGCGGATGGCCCGGATGCCAAGCCGACCGGCCGCCAAAACGCCTACGCCGGTCCCTGCCCAAACCAGGACGGTCTTCCGATCCAGAAAGCTGGTCCATCCGGTGGCCAGCCCCAGCCCTGCCAGGGCCAACAAGCTAAAGGCCCAGGTCCACCCAGCGCAGAAGATTTCCTGCTGGACCGGTACGGCCCGCCAATTGCGATACAACCCAGCCACTTCGGCCACCACATAGAAAAGCACCACGGCCAAGCCGCCCAGCCAAAGCTGGGAAACGGTTTGCCCTGGCTGGACCAGTTCCAAGGCCACCCAATAGGTGAGCAGGCAGACCGTGCCGTCCCAAAGCCGGGTGAACGTCTCTCGAACATACCAAGGCTCTTGGATACGAACCGGCGGCTGGGGAATCCCATCTTCCGTGAGGGAAAAGTCTTGGGGATGGTTTTTTTGGGCCATTCGCATAAGAGGCCCTCCGATCCGAGTCGCCCTTTCGGTCGGGATTTTCGTCCGTCTTTCCGGGTAACAATTTACTCAATTACTCAAGCTGGCAACGGAAACGCCGTTGGCCTTAACTTATTGCCAACCAAGAAGTCGCTTGTGTTTTTCCAGCCGTACCCAAGCGGGAACAACTAGAAATAGCCATGCTTATTACAAACCAGGGAGGTGCTTGTGTGTTTCCAGGATATCCCTTCCATGTCTTCAAGGACGGCGAATCGGTGGTTTGCCCTTGGTTTTTACCGGGGTGAGGCGGTTGCATGGACAGTTTGAGAATTTGGTAACATTGGAGCCGAATGGAGCAACCTCCCATTCCCCAGGGGGGCTAAACCCAAGGTGTCATTCCCGCGAAAGCGGCAGTCCAGAACGTAGGAGGCCTCTATGTTGCCCTGGTACCCCGGTGTTCCACAGCAACACTCTCGCAGGTACAAAGGAGCCAGGACTGCTGCTTACGCAGCAGTGACACATCGGCCTCCTTCATTCGGCTAAAATGTTACAGAATTTGTAACTACTCAAACTGTAAACGGAAACGCCAGCTTTTGGCCATAACTTCTTGCAAAATAAGGAGTTCCTTGCGTTCTACCGGCGTATCGATTCCTTCGGTTCCAGAGGGCCGAATCGGTCGTTTTTCTGCTGGTTTTTCCTGGGGTTGGGCGGTTTCATTTACAGGTTGAGTAACTATTTAGCCGAATCAAGCAACTCGTCTCTCCCCTGGCCGTCGAGAGGCCGGCCTGGCGAAGGCAGGCCGGGTGAGGGGGAGACAAGAAGGGGGCTGTCCACTTATGATCCCCTCTCACCCTACACTTTCCCGCCGGGGGAGAGGGGAATGGGTGGGCACACCAAGTGTCCCTCTCCATTCGGCTAAAATGTTACGAACTCTTTTATGTTGCAGTAAGTTATGGCCCAAAGTTGGCGTTTCCGTTTACGGGTGGAGAATATTACAAACTGCAGGTGCTCTCCACCGAAAACATAGAATATTTGTAACATCTTTGCCCGAAGGGACGACGATATTTTTTCTTTTGTCTGCCGGTCACTATGCTGGTAACTATATAGACTGTATCTACCGGGGCCCAATTTCCACAATCTGGAGTGTTCGAGAGGATGCCTAGCCCTTACAGCTGGTAGGGCCCGGTTCCAGGAGATACAGTCAATCTATTTTGCCGAAGGTAGCAAATCTGCCATAACCCTTTATGAATAAACAAGTTGGGGTTTTGGCCCTTCTTATGGTGCTAGCAGTTCTAGCAAAAGAGCTAACCCATGACCAGTCCATAAGTTATGGCAAAAAAGTCCAAGGGCTACTTCATACGGCTCCATAGTTACGAATGTAGCAAATCTGCTGTAACCATTGATTTTGGCTGTATCCCCCAGGCCAGGCGACCACCATATATAGAGGATAGAGGCGTAACACTTTAGCCGAATGAAGTAAAGTTAATGTGTCATTCCTGCGCAAGCAGGAATCCAGGTTTATTCCCGCGTAAGCGGGAACCCAGGCAATAGGAACTTTTCTCAAACTGCAAACGGAAACGCCAGCTTTTGGTCATAACTTCTTGCAAAATAAGGAGTTCCTTGCGTTCTACCGGCGTATCGATTCCTTCGGTTCCAGAGGGCCGAATCGGTCGTTTTTCTGCTGGTTTTTCCTGGGGTTGGGCGGTTTCATTTACAGGTTGAGTGAAGTTAATGTGTCATTCCTGCGCAAGCAGGAATCCAGGTTTATTCCCGCGTAAGCGGGAACCCAGGCAATAGGAACTTTTCTTTTCTGGATATTCCCGCTTTCGCGGGAATGACAAAAAGGTCCCCTCCCCGGCTTCGGCTTGCCTCAGACGACCTCTTCCGCCAGGGGAGAGGCGAGTGGCTTCATTCGGCTAAAGTCGTACATAGAGGCTAAAACGGAGTGGAACGGCACAGGTGGGGGCAATCGCTTCCGGTGGGTCCAGTCAAGCGAACATGTTACTGAAAAGCGGCTTTCGGGACCCCCTAAATATCGTAAGTTTTTAAATATCAAGAGGTTAAAAAAGCAGCCTTGGATTGTTTGGGAAACTGAAGAGCGAATGTGGTATCAAATATTTTGACTGTATCTCCCGGCGCCGGCACCACCAGATGTAGGGGCTACGACTCGGCCCGAACACCACTGATTCTGGGAATTGGGCCCGGTAGATACAGTCCATATATGGAATTGCCAGACAGCCTCTCAGGCGGCACGGGCCAAGGTATCCAGTTGGCTTTGGACTTCTGGCCAGCGGCGCAGGGCAATCGCTGCCTGATGGCCCCCAAACCCCACAGAAAACTTCAGGGCATACTGACCCGTAAACCGTCGGCCCACCAGGGGCGTGCAATCCAAATCACACTCCGGATCCGGATGGGTTAAATTGATCGTCGGCGGCACAAACCCATCCCGAAGCGCCAGGATCGTAATGCCCAACTCCACACTGCCGGCCGCATTGACCAAATGCCCCAGCACCGCCTTGGTCGAACTGACATAGACCCGTTGAGCGGCCGGCCCCAGGGCGCGGCGGATGCCCCGTATCTCCATCCGATCGTTCTGCAGGGTGCCGGTCCCATGGGCGTTGATATAGTCGATGTCCGAAGGCCGAAGCCCGCACGCGCGCAATGTCGCTCCAATCAGGTAGGCCAGCGTCTCACTATCTGCGTCCAGGCCGGTTACATGGTAGGCCTCGGCAATCATTTTACCGCCCAAAATTTGGGCATAGATTTTGGCCCCTCGGCGTCTGGCATGGCTGAGCCGTTCTAGCACAAACATCCCCGCCCCCTCGCCCATAATGAACCCGGTCCGGGCTTTATCAAACGGCCGACATGCCTGCACTGGGTCCGGATGATAGGCCAAGACCCGCATTTTGTGGAACCCGGCGGCAAAAAGTGGATGGATCGCATCGGCACTGCCCGCCAGGATCACATCGCACTGCCCATCCCGAATGGCCCAATACGCCGACAAGACCTCGATGAGTCCGCTGGCACAGGCAGTAGAATGGCAAAGCCGAGGCCCATATAGCCCAAACTCCCGAGCCACGGCCCAACAGGCGGTGTTGGGCAGCCATTGGCTCCACCATCGGGGGCGATGGTCGGCAAACGAAAAGGATTCCGGTTCCCCAGAATCCTCCTCAAAAGGAGGGATATAAGGTACCGGAATAGCACGCGATTGCCTCTCCGTCTCCGGAGCAAAAAGATACCGAAGAAAAGAAGTATCCCCCATGTGGGCGCTAATGGCACACCCAAATCGGGTACGATCCACCCGATGCCAATTAAAACCAGCATCCTCCAGGGCTTCTCGGGCAGCATGGCGGGCAAGCCGGACCACTTTGAGTTCCCCGGATCGATCCGGGGGTAACTCCACCGGAGCGCCGATCAGATACCGATCCGGAATCCCTTCCACTCCTTCCAGCCAGCAGGCTCCGCTTCGGCCTTCGCGGACGGCCTCCCAGAGCGATTCCCGGTCATGCCCCACGGAGCCGATAAGTCCAATCCCTGTAATGACTACCGGATCGTCGTCCATGACTGGCCGATTCACACAGATAGTAGGAGAAGATACTCCCACCTTACCCAATCCCAGCACAAGAATCTAGAGCAATTTCCTTTGGAGATTGGGTGTCTTGGGCACGTTGCCAACTTGCGAATTCACCAGGGGGGAAGCGTGAGGAGTTTGGCCCCCTTGTACCCCTGGAAAACGGCAATCTACACAAAATAGAAAAAGTGCGTAACACGTTAGATTCACTGTATCTACCGGCCCAATTACCACAATCTGTGCTCTGCGAGCCGACTCGTACCCCCTCCAACTGGTAGGGGCCGGTTCCGGTAGATACAGTCAAATTAGCCGAATGAAGCAACTGGTCTCTCCCACGCTCGTCGAGAGGCCGTGTCCAGCGACCGAAGAGGGCAAAGGGGCGGCTTTATTGTCATTCCCGCGAAAGCGGGAATATCCAGAAAAGAAAAGTTCCTATTGCCTGGGTTCCCGCTTACGCGGGAATAAACCTGGATTCCTGCTTGCGCAGGAATGACACATAGCCCCCTGCATTCGGCTAAAATGTTGCGAATTGAGCATGGGACTACTGGCTTCCCTGGGCCGGGGCAATTTAGCCCCGGAGAGCGCTGAATTGGCGGCGAGCACATCGTCGGACCTTCTCGCTTCAATGGGGCCGGGGCAATTTAGCCCCGGAGAGTGTTTCGTGATGCGTATATCCGGGGGGTGATTCCAGCGCTTCAATGGGGCCGGGGCAATTTAGCCCCGGAGAGTTGGGAGCTCTTAAGACTGCTGCTCTACCGTCACAGCTTCAATGGGGCCGGGGCAATTTAGCCCCGGAGAGAACCGTTCCAGGTATCGGCGGTCAGTAAGCAGGGTCAAGCTTCAATGGGGCCGGGGCAATTTAGCCCCGGAGAGGGTTGGCTAGTAGAAGTCGAACAGACCATCCGAGTCCTAGCTTCAATGGGGCCGGGGCAATTTAGCCCCGGAGAGGCATCGCACGAGATCGGATTCGCGGACCTCTCGCAACGGGCTTCAATGGGGCCGGGGCAATTTAGCCCCGGAGAGGGACATTTGTCTGACATTTGTCTGACAAAGTTTCGCCAGCTTCAATGGGGCCGGGGCAATTTAGCCCCGGAGAGGGAAACAGCAATGAACATCGATATCCTGGTGGAATTGGCTTCAATGGGGCCGGGGCAATTTAGCCCCGGAGAGATGCTCCGTAGGAAGGTAGTCATTGGGCGCATCCGGAGCTTCAATGGGGCCGGGGCAATTTAGCCCCGGAGAGATGAGGATACTTTAGAAGATGTGGATAGGGTGGTGGAGCTTCAATGGGGCCGGGGCAATTTAGCCCCGGAGAGGTGGACATGCTGAGGTAAGGGGTTCTGCTAGAGTGCAGGGCTTCAATGGGGCCGGGGCAATTTAGCCCCGGAGAGCACCATAGGTTATGCTGAAACAGCAACTGCCCTTAGCGCTTCAATGGGGCCGGGGCAATTTAGCCCCGGAGAGCTGGAAGCCGCCGAAGGATACCTAGTTGTCCTTCCTGCTTCAATGGGGCCGGGGCAATTTAGCCCCGGAGAGTTGACAGGTGGCCGCATAAGGCAGCTTTTGCACGCTGGGGCTTCAATGGGGCCGGGGCAATTTAGCCCCGGAGAGACCCCGATCAGCCCCCCGGCTTTCTGCAGCGGGCTTGGCTTCAATGGGGCCGGGGCAATTTAGCCCCGGAGAGGTCAATTACTGGTTTGCGTGGCCAGTCCCAACTATGAGCTTCAATGGGGCCGGGGCAATTTAGCCCCGGAGAGCTGTGATGGAGTGGGAGGAATGGGAGGTTCCTCCACCCGCTTCAATGGGGCCGGGGCAATTTAGCCCCGGAGAGAAAATATCCTATCATCTTTCCTCTCCTGCAACCTCTCGCTTCAATGGGGCCGGGGCAATTTAGCCCCGGAGAGGCTGTAATACACGGTCGTAGTGCGCGGACCCTCATCGGTGCTTCAATGGGGCCGGGGCAATTTAGCCCCGGAGAGTGGAAAAGATGACCTCGCCTTGGAAACGTGGTCCGTGGTCGCTTCAATGGGGCCGGGGCAATTTAGCCCCGGAGAGCTGAGTGTGCCGGTGCAGATTCTGCGCCGCAAGACGAGCTTCAATGGGGCCGGGGCAATTTAGCCCCGGAGAGTGTTGCGATCACGCCTTTTTTGACAACGACCTTGTAGCCGCTTCAATGGGGCCGGGGCAATTTAGCCCCGGAGAGAAATTATTGATGGGCTGCACCGCGCAAAGGCGTACGAAGCTTCAATGGGGCCGGGGCAATTTAGCCCCGGAGAGCGGGCTAATGCCGCCAAAAATACCGGTGTGGGATCGATCGCTTCAATGGGGCCGGGGCAATTTAGCCCCGGAGAGCATCGGAAAATTCCCCGATCCCATCGGCGATGTCGAAGGCGCTTCAATGGGGCCGGGGCAATTTAGCCCCGGAGAGGACGCCGCTGCCGCCGTGAACAAAATTGGCGCCGGAACAAGCTTCAATGGGGCCGGGGCAATTTAGCCCCGGAGAG
>Ga0197142_1004257_pt1 | contig 11650 bp, 13 predicted proteins | sample GBS60_MetaG_FD_148614 | JGI IMG/M metagenome (GOLD analysis project Ga0197142, IMG submission 148614) | Sediment microbial communities from Great Boiling Springs, Gerlach, Nevada, United States - GBS 60_MetaG | ecosystem: Environmental > Aquatic > Thermal springs > Hot (42-90C) > Sediment... | reverse complement strand
TCCCGAAGCGGGGGAATACGTCATCAGCGTCTGCGGCGGGCATCAACACCAGGGCAACCAACTGTGCGAAGGGATTGCCGCTGCCTTGGGCATTCCGGCGGTGATTACCGATGCCGCCAGCGCCCATCACATGGCTGGGGTGGATACCTGGGGCATCCCTTGGGGGTGGCGCAAAGGGGCGGGGGATTGGACCGCCGTTGCCAGCGCCATGCTGCGCTCAGAACCCATAGCCATCATCCAAGAAGCCGGTGACACGCTCTGGCAGCACCTGATGGGGCAAAACCCCAACGTTATCTTTCTCGACCGCCGAAACAAAGCCGCCGCTGACCCGCCCGCCTGGCCCCAGGAGCATGCCGCCCCGGCACCCACCCATCAAATCTGGATCACCTATCGGGACATGACACCTGCTCCTGGCGGCACTGTTGTGTGGCATCCGCGGGTGTTGTGGGTGGGCATTGGTTGCGCGCGGGGCACAGCGGCAGAAACCCTGCACACGGCCATCCAAACCGTCTTTGCGGCCCATCACCTTTCCCTCCAAGCCATTGCCGGAATCGCCAGCGCCGACCTCAAAAAAGATGAACCGGGACTGGTGGCCTTGGCCCAATCCCAAGGCTGGCCGTTGGTGACCTTTCCCGTTGCCACCTTGCGCGCGGTTGCCGTCCCCAACCCCTCAGCGGTGGTTGCCCAAGCCGTGGGCACCCCCAGCGTGGCCGAAGCCAGCGCCCTGCAAGCCTCCCAAGGGCAGTTGCTGGTACCCAAACAGATTGTTGCGGGTGTCACCGTCGCCGTTGCCCTGGCGCCCCAGGAATGGTGCGACCGCCCTGGCTGTATTTACTTGGTCGGCATTGGCCCTGGCGACTTAAGCCAACTGACTCCTGCTGCCCGCCAAGCCATCATCCAATCGGACGTGGTGATTGGTTATGAGTTGTATTTACAAATGATAGACAATATCAAGCGAGCACACCAACGGTGGGAACCCTATCCCATTGGGGCAGAAACCCAGCGGGCCCAACGAGCCATTGACCTGGCGCGGCGGGGTTTAAGGGTAGCAGTAGTCTCTTCCGGCGACTGCGGCATTTATGGGATGGCCGGGGTGGTGATGGAATTACTCCACCGGCAAAGGCCGCTTGCTCCCCAGCTTATCCCTGTGGAAATCGTCCCCGGCATTTCCGCGCTCCAGGCAGCAGCCAGTCGGGTGGGAGTGCCCTTGATGCAGGATTTTTGTGCCCTTAGCCTGAGCGATTGGCACGTGCCTTGGGAAGTGATTGCCCAACGGTTAACCCATGCGGCGCAGGGGGATTTTGTCACCGTGATTTACAATCCCTGTTCGTCACAACGCACCTGGCAATTGCCCGCTGCCCAAGCAATTTTTTTGCAATACCGCGACCCACAAACCCCTGTGGCCATCGTGCGTCACGCCTACCGTTTGGGAGAACATATTTGGCGCGAACATTTAGCCACCTTTACCCGGCAACCGATTGATATGTTTTGCACGGTGATTATTGGTAATTCCCGCAGTTATTGGAGCGAATACGGTCTGATTACGCCGCGGAATTACCCACCAGGACCGCCCCATTTTGCCCCCCAAACCCAAAACTGAGATTCAAAATGGCACGGAGTTTTTGGGTTTGCGCCACCTGCACAAACTTGCCGGGAAAATCCGGTTCACGCAGACCCACACAAGGGGGTAACACCTGGTGTTTGAGCGCCAATAAAGAAAAGATAATATTCAACATCCCGGAGGCCCCCAACGTATGCCCTGTGGCTCCTTTGGTGGCCAGGATGGGAATGCCCTTGGGAAATAAATGCGTAATCAGGTGAAATTCGCGCCGGTCGTTGGCCTGGGTTGCCGTTCCGTGGGTGTGCACCGCATCGCAACCCTCTAGGGAATGACGGTGCATCCGAAAACAATGGTGTACAGCCGTCAGTGCAGCTTCAATTTGGACACTGGGCGTTACCGGATGTTCGGCATCACAGGTGCACCCCCACCCCAAAACCCAACCATATTTCGGCGGTGTATGATGGCAGGGTTCAAGGAGAATCACACCCGCTGCTTCACCCAACACCAAACCCTGTCTTTTTCTGTCAAATGGGAAACAGCCCGTTGGCGCTAAAGCCCCCATTTGCCGAAATCCCGCTAGGGTCAAAGGCGTAATGGGCGCATCCACCGCCCCCACAATCACCCGCGCACAGCGTCCCTGGCGCAGCCACTCCATCGCAAGCGCCACCGCCCAAGTCGCCGTCGCACAGGCCACGCTTGGTGCCGCCACCCAACTTTTGGCCCCCACCTTAGCAGCCACCATCCGGGCAAAACTTCCCGGCAAATGTTCCAACCATGTATGGAAATCGTCCCGCTCCCCGGCCAGCCATTGTTCCCACCGATATTGCGCTCCCCGGCTCGAACCAATCACCACACCGCAATCCGGTAACGGCAACTCCCACCCCGCATCCTGTAATGCTTCGGTGAGCGCATCCTGTAATAACACCCCTGGGTCTGTCGGTAGCCCTGTATCCATGTCGGCAGCCCGCGCCAAAGGCAAAGGGGGTATATGTGGGAACGGTTGCTGTATTTTGATAGGACAATGTCCTGCCAATAGGTTCTGCCAACTGGTGTGGGCATTTCTGCCGAGGGCGCAGACCAACCCCATGCCGACCACGCCGATGTTCATCCATCTCTCCGGCGCTGGAGCAAGAAACGATAGACCGGCAGACCGCGCTGGAGTACCGACCGTTCGCGTTCGGTGGGGATGCCAAAGGGATTCGCTGCCAGTGATTCCCCGCAACTGACAAACTGCGGGTGCTGCACAAAATGGTGGTACATTTCCATTGCCACCTCCCAGACATCCGATTGCAAAAATACTTCCCCCCCCGGCTGTAAATAATCGGCAATGACGGCCACCAAATCGGGTTGCACCAACCGTCTTTTTTTCTGTTTGCGCTTGAACCAAGGGTCAGGAAATTGAATTGTCACGCGCCGTAGGACGTTTTCAGGAAAACTAGCAAGAATGGATGCCAAATGCACATTTGCCTGGGCCATTAGAAAGTAAACATTCGTTAAATTATGGTTCATTCTCAGGGAATTAGCGTAATGAACCAGGGGTTGACGGATTTCTAAACCGAGAAAATTCCAATGGGGTTCCTGCTGAGCCATTTGCAACAAGAAATGCCCCTTGCCACAGCCAATATCCAGATGCAAAGGCCGTTCTATTCGGTCATAAATCAACCGCCAGTCTGTCAGAGGAATCGGTTGCAAGAAATGTTGACTGAGGGGATTAACGTGTTGGCGTACCCGCATGGCTCAGCTATGCAAATGGCAGCACTAATGCTAATATAAAAAATTGCCGGGACGCATAGCTCAGTTGGTTAGAGCACCACGTTGACATCGTGGGGGTCACTGGTTCGAGTCCAGTTGTGTCCATCACGGTCAACCGCATTTGCTCATGCTCCTGCTGGTACGCAGGGGGAAACGGGTATGAGTAATCTCCCGTACATTCACTTCATCCGGCCAACGACCCTGAGTACACCCCTGCTCGGCTCTAAGCCACCCATAAAAAAATGCCCCTAGGTTTTAGGGGCACTTGCCAATCTCCACAACGGGAGAATCGAGTTAAGAATTAGGCATTGATCGCAGGGGCAACCACCGGCTCACCCGCGGCCAAATCCAAGGGGAAGTTGTGCGCATTGCGCTCATGCATCACTTCGATCCCCAGGTTGGCCCGGTTGATCACATCCGCCCAGGTGTTGATCACACGGCCTTGGCTGTCAACCACCGACTGGTTGAAGTTGAACCCATTCAGGTTGAAGGCCATGGTGCTGATGCCCAGGGAGGTGAACCAAATGCCCACCACCGGCCAAGCCGCCAAGAAGAAGTGCAGCGACCGGCTGTTGTTGAAGCTGGCGTATTGGAAGATCAAGCGGCCAAAGTAGCCGTGCGCCGCCACGATGTTGTAGGTTTCTTCTTCCTGACCGAACTTGTAGCCGTAGTTCTGGGACTCATTTTCAGAGGTTTCCCGGATCAAGGAAGAAGTCACCAAGGAACCGTGCATGGCACAGAACAGCGCGCCACCGAACACACCAGCCACACCCAGCATGTGGAAGGGGTGCATCAGGATGTTGTGCTCGGCTTGGAACACCAGCATGAAGTTGAAGGTGCCAGAAATCCCCAAGGGCATCCCATCCGAGAAGGAACCTTGCCCAATGGGATAGATCAGGAACACCGCGGTCGCCGCCGCCACCGGCGCCGAGTAGGCCACGCAAATCCAAGGCCGCATCCCCAGCCGATAGGACAGCTCCCACTCCCGACCCATGTAGCAGAACACACCGATCAGGAAGTGCAACACAATCAGCTGGTAGGGACCGCCATTGTACAGCCACTCATCCAAGGAAGCGGCTTCCCAAATCGGGTACAGGTGCATCCCAATCGCATTGGAAGAAGGCACCACCGCAGCCGTAATGATGTTGTTCCCATACAGCAAGGAACCCGCCACCGGCTCCCGAATCCCGTCAATGTCCACGGGCGGAGCAGCAATGAACGCAATGATAAAGCAGGTGGTCGCAGTCAACAGAGTGGGGATCATCAGCACCCCAAACCAACCCACATACAGGCGGTTTTCCGTGCTGGTCACCCACTGGCAAAACTGCTCCCACAAACTGACGCTAGAACGACGTTCCAGAGTTGCAGTCATGGTTGTATAAGTCCACTGAACAACAGTTAGTAGGGATTACTCCCTGAACGTATCTTAGTCCATGCCGCCGATTTTGTGAAGGACTGTTACAAGTTTTTTATACTTTTGTTTTTCTAGCCGGGTGGCCAGCCCATGTCCCGTCCGCCCAGAACGTGCAGGTGCAGGTGATAGACGGTTTGACCACCTTGCGGGCCGTCGTTAATCACCAAGCGGTAGCCCTCGGTGAGTTGGTGCATTTGGGCGACCCGTTGCGCCGTCAGGAGCAGGTGTCCCAGCAGGGCTTGGTGTTCGGGCTGGGCTTGGGAGATGCGGGGGATGGGTTCCTTGGGGATCACCAGCAGATGCACGGGCGCTTGGGGGCGGATGTCCTGGATGACGATACAGAGGTCATCCTCATAGACAATGTTGGCGGGGATTTCCCGGCGGATGATCCGACCGAAGACGGTATCGCTACTCATAGATGAGAAAAGACAGGGCAAGTAACTTAGGAATCATCTTCAGTTTCCCAGAATCCGGTAAGCTAAATCGGAAACTTTATTAAAACTTTCAACGCACGGACCATGCTGACCAACCAGGACCGGGTGCAGGTACTCAGCGAAGCCCTGCCCTACATTCAGAGATTCACCGGACGCACCATCGTCATCAAATACGGTGGGGCGGCCATGCGGGAAGAGTCCCTCAAACAGCAGGTGATCAGCGATGTGGTGTTCATGTCCTGCGTGGGCTTGCGACCGATTTTGGTGCATGGGGGCGGCCCGGAGATCAACACCTGGCTGGACAAGTTGGGCATTGCCCCCCAGTTCAAAAACGGCCTGCGGGTGACCGATGCAGCCACCATGGACGTGGTGGAAATGGTGCTGGTGGGTCGGGTCAACAAGGAAATTGTGCGGTTGATTAACCAAGCTGGCGGCAAAGCGGTGGGTATCTCTGGCGTTGATGGCCATCTGATTCAAGCCCGTCCAGAAGGTTCCCATGACATCGGGTTTGTGGGGGAAGTCAAAAGCGTGCAAACCGGTTTGTTGGAAACCCTGATCCAGGGAGGTTATATTCCGGTGGTCTCCAGTGTTGCTGCTGATGAAACCGGGCAAGCTTATAACATTAATGCTGATACGGTAGCCGGAGAATTGGCCGCCGCTTTGGGGGCAGAAAAATTAATTTTACTGACCGATACCGCCGGCATATTGCGCGACCCCAATGATGCGAGTACCCTGTATCATTTCCTGAATATTCAACAGGCGCGGCAACTGATCGAGCAAGGCATCATCACCGGCGGCATGATCCCCAAGGTAAATTGCTGTGTACGTTCCCTGGCCCAGGGCGTGAAAGCCGCCCATATTTTAGATGGCCGTTTACCCCATGCCCTGTTGTTAGAAATTTTCACCGATACTGGCATTGGCTCGATGATTGTGGCTTCAGGATCGGGAAATTAGCCCAAAAAACAATTTACGGGTCAATCCGGTGATCCACAAAATAGGTAATCCGTCGAAATTTAGCCAGCCGCAATTCCTGCATGGTTTGCACCATACATTGCTGACTGGCGAGGAAATCATTACATACAGGGTCTTGCGTATGTAAATTGATATAGCCTACTTGATAGATTGGCACTTGGCCGTAAAAGGCCGCCCAATTGCTGTAGGTACTGGGAGGAGCAATAATATAATCAACCTGCGCCAGAGCATACAAATCTTCAATCACATGACCCGAACCAAAATGTACTGAAAAACCCCTGAATATATCCCTTTGGTCTCGAAAATTTTCATCTGAAAAAATGATAAATCCCACCTGTTTTCCTGGTAACTCATTCACCATGTTTTCCATAGCGATCCGCCAAATTTCTAATCCATGAAACCCTCCATACAACCGGTAATCTCCTGCTCGGATATGTAAACCTACAATTACATCATACTTATCCCGCAGGGGTTGCAAAAAAACCTGAATGCGCTGCTGATACATGGGCAAGGGTGTAAAGCATTCCCGAATCTTTTGCTGATGCTTTACAAAGTAACGGGGGGATCGCACATACCAAGCACGGATAAATAAAATATTTTTAACTGATAAGTCATCAATAATCAGAGGATTACCCCAATGTTTTCCAGGTTCGGGGATCACTTGCACATAGGTCTTTAGTTGGGAATATAGATGAATTAGTTTACGTACACCCCGGGCGCTGGTGTAGATTACATTTCTTAGCCATCGCTGATTGATAGGATATGGTTCCAAATATCCCGTCGTGGGGGAAAACGAAACACGTAAGGGTCACCTGCAGTACCGATAAAATAGGGAGTGTATTCGGCAAATCCCCAATCCATCAGCGTATGATTTGTCTCTAAGGCGTAGGCCATTAAGTGAGCAGTAATTAATAAGCGATTTCCCAGGCGTCCAAAGCGGTGGGTTAGAATAATCATGATGGAGCATCATTGCTCAACCACCACTGGGATAGTACCCTAGATCAAAATAAGTGTCAATTCAATCTGCCAAGCTTCCGGTTACTTAGCGAGTCATTGAGCCGCAACCGATTCCCAAATATCTGCTTGCCCTATGACTGGATTTGACCCTTTTCAGCCGCAGACTTGGCCGGTGCGTATCCATGATTTACCCAGGGAGGGCTATCTGGTAGGTGGTGCAGTTCGGGATAAATTACTCCAGCGTTCCAAACACCATTGGGATTTGGATATTGTTCTGCCTCTGGATGTAATTCCTTTGGCGAAACGGCTTGCCCGGAACTATCACGCCAATTATGTGGTTTTAGACCAGGAACGTCAGATTGTCCGGCTGATTTTTCCGCAGATCACTCTGGATTTGAGTCAGCAACAGGGGGAGGATATTTACACCGACCTTAGCCAGCGGGATTTTACGATCAATGCAATGGCTTGGCATTACCACACTGGCGAACTGATTGACCCCCACAACGGTCAACGCGATTTAGCAATCCAAACAATTCGCATGGTACATCCTGAGAATTTGCGCTGTGATCCCTTGCGCCTATTTCGCGCCTATCGGTTGGCGGCACAGTTGGGGTTTGTGATTGAATGCCATACCCGCAGGGTGATGCAAAGTTATGCCCCCCTGTTAGCCCATATCGCACCCGAACGATTCCAAAATGAATTGCATTTGCTCTTGGCAAGTAACCGGGGGGCTGAACATCTATTACAGGCGTGGAGGGATGACATCTTGACTGCTTGGTTCCCAGCCATTCAAACCCATTGGATCGAGTTGTTGCCCCGCTGGGATGACCTGCCATATACCTACCCGGAATTAGCTGTTTATTTGCAACAGGAATTGCGGCCCGAACGCTCGGTACTCAACACCCTCAAATTGCGCTGTTTGCTACCTGAAGATGTGGCCAATGCACAGCATCTTTTAAGTCAATTGCGCTACAGCCGTGCGGAGATGCAATATGTGAGTAAATTAATTGAACTCTGGCCGGTATTCCAGACCTTACTCAACCAACCCCAACCCTCGATTCCGGCGCAATTTGACCTATTCCAAAAAGCAGGGCAGGTGCTGCCTGGGTTGCTGGCGGTGGCTCTGGTCCATGATTACCCCTGGTCGGCAGTGAGCAGTTGGTTGCGGCGATTTGCCGATCCCCAGGACCCGGTGGCGCACGCTCTGCCATTGGTCAGCGGCCATGACCTGATGCGGACCTTTCACCTGGCCCCTAGCCCCCAGGTGGGCGAATTGTTGCAGCAACTGGCGCTTGCCCATGCCCAAGGCCAGATCAGCACGCCCGCTGAGGCGCTCGCCTTCGCCCAGGCCTTGGTCAGGGGTTCATCCTAGGTTTTGGGCTGTCCCAGGCGGGGTTCCGTGCCCTGGAGCAACCGTTGGATGTTGGCGCGGTGACACCAAGTGATGTAAAGCGTCGCCAGCAGGACATAGAGTTGATAAGCCGGGGGAATGCCCAACCCCACCGCCAAAGCCAAAGCGGTCAAACAAGCCCCTAGAGAACCCACCGAGACAATCCGCACCGTAGCCACCAGCACGCCAAACATTCCCAAAGCGCCCACCGCCACTGGCCAGGCAAACAGGGCCAACAATCCTAACCCGGTCGCGACGGATTTGCCCCCCTGCCAATTGATCCACACGGATTTGCTGTGCCCCACCACCGCCATCAGGGCGTATCCCAATTCCCACCAGAGCCGCTGGTCGCCTGGGTTTAGGGCAGGAAACGTTTGCCACAGCCAGCGCGCCACTGCCACCGCCGCTACCCCTTTGGCCACATCCACCAGAAAAACCACCAGCGCGGGGACCACGCCCAGAGTGCGTAGGACGTTGGTGGCCCCGGTGGAACCAGAACCCATTTGGCGAATGTCCACCCCCGCCAAGCGTCCCGCGATGTAGCCTGGCGGTAGGGAGCCGCACAGATAAGCCAACAATAGCAGCAGCAGGTTTACGGCCATGAACGGGGTTTCTCCAACCGCACCAGATACCATTCCATAAACTGACCGTCGCCCCATTCCCAGCGGCAGCCGGTGTCCAACAAATACTGCACCCGCTCGGCAACAGTGGGATAGGCAGCCAATTCTGGGCTAAGTTCCGACGCCTGCGTTAATAATTCCGCCAATTTGTTCCGCAATTCCGCTTCGGTGTAAAACTGTTCTGGGGCATCAGCCGTCAATACCACATACTGATCTCCTTCGTACATCCGTGGGTCGGCCATCCCTGGTCACTCCTGCTGAAATCGAATAATGCCCCTTAGTATTCTAATTGATTTTTACCCTTATTTCCAGGTACCTTTACAATCCTCAGCCCAGCCGGGAAGGCCACCCTCAGACCTCAATCCAGGGCAAGAATTACCGCCGGGGCAATGAGCACGGAAACATAACAGAAATTGAGTAATTGACCAAACAGATGCCACTTGATTTACCAGGCAGTTACCCTAGACGTTCTCCTAAGAATGACCACTTTGACCGGGCAGCAAAGGGGTTTTCATTCGGGTTGAAATTGCTGCACATTCATTTTGCCAGAAAATAAGCCTGCTACAATCACCACTAGTAGCATTGCCGTGTGAACCAACGGTCGCCGGTATGTCAAATGGTGGATACGGGGGACATCCAAATCAAGGCAGATTCGCGTAATCGGGTGACGGGCGACCGGTTGGTGACGGTGTTGCTGACCCGATTCCCTTACACGCTGTTACAGGAATTGGCAACCCATCGGCTGTTGCGCCAGGGTGGGGTGGTGGAGGTTCTAGGCGACACCAATCCCTTTACGGAAGTGACCAGCCGTTCTAGTGGCTCGTCACGGGCAATTCCGGTGGAGCGGGTGATTCAGCGCATTTTAGATGACCCATTTATTCCCAGATTCAGCAAGCACCAAAAGGGGATGCAGGGGATAGAGGTGGACGACCCGGAATTTCAACACCAAAACGAAACGCTGTGGCGCCAGGCGTTGGAGCGCAACATTGAACTGGCTCGCAAACTAGCCGCGCAGGGCGTGCATAAACAACACGTCAACGACCTGTTAAAACCATTTCTGCGCATCCCCATCTTGATTACCGCCACCGAATGGGAGAATTTCTTTCGCCTGCGGACGGATAAACCCTGCCGCCCGGAATTTCGGGAATGGGCCATTGCCATGCAAGCGGCAATCGCACAATCCACGCCACAAGAGCTAAATCCTGGCGAGTGGCACATCCCCTTTGGTGACCAGATGCCGCCGGGGCTATCATTGACAGAGCAATTACAGGTGGCCACGGCGCGTTGTGCGCGGTTGTCCTACGCAACGCATGACGGTAAACGAGACGTACAAGAGGACGTGCGGCTGTACCACCAACTGCGACACGATGGGCACATGGGGCCGTTTGAACATTGCGCTATGGCCGTCGCTGCCTATTTGGATGCGCCGCCTGTGATTCCTTGTTATGCCCGGATTCCTGACCACCCTGCCCCCGTGTTCACCCGCAATTTCCGGGGCTTTTATAGCTACCGGGCCATGGTTGAAGATGGGCTATGATTCTGGTTGACCACGAACTGCTGCAACTCTGTCACGCCGACCCGCCCTTGGTGACCCCTTTTGACCCTAGTTTGATCAATCCGGCGTCGTTAGATATTCGCATCGGTACGTCAGCGCTGATCGAACAGGAAAACGGGGCACAAGTGCCGTTGGATTTGCATGCTTACCACGCAGACCGCCCCTATCTCCTGGCACCGCAAACATGGCTGTTGGTGGCCTCTTTGGAGATGTTCCATATTCCGGTGTTTACGGCCGGTGAAGTGCGTCTCAAATCGTCACGGGTACGGGAAGGGTTTGATTTGGCACTGGCACTGTGGCTTGATCCGGGTTGGCAAGGTGCGCATCTGACCATGGCCCTGCGCAATAACACCCGCTTCCGCCACTTGGGAATTTATCCAGGCTTGAAAATTGCCCAGGTGATCCTGCATCGCCTGTCCAGTACGCCCCACCGCCATTACGGGGAAACAGGACGATATAATTTTGACCAACACGTGCAAGGGTCTAAAGGGTGAGGGGTTGCCTCTAATCAGCTATCTACTGAAAAACGCTGAACTTCAATGAACTCAGCTACTCTTTTTGGGGATATGTTATCATAGACTTGGCTTGCAGGGAGGAGATTGTGTTACTAGGGTTCAAAACAGAACTCGACTTGAATAACAAGCAGAGAACCTTAGCATCTCAACACGCTGGGGTGGCGAGGCACGCTTACAACTGGGGTTTAGCGGTCTACAAAAAGGCAATAGAGGAAAAGCAAAAGGTTCCCACGGCTATCGATTTGCATAAGCGGTTAGTTGCTGAGGTTAAGAAGGAAAATCCTTGGTACTATCAGGTGTCGAAGTGTGCCCCACAGCAAGCTTTACGAAACTTAGAGGCAGCTTTTAAGAGTTGGCGTAAGGGGGAGAGAAAATTCCCTGTATTCAAGAAAAGGGGCAGACGAGATAGTTTTTACTTAGAGGGGTGCATTAGAGTTTCTGGAAACAAAATCAAGGTTCCCATCTTTGGGTGGTTAAAAT
>Ga0197142_1004256_pt1 | contig 11651 bp, 9 predicted proteins | sample GBS60_MetaG_FD_148614 | JGI IMG/M metagenome (GOLD analysis project Ga0197142, IMG submission 148614) | Sediment microbial communities from Great Boiling Springs, Gerlach, Nevada, United States - GBS 60_MetaG | ecosystem: Environmental > Aquatic > Thermal springs > Hot (42-90C) > Sediment... | reverse complement strand
TTCACTCAACGAGGCCCTCATGACGGCCACCTCAACACCTGCCGAAGCAATGGGCTGGTCAGGGCGCAAGGGCGTGCTGGCTGTCGGCGCAGACGCCGACGTGATCCTACTGGACGCCAACTTGACCGTCCGTCAGACCATCGTGGCCGGGCGGGTGGTTTATCAGAGCGAAACGAGCCATAAGGGAGGTTAGTCATGTCTTCCTTTGCGCGGAAATATCTGGACGGTGTGATCCATCTGCTGGAGCGCATCGCCGAAGAAGAGATGCCCGCTATTGAGGAAGCTGCCGAGATCATCGCCGAGGCTATCGCCAACGGCAAGCGCCTCTTCGGATTCGGCTGCACGCATTCCGCTCTACCAGTGCAGGATATTGCCTACCGGGCAGGCGGGCTGGCGATTGTCAATCCCATCTTGGCCCCTGGCATCGCCTCATTGGATGTCCGTCCCGTGAGGATGACGTCCGCTATTGAGCGGCTGCCGGGCTATGCCAAGATCATCCTTGACCACACCCCTATACAAGAGGGGGATGTGCTCATCCTTGTCTCCGTCTCTGGCCGCAACGCTGTGCCTATCGAGATGGCGCAATTGGCCAAGGAACGGGGCATCAAGGTTATCGGCGTCACTTCGCGCACCTACACCGAAGGAGTGGCGTCGCGTCACCCTTCCGGCAAGAAAATGTACGAGTTCGCGGATGTGGTGCTGGACAACAAAGTGGATGTCGGCGACGCCATGCTGGAGGCGGAGGGCGCACCCCAGAAGTTCTCCCCCGCTTCGGGCGTCACCAGCACGGCCATCCTGCACGCGCTGATGTCAGCCACCATCGAGAAGCTGCTGGCGCGTGGGATCACCCCACCGGTTTTCCTTGCCGGCAACGTGGATGGCAGTGCGGAGTACAATGCCCGCCTGTTCGAGCAATACAAAGACCGCATCTTTAATCTGTGAGCAGGCTGTTTTTCACCATCCGCCGGTCGCCGCTACAATAGCGTTTACTCCATTCAACAACAGGGCGGATGGTGATGTGAACACCCTTACCCCCACCCTTGACGACGTGCGCCGCGCCCTCGCCCTGGCCCCTTTCGACCATGAGGCGGCCTGGCGGCGCATGGCCCCCCGTCCGCGCATCATGCGCCGACCGGCGGGTCTGGCCGGTTCTGCACGCTGCGCCGAGGTGCTTATCCTGCTTTACCCTGTGGGCAGTGTGCTGCATTTTGTCCTCACGCTGCGCACCGAGACGGTCGCCGTGCACAAGGGGCAGGTCTCATTGCCCGGCGGAGCATGTGAGGCAGATGACCATCAGCCGGGGGATACGGCCTTGCGTGAGATCTGCGAGGAGCTGTCGGTTTGCAGCGAGGACATTACCCTATTGGGAAAACTCTCCCCCCTCTACGTGGCTGTCAGTGATTATGAGATTCACCCCTTCGTGGGGCACATCCCTATGCGCCCAGCCTTCAACCACGACCCGCTGGAAGTTGCCGCCGTGATCGAGGTGCCGCTCCCCGATCTGCTTGACGATACGCTCAAAGCCGAGGAACGCTGGACAATTCGCGGCCTTGAGATGAATGTGCCGTTCTATCGGCTGAGGGGACACGTAGTGTGGGGAGCAACGGCCATCATCCTTAGCGAGTTTGAGCAGCGTCTCAAGGCTGTGCTCCGCCCCGAGCATGGAACGGCGCTCTGATCTTCCTCTGGCGGCGTTCTATCGCATTTCATATGTCCCTCTACGAGGATTCTTATATGCCATCCCTATACTTAGTGCTAGTTCAGGAAGACGGAATCCTATCAGAATCCTTGAGGGAGGGAAAAAATGGGAATGGTGAGGACGAATCCAGCGCGTGAGATACTGACGATGGCAGATGCGATGCAGCGTCTGTTTGAGGAGATCGCCGCCCCGCTGGACTACGTAGGGGGGCAGCGGGCAGCACGCCTGCCTATTGACGCCTACGTGACCGACGATGAGATCGTTGTGGTGGCGTCAATGCCCGGCGCAAACCCCGATGATGTGGAGATCACTATTGAGGGTGACTCGCTGACCATTCGGGGCGAAATCCCGCCGCGTCTAGAGAATGTGCGCTACATCTTCACCGAGCGCTTCCACGGGCCGTTCATCCGCACGCTGCAACTCAATGTGCCGGTGGATGTGGAGCACGTGGAGGCAACGTTTGAGAACGGCCTGCTGACCCTGCGGCTGCCCAAGGCCGAGGAAGCGCGTCCTAAGGTCATCAAGGTCAGCAAGGCTGGCCAGTAACACTCTTAACTCAACTCCCAAATAGCCTAAACCGACAACACACTATACACACAGAGGCCCGCGAAACGCATTCGCGGGCCTCTGTGCTTGCAAGCGGTGACATTCTAGCGGGCAAGGAGCGCGATGCTACTGTTCACGCACCTCAGCCTGCACAACGACATCTCCCGCCCGCTGAAAGTGCAGGGTAAGTGTGACGGTATCGCCTACTTTTAATGTCTCGTTAAGGCCCATTAGCATGATGTGATAGCCCCCGGGCTCTAATCGCACACGGCCCTTGGCCGGTATGTTGATCTGCTCCACCGGCATCATGTGCATCATCTCGCCTTCGGCGGTGGTTTGGTGTAGCTCCACGCTGGTAGCGAAATCGGCCTCCGCGCCGGTCAGCACATCAACGACGTCATCGTTGTTACGGATGACCATGTAGGCTGCCGCATTCCCTTCTTCCATAGGGGCCGGACGCACCCAGGCTTCCTCCACAACGATCCACTGCGAGGAGCCAGAGGGACGGCTTGCACAGCCTGCCAACATCGTGAAAGCGACAATCAAGAGAGGGAACAAGAACAAGCGTTTCATAAGAGCGCAACCTCCTCAAAACCTCCGGCGGATCACATAGCGCAGATCGTGTGCCAGGAAGTCCACATTGGTGTCGTAGTGCATACGCAGTTTGAGATAGCCCTCGCTGTCCACAACAAACATCGATGTGGTGTGAGTGACAGTGTAGCCGCGTGCAGTCTGGCCCGTTTCCTCGCGCAGGACCACCACGCCGAAGATATCCCACACAGGCCGTAGCTGCTCCTCGGTCCCGTACAAACCGATGAATGTAGGGTCAAAGTAGCGCAGGTAGTCCACGATGCGCTCAGGCGTATCGTTCTGGGGATCGACGGTGATGAAAACTACCTGCACCTTGCTGGCTTCATCGCCAAGTCGCTGCAGAGCACGGTGTAGGTTGTAGAGCGTGGTGGGGCACACGTCCGGACAGGATGTATAGCCAAAATACACCACCACCGTCTTGCCGCGATAGTCGCTCAGGCGGAACGTGCCACCATCGGCGCGGGGCAACGTGAAATCGGCCACGAGCGGAGGGTCATCATACACTGTACCGTGTGGGTGGGGCGTGATCGCCAGCAAAATGCCCGGCACGATGACAAAGGCCACCAGCGCTAACCCAATCACGCCCAGCATAATCGGGTTAAAGCGCGGCTGACGTGTTGCTTGTGGAGCAGTGCCACTAGGTTTCTGAACTTCCATCATCGCTGAAGTTAGCGCGCCCCATCAGCATTTGCAAGAACCTGACAGCAGCCTCATCCCTCGTCGCGGCTGCGTAGGTGCGGGAAAAGCAACACCTCACGGATGTTGGGCTGGTCAGCGAGCAGCATCACCAGCCGATCCACGCCCATGCCGAACCCGCCGTTGGGGGGCATCCCATAGCGCATAGCGCGCAGGTAGTCCTCATCTACGGGATGACCTTCCTCGCTATCTGCGCCGTACAGCCGTCCCATCTCAAGGAAGCGCTGCTCCTGATCGAGCGGATCGTTGATCTCGGTAAAGGCGTTACCCATCTCGATCCCGCCAATGAAGAACTCAAAGCGTTCCACGTGAGTAGGGTCGTCGGGCTTCATCTTGGCCAGCGGGCTGATGTCGCGTGGGTAGTCCATGACAAAGGTGGGTTGGATCAAGTTCGGCTCAACCTCGCTCCCCAACAGCGAATCCACCAGTTTGCCCCAGGTGCTGTCCGGGCTGGGCTGCTTGCCTCGCTCGCGCATTGCCGCTGCCAAAGTTGGGGCGTCGGGGTACTGCCGATAATCTATACCGGTGAACTTGAGGATGGCATCCCGCAAGGTGATGCGCTGCCACGGGGGAGCAAGGTCGATCTCGTGTCCCTGATAGGTGATAGTTGTCGTGCCTTTCACCTGCTGCGCTACGAAGGCAACCAGCCGCTCGGTGATGTCCATCACTTGATGATAATCAATATAAGCCTTGTACCACTCGACCTGCGTGAACTCCGGGTTGTGCTTACGCGATACCCCTTCATTGCGGAAATCGCGCCCGATCTCATAGACAGCGTCGTACATGCCAACAAGCAGACGCTTGAGGTAGAGTTCGAAGCTAATGCGCAGGTAGAGGTCTTGATCGAGTTGATTATGATGGGTGATAAAAGGACGCGCTGCCGCTCCACCGTAGATGGGCTGCAGGATAGGCGTCTCAACCTCGATGAAGCCCTCACCGTCCAGAAAGTCACGGATGGCACGCACCGTCCGCGCACGGATGACGAATATCTCGCGCACCTGCGGGTTGACGGCCAGATCGGCGTAGCGCTGACGGTAGCGCTCCTCTGCATCGGTAAAGCCACCGTAGCGCTCCACTGTGCCGTCCTCCAGCCGCCGCTCCTTGACCACCGGCAGCGGACTAAGTGCCTTGGCCAGCAGTCGATAGTCATCTGCCAGCACAGTGACCTCGCCGCGCCGCGTGCGCATCATGGTGCCGCTGACCTCGATAAAGTCGAACAGGTCGAGGTCTTTGTTGAAAAGCTCCTGCGCTTCCTCGCCGACGCGCTCCTCCTTGATCCACACCTGCACACGCCCCGTGCCGTCCTCGATGTGCGCCCACGAGGACTTGCCCTGCGGACGGTGGGCGACAATGCGCCCACAGACCGTCACCGGAATGCGTTCTGGCTCGTCACCCGTCGGCGCAGCAGCGGCTTCGGCAGCCACATAGGCGCTGACAGCCGCCTGAACGGTATGCGTGCGTCGGGTGCGGTGCGGATAGGGGTCAATGCCCCGTGCGCGGATGCGCTGTAGCTTCTCAAGGCGTTGTCGTTCCAGATCGTTTGGTTCCCACACAGGTTAGCCTTCCGTTTCCTTCGGGGGGTGATGCCCAATCCAACGCTTGATTCGGCATAGGGGCAGCCTCAAGAGGCCGCCCCTACAACAAACAGAACCCCCATCTATTGCTCACGAGTGAGGAAGCCTATCCGGGCGGTAAGCGTTAGTCGCTCGGCTCGGCAATGGATAGGATACGATAGGTAAATTCGCCATCCGGAGCCTCAACCCGGACCACGTCACCGACCTGCTTACCCAGTAAGGCACGCCCCAGTGGGGAAGCATCACTAATGCGCCCAGCGCGTGGATCGGCCTCTGCCGATCCGACAATGTGATAGGTACCCGTCTCGCCGCCCTCGTCCTGAATGGTCACCAGTGTGTTCAAACGTACCACATGGGGCGGGCCACTGCCTTCTTCTTCATCAATGATGCGCGCTCGGCTAAGCAACAGCTCAAGCTGCTGGATGCGCCCCTCGACAAAAGCCTGATCGTTCTTGGCGGCTTCATATTCGGCGTTTTCCGTCAGGTCGCCACCTTCCTCAAGGGCTTGGCGCAGACGTTCCGCCACCTCGCTGCGGCGCACGGTGCGCAGATAGTTGAGTTCGGCCTCGAACTTGCGATAGCCTTCTTTGGTCAGGTGGACGATTTCATCTGCCATGTTTTCAACCCTTACGGTCTGTGTAAAAAGATCGCCTCAAGGCGATCAGCATATGCACCTTCTCATACGAAAAACAAACGAACTGAGCTTGCGCTTAGTTCGCCGGCAGTCTCTTTTGCCGTTAATAGTTTAGCATACATACCAGCAGGTGTAAAGTCAGTACACCTACGGCGTAGTAATCGCCCCTGGGGTCTCAGTCGGCGTAGGCTCTGCCCCAGACGGCGTCTCGGTTGGTGCGACGGTTGGCTCCGGTGTCTTGGTCGGCTTGACAGTGGGGGTGAGGGTGATCGTCGGTGTCGGCGGCGGTGTAGGCGTAGGCTTGACCAGCATGAAGTGCACGCGCTTCTCGGCGCTGTGCCCCTGCGTATCATAAACGATGACGCGGATGGTCATCGGCCCATCTTCATAGGCGGAGAGGTCCACCTGTCCCAGCACGCCGCCATGAATGATCTGCGAGGTATCGCCCTGCACCACCCCCCAGCCGATGGGATCGTGGCTGACGCCAAACTCCACGCGGTAATGTGAAAAGTTGGGCGCATCCACCGTGCCCCACACGGTGACGATGTTGCCCTGTACCGAGCCTTCCTGCGGCTGGTCGATGGCGATGGTAGGGCGCGGGGTGTCCGGCCCGCACGATTGCTCTGGTGGGGCCTGAGCAATAAACTCCGGCGTGATGCCGCGTTCGGCGGCCCAAGCGCGTCCGGCATCGGTATTAAGCAACCAGTTGACGATAAAAGGCCGCACATCAATCAGCTGGCTAGGATTGGGCAACGCAAGGTACAGGCGCTCTTCAACGTAGTCTTCACAGTATTGGTTGGCAATGAGACCGCTGAAAGTATCCACACGTAGCAAGCGGTAAAGACCTTCGTTGGGGCCGGGCGGATCACTGACGAACAGCTCGGTGCGCGTGCGGGAGTGTTGGAGGCAGTACTCGGAGGGCAACGCACCGTCGTCGGCGCACACCGTCTGAGGAAAGACCCCCGGCGGCATAGGGAACTCACGCGGCGGATACCACTGGGCGGCGGCATCCATGACGCCACGCCAGATCGGGCCAGCACCCGTGACCCCTGTGACGTTGATCATCGGCGAGTTGTCGGTGTTGCCCACCCACACGCCAACGGCGACCTCAGTAGTGAAGCCCATCGTCCAGTTGTCGCGGAAGTCGGTGGTGGTGCCCGTTTTGGCTCCCGCCGGATATGGCGGGCTGATGGGGGAGTTCTCCCCAAACTCTGGGATACGTGCCACCTTGTCGGAGAGAATGTGTTGCATGAGATAAGCATGGCCGGGATCGATCACCTGTTGGCCGGGAGGCACTTGATACGGCCCACGCACGATCTGGCCGTCGCGCTCAATGCGTTCAATGGCATAGGGAGGGCGATAGACGCCGCCGTTGGCAATGGTGGCGAAGGCGTTAGTCCACTCCAGCAGATAGACATCGCCTGCGCCCAATGTCAGCGAGAGGCCGAACTGGTAAGGGTTGGAGGGATCACCCAGCGAAGTGATCCCCACATCGTTGAGCACTTGTAGCAGCGCCGGAACGCCCACGTAGTCCAACGCTTGCACGGCAGGCACGTTGAGCGAGTTGGCGATGGCCTCGCGCACGGTAACCGGCCCGCGAAACTCACCATCGTAGTTCACCGGCGCATAAATGCCGAAGCCGGGAATCTCGTATTGGATGGGCACATCCCAGATCACGGTAGCAGGCGTCCATCCCTTGCGAAAAGCGGCAAGGTAGGTGAAGGGCTTGATGGACGAACCGGGCTGCTGGGGCGTGAGGGCAATGTTGACTTGCCCATCGATGGACTCGTCGTTGAAGTCACGACTACCTACCATGGCCAGAATAGCCCCGCTGTGCACGTCGATGACCACCACCGAGGCATTGTGTACGTTGCGGTCGGCGAGCCCCGCCAACACGGTCTCCACCTGCTGCTGGGCTGCATCCTGCAGGCGCGGGTCCAGCGTGGTGTAGACATCAAAGCCGGAGGTGTAGATGGCGGGGCCGATGTCTGGATCGGCTTCCAGCAGCTGCTGTACATAAACCACCCAATGGGGGTACTTGGCCTGAATGGCGGGAGCGTGGTACTCGCGGGTAGCCACAGCGACCAAGTCCGCCTGTGCGGCGGCGATCTCAACATCGGTGGTGCAGGGCAGCGCGAGGCCGGTATTGCCGGTATCTAAGCAGCCCGCTTCCAGCATCAGCATCAACACTTGTTGCTGGCGCTGGAGCGCCCCCTCTTTATTGTTAACCGGATCGTATATGGCGGGGGCCTGCGGCAGTCCGGCAAGAAACGAGGCTTCGGCCAAATTGAGGTCGCGAGCACTCTTGCCGAAATAGGTTTGCGCAGCAGCTTCAATACCGTAGGCGAGGTTGCCGTAGTAAATCTGGTTGAGGTACAGCTCCAGGATGTCGCGTTTGCTGAAGCGCCGCCCTAGCTCAGCAGCAAGGAAAATTTCTTTGATCTTGCGCTCATAAGTACGCTCGGCGCGCTCTTCTTCCGGCAGCAGCAGGGCACGGGTGAGCTGTTGGGTGATGGTGCTGGCACCCGAAACAACCTCACCCTGACGTAGGTTCTGGTAGAGGGCGCGGGCAATAGCCGGGATGCTGAAGCCCGGGTTAGTGAAGTAGCTGCGCTCCTCGGTGGCCACCGTGGCGACGATCACCCAGGGCGAAACCTCATCCAGTGTGACGTAATCGCGGAAGCCGCCCTGCGGATCGTTGATCTCGTAGAGCACGTTGCCCTCGCGGTCACGGATGCGCGTCGTTTCAAACTGGAGGGCGCGTGCCCGCAGATCAGCCACGCTATAGATGCCCCGGAAGGACGGCGCAGTGACTTGTGCGTAGTACATGGCGATCAGCCCGCTGCCCAGCATAAGGGCCACCAGTCCACTGATGAAGAGCAACAGGATGATGCGTCCAATGCACCCCATTGAGATACGTGGCAAGGGCCTAGGTCGCCTTGCTGCACGCGCTGGACGGCGACGCGGCGGCGCAGGGCGGACAGGGGGCGGAGGTGCGGGCGTAACGGGAGGCGGCATAGGTGCATAGGATGGGGGCGCGGGCTGAGTCACCTCTAGATCGGGACGCTCATAGGCGTGCGGTTGGGTTACGTCGCCGGGGAGTTCATCACGGTAGGCGCTCGTGCCAACGATGGTGGCATCCCCATCCTCATAAGGTACACGCTGCGGCAAGGGCATGCCGTCCTCATCCAAGCGCACCGGCCTTGGCCCCTGAGACGGCTGGGGACGTGTGCCTTCACCGGCAGGTGTCTCACCTTCTTCCTCAAGCGGGGGTGACACGGTGGGCACAACAGGCGGCACAGGCGGAGACACCGGAGGTCGGTCAGTGGGGTGTGGAAAGGGCGGCGGGGGCAGTCCCCGCCGCGCAGCGGCCCGGCGTGCCGAAGCGGGCTTACCCTCGGCTTCAGGTGGTGGAGCTTTCTCTGCTTGCACAGGCGGCAGGCCTTTAGACGGCGTGCCCTGTCCAGCGGGCGTGTTGCCCGGCTGGCGTGGCGGCTCTTCGATCACTGGCTGGGTGGCACCCGGCAAGGGGCGATCAGCGCTGGGGACAGGCTGACCTTTTTCCTCGATCTCGTCCCAGCGGGCTGCTTCCTTTTCCGTCCTATCCTTGGCGCCCATCAGGCGGTCAAGGCGGCCGACGGGCCGATGACGTGGCTCTTCTTCCCCTTCCGACTCCTCTTCGTTGAGCGGTCGGGTGGCCAACGGCTCTTCCGAGCGCTGATCGTCGTCCATATCTCACCTTGCTCCTCGCACTACCGCTACATGTCCTAACTATAACACGCTCCCTCTGAAAGGAGAAAACGAGGGGGTCAATAGGCCTCCACCGGCCGATAGACAACGCCCGCGCGACGCAGGTCGTCGCCGCGAAAGACCCAGGCATAGGCGTACCCTCGTGGGGCGATCACCCAGACCGGCTCTATGCCTGCAGGGAAGGGCTGAAATGCAGTGGCAACACGCGGGATGACGTAGTAATCCGCACTAGTGTAAGAGAGGTTCTCCGGAGGGGTGAACTCCACCAGGCGCACCTCAATGGAGGGAGAGGGATTCAGCCACTGGCCGGGGAACACTCCGTACAGCCGTATTGCCTCACAGGGTTGCCCAAGCGGATTGTCCGCCGCACGGCACGCCTGCTCCAGCTGCTGCGCGGCGAGCATCACTTCCTCCCCCCACCCCGTCCAGAGGGGATCAAGGTGCCCCGGCATGACGGTTGAGCGGCGTGCCTCCTCGTAATGCACCCAGATGGGGAAAAAAGACCCGTAGAGGGGAGCAAAGGGCAGTATCTCAGCGACCAACAACAGGGCAACCAGCACGAAGACAGCGGCCTGCTGCCGGATTGCCTGTTCGGCAAGCATAACGCTGAACCGCAGGGCGAGGATCAGCGCAAAGAGGAGGAAGGCCAGGTTCAGGTAGCGCGGCAGGATGGGCAAGGAGAGCACACCGAATCCCAGCGGCAGAAGCCACACTGGTATCAACAATGCCTGCATACCTATATCGGCAAGTTGGCAGCGGCGCCACGCCGCTAACCCCACCGCGATCCCCATCAGCCAGAAAACGGTGGGCACAGAGACAACAAAATAAGCGCAGGTGAAAGCGATGTGCCGCGCCATGTGCCCCCATCGGGAGGCGGCTCCATAATGCAAGATGGCAGCGTTGAACATCGTGGCGGGAGCGTAATGGCCGGGCTGGATGGGAACGGTGGGGGCGAGATAGGCTTGCACGCCATACACCCCCAGCACGCCTACCAGCGCCAGCAGTGCGATCAACGCGGCGTTGAGCGGCATAAGCACACGGGTGATGCGATCTACGTGCCCGGCGACGGCACGCTTGGCCCATAGGATCAGCATGGCCAGCACACACACACCGATGAAGGTGACACCCAGCAGCGCCAGCATCCATCCGCGCGGCAGCAACACCGATCCATCTGTCCCGCTGCCCAGCAGGTAGACGAACGGCCATACCCACGAGACGAAAGGGTCGGGAGCGCCCGCCAGCAACCAGATAAGCAGGTCGCCGCGCCGCACTCCCGCGATGAGAAGCGCACCGATCATCCCCGCCAGTAGGGCGATGCTGAGGCCTACTGCCGTATTCCACACCACAGCCCCAACAAGATGGCGGGCTTGCTTGTGGTGTGTGTGGACGGCAGCATAGGTCGCCAGCGCAACGATGAGGATCGGCGTGGCGATGAGCTTCTCTTGCGCCGCAAGGTAGGCAGTGATCAGGCCCACCAGCGCGTAGCGGGGGCTCTCCCCACGCAGAGCGACCACCACGCACAGCAGCGCCAGCGTGCCCAGCGTCAACGAGAGGGCGTCAAGCGTGTAGATTTTGAGGGCTAGATTGTCGGTGGGCAGCAGGAGCACTGTGTAAACGAAGAGGACAAAGAATATCCTGCGTTCACCCTCGCCGAGGAAGTGACGGTTCAGCACCTCGTGGATAGCCAGCAGGACAGTAAATGCCGCCAGCCAATGGGCGCACTTGAGCAGCATCTTGAGCTGCATATCGGAAAGCACAGGGGTAACCCTACCCAGCAGTACAAAGAGCGGGCCGAACAGCACATCTGACGTGCGCTGGCGCACGCGGAACCACATAGGCAGGTTGCCCCAATCGATGAAGAGTGTCTCGTTGGTGGCGTAGATTTCGTCAATGGTAAGAAACTGGCTAAGGCGCTCCACAGAGAGATAAAGCGGCAGGAGCGCCAGCGCCGTGAGCCATAAGGCGGGTCTCCATGCGCCAAACTGGCGGCGCAGGTAGATCATCAGTGCGGAAGCGGCAATGACCAGCAGAGCTGCTTCGTAGAGGTTCATAAGGACCGCAAAGCCTGTTCCAGATCGGCGATCAGATCGGCGGCATCCTCAATGCCCACCGAGAGGCGCAGGGTGCCCTCTCGGATGCCCAGGGCCTCGCGTTGCTGCGG
>Ga0197142_1004255_pt1 | contig 11652 bp, 8 predicted proteins | sample GBS60_MetaG_FD_148614 | JGI IMG/M metagenome (GOLD analysis project Ga0197142, IMG submission 148614) | Sediment microbial communities from Great Boiling Springs, Gerlach, Nevada, United States - GBS 60_MetaG | ecosystem: Environmental > Aquatic > Thermal springs > Hot (42-90C) > Sediment... | reverse complement strand
ATCCCCACGGAGATGGTTTCCCCGGCGTACCAGGGCTGGCCCCGCACCCGCCGGCTCCAGGCATCGTCGGGCACCAGCCCGCTGGCTTCGCCGGACAACTCGATCCCGGTGGGGGAGCCCAAGCCGAAAAGCCGGGCCCAGCTGGCAAGCTGTTCAATACCCGCGTCCCGAGCCAGGTAGTAAAAGTACGTGTCGCAGGACACCTCGATGGCCTCCTGAAGCGCCACCTCCCCGTGGCCCCCTTTGAGCCAGCAGCGGTACGGGTGGCCGTAAATCGTGACCGCGCCAGTGCACGTGACCGCTTGGTTCGGCGATCGCACCCCAGCAGTCAGGGCCGCGGCGGCGAACAGCGGTTTGATCGTGGAACCGGGCGGGTAAAGCGCTTGCATCGCCCGGTTGTGAAGGGGGTGGAGTGGGTCCTCCACGAGCTCCCGCCAACGTTTCGGCTCCAGATGCCCCGCAAAGAGGTCCGGGTCAAAGGCGGGCTGGGACAAAAACACCCGCACTTCTCCGCTGCGAGGATCCAAGGCCACCACCGCTCCCACCTGCCCCGCCAGCGCCGCCGCGGCTTCACGCTGCAGCCCAAGGTCCAAGGTCACCGTAAGCGGTTTGCCTGGGACTGGTTTCTCCTCTTCCAAGGTGGAAACCTGGCGGCCCAAGGCGTCCACCACCACTACCACGTTCCCCTGCTGCCCCCCCAGAACCTCCTGGTACGCCCTCTCCAGTCCCGAGCGCCCCACCAGCTGCCCAGGGCGCAGCCGGGGGTTTTGTGCCAACTGCTCTGGGGACACCTCCCCCAGCTGCCCCACAACGTGAGCCACTACCGGGCCCAGAGGCACCCGCCGGCGGGAGGTGGGGTGCACCTCCAGCTCCTTGTGCTCGGCGCGGTGGGCCGCGATGGCCGCCACCTGGGCAAAGGTGAGGTTGTCCGCTATCACCGATGGAAGATGGGAGGTTTTGGCGGCTTTCCGAAGACGTCCCTCCACCTCGGAGCGGCTGGCAATGCCGATGCTGGCTAAAAAAGCCGCGGTTTCCGCTGGGTCCTTCATCTCTTCCGGAAAAAGCAGCAGCTGAAAAGCTGGCCGGTTGTCCAAAAGCACCTCACCGTGGATATCGGTGACGGTACCCCGGGGTGCCTCCAGGGGAACCCTTCGCAGGCGGTTCTCCTCCGCCATACGCCGCCAGCGCTCCCCTTGCAGCACCTGCAACACCCATAGCCGGACGAGCAGCACCAGCATGCCCACGAGCACCGCGAGGGCCAGCATCGCCAGCCGGCGCTGCACCGGGCGCAGATCGTCCCGCACGTAGGTCATCGCCGACGCAAGGCTCGCCGCCGTCGAGCCTCAGGGGAAAAGGTCCGCCCCCACCACCATTCCCCGGCCGCTACGACCAAAGCGAAAAGCGCTGTACCCGCCACGGCCGCTGCGGCCCCTATCACCCCGTGCGGGGGACGGGTCCCTAGGGAAAGGTAGAGCACGGCGGTGATGACCTCCACAACAAAAGCAGCCAAGAACGTACCCCCCACCCAGAACAGCGGCCCTCCCAGCTCAAACACCGCTGAGGTCCAAGCCACCGCCGCTCCCGCCAGAGCTCCAGCAATCCCCGAAGGACCAATGGCCAGGCCTCGAAGCCCGTCAGCGGCCAGACCACCGAAAAGCCCCAACCAACCAGCTTTTGCTGGCTGCGTTCGCCGAGCGAAGGCCACCACCACCAAAAGCCAGAGCTGGGCGGGCGACAAAAACCAGAACACCTCAGGGGAACTGAGTACCACCTGCAAAAGCAACGCCAAGCCGAGCCAGGGGAGATACTTCATGGCCGTTGCCGGCGGAGCACCATGACCACCCGGGCGGCCTCCGCCCGGGCCGAAAGCTTCACCGGAACCTCGGTGAACATCGCCCCCAGCTTGGGCTCACCAGTTACCCCCAGGGGTAGGCCAGGGGGGTAAACCCCCTCCGAGCCCGTGGTCACCACATGGCTTCCTGGCGGAACCTGGGTGTAGGGAGGCAGCCCCTCCAGTCGGGGCCGCTCACCCCCTAAAAGAAGCGCCTCCCCTTCTACCCCCACAATCTGCGCTGCGGCAGCAGCTGCTGGGTGAGTGAGGAGTTGGACCCGGGCAGTTTTTTCCGTTACTTGGTCCACCCTCCCCAGGACCCCCTCTGGGCCCAGCACCGGGCAGTCCCGGGTCACACCGTGGATTCGCCCCCGGTCCACGGTAAGGGTATGGCTGCCCAAGAGGTCCCGGGCGGTTACCGCGGCCAGCACCGCCTGCTCTTGGAGCGAGGGGAACGCGGCAAGCAGCTGATGCCCCTGTCGCAAGACCAACAGCTCGCTGGCTAAAAGCTGATTTTCCTCGGAAAGCCTTGCCACCTGCTGCCGCAGGTCCTGCAACTCCGCCAGAATGGCCTCCCAGTCTTGCCGACCGCTGGCCCAATCCTTGGCAGCCTGGACCAGCTGTGTGGTGCCAACCACCAGAGGCTGGCTCAAGCTCTGGAACGCAAACCCCAAGGCCGTGCCTTGCCCTTGGCGTACTTGGGCTGCGGTGGCAACGTACAGCCCGAGGCAAGCGAGGGCGAGGGCAAGGTCCGGGCGGAAGGCGAGGCGGGCCACGTCATTCGAGGGCGATCTTTTTCAGAAGGTCCATGTCCGAAAGCATCATCCCCGTGCCCCGCACCACGGCAGAAACGGGATCGTCACAATGGGAGACGGGGATGCCGGTTTCCTCCCGCAGTCTTTGGTCCAACCCCCGGAGGAGAGAACCACCCCCCGCCAGCACAATGCCCTTGTCGATGATGTCCGCGGAAAGCTCCGGCGGGGTGCGCTCCAGAGCGGTGCGGACGGTGTCCACGATCACGTTTACGGTCTCTGCCAAAGCCTCCCGCACCTCATCGTCGGAAATCGTTAAGGTCTTGGGGATCCCTTCCACCAAATCCCGCCCTTTCACCTCCATGGTCCGCGGTTCTCCGTCGGCCCAAGCGTTTCCCAGCTCAATTTTGATGATCTCCGCCGTACGCTCCCCGATCAGCAAGTTGTACTTGCGTTTGATGTAGGAGATGATGGCCTCGTCCATCTCGTTGCCAGCCACCCGCACCGATTTGGAGTACACGATGCCGGCAAGCGAAATCACGGCCACGTCAGTGGTGCCACCACCGATGTCCACGATCATGTTCCCCGAAGGCTCGGTAATGGGTAAGCCGGCTCCGATGGCTGCGGCCATGGCCTGCTCCACCAGGTAGACCTCACTGGCACCCGCGCGCAACGCCGAGTCCTTCACCGCCCGCTTCTCCACCGGGGTTATTTCCGAGGGTACGGAAATGATGATCCGTGGGCGTACGAAGAACGAGCGGCCGTGGGCCTTGCGGATGAAATACTCCAGCATCTTTTCTGTGACCTCAAAATCCGCAATAACCCCGTCCTTCATGGGACGAATCGCCACGATGTTTCCGGGGGTTTTGCCCAGCATCTCCTTGGCCGCTTGCCCCACGGCTTCCACCTTGTTGGTGATGCGGTTTACCGCCACAATGGAGGGCTCGAACACCACGATCCCCCGGGCGCGGGTGTAGACCAGCGTGGTCGCCGTCCCCAGGTCCACCGCTAGGTCAGAAGAGAAGAGCGAAAGCAACGAGGAAAACCCCATGGTCTTCAATCCACCTCCACGAACACCGTTTCACGATGCTCGGTACTGTTGCCCGAAGGGTCTGTAGCCCGGATCACGATCACGTTTTTCCCTTCCCGGTTCACGGCAACCGCTTTCTTAAAGGTCCCGTCCCCTGCCACCGTTACCGGCTCACCGTTTATGGTGACACTGGCTCCCGGTTCGGTGATTCCTTGAATCAGGAAAAGGTTTCCCATTTGCTGCGGCCTTTGCACCGAGAGCGGCGGCGGGGTGGTGTCGGCAAGCTCCTCAACCCGCGCGCCCGCAAAACCCCGGAATGCCCTGGGAGCACTCCACTCAGAAGGGGTTTGCTCGCTGCCCAGGGCGGCTACCCGCCAATAGTAGGTTCCGGGCAAACGCAAGCGGAGCGTGACTGAGGTTTCCTTGCGAACGGCTTCCACCTCGATGTTAGCCGGGGCAAAAAGGTGGGATCGGCTTACCTGTACCTTGTACGCCGAAGCGCCAGGAACGGCACGCCACGAGAGCACCACCCGGTCGCCTTGGTCCATGTTAATGACCGCGTTCGCCCGGGGCGATTCCAGAACCGGGGGCTCGGGGATGGCTCGCCGAGAAGAGAGGCGTCCTTGCCTGGTGGCAGTCACCGCCTGGCGCTCAGCAAGCTCTACGCTCTCCCCCGCGGTCCCAGCAACCTTGGCCCGACCTGCGTACGCGGCTACCACCGTCGTAGCATCCTCCGCCACCTCCACCCCTACCCGGGACTCTTGCTGCACCTGGACCCCGGCACTCTCCGTGAGCACCGTAGAGGGGTTGAGGGCCGTAGACACATTCACCTGCCCCACCTTGACCTTGATTTCTCCAGGCGCCGCCTTCGGCCCGGTGCGCGCTTCCCGGTGGATTTCCAGAAGCGAGTCAGGTCCTACACGATAGACGGTACCGTCAGCAAACAGCAGCTCAGCAGCAGCATCCCCAGCGGTTTTGACGAAATCGCCGTTGTAGAGCGCTTGCTTTTCCTTGGCCCTCTCCCAAGTGGTCTGGTTGGCCCGCTGCACCTCCACCCGCCCGGAGACCGCGATGATCTGCGCTGCGCCAACGAACTCCCGGTTCAGCAGGCGGAGTAAAAGCTCGAAGCGGTGCAGTGCTTCCTCTGCCCGAGCCGCGGCCGCTGGAAAATCCCGGTGGGCGAAATCCTCCTGCGCTTGGGTCAAGAGCCGGGAGGCCTGGTCGAACTCCCCCACCAGACCCTCGGAGATCCCTGCTCGGCGCACATCCTCGGCGGTGGCGGTGGCCTGCTGGATGAGCCGCACCGCCTTCTTTTCCGCCGGTTCGTGCAAAAGGGACCACGCCACAAAGGCTACAGCGCCGGCGATGATTGCCAAGAGCACACCAAGCCCCCACCGGCGGAGGCCCGAGACCGGTACCACCACCCAATCCACTTCCAGGCGAGGGCGGGAGGACGGCATACGCCAGCTGCAAACCATACCACCCCCGAGCCTGCGGCGCAACGTGCCTTGCGGCCCTGGGCTCGGGCGGTTAGAATGCGAGGCCTCGAGGCAGTGGGGAGGTTTTGACCATGCTCAAAATGATGCGGGAAAACTTAAAGCACCTCAAGTGGGTCCTGTGGTTCGTGGTGTTCGTCTTCGTGCTCCTGATCTTCGTGGAGTGGGGTGCAGGGCGGTTGCGCGGCGGGGGCATGCAAGGGGTTGCGGCTCGAGTGGCGGGGATCGAGATCTCCGAAATGGAGTTCCTCAGAGAGGTAAGAGAGACCGACGAGCGCCTTCGAAGCTTATACGGACAGCAGTACGAAACGATCCGCCAAAGCGTTGACTTAGGGCAAATTGCCCTGGCGAACCTGGTCAACAACAAGCTGTTGCTCCGGGAAGCAGCCAAGCTCAAGCTTGAGGTAAGCGATCAGGAGCTGGCAGACCGGATCCTGAGCTTCTCGGTGTTCCGTACGCAAGACGGAAGCTTCGTGGGACCTGAGGTTTACGCCCGGATTTTGGCTGCAAACCGCACCACCCCGGAGGAGTTTGAGGCGCGGCTGCGGGAGGAGATGCTCCTGGAAAAACTGGGCAAGGTCTTGCGGGAAGGGATCGTTATTCCCGACGCTGAAGTGGAGCGGGAGTACCGCAAACGCAACGAATCCGCCACCTTCGACCTTGTTTTTGTCACCGCTGAGCGCTACTTCCCCACGACCCACGCCACCGAAGCTGAGGCTAAGGCCTACTACGACAGCCATCCCAGCCAGTTCACCCACGGTGAGCAGGTAAAGCTTCGCTACCTTCTGGTGGACCCCACACGGCTGCGGCAGACGCTACCGGTGGACGAGGCGCGCATTGCCGAGTACTACCAGACCCATCAGGAGGAGTTTGCCTCTCCCGAGGAAGTGAAGGCGCGGCACATCTTAGTTCGTCCCGAGGGACAGGGTGAGGATGCTTGGGAAAAAGCAAGAGCTCGCGCAGAGGCCATCCTTGCTAAGGCTAAGGCTCCAGGCGCTGATTTTGCCGCGCTTGCCCGGGAGTACTCCGAGGACCCGGGGAGTAAGGAAAGCGGCGGTGACCTGGGATGGTTTTCCCGGGGACGGATGGTGAAGGAGTTTGAGGAAGCGGTGTTTGCCGCAAAGCCTGGGGTGGTTACGGAGCCGGTGCGCTCCCAGTTTGGCTATCACATCATCCTTGTGGAAGGCAAGCGCCCCGCCCGCACAAAAAGCTTGGACGAGGTTCGGGAGCTCATCCGTTTTAAGCTCACCGAAAACCTCGCCGACGCCGAAGCCTCCAAGCGAGCAACAGCGCTGAAGGAAAAAATCGTGGCGGAAAAGCTGGTCAAGGCAGAGCAGTGGCAGGCCCTGGCGGATAACGTGGTGAGCTCCAACCTCACCCCGTTCTTCTCCTTGGAAGAGGGGATCGTGCCGGGCTTAGGCCGTGATCCTGCTTTCCTCGAGGAGCTCAAGAAAGCCAAGGAAGGGTTTGTGGGGGGCCCCCGGCGTACCCCCAGGGGGTGGGTGGTTTACCGCGTGGAAAAGACCCGCAAAGCGGGGCAAACGCCCTTTGAGGAGGCAAAGGAAGAGGCTACGGAAGGAGCCCGGCGCCTGAAAGCCTTGGAGCGCGTGCGCGCCGAGCTCGCAGGCCGGCGGGGCGAGCCCCTGGCAAGCATCGCCGCTTCTTACGGAGTCCAGCTGGTGCCAGTGAGCGATTTCCACCGGGGCACCTCGGTGGTGGGAGTAGGGGTTTCCACCGCGCTGGAGGAGGCGGTCTTCGCCACACCCGTGGGGGACGTGAGCCAGCCAGTGGTGGTGGGGGAGCGAGGGGTTGCCCTGGTGGCGGTGAAGGAAAAGAAGGTGGCCTCCCCCCAGGAGGTGGCTGCGGGGAAGGAAGCGCTGCGCCGCAGCTTGGTGGAAGACCAGCTCCAAAAGCTTCTGGATACGCTCCTGGCGGAGGCGAAGCGCAACCAGCCCATGACCGTGAACCAGGAGCTTTTGGCGAAGTTCAAGCCCCAGCAGGGATGATCGCCTTTCTCCACGGGCGCTTGCTTTCCCTCGCCCCCGGGCAGGTGGTGCTGGAAGTAGGCGGGGTGGGGTACGAGCTGGCGGTGCCGCTTTCCGCTTACTCCAAGCTCCAGGGGAAGGGGGAAGCTTCGCTTTGGGTCCACACGTACCTCCGCCAAGATCAACTGTCGCTTTTTGGTTTTCCCTCCCAGTTGGAACGGGAGGTGTTTCGCTTGCTCCTTGGGGTGGTGGGGGTGGGGCCACGAATGGCGCTGGCGATCCTCGCAAGCCTCAGCCCCGAGGAACTGGCTGCGGCGGTGGAGGGGTCCCAGTGGCAGCTTCTGGCACAGGCTCCCGGGGTGGGGCGTCGTACCGCCGAGCGGGTGGTGGTGGAGCTCAAGGGCAAGCTCGCCAAACTGGTGCAGCCGCCGGCGCTTTCCCTGAGGGACGACGCGGTTTCTGCCCTCGCGAACCTGGGGTACAGCACCAAGCAAGCGGCCGAGGTGGTGGGCGCGTTGCTCCGGGAACGGGGGGAATGGGGGCTTGCGGACCTCTTGCGGGAGGCGCTCCGTCGGCTGGTGCAAGCCCCGCCTCAAGCCTAGGGTAAACTGGCAGCGTGCCGGACTCGCTCCTTTTGGCGCACAAGGATCCCGCTGAGGCCGCCTTCGAGGAAAGCCTGCGGCCTCGGAGGCTTGCCGACTACATTGGCCAAGAAAAAATCACCGCTAACCTCTCGGTGTTCATCCAGGCCGCCAAGGCTCGGGGAGAGGCCCTGGATCACGTTTTGCTCTTTGGCCCCCCGGGCCTGGGGAAAACCACCCTTGCCCATATCGTGGCCTACGAGTTAGGGGTGCCGATCCAGGTCACTTCTGGGCCGGTCTTGGAACGCACGGGGGACCTAGCAGCGATCCTTACCAACCTCCCGCCAGGGGCAGTGCTGTTCGTGGATGAGATCCACCGCATCCCTCCCCAGGTGGCGGAGCTGCTCTACCCTGCCCTGGAAGATTTCGCTTTGGACCTGGTCATAGGCTCCGGTCCCGGGGCACGCACCATGCGGTTGCAGCTCACCCGTTTCACGTTGGTAGGGGCCACCACCCGGCCGGGCCTTTTGCCCCCACCGCTTAGGGACCGCTTCGGGATCGTGCACCGCCTCGACTTTTATGACCCTTCGTCCCTCGCCAAGATCATCACCCGCTCAGCGCAGATTCTTGGTATCCCCATCGACCCGGACGCCGCCCAGGAGATTGCCCGGCGCAGCCGGGGCACCCCCCGCATCGCCAACCGGCTGCTCCGCCGGGTCCGGGACTTTGCCCAAGCCGAGCAGTCGCCTCGGATCACGTTGGACATTGCTCGCTTCGGCCTGGAGCGCCTGGAGGTGGACGCGTACGGGTTAGACGAGCTGGATCGACGCCTGCTTTTGGCAATCCTCGAGCAGTACCACGGAGGACCGGTGGGGTTGCGCTCCCTAGCTGCCACCTTGGGAGAGGACCAGGGCACCTTGGAGGACATCTACGAGCCTTACCTGCTGCAAGCGGGGTTCTTGCAACGCACCCCCCGGGGGAGGGTGGCCACCGACCTGGCCCGCAAGCACCTGGGTTTCCCCCCGCAATTCTCCCCGGGGCTCTTTTCGGAGGAGTCGGGGTGAAGCTTTTGCCGCTCATCTACAACCCAGTGGCCCGGGGAGGCCGGGGCAGGGTGCCCGAGAAAAAGCTTGCAGCCGTGGCTGCCTCCTTCGGTTTCCAGCTGGAGCTGTGGCCCACCCAGGCGCCGGGCCATGCCACGGAGCTGGCCGCTCAGGCCCGAAGAGGAGGCTGCGAGTACGTCGCCGTATGGGGTGGGGATGGCACGTACAACGAGGCGGCCCAGGGCCTCGTCAATGGGAGTACCGCCATGGTGATCCTCCCAGGAGGCACCACCTCGGTCCTCGCTTACGAGCTGGGGTTGCCCCGGAAGCCGGTGGAGTCGCTGGCGGTGCAGCTGGGTGGGGAAACGCGCAAGCTCTTCCTTGGGCGCACCGACAAGGGACAAATCTTCCTGCTGATGCTCTCCGTGGGGCCCGACGCGCTGATCCTCCACAACTTACCACCGCTATGGAAGCGCTACGCCGGCAAGGCAGGCATTACCTTCCAAGCAGTGGTGGAGTTTTTTCGGGCCCGCTTGCCCTCCTTTTCGGTCCAAGCCAACGGCTCTTCCATGACGGCGGGTTGGTGCATCGTGGGCAACTCTCGTTGCTACGGTGGGCCCTTCGCGGCAACCCCGGGGGCAGACCCCTTCCGCCCGGGCCTTGAAGCGGTAGTGCACACCCGAAGGGGAAGAGCCGCCGCGATCCCCTTCTTCTTTGCCATCCCTCTGGGCAAGCACCTGCGGCTTGAGGGCGTGGTGCGATTTGCCACGGACAAGATCACGCTTGCCGCGGATGGCCAAGTGCCTTATCAGCTGGACGGGGATCCCGGGGGGTTTTTGCCGGTGACTGCCTACGCCTCGGAGGAGTACGTGCCAGTGCGGGCGCGGCGACCTGTGCGTTGATTCACAAGCTCTTGTGGGTCTGCTAGCATCCCGCCGGAGGTGGAAGGTGCGGCGCGAGCTCGCTCTGCTGTTTGCCCCTCGGTCCCTGGCGCTGGTGGGGGTTTCTTCCAAAAAAGAATCGCTCTCGGGCCGTCTTTTGGCTAACTTGGCACGGGGAGGGTTTCCCGGTGCCATCTATCCGGTAAACCCCAAAGCGCGGGAGATCGCCGGACTTGCCTCGTATCCCACGGTGGCTGAACTTCCCGAGGTGCCGGATTGCGCCATCGTCATGGTGCCCCGAGAGGCAAGTCTCGAGGCTGTGGAGGCTTGCCTGGCCAAGGGGATCAAGGCCCTGGTGCTCATCACGGCAGGGTTCCGGGAAGGGGGTCCCGAAGGGCAAGCGTTGGAACGAGCGATCGTGGCCCGGGTGCGGGAGGCCGGAGCGGTACTGCTAGGGCCCAACTGCATGGGGGTGGTCAACACCGATCCGGCGGTACGCTTGGACGCTACGTTCTCCCCGGTGGCGCCCCGGCCAGGGCACGTGGCCTTCGCCTCCCACTCCGGGGCGCTAGGGGTGGCGCTGTTCGAACAGGCTGAAGAGGTGGGCCTTGGGATCTCGATGTTCGTTTCCCTAGGCAATAGCGCGGTGGTGAATACTTGCGACGCCTTGGAGGTCTTCGCCCAGGATCAGCGCACCAGAGCCGTGATGCTCTACCTTGAGGCGATCGAGGAGCCCCAGCGTTTCCTCACCCTTGCCCGGCAGCTTTGCCAACAAAAGCCTGTGGTGGTGCTCAAAGCTGGCCGAACCGAGGCGGGGCAGCGGGCTGCCAGTTCCCACACCGGGGCGCTGGCCGCCCAGGATCGGGCCGTGGAGGCGCTGCTGCGCCAAGCCGGATGCGTGCGGGCCACAACCCTGGCGGAGTTCCTGGACCTGGCCCGCACTTTCGAGCGGGTCAAAGCCCCGAGGGGCCGCCGGGTCGCGGTGCTTTCCAACGCAGGTGGTCCCGCTATTGCCGCCTGCGACGCCTTGGCCCAAAGTGGCTTGGAGTTGGCGGCTCTCGCCCCAGAGACCAAGGCAAAGCTCCGAGCCTTCCTTCCCCCCGAGGCCTCGGTAGCCAACCCTGTGGATATGCTCCCCTCAGCCCGCCCCGAGGACTTCCGGCAGGCCCTGGAGCTTGTGGCGGCTGATCCGAACGTGGACAGCGTCATTACCATTACCGTCACCCCACCGCTGGCCCCCGCCCAGGAGGTAGCCCGGGCCTTGGCCAGCACGCAGGTGGGCGTGCCGTTCCTGCCGGTGTTCATGACCTCCCCGGGCTTTTACCGCGAAAGCTTGGCCATCCCAGGGTTGCCCCCCGTGTTTCGTTTCCCCGAGGAGGCAGTCAAAGCTTTGGCTGCTCGCTTGCAGGCGGCAGCGTGTGCTCAACGACCCTGGGGGGAGGCTCCGGTTTTTCGCCCCGCCCAAATACCTCAGAAAGAGGGCTACCTGGGACCGGCTGAGGCCTTCCAGCTCGTGGCTGAGGCAGGGATCCCAGTGGCTCCTTACGCTGTGGCGAAGTCCCTGGATGAACTGCCAGCCAAGGCCCAACAGGTTGGCTACCCGTTAGTGTTGAAGGCCTTCGGGACCCAACTGGTACACAAGAGCGAACTTGCTGCTGTGGCTTTGGACCTGCGGGACGAAGCGGCGCTTTTGGCTGCGGCTTCCGCCATGGGCCAGCGCCTTGCCCAGTCCGGGATTACCCCCGAGGGGTTTTTGCTACAACGTTTTTTCACTGGCGGCCGGGAGTTGATTCTTGGCATCAGCCGGGATCCAGCCTTCGGGGCATTGGTGGCCTGTGGCCTTGGGGGCGTGGCGGTGGAGGTTTGGCAGGACGTCAGCTTCCGTTTTGCCCCCTGTTCTCGGGAAGAGGCCCGAGCCATGCTCCAAGAGCTCAGGGGGAAAAAGCTCCTAGGACCGTTCCGTGGCCAGCCACCCGTAAACCTGGAGGCGGTGGAAGAGACGATCGTGCGTCTGGGGGCACTGGCGGCGGGGGTCCCGGAGCTGGTAGAGGCG
>Ga0197142_1004254_pt1 | contig 11654 bp, 12 predicted proteins | sample GBS60_MetaG_FD_148614 | JGI IMG/M metagenome (GOLD analysis project Ga0197142, IMG submission 148614) | Sediment microbial communities from Great Boiling Springs, Gerlach, Nevada, United States - GBS 60_MetaG | ecosystem: Environmental > Aquatic > Thermal springs > Hot (42-90C) > Sediment... | reverse complement strand
CCTGTTTTGCCCGTCTTTTTCAGGGCAACGGCATAGACAGTATCCACCCCGAAAGGCGCGTTATACTTCTCGGCGGTATCGGCGAAGGGGCGCATAAAGACAACCCCTTCGGTCTTTCGGGCAGGCAGTTCGTCCTTATGGAAGGCGACAACTGAAAGTTCGTTTGACTTCAGCGTCGCGCCGAGACCCTCAATAGAGAGCCATATGCCGTCGTTCGTAAGTAGCAGGGCGTCCGCATAGCGGAAGTAAGCGTGCTTCAGAAAGTCCGTCGCATAGCGAATGTTGTCTGTCATCTTCGCACCTCCACTCACATTATACCCCGCCCGCGCCTATATAGTTCCCCCTTTCTGCCCCTGCTTCGCAAAGCAGAGATTTCTAACAGGGACACTTATATAAGCGCGTGCGCGTGTGTGTGTATGCATAAGCAAGCGTGTGTGTGTATGTGAAAAAGACCCCCTGCCGAAGCAGGGGGTTTAGTTCAGAAGGGCAGGGTCTCTTCTTTCGGGCGTAGGATAACAGTCTTGCCGTTTTCGTAAAGAAGCAGGGAGCCGTCCGAGAGGTCAGAAGTTATGACTACCTTCTCACCGAAGGGCTGTCTTATACCTTCGGGGAAGTCAAAGACGGGGACGGTATGTTCGTTCGGTTCGCGGTAGAAGGCATAGACTTCCAACCTCATCTTATCTTCGTTGTAGTCTACGCCTATAGCGTCGGCGTTATACTTCTCGGCGTAAGCAGGCAGTGCGCTTATCGGTATGTAGAACCGTATGCTGTCTATATGTCGCATATGCATAGTCATCACCTCTACACTATGATACCTCTTTCGGAGGCGCAGAGTTCCAAAAAGACCCCCGTACAAATACGAGAAAACGGTCTTCCGTTGGCATAGCGAAACCCTTCTGCAGGGGGATAGGCGGTTCCCCCTGCAGGAACATATAGGCGTTGATAGAGGGGCTATGCAGAACGGCAACCGCCTGCTTCGTAAGGTCTGCAAGCATAACAACGGTCTGCCGTATGTGTTTCTCGGTCGCGTTGTCATCCAAAAACCCGATAAGTTTCATAGGTCTACTCCTCATCAGTTATAAAGTCCGTTGAAAGTTTGTGAAGGACGCCCTTATAATAGAGAACATCTTCCTCTTCAGGGTCTATGTCCTTCGCATAGAAAGCGTCGCCTTCCTTAGTGTTATAAAGCAGGAAAAAGGTCGGGACATTTGAAGTTCCCTTCCGCTTCTCCTTATAGCAGGCGTATATGTGGAAGGTCTTATTGTCCAAAGTGTATGCCCAAACAGCGTCAGCGTTGTATCCCTTCTGCAGAAGTTCACAGTGTTCCTTCGTTATAACATCCTCTGCGGTATCTACCTTCTCAACGAAAAAGTAAGTTTGTGCCATATTGCACCCCCTGCGTATGTAGACTATACCTTCACCTTCGGTCGGTTCCCCCGAAGGGAAGGGAAGCAGGCGATAGAAAGTGTGTAGTGTTCGGTCATAATAATATATCTCGCCTGCTTCGTAGAAAGCGGGGTCGCCCGCTTCTATAGGTAGAACGCTATAGCGTTCAAACCCTTCCTTCGGTTCGGCAGAGATAGCGATAGAAGCGTCGCCTTCGGCGGGGTCGGTAAGGAAGAAGAACACCCCGCATTCGTAAGGGTCATAATAGAGTTCATCTACAAAGGCGAAGGCGTTCGCCTTATGCCGTTCCGCCTGCACCTGCATAGCGACATAGGGGACTTCCGAAAAAGTCCCCACGAAGCGCAGTAAGTGAGTTCCTGTTGTCATAGCCTTATGTCCACTCAACTGCGACGAAAAACTCACCGTCATAGCCCGTAAGCGTCGGTTGCAGGTGATAGAAAGTATCCTCTTCGGCGTCGTAGAGAATAATATCGTCTATCTCTACGGCGAGAGGCAAGTCCTCATCAACTGTGAAGCCGACATAGGGCAGAGAATACTCGGTCATCTGTTCCGACAGAATAACCGCTTCATTATACTTAGGCGGTTCGTTGCGATAGGCAAGGAACACTTCCGCCGTTTCGCCGTCGTCGTTCAGATAGAGAAGCAAGCCGTCAGAGTTATAGCGTTCAGAAAGAGAACGGAAGAAGTCATAATCAACTTCCCCGATTTGTCCGTAAGCCCGTAGAAAGTATTTCCCGTAGCGCATAATCGTTCACCTCACACTCTATTATACCCCTGTTGCGTCAGAAAGGTTCCCGTCATCCTCGTCATCACCGTCCGAAACGGTGAAAACTCGCATAGTTTGCAGGTCATAGAACAGGGTTTCGTCGGCGGTCTTCTCTAATACCGCCGTAGCCTTATGATTTATGCCCGTAGCGGTGCGGTCTTTAGAAAGAACGAGAAACACGGGGTCGCCGTTTTCGTAGCGCATACCGTAGACATCCCCGACGGCTTCCCGCGCTTCCTCTTTCGCGTCCTTCAGCGAAAGGTAGAGGGATACATAGAACGCGCCCTCTCGGAAGCCTTCGTTGATGAACGCGACAGAAGGGAAGTAGACTTCCGTCGTGAACCGCTTCGGTATCTTCAGGTTATCAGACCCGATAACGATAACATAGCCCCCGTTGACTTCTATGGCTATGAACCGTTCCTTCGGGTTCAGCCTACTGAATGCCGAATAGACATAGAACAGGGACTTTCGCGTATATACGAATACTACAGTCCCGCCGATAGCCGTTCGTTTCATCCTTGCACCTCACATCTTACGCCTTCAGGAAGGCGGTACATACGCACAAACAAATCGCCGTCCTCTGCCTTACGCAGGGCAGAAAACTCGCCCGCTGAATAGATAAGAAACTCGCCTATGTCGTAAGGCAGAAAAGCACCGTCAACTCTACGCACCTGCACACCCCCGTAGTTTTCTGTGTCTATGACAACGCGAAGCGGGGGGGCGTACATCGGTTCGCCATCATCGTCGGTGTAGAGGCGGTAGAAAACCTTACCGCCTGCTACATCCTTCGTAAGGTAGAGATTGCGTCCCGTCTTATCGCCTACTCTCTGCATAATATGCAGGAGTTCGTCTTTGAAAAGAAACCCCACAGGGAAGGAACAGACCTCTTTTAGGGTTAGAGTTTGTGCCTGCATAGCGAGACCTCCTTCTGTGCTTCGGTGTAGAAATCTAAATCGTCGGGCGAAAGGCGTATCCAAACGGTCTTAGCGTCGGGGTTGCCGTTGTAAGGAACATAGACCTCTGTGAAACGGTCGCCGTTCCATACACCCCACCCATTCACGGGCGTAGTTAGGGGGTTAGTAGGCACAACGAAGCGTTCGCCATAACCCCCGTCATCATCGGGCAGTATCGTAAGTTCGTAGCAGGGTGTCTTAGGGTTCGGCTTATAAACAAGCCAATCCGAAAGGGACAGGCGGTATACGACAACCGTTTCGCCGTGAAACTCGCGGGCGAAGTCGGCTATGTTCCCGCAGAAAAACAACGCCTCAGACAGCCGATAGGTCTTCTGCATAGCGTTCACCTCACACCCTATTATACCCCCTGCTTCGCAAAAAGGTTCCCCAACGGTGAGTTCATCTCACCGCAACGGCTATAAAACCGTAGGAAATACGGGGGTAGGACGATAGGTTCCCCGCTATCGGCATACTCGGCAGGCGTAAGGCTAAGTAGGTGTCCTTCCCTCACATAGTAGAGTAGGGGGTTGTCGCCTAACTTATCTTCTACAACCGTAGGTACATACTCCCTGCCTGCAAGGGGTCGGTTCGTTATGCATAGCCGTCCTACATAGTTTCGGTTCCTGTTGAAGTCGTTTTCGTTGCCCCTGCGTCCCTCAAAGACTTCGTAAACGCCTTCGTCTCTCGGTAGAAGCAGGGCACAGACGGTTTCGGCACTAAAAGGGAACCGAAGGTCTTTAGTGTGTGTAGCCCTCAACTCGCCGAAGTGTAGCAGGTGAAGGTTCGCGAAGGGGAAGGCGTCTATGCCGTCAAAGACAGGGCTAAGGTTATACCGCCCGTCCTTCGTGAAAACGAAGATTGTAGACGCCGACATCGTTAGCAACCGCTTCATAGGAACCGTCCCGCTTTCATACTCATAATAGGGCATACGATGGAACAGTCCTACCTTCCTGTCGCCTTTAGGATAAGCCCCTGCTACGACATAGGTTAGAGGGTCTGCCATAGCGACGATAACATACTCAGGGTCGCTGTGTAGAAAGAACATCTTCGCGAAGTCGTTGACCGTCCTACCTCTCAGATATTCCTTCTCTAAGTAGCCCCTGCTATAGCCGTCTATACAGCCGATTTGCGTTATGTAGTGCATAAGTTATTACCTCCGTCGTTATATAATGCGTTCGTCGTTATTCCTCTTTTTGAGGGAATAACTTCATCAGATACTGAAAGGCGTCGTTCACACTATTGAACATCACAACGGTCTCCCCCAAAGGTGCGCCTGCTTGTGTAAGCAGGGTGTATTTGTAAGCAGGCAGTTCCTCTTCGGTATCCTCTTTATTGAGGACGATAACTAACACCCTTCGGGGGTCTATGTTAGCCCCTCTATAGATGAGAGACATCAGCGCGGGTTCAAAGCCGAAGGTCTTATAGACGAAGCCCGATAGGTAAGACCTTTCGGCTATGGCAACCTTACCGTTAGCGATAGTCTGTGCGATTTGCGCATAGGTGATAAGGCGGTTGAACCAATAAACCGCCTCGCGAAAGGCGAAAGGTATGTCCTCTTTACCTTCCTCGTGATAAAACTCGGCTATTTCGCTTATCGTTTTATCGTTTTTGAGGAAGGTTATAAGGTTCGTCTTACCTGCGCCTTGCACGCCTTCTAAGATGATAAGGTCATATGGTCTCATCATTTACCCCCTGTTCGCGTTTTTCTTTTTCTTGCCCGAACGGGCAATAGGCGAAGTAGGAACAAGTGTTCCTACGACATAAACGGCTTCGCGTATTAGGATAGAACGCTTTGTGAGGAAGTTCCCCACTTTCTAAGCGTTGAAGTGAGTTGTTGATTTTCAAATGCATATATCCGTGATGTGCTAACACTTCTGCCTTCTCAAAGTCGGAAACACTCCGATAGTTCAAAGATAACTCTATGCCGTCCCATTTGAGGATACCTATAGTGTTCGCTTTAGTTCCTAACACTTTCTCTAAGACTGCGCAGTATAGGACTAACTGCTTAGAGTTATAGAGGGCATTACGAAAATCCTTCCCCGTTTTGAGGTCTAAGATTACTATCCCTTTTTCAGGGTGTCTTAGCACTAAGTCGGGATGTATCACTACCTCAACGGAGCAGGGGGGATGTTCGGAAGTGATAGTGTGTATATATTCCTTCTCCGCTGACACTACTTCGTAGCCCTCTGCTAAGAGTGTATCCTTTACGCTTCGGCAGGCTACTTCAAAGCGCGTAAGATAGTCTTCCATATCTTCGGCGAAGCGTTTGCGGTCTACTTTTCCCCAATCCATACGCCTTTTTTGTACGACATCTTCTCTATCCAAGTTCATAACTTTGTCGTACATCTCCTTTAGAGAAGGAATAGGCAGGTCGCGAAAGACGCACTCCATAACTTTGTGCGTAAGCAGACCCCGAAGTTGTTCGGGAAAGACGACGGACTTCGGTACGGTAAGCATAAGGTAGACCCTATACTTACACACACCGTAGTTCATCGCCTGCGTATAACTTATGCCTGTTTTCAGGCGAGTGAGAAGTTTTTCGTTGACCATAGTTTCTGCACCTCATCTGCTGTAGGTATACTACGGAAAAGTTCCTCTCTTAGTTCCCGCAAAGAAAACGGAAGCAGTGCTTCAAAGGGACGGACTGCGCTTACCATATCCTCTACAAACTTCCTCACATTAGGCGGTTCGGTGAAGTCCCCCGCTGTTGGCGTAGCAGGCACTCTTTTTCGCCCTATCTGTGCATAGGAAGGGCGTCCCGTTTTCGTCCTACCTATCGTTTCGTAGTAGAAAATACGGTTGCCCTCCACATCCTCTTCGGTGAGAAGGTCGGCGCGGTGTTTTAGGACGCCCTTACCTATCCTCTCACTCTTTATGCAGAGTTCGGGTTTCTCCGCATAAGAGAGGATAAGACGCTTCAACGCCTCTTTGTTGAAGTTCCTGCGAAGCAGGGCACGGAGAACATAATCTACAACCCTGCGCTGTGCTTCGGTTTTATTGCGCCCGTGTAAAGCGGAACCTTTATGTTTTTTGATGACTATCTCTTCGTCTGCAAAGTTAGCAACGATGTAGTTTTTCATCTTACTTAGCAGGCAGACATCGTAGGCTTCCGCCTCTACGGTGTAGCCCTCTTCCGTAAGCAGACCCTCAAAGAACCGAAGGTCGGCTTCGGTCGGTTTATGGGGCAGGGAGACGATGATACCATCGGTATCCGCCTCTACTAAGGTCGCACCGTAGGCTTCGGCGCGGTTTATCATCTTACTTAGCAGTTCGCGCCCTTTCGCAGTTATGTTAGACGCGACGCGGTAATCAGCGAAGGGAAGCCCGCCTGTACCATAGAAGCCGTAGAAACTATTGATAAGGATTTTTAGAGACCACTGCAGGCGTTCATACTCTACATCGCCTGTTTCCTTCGCTAACTTTTTGTAGCGCAGGCGCAGTTCGGTAAGTTCGCGAAGTTTCGCCTTCGCTAAGGGATGTGAACAGCCGTCTTCTTTTAGCATAATAGACGGATAGAGGGACGCGACATCGGCACAGACGATGTTCGTATACACCCCCGCTTTGTTCGCCCGCACTAACGCACCCTCATAGGGCTGTTTTTCAGGCGCAACGGGGATAGGTTGCCCGCTAAGCAGGGCTTCGCGTATGAGGATGTAAGAGATAAGCGAAGCGTTGCCTCTCAGAAACACATCTTCTATTCCGACAGGGACGAAGTTGAGTATCGTATGGAAGTTTTGCCAAAGTTTGAGGAAGACATTTATGCCTTCGGCAAGGTCGTTGCGCAGGCGTTCGCGGATGAGTTCCTCGCTATGCATAACCTCGCCCCATTCCGCCTTCGTCTCGCGCGTTTGCACACCTAAAGCCTTAGCAAGGCTGTGCAACCCTCTCTCTGTCGGTTTGAAGACCCCCGCCTGCTCCGCTTTGAACGAAAGTAGGTAGGTATCTACAACCGCAAACTCGCGGAAGGCGAAGTATTCGTAGTCCTTATACTCACCCTGCAGAAGGCGGAAGCGTTGCTTGCGCTTCGTACCACCTGCGCGTATCCATTCCGAAGGGTGAAGTTGCATATCGTAGCCGAAAAGGTTATGCCCGCAGAGGACATCTATATTGTGCGATTTGAGGAATAGCAAAGCGTTGTATATGCTGTCCTCACCCCGAAAGATTTCATAGACTTCCTCACCGTCGGGCTTACGCACACCCGCGCCTACGAACAGGATTTCTGCGTCTTCTCCGCTTTGAAGCGTAGGCGTCTCTATGTCTAAAGTGCCTACGGTAAGTTCACTAAGTTTTTTAGGACGCATACGGTCTGTGAAGGATTTCGTAAGCACCGTCTGCGGTACATAGTAGTCGCCCTTAGTGCCTCTCTCTATCTCATAGCGGTTGCCCCGCTTCACTAACACCTTCGGCGTTATGCTATAAGGCTTGCCTTCTATGTAGAGTTTGCCCGCCTTCACATCCTCAAAGATGTGCGCATACGCCTTTCTATCGTCGGAAGCAGGGGCTTCCGTCATAGGTAAAACAACCGTCTGACCGCTTTCCATAGGTTGCGTTCCCCCGTCTCCTTCTCTATACGATGTAAGTCCTCCCTGAGTTCCCTCAGTAGGTCGTACATCATCAGGCTGAACGCTTTCAGTCCTATCGCTATCATCACTATCAACGCTACCGTGTGTGCCTCCACCGTCATCACCCCCTTCAGGCGGTAGTGTACCGTATCTCTCATAGTATTCAAAGACGAAGCGCGGGTCGCGGTAGTTCGGAGGTAGAAACCCTGTTTCGCGTAGCAGGGCATAGGTTTTCCAAACAGGATGTAGGTCGGGAGGATTGAGTAGTTCCTTCCCTTTTCGCGTTAGGACGAAGCCGTCGTTTTTCACGACGATAGCCTCTTTTTCGTAAAGCAGGCGCAACACTCTTTTATCGGCTAAAGCCGTTATCTGTTCCTTCGGTAGGAACCCGCCCTGCTTATTCAAAGCGCGTAGCACGCGGGCTTCAGACGGCGATAGCCCGTCGTTAGGTTCAGGGAAATAGCGTCCTTCCGTGAAACGAAGTAGGTATTCCCTGTCGCCTGCTATACTACGCCCTCTCACTATAAGTTTCGCGTTGTTAGTCTCAGGGATACGGCTAAGTTGCAGAAGAAACGCAGGCACATTCTGAAACACTTGGGAACCGAATAACCGATAACCGCCGTCCATCTCCTTACGCGCGTGATGGATAAGGACGACGCTAAGGTTATAAGCGCGGGCTATGTTCAGGAAATCGCCCATAACCTGCGTTGTATCCGACGCGCTGTTCAAATCAAAGTTGAGTATCTGAAAGATGTTGTCAAAGATAAGCACATCATAGGGTTCAGGCGCGTTGTCTAAGATACTCTTCAAAGTCTCAAAGAGGTTGAACCTCGTAAAGTGAAACCCTGTCTTAGGGTTGGGTTGTAGTATGCTAAGGTTTCGCGAGGGTATCCATACTAAATCCCTCGCGAACCCTGCGTCGTTTTCTAAGTCTATGTAGAGAACACGGGCAGGACTTTTTGGTACGACGCCCATAGGCGCAAACTCTATGCCGTGTGCTACGGCTTCGGCTAACTGATAACTTATCGTAGACTTCCCCGATTTCGCCTGTGCGCCGATAAGCGTTATCGTCTGCCGACGCAAAAGGTTAGGTACGATGTCGTCGGGGGGTTCACAGTTTTCCCATACCTGATACCCCGTCCTTATGATGAAGGCTTCGGAGACATCTACTACTTCGTCCTGCGGAGCAGGGGGTGTAGGCTGTCGGCTAAGTATCGTCTCCCTAACTATTTCCTTAGAGGTGCGGTTGCCATACCGCACACCGTCCCGTCCTATGCAAAGAAGCGAATAGTCTAAGGTCGGTCGCCCCGCTATCTTCCTCACTATCTCATCGTCGCTATGAGGGTGAGTGAAGGCGTGCATAGGCAGGGGTTCGTCGTAATAGGGTTCACAGCGATACCTCAAAACCTCTAATAACTCTTCGTCTACCGCCGTAAGGTCGGTCGCTTCGGGGTCGCCAAACAACCCTCTGCTTACGAAAGACCGAAGCAGGCGGAATAAAGTATCGTTCCTACTACCTTCCGCTATAGGCGCAGTCTCTATGTCTTCTATGACATAGGAAGGGACTTGCCTCATAACTAAAGGCGGTAGACGCTTAGCAGGGTCGTAGACCTCTGCGTTCGGATTATAGTAGAACATCTTCCGCCCCTGCTGTCGCAGTATCACATTATTTTTCGGCGGAAGCAGGTCGTATTGTAAAAACAACGGATTGAATGCGCCTACAATACGGGTGAAGTGTAGGTTTTCAGACTTCCGCAGGAAGATGTGAAGCCCACCCGAAGGCGTCCGCATAATAAGAAACACAGAGGGGTCGTTTTTCATCGCGACAGCGACAGCCTTCATCACCTCTACAAACTGTTCCTTAGTGAGGTGTCGGTAGTAGGGTTGTTTTTCGTAGCCCTCTATGTCTATGACTAACGCCTCTTTGGAAAGGCTTCCACCTACGATTTCACTGCGTAAGGCGTTCGGATACAACCCCTCATACTCCTGCCAAGCAGAAAGCAGGGGTCGTTTATCCTCTGCACAAGGGTACACCGCCTTTAGCAGTCCCCCGCGCAATAAGGTCTCCAAGATGTAGTCCGTTATCGCATAGCGGTTCATAAAAAGCCTCCGATTATAATACGATGTTCGTCGCGAAAAAGTTCCCAAGAACGAGAACCGCACAAAATATACCCCACGCCGTCATTTCCTTGTCAAGTTTTTGCCTCCGTAAAAATGCGGGTTTTTCTAAAACCTTGTAAAATAGCGGGTCATAGGGGGAAGGGGGGACTATAGGGGGGTAGGGGGTTCCTATCCCTTCTCTTAGCAGGGGTTATATTTATTTACCCCTGCTATACTAAGAAAGAGAATATATTTATTTATTTTCCCTATAGGGTAAATAAATATCATAGGGGTTTTCAAAAACCCTCTTTAGAAAGGGTTTTGAAAACCCTATAGGGTTATATATATAACCCCCTATATAGAGTATAAATACTCTATATAGGGGGGTTCTTAGGGGGGAAATATTTTCTCTTTTGCGGAGCAGGGGTTAGAAAGAGATACAAACATATAGAAACAGCAGGGGTTATGAGTTTAGTTATAACCGCCCTGCTTCGCGAAAGGGAAGGATGACCCCTCCCCCCTTGCCCCCCTCCCCGCATTTATACGGTTTTGAAGGACAAAAAGGGTTAAAACTGTCCTTTTTACGGGGCTAAAGACTTGACAAAGGCGAAGTCTATAGGGTATAGTATGTGCGGTAGGCTAAAGGTCTACCGAAGGAGGACGCTATGAAGACAGAACGGAGCATACTGTCGGTAGAGACAGAAACGGCAGAGAAGGCTTTTAGCGAGCCTATGTTTGCTATGCCTTTTCGCGAAGCCTTAGAACTGCTGTTTGAGGTAAGTTTGCCTTTAGATATGGACGGTATCAACTTTATGCAGAGGACTTACACCGACAAAAACGGTATCGTCTATCGCATAGGCAACCTAAGTGCAGATAACGCTTTGTCGTATGACGAGTTAGAACAGCGGTTGGAGAAGAAGGTTGTTATGCTTGTCAAATACACCGCTAACATCTGTGCTTGGGGTATCAACTTCGGTATCAGTTTAGGACTTCTCTCTGCGCAAATGCAGAGTGAAAAACCGACCATCTTCTCATAGACGGGAACTTTTTCACCCCTGCTTCCGTATAAGGTAGTAGGGTTTCCAAACGGGGTTGCCTGCGCCCCTAAGCAGGCGGAGGAACTATGATGAGTAAAACACAGCAGAGTGTCGTAGAGCGACTATGGGCTGTTATGCCCTCTAAGGAAAGAGTGATAGCGCACACTAAGGAAGGTGCGGTGTACGGTGAGTATGTAGAACTGTCGCAGGTGCTTCGTCGTTTGCAGGAAGTGTTCGGATTGAGTTATGAAATCCGCTTGTCCGAACCTACGGTCTATTATGAGAAGGACGAACCTTCCGTTGTCGCCGTGTCTGCGGTAGTGTCGGTTATGCAGGGTGAGAACCCTACGATTGTGCAGGGCTATGGCACTGCCCCCATCAATCGTGGGTTAGAGAACGCGATAAAGTCTGCCGAGACCGACGCTATCAAACGCGCCTGCCGTCTGTTAGGGATAGGGATGTTCCTATATGAGAAGGAAGTGCGCCTCTCAAAGGACGAAAGACGGCAGAAAGGGAAGCCTGCTACTTCTGCTAAGGGCAGAAACGGCAACGGCGACGGCAACAGTGTCCGAGACCAAATCCTGAAGGATGAGACCCTTGTAGATACCGTCCGCCGTATAGCGATGAACGCGACAGGCGAGAAACTGACGCTTAGCGAAATCGCCGAACTGCTAACGGAAAGGGTGTCCGAGAAGCAGGCTTGGATACTTATGCGCTATCCTGACATCCTGCAGGAAGCCTTAGAGGAAGAGGACAAGGATGTCCTATCGGAACTTGTCGGCACGGCTATCAGCCGTATGAAAAACCGCGAGGATTGGCGCGACTACTA
>Ga0197142_1004253_pt1 | contig 11655 bp, 10 predicted proteins | sample GBS60_MetaG_FD_148614 | JGI IMG/M metagenome (GOLD analysis project Ga0197142, IMG submission 148614) | Sediment microbial communities from Great Boiling Springs, Gerlach, Nevada, United States - GBS 60_MetaG | ecosystem: Environmental > Aquatic > Thermal springs > Hot (42-90C) > Sediment... | reverse complement strand
AGCAAAGCCCCGAGTTCAAGTGTTTTAAGTGTGTCTCTGTCAAGCCCAAGCTCGAAGCCTAATCTAAGCGAAAAAGTGACAATTCGCTCTGAATGACCGTAGGGTTCACAATTCCTGATTTCTAGGGTTTGCATTATTGTTTTCAGAACATGTTGATAAACCGCTTCGGTTTTCTCTAAAGTTTTGTTGAACTCGGCTAACTGCTTTTCGCGAGCTTCTTCAAGATGGTTTCGGTAGTTCTTTTTCAGTTCGAGCAACTCACAAAATTTGAATGCTTTCTCTATCGAAAAGAAAAGCTTTTCTTCCTCAATGGGTAAGGTGAGAAAATCAAAAATCTCGTCAGGGTTGAAGGAGAAATTTTCGCATGAACCGAACAAAATCAAGACTGCATCGGGATTAGCCTTTCTCAAAATGTTGATCTTTTCTACGTCCAAAGCTCGATAAAGACTAGCTCTCATTAAAAGAATCAGAGAAGGTTTTTCATGAGATTCTAACAGTGCTAATTCATAGGAAGCCGAGCTTTCGCAATCGTATTGTTTTGCTATCATCTCATGAATTTCTTCTCTTGACTCAGCCTCATCATCGATGACCAAAATTCTTTTTTCCAACTTTCTGAGCATCTGATGATGGTAAAATATCACAAAAAGAAGTCTTGTCAAAAGGATTTTCTTGCCGAATGCAAAATTTTAATTTCTCTTATGGATTTGGCATTTTCTTTTGGGCAAATTACACTATTTTGTTTAGATTTCGCCGGAAAAAATCTTCTTTGAGGGGAAAACAGTGATGAACAACGGAAACACAAATCAGAAGAAGCCGTTGAGACGCTGTGATGAATGTGATCGCGAAACCCACTACTATAATGTTTTTATAAAACCTACAAACGAAGAAAAAGTTATCTGTTGGGAATGCTTAGGTAGAGAAGAAAGAGGTTTTTTCGCGAAGAAAGATTTCCGCAGAATGTCACGCTACGGCGTTATCCCAAGATAGCCGAAGCTTTTTAGAATTTCTTCGTTTAGGTCCAATTTTGCTTGCTAAAATATGGGTATCAGAAAAATCGTTGAATATCCCAACGAGATCTTGTCGAAAGTCGGCAAGCCTGTTGAAAAATTCGATGAAGCCTTGAGAGAACTTTGCGAAGACATGTTTGAGACGATGTATGATGCCGAAGGGGTTGGGCTTGCCGCTCCGCAAATCGGTATATCTCTGAGGCTCTTTGTGATGGATTGCGAAGGCATAAAGCTTGTTGCGGCGAATCCGCAGATTCTTGAAGCGAAAGGCGAGCAGGCAGGAGCAGAAGGTTGTCTTTCAATAGGAAAAATCCCTGCGGTTCTCGTTCGTCCTAATCAGGTTACTTTGAGAGCGCAGGATATTGATGGAAATTGGTTTGAGAAAACGGCAACAGGATTGGCTGCAAGATGTTTCCTACATGAAACCGATCATTGCGATGGTAAGCTTTTTATTGATCATCTACCAAAACTCCGAAGGGAAATGATCATCAAAAAGTTTCAGAAGGAAAGAAAAGCTAAATAAGTTTTGGAAACAGTTTGAGGTCAAACTCAGCCAGCTTCTAGCGGACAAGGGCTCTTTGAATTGAAAAGAATTTAAGGACCTTTGAAAGTTAGCTTTCGACCAGTAGATTCTAAAGTTTTAATTTCTCAAAAAGTATTTTCAGGCAGAGTCTGTTGAAATGAGGATAATTTCGGGAAAATATGGAAGGCGAATTATAAAAAGTGCCCCTTCCGAAAAGATGCGTCCGACTTCCGATCGATTACGTGAAACTCTTTTCAACATACTTGCGCCGCGAATAACCACAAAAACGAGATTTTTAGATTTATGTTCCGGAACAGGTGCAGTCGGAATTGAAGCTTTGTCCAGAGGAGCAAGTTTTGTTGTATTCGTTGATAAGTCTAGAAAGGCCTGTATTTTAATTGAGGAAAATCTCGATCTTCTAGGTGTGCCGGAAGATGAGACGGAGGTTATTCAGGCAGATGCAGCCGAATACCTCAAAAAAGCAAACAAAAAATTCGACATTATCTTTTATGATCCCCCATACGCAAGCGATTATAGCTATGTTTTATGGGCGGTTTCCGAATCTGATGTTTTATCTGAAGACGGAATTTTTATCGCCGAACATGATTCCAAAAAACAACTTCCGGACAGTTTAGGGGCATTGCGAAGATGGCGAATTCTAAAGCAAGGTAGCTCATCTTTGAGTTTCTACGAAAAGAACAATCAAAATCCTTAAGCTTCTACACACAAGCAGGTTTAAGCCTGCATCGAAAGCTCTTTTAATCAAACCCAATGTAGAAACGATTAGGAGTTTCGCCTTACGATTGCCAAAACATCCTTTTAATCAAACTAAGGTAGAACCGAAACTGGATGAGCAGACTGCAGAGGAAAATACGCGAGAAGCTTTTAATCAAACCAAGGTAGAACTGAAACTCTAACTATTGCGAGAAGGTCTCTACTTTCTATGAGATGGATCTAGTTCGGCTACTTACGTTGTTTGAGGTAGAAGTCCTTTGATTTGGTTTATCAGGGTTTCTGCTTCTTCTTGGTCTTTTAGCGATATTATGAAAAACTCGTAGCCTATTTTGAAACAAGCAAGTCCGTTGCCAAAGAACCATGCTCCTTCTAAAATAGGGTTTCCTCTTAGAATCCAGCTTATCGGTGCGCCTGTTATGGTTTTCGGTGAAAAGATGCTTGCCCACATCATTGCACCCGCACCAAAAGAAAATGCGCCTAAAAGTGGTGCACCGACTTGCTTGACGATCTCTTTTTCAAACTCTACTCTCTTCGCTTCGGCTTCAGAAAGCTCACCTCTTTTAAGCAATTCTTCTTGATTTTCAAGATACTCCAAGAATTTTTCGCCAATCTTTTTGACCGACCATGAAGGAAGAGCGGAATTAAAGAGCCAGTGAGAGCTTATCAACGTCATGCCTGCACCGAGACCAGCACCTACAATCAAAGAAAGCCCTGTCAACGTTGCATTCAGTGGATTTTCGCTTATCCAATCTGCTGTTTTTCTGGCCGTTTTGATTGCAGCATCGAATGTTCGAGTCCAGTTTGCTCCATAGCTTGCACCTTTCGATATTTTTTCGGTAGCCGATGAGAATTTTTTCTTGGTTTTGCTTAAAATTTCTTCAGCTCTATCGGTAGCCGATTCTAAAACCTCTCCTGCTTTTTTGCTTGCGTTTTTGAGAGCCTCTTCCGCTTTTTCGCTTACTTCTTCGGTAACTTGACGGATAGGTTCACTTGCTTCCCATGCTATCTTCACTTTTTCCGATGCTGCCTTGGCAATCTCTCCAGCTGTTTTTATGGCTTGTCTTCCTACGTCGGTCTTTTCAGCTTCACTTTTTAGCTTTTCAACTCCTTCTTTGAGCGTTTCAGCTCCTTTCTGCGCTGTTTCCAGTATTACTTTTGTGCCTTCTTCAATTTTGCTTTTTAAGCTTTTGTCTATCTCTTCCAGCTTTTCCTTCGTGTTCTTCTGCCATTCTTCAAATTTTTCTTTGTAATCGGGCATTTTTCATCTCCTTCAAAAAATTACGAAATTTTCAGCCGTCAAGGTTCATTCTACAACTTCTCATATTAACTTTGCCAATATTTTTGTCCGAATCGAAAAAACTTAAAGACTAGCTTTGATTTTCGGTTGATATCTTAGCTCAGGTAAGCATGAAAGTAACTTAACGCGAAAACTAAGGAAACAGCCGATCGGCTAAAAAGCCGTTTTTGCCGAAATGCCGTTATGTATCTTTCTGGAAGTTGTATCCGAGATCTCGAAACTGTCGCCTTTTTCAGATTTTCCGGCAGCCTTCATCCTTACAGTTTTTTGGATTTTTGTTCTCTAGAAAATTTCGTCTTTCTGAAAATTACAATCTTTTATTCCCCGAATAAAACTTTCTTGTGTCCGCCTGCTCAACTAATCAGCGAAATGAAACGGTTTGGGTAAACGTTCTAATTTCGAGATTTTTTCCGTCACTGATAAACTGAATTGCTCCATTGTCACCGGTTACCAAAACTTTCGCACCGTGCTTTTTCCATCTTTCAACTACATCTTCATCAGGATGTTCAAAGGGCGAGTCTTTCCCAACGCTTATAACGGCGTATTCCGTTTTAGTAGCTTTTATAAAGTCTTCTGTCGAAGAAGTTTTGCTTCCGTGATGAGGGACTTTAACGACGTTTGCCGATAAAATCTCAGGAAATTGAAGCAACTCTGCTTCTGCCTCTTTTTCAATGTCGCCCGTGAGTAGAAAAGCAATGTTTTTGTAAGTCACACGAAGCACTAAAGAGCAGTTGTTGTCGGAAACGGCAAATTCTTTTTCAACAGAGCCGGTTGTTTCCTCCGGATGCAAAACTAAAATCTTTACATCTCCGAAGTTTAGTAAGTCACCTCTTGAAAGTGAGTAAATTTGAGCTTTCTGTCTCTTCAGAATTTCGTAAAGCTGCGAGAACTCTTGGTTATCAAATTGCATTTGTCCGAAAAATGCTGTTTTTATACGGAAATTTTCTGCCACATCAATTAGTCCTTGAATGTGGTCTGCATCGGCGTGTGTAGAAACGAGAAAATCAATCTCCGAGTAGCCTTTCTGCCACAAAAACCTGGAAACTACCGTTTCACCGATGCTCTGAATGTTTGGCTCAATAATTTCGCCATCAGGACCAATTTTTTTTGGGTTGGGTCTGCCTCCGCCATCAATCAAAAAAGTTTCTCCTGTTGGCATCTTCATAAAGATCGAATCGCCTTGTCCCACATCTAAGAATTCAACATACAATAGATTGTCAGCTTGAGGCTTGCTAAACGGATGAAAAATAATCACGAATAACAGAGCAGAAAGGCATGCTAGAGAAGCGATTAACAGTTTTCTCCTACCTATTGACAGTTTTCTTCCACCTATTGTTGACTGTAAGAGCTTTTTGTTTTCCATCTCGTTTTCAAAAGGGTTCCAAGTGTAGATGAGATAAGAGAGCGAAATAATCGGAATAAAGTAAGCGTAGTAAACCAAACTCATTAGGCCAGAGTAATGAGGCAGTCGAAGAGAGGCAAAATCTCTTTTGATAAACCAATCGGTAGGTAGCAAAATCGCCTGATTTAATGCTTCTGTTAGCAAAATAAAAGGCATTGCAAGGGCGTGGCTTATTTGATACAAAAACACCGAAATTATTGCTGTAAGACTTTCAATTGACATCAAAGTCCCTGTCCAAAGATTCAAAAAAATACCAACAAAGGATATTCTATGAAAATAAAAAACAAACAAGGGGAGAAGCCAGATTTGAATGGTTGTTGAAACTACAAAAACTTCAAACAAGAATCTGAGAAATTTTTGCAGATGAGCTTTTTCCAGTTTCTTTGCAATTTCTGCTTTAAGAAGACGGCAACTCCAAACATTCTGAGCTTGCTCGATTTGCCATTTTTCCTCGCTCCAGTAAAGGCTTTCACAAAGCAAACGAGTAGAAGCGGAACAATTAGCAGGAGCAGGAGTTTCTTCCGAAGGCTTCCACTGACCTATCCTTCTCATTTTTTCGAGTAGAGGCACTGAAGTTGAAGCAATTGCCATAACGCATAGAGAAGTTAGTTGGAAAGAAGGGTCAAACAAATCCGAAGGCGTCAAAACGAGCATAATCAATGTTGAAGCACTCAGAAGATTCAAAAGTGATGTTTCTCTAAAAATCAACTTGCCGAAAAGAATTATTGTAATCATCAAAGACGCCCGCACTACGGGCTTTTCGTATATTCCAACTGCCAATGCATAAAGCCAAATAAACAAAGTCGGAAGCAAAAATAGCAGTATTTTATTCCTTGTCAGTAGTTTTAGAAAAAATATCACCAGACCACCGATGAAAGTCACTTGTAACCCGCTGATTACGAGAAGGTGGAAAGTCCCACCTTCGAGAAAAGCCTTTTCGACATCCTTTTCGAGGAAATTATCATTGCCGAGAAGCGATGCAATCATGATGCCAGCGGTTTTTGTCGAGAAAATTTCGAGAAACTGCTCGATCATCCATTCCCTAGCCTCAAAAATAACAAATAGAGGATTCCAAGTTTTTTCGTCTTGTTTTTCAATCAAAAGCGGGCTTTTGATTGTAGCAGTAGCGTCAATCCCCTTGCTGTCGAGTATTTTTCTCGAAGGTGTGACACCGGGATTCCTGAAGTCGTCATCTCTTTTTAACCGACAGAAGACTCTTAAACGTGTTCCGTATTCAAGTGCGAGATTTTGATAATCTTCGACCGCTTCCTGTGTTTGAAGGGGCAAAAAAAGCCTTATGAAGCCAGAAACTTCACGACTTTCCTGTTTGTAAATAGCTCTTTTCGCTTCTAATCCGATAAAAACACCATCAAACGCCTTTTCCCGACGCACCAATATCCCTTCAATCTCTATAGGATCGCCCGACTTAAAAATTCCTTCATCATATAATCTTCGCAACCGATTCTCTGAAATTGAGTCTTTCTCGGCATTGTAAAGTGTTGCTCCGGCAAGTGAAAAAGCAGTCATCAAAATCAGGACGGCGTATTTTGTGTTGATAAGAAGAAGTAAAACAAGAAAAGAAAGCAGTAAACAAATAAACCAAATCCAAAACCCCAACCCGAGATAGCTTTCCAAAAGAATCCCAAACGCTAAACTCAAGCTCAGCCACAACAGAGGATTTTCAGAAAAGTTTTTGCTTGGCTTCATTAACTACCTCTGCCTTTTTATTTTCCGTTTCTTCTTATACTTTCAACTGCACCACCGACACCTCTACGCATCCCAGACTGGTGCCTTTGATTTTAGAATATCTTTTTACCAGATTTTCCCTTTGAGATTGAACGAAATCCTTGATGTTTTAGTGAAAGGTGAAAGCTTGAAAAAGCGCTAGTTGAACACACCTGAAGAAAAACTTAGGGTTTCAGATAACCGGAAGTTTTACTTTGCCGTTATCAGGTGTCTGATCTTGCGATATTTCTTGTCGCTGATTCCTTTGACAATCATAACATGCTCGGCTCGCCTGAATTTCCCGAATTTTTCTCTGTGCTGAACAATTCTTCGAGCCAGTCTTTCGCCTATTCCGGGTAATTTTTCTAACTCAGCAGTTTTTGCTGAGTTCAGATCAATTAAACTGTTACTACCGTTTACCTGAGACTTTTGATACTTTTCGGGTTGGGATATAGTCTTATCTTTCAAGCGTTTACCGGTATTGCAATTCAGAAGGATTATGCAAAGACAAAGTATTATGAAACAATACAAAACCCATTGCATATTAACCTGTGCAAAGCGCTGAATTCTTACGAAAATCAAAGACTTAACCTTTCAAAGAATACTTTTTCCACAGGAGATTTCCACAGAAACTGTGGAAATCTTTTGGGTAAGTGTTATGTGCGGGTTGGAGGTGTAAAACCTTCTAGCGTATCAAGTAAATGCCTTTTGATCGGATTCCACCCGCCCTTGCTTGGCACGTTAATTATCTTCCCCACGCGTTTCATTGGTAAAGCAACAATGTCCAAAATGTCCAAAGCCTCTCCAGACACAACGTAGTTTATTACCAAGTTGCTTCTTCTTAGCATTTGTACGGTGTTTAAGATTTGCACAACGTTGTCTAATCCTATGCGCAAAGGTGCTGGATTAACGGTTGCACACTTTATTCCTCTATGGATGGCTACGGAAGAAGCCAAACCGCCGCCTAGAGAATGACCCACTACCATTTCACAACCTACGCTTCCGGCTAACCTAAACGCATAAAGGTATTGATAGGATAATCCCGAGACTCCCTGAGAGATGTTATCACCCCAATCCAACAATTCATCTGTTCCTGAGAACGCAAGTATAGTTTTGCCTAAACCTTGTGCCTTAATAGCATGAAAAGGCCCTCTCTCATATTCTTCTAATACTGTCCAAACATTGCCTTTTACCGATCTCCAAGAACCACGACGTGGCTGGTTGGTTTTTCTGTCCTTATAGGCTAACCAACACAGAGTCACTACATCTAGATACGGAACACCATGTGCATCTGGAATTGCTGGCATAATATCCTCCTAAAATTGAAAAGACAGATCTAACGAGGAATTTTGCAATGACGAATTCATATTTTTTTGATTAGGTATCAGTCGGACTCAAATTGCAGTTTTTCTACTATTTCTTTCATGTATTTTCTTCCAAGTTCTACATCCTCTGGTGGTAGAGAAACCGCCCCTACGACAGCATGACCGCCACCGCCGTATTGTTCGCAAATCTGGGCTATGTTATGTTGGCGAGGACGTGGTGCCCAAGGATTGGAGCCTACGGAAATTTTCGTGCGGAACTTGCTTTTCGTGATCGAAACACTGTAAGTCGCACGCGGACAAACATAATACGGAATAAATTTGTTGTAACCTTCTATACCTTCGTCTATTAAGTCAAACTGAATAACCCCACGTGAATACTTGGCTTTGCGTTTTATTATCTCAAGGGTTTGACGATGCTTTTCAAGAATAGGTCTAAGTTTTTCTTGGATTTCCTGACTTGCCACGATCTCATCTATGGATTTTACCGTTAGTTGCCTGATGATTTTTTCAACGAAGTTAGGATTTTTTTCTTCTTCAATAATTTGCATCAATTGCAATGCCGGAGCTTTTAGTTCAACGCATTGAGCTGCGGATTCATACATAGCTCCGTCAATTATGTGTGCCCAGTGGATTAAGTCTTTCAGAGACTTATCTTCAAATCCGAATTTCTCTTTTGCGATTCTGGCAATAAATTCACAGCAAGACTTGCTGTTTATATCCAGAAACTTTTTACCGCTTTTATCGGCTAAAAAATGTTGTCTGTCGGTTTCCGACAAAAAGGCAGATTGATGATGATCGAACCACCAAGTAACTCTTTCATCGGCGCAGTATTTGAAATCAACAATTGCATTTTCTCCTTGGTCTGAAAGAGCATCGTAGTCAAACAGATTGTTCGGAAGATGCACCATCGGACGATACTCCACCTCAATATTGTTGGTATTGACTTTTGTTAGATAAAATTTCGTAAAAACGACAGCTGAAGCCACGCCATCAAAGCAGTTACCATGATATAGAACGCGAAGTTTCATAGTTCGGAATCAAAACACTCTAGAGTAGATTTTTCAAGTGTTCTTGGTCAAGTCCGGTAAATGAAGTTTTATAATCTCGCAGTCTAACTTTAGGTAAAATAGTCTTTTCGTCAAAAATCTTGTATCATTTAAGTTTATGAAAACTTTGTATCCAGAAATAGAACCTTTTGATTCAGGCACTTTGAAAGTTTCAGATTTACATACGATTTATTACGAGCGTGTAGGCAATCCCGAAGGAATTCCGGTAGTTTTTCTGCATGGTGGTCCCGGCGGTGGATTGATTCCAATTTATCGGCAGTTTTTCGACCCGGAGGCTTTTCATGTGGTGTTGTTTGATCAACGCGGCTGCGGACGCTCAACTCCTCATGCCGAGCTTAGGGAAAACACCACTTGGGATTTAATCTCTGACATCGAAACTTTGCGTAAGAAATTCGATATTGATAAATGGTATGTTTTTGGCGGCTCATGGGGAAGCACTTTGAGCTTGGCTTATGCAATAACTCATCCGGATCGCCCACTTGGTTTGATATTACGCGGGATTTTTTTGACTAGAAAAAAAGAATTACTTTGGTTTTATCAATATGGTGCTAGTGAGATTTTTCCCGATTACTGGGAACGTTACAGAGATGAAATTCCTGAAGAAGAACGCGGAGATTTTATCTCAGCTTATTACAAACGTCTTACTTCCGATGAACCAAAGATAAGGCTTTCAGCAGCACGTGCTTGGAGTGTTTGGGAAGGTGCAACTTCAAAACTTTTCCCTGACAAAAATCTGATGAAGCACTGGGAAAACGAACATGAAGCACTCCAACTTGCAAGAATCGAATGCCATTACTTTGTAAACAATTGTTTTTTTCCGACAGAGAACTACATTCTGGAAAACATAAACAAAATTCGGCATATTCCGACTGTAATCGTGCAAGGTCGCTACGATATCGTTTGTCCGATGGTCTCAGCATGGGAACTTCACAAGGCATTTCCTGAAGCTGAATTCATAGTTATTCCCGATGCAGGGCATTCAATTACGGAACCCGGAATAACTTCTGCTCTTGTCGACGCAATGGACAGAATTAGAGATAAACACAAGCACAGAGATGAAATTTTGGCTTAATAGGATTAGGATATAGATGTTAGCCAAAAACACCGATGGGCAATCATAAATTTGGAGCACGAGTTTTATGAATTTAGGAACAACGGAAATCATCCTAATAGTAGCTGTTTTGTTTTTGCTGTTCGGCGCCAGTCGTCTTCCGCAACTTGCCAGAGCTTTGGGGGAATCAAGAAAAGCCTTTAGAGAAGGAATGAAAGAGGCTGAAGAAGAGGAACGTCGCGAACAAGAAAAAAAACTCCTTAAACAAAAAACAGATACATCCGCCTTGAGTGAGATAAGCGATGAAACCCTTTTAGAAGAGCTAAACCGCAGGGAAGAAGTAAAAAAGAAAATCTAAACATTCAGTAACTCTTGCCCACAAAGATAACCTTTTCCAGCTTCATCAGTATTTTCGTTTCAATCCTACTTTGGTTCGATTAAAACTACAAAAACGGTGCATGATGCTGAGGGAAGCTTCTAGGTTTCGATCCCACTTTGGTTCGATTAAAACCAAACACTCTACGACGTGAGATTTCCATTGACGAATGTTTCAATCCCACTTTGGTTCGATTAAAACTATTACATGTTACGCGATATTTACCCGACAGCGGCGTTTCAATCCCACTTTGGTTCGATTAAAACCGCCCGAACCACAGCCGCCCGAACCACAGCCGCCTCGTTTCAATCCCACTTTGGTTCGATTAAAACTTAGTGACAGTCGCACCTTGCTGATTAAATCAGCCAGGTTTCAATCCCACTTTGGTTCGATTAAAACTCAAACCCGTGATTTCCGCAATCTTGCGCCGATCCTGGTTTCAATCCCACTTTGGTTCGATTAAAACTCAGCTGCTGTATTTGCCATTTCAAGAATCTGATTAGGTTTCAATCCCACTTTGGTTCGATTAAAACCAATCTCTTTCCAAGAACACACGTTAATATTCTAAGTTTCAATCCCACTTTGGTTCGATTAAAACCAACCTTCGGTGATCTGGTATGATCTCATCGACTCATAGTTTCAATCCCACTTTGGTTCGATTAAAACGACCCAAATGGAAATTCTGCCCCGTCGAAAACGCAAGTTTCAATCCCACTTTGGTTCGATTAAAACCAAGAAGTCCACCGCCCTGGCTGGAGGGATTCCGGGTTTCAATCCCACTTTGGTTCGATTAAAACCGCCTGAACCACAACCGCCCGAACCGCAACCGCCTCGTTTCAATCCCACTTTGGTTCGATTAAAACAGGGAAATCGTTGATAGACAAGACTTTAAGAGAGTTTGGTTTCAATCCCACTTTGGTTCGATTAAAACCAATTCTGCTGATTTTTTGCCTTGTCGCGTCACGAAGTTTCAATCCCACTTTGGTTCGATTAAAACGAAACAGTAGAGTTTAGTTTAGAAGCAGTAGAGTTGTTTCAATCCCACTTTGGTTCGATTAAAACCTCTGCTTGTTCTTCTGTGAGCGACTCAAGCTGCCGAGTTTCAATCCCACTTTGGTTCGATTAAAACTTCATCAAATTTTTTCGC
>Ga0197142_1004252_pt1 | contig 11657 bp, 6 predicted proteins | sample GBS60_MetaG_FD_148614 | JGI IMG/M metagenome (GOLD analysis project Ga0197142, IMG submission 148614) | Sediment microbial communities from Great Boiling Springs, Gerlach, Nevada, United States - GBS 60_MetaG | ecosystem: Environmental > Aquatic > Thermal springs > Hot (42-90C) > Sediment... | reverse complement strand
AAATATTTTGTTTTCAAAGACCATCCGATGTGATAAATAAATTATTTGCGATATTGATGACGTTTATCTTTACCACTCGTCGGGCGTTTTGTTGTAATATTCGAATGAATTGTCGAACGCTCGTTCAAGATATTTTATCATTTTTTAAGCATAAAAGTCAAGGTTATGGATTTGGGATGTAGTGTAATTTGTCCTACGTGTCGAAATCATTATGCTATTCCAAAAACATAAACTTTCCATGCGTCTTTGTTATTCTTTTTTCATTAATGAGCTCTTCAAGTAGCAGTTCAAGTGTTTGTTTTTTCGAGAGTTTCTCTGTTATCAGGGGATTCTTTCTTTCCAAGGTTTTCTTCTCAATTTGACTTAATGTTAAGCCGTCTTTTTCTTTTTTTAGAATGTTTACCAAAAAGTTCTTGTAGTCTATTTCGTATTGATTTATCGTTTTTGACAATGTTTTTTTTAGCTGGGGTTCATTCATTTGTGATTCTTCTAGTTTGTGAAGGTTAATCTTCCTATAGATTATTTCTTTGACATTAGCTGCAATGTATTTTGGTTCTTCTTGATCAGTTTCGCCATTTTCACAGATAAGTACTTTGTACCTAACTGCATCATTTAGTAGTTCTTTTAGGTCTCTTTTTAGAAGTGAATCACTAGGATCATATATTAAACCTTGGTTTTCCATTAGAAATTCGATACTTTGAACCGTTTCGGCACTTTGTGTTTCAGTGAGGAGTGCGTGTAATTTTTTGATATATTCATATTCGAAAGGTGAGAAGAGGTGGGCTGGAATGTACGCAATTGTCTGAACTGATTCGACTTTTCGACCATTAAAAGAGTTTTTCGTAGCTATTTTTTTCATCTCAGTCGCTATTCTTCTGTTAATCATCTTAAGTAATGTTGAATCAACAGCATTATGAATTGTATTCATGGCGTGTCCTCTCACATATTCAAAAGATATCTCACATCCGAGTTCTTTAACAATATTGTAGAATTGCTCCTTGCAAGTCAAATAGAATTTCTTATCTTTATCAGAAACTTGATCAGCAACTTGTTTAAGAATACTTTCATTTTCCTTCAGTGCTTTTGTATAGAAATCCCTGGCGCTTTGTAAGTCAGACGCGATTATTATCTTTTCGCCTTTTAGTGAACCATAAAGTAATTTGATTTTTGAGAAAGCACTTACGATTGCAGCAAGTTCACCTTCGACGTTTTTTAGCGACGTTTTTGGTTTTCTAATTATAATGTCTTTTACAACAAAATCGTTTCCATCATGTATGGAATAAGCGTAGCCTACAAATCCAGATTTATAACTGCCATCAACGTATACTTTTATCATTTATACTCACTCCTTTTTGTGATTCTATAGTCTTTTATTTAGTGTCAAAATATCGCTTCCTATATAGAATTTATGAACATATTTAGACTCTTCAATTTTGGCTAAACTTCGCTCACTTGAACCAAATTTTATTCACATCCCAGCTTACTACTATCTGTAAGAATATTAATCATCACTGTTTGAATAGTTTATTTGGTGTTTAATCATCGGATATTGGTATGTTTCTTAGCCTAAGCATGTATTTTCGATGGCAATTTACATCATTTTGTTCTTTCCAATTGTAGCAATGTACAGTTCTGATGAATTGTCTTGTAATTGCTTTATTCCAACAATAATTATTTCTTCTTGCAATTCTACAATACCAGTTGCTTCTATATGACCTTGTGTCTTGATTTCCCTGCTCTTAATAATGTTACCTTCTTGGTCAATATAGGTGATTTGCAAAGCTTTTCTATCGTCTGGATAACGCTTGTTTATTAACAACTTATATCTATCTTTATATCTGTCACTAAGTACTGAAACAATTTTGTACGAAATCTCGGATTCTTGATTTTCAAGTTCTTTTACGAATTTTACTTTTCCATCATCGCTTATTTTAACAATCAATATGTTGCTTTTTTCTTCAGCGTAAAGCGTATGACCTATTGCTAAGTATCCATCGCTTACTTGGTTAATCGCTAAAGCTGTATCAAAGTTTGCTGTGCCATAGTGTACACGCCACAATCTTTGTAAATTTTCGTCGTACTTAGCAAAGAACATGTCGCCGTTTACAGCTTCATACGAAAAAGTGTAACCTCCAACTATGTATTCATCGTATTCGTTTCTTAGAATTGTGAACGCTCCATCATCTTTGTACGCTCCAAATATTTTTTCGTCTAATTTAACACCATTCTTTGGAGAGAGTAGAAGTAAATATGCATCACCCTCTTTACTACCTTTTTCCATTTTGTAACCGCCAATCAATAAGTCACCATTCGCAGTTTCAACTACAGCAAAGGCATTTTCAAATCCTGCAGTGCCGTGTGTTTTGTCCCAAATCACATTACCCCTATCATTAAGTTTAACAATATATATGTCACTGCTACCTTTGCCATATGAGTATGTGTTTCCAACTACAAAAAGCTCTCCATATTCAGAAATGTGAATGTCTCTTGCTATTTCATCTTTCGGACCACCTATAATCTTGCTCCACAACATCTCAAAATCCATTGAGAATTTGGCAATGTAAAAATCTTTGTCTCCATCTTGTTTGTCAAATGTATAACCTACTATCACGAAGCCATCGTCAACAGGAGCAACACTATTAACAACAACTTTTCTTCCAAGCGCAATGTATCTTTCTGAATCTGGGATTATCGTTCCTGCAATCGAAGGCTTATTTAAAAACTTTTCGATATCCATTTGTTGAATCTGTCCAGTCACATACGAAACGTATGTTGAGAGTACAAGAAACAAGAATAGCGCAGAACTCACGAATAAATGCTTTTTGGTTCTTGAATCTACACAATTCGATGGAATCTTGTATCCCAAATTTAAAGATAAAAATATTACTATGGAACTTGAAAGCACCAATAGGAATGGAATACTTTTCCAAAGGTAAATAATCGAAAGGATTATTAAACTGAGTAATAATAACAAGAAAACCAAACCCATGCTTAGGCGTCCAATTTTATCATTTCGAGTCTCAAACCTTACCCCTGCCACAAATACTATCAAAGGAATTGTAAATATACCAACAAATGAAAATTGTGTCAAAAAAAATTCTTCGTTTACAGCCTGAAAAATGTAAATGTAAAAACCTGCATAAAGTAATAGCAAAAACCAAGCACCAGTTGACCTGGCATTAAACGAGTACATCCATCCTATTAATATGATAAGTGCCACAAAAGACATACTGAAAAATATTTGTTCAATCGACGTAGTGAACGTTTTTGCAACAAAATTGACAGAAGGTATGTATGCAAATAAAAGTGCAAAAATAGTAAGCAAAGCCACGAAAATTCTTGGCAGTATCACCATATAAACACTTTTCGATTTTGGTGAGGAGACACCAAAGAATCTAAAAATTTTTGCCTTCATCAGTATTTCTGATTTTCTTAATTTCGCAGTCTTTTCATCATCGCTGTGATATTGTTCCTTTAATATCTCTTCCAGTTCGCCTCTTGGAAAGTAATTTTTAGCGTCATTTAAGTCAAAGCCCGCACTTTTTAACATAGTTGCTGTGTCGAAGTCAAAACCATCTTTCAACCATTCTTTCAGCTCGAGGACACTGAATCCTGCCTTTCTTGCCGTATCTGCTTGCTCTGGCGTTAATCCAATCATTTTCCATCTAAGCGCTTCATCACTTACGAAACCAAGTTCTTCCCATCTTGTAGCTTCTTCGGAAGAAAATCCATTCTCAATCCAGCGCTCGGGTATTTCAGCCAATAGCCTTCCCTCCTTACTCGATAAGATAAAGCTTATCTAAACAGGGACTACCGACTTGCAATGGGATGCCTTTCAAGAAGACCAATAATATTTTAGCATTGGTAAAAAATGTTATTTTGGCAACAACTTAGTACTGTCTTTATTTCTCATCTGAAAGAGCTTTGACTATGAACGAAACGAAACCAGCACATACGAATAGGTAAGTTAAATATACAAATAATCTGAAAAAGTGAAACGTCACAATGTTGTTTCTAAAAACTTCAAGAGAACTACTATTAAAAACTATTGATAGCAAGCCGTATCCTGTAGCAATCAAAAGCGTGAATAAGACCGAGTATATTTTTAACCATCTAATTAAAGCTTTATTTTTCTTTTCTTCATCTCGTTTTTCCACGCTAATTGCTTTGGCTAAGCTAATAGCAACTATTGGGTAGAGGAATAGACCTGCAATCACCTCAGCCGCATCAATTTTGGATAGTACCAAAAATAGAGAAGCGTTTAAAAGCAGGAATGTAGAATAAATTGTAAGTGACAATACTGTATAGAAGTTCTTGTGTTGTTTAAAGCGTTTACCGACGAAAGCTCCTAAAAGCGCAACCATTATTAATATTGCTAAGGGAAGCATAGCATTATTCAATAGAATGCTGTTCTGTCCTTGCCTTAATAACACGACATTTAGAATTGGGAAGAACGTCAGGATATGAAGGATGCCCACCAATAACGGGAATATTGCTTTATGTATTTTTTTAGAAGATTTTTCCAAAGAATTCCTATTTTTCTCAATAATTCTATTTAAATCGCTTTTCTTTTCCTTCAATTCTTTCGCCTTTTCACATTCAATACCTGCATTTAATAATTTATCAGTTTCTTCAGCTCGAAATCCGGCTTCTTTCCATCTTCGTGCTTGTGATGGTGTTAACATTTTATCAATCCATTCAGTTACTTCCGACGGTTCATCAACAACTCTTTTCCATTCCCGGGCTATTTCAACTTCAAATCCAAAATCTTTCCATTTCTTAGCTTCATAAGGGTCAAGCCCTGCTTCTTTCCATTTTTTGGCTTCAACAACTTCGAATTCCAAAGAACTCCATAGATTAGCTTCTGAACAGGTAAACCCTTTTGATTTCCATTCTAATGCCCGTTCAGGACTTGAGAATACATCACTCCATTCAGCCGCCTCATCAGCATCAAAGCCACGTGACTTCCATTCAAAAGCTTTTTCTGGTTTCTTAAATCCATTTGATGACCATTTGCTTGCATCAGATGGTTCAAAACCTCTTTTCTTCCAATATTTAGCTTCACTGGACGAGAATCCCCTTTTCATCCATGCTTCAGCTTCGTCAAGCGAAAATTCCGAGAGCCTAAATCCATTAATTTGACACTCAATAGCTCTCTGTACATTGAAGGTTTCAGGATTTATCTTTCCATTTTCAAAAGCTGCTTTCAGTTCGTATGCGGTTATACCTTTGTCCTTTAACTTAAGTGCATCTTTTGGGTTTATTCCTATATCCTCAAACACTTTTGCTTCTTCGGGCTCAAAACCGCTTTCAAACCATTTTCGTGCTATGTTACCGTTTCTGAAACCGACCAATACCCAACCCTTCGCCTCAGAATAGCTGAAATATTCCTTGTATCCTTGAGCCTCGTCTGGGCTAAGTCCAAGTTCAGACCATAACTTTGCTGATTGCTCTGTAAAACCCAACCTAAGCCATTCTCTTAAGTCTGTTTCATTTGTCTTTTCATCAGAAAGTTTGGATTCATAATCATAGTAAACAGGTATGTCACTTTTTCCTTGGAGCCATGCTTTGATTTGTTCATAGCCCCATCTTTTATTTCTGTCACGTGTAAGTAATCCCTTCAATAAGGGCTTGAATTTTGGACCTATGTCATCAGGAATTTCAATACCCTTGGTCACTAACCTGTGAATTATCACCTGTTCGCTTAACCCAGCAAATGGGTTCTTACCAAATAGCATTTCATACACAACTACACCAAGATGCCACCAATCTATTTCCTTTCCGAAATAGTTACTGATTTCCTCGGGTGCTATGTAAGCTGGCGTACCTTTAAATGAAGAAGCGTATATCTTTGAAACATCATTACTAAGCATCAAAGAAATACCGAAATCTGTGAGTACCAAATCCATAGGTTGAAAACTTCTAAGTAGTATGTTTGCAGGTTTCAAATCTCTGTGAACTATTCCAGCCTTATGCAACGCATTTATAGCATCTACTAAATCCTCCACTGCGTTAATTATCATTTTCTCTTTTTCGCTAACTTTAACTTTTTGAAGTGTTTCAATAAGTTCTTTCATGCTCCCAAAACGCGCATATTCCATAATCTCATAGTAGCGTGCCAATTCCTCGTCATATCCTACTTCATATATTTGAACGACGTGTTCCTTCAGATTTTCGGAAATCGATTTTATTTTCTCAAGGACTTCTAACTTTGGGTTAATACCTTTTCTGTAAAGCTTTAAAAAGTAAAACTGTCCATCCTTTTCCAGTAGAAACGCATCTGCTTCCGCACCACGTGCTGGAAACTCTTTTTGAATTTTGTAGCCACGAAAGGTAGTAATTAGAATGTTTGAATTTTTTTTACGAGCGTCTTGGGTTTCTGTTCCAGAATCATTTCCTGTTCTAACAGTTTTATCATCTCTAACGGTTCTGTCCTCTTCATTCTGTCTAATCGTTCTATCGAAATCTTTGTTTTCCCTTCGTTTACTCATCTTCCTCACCTCTTGAAGGTTCAAAATCTTTAATCTGCTCGTTGGCTAATTTAGAAAACTGCTGCTCAACACTTTTTCTAATTCTCTCAAGGTCTTTCTGGTACGGAATACCAATGATGAAAAGGGCATTATCTTTAACTCTGATTTGCAAATAACCATCTTTTTGTCTGTTCATCCATTCGTCGTATTCCTTTTGAAGATCCTTATTCAAGACAAACAATCTTTGATTGTCTGAGCCTTTATAGACACACTCAGACTCCATTCCTTCAATGAATGGTGAATCAACAATGGCATCTATATACTCAAAATGCTCTGGATATTTTTCCAAGAGCGTTTCGAATTTATAGCCCGTATACACCAAAATATCACTGAATTTTCCCCTTACTTTCCTAAGCAAAGATAATAGGGAGAAAGCCTGGTCAAAAGGCTCTCCTCCGCTAATTGTTAATTTATTACAGTTGAAATCTGAAAGTATTTGTGCAAGTTCATCAATTTCAACTGCTTTATTCTTGTCGAATTCCCAAGTATGAATTGACATACAACCATTGCAATGTATTGTGCAACCTTGTGTCCAAAGCCCTACCCTTCTTCCAGGACCTAAGACATAGAGGGGGTAATGTATCAAGCTGATAAGTAGCCTTTCAGTTCCCATTTTCCACCATCCCGCACAATATCTTCTATTACTACTTTCGCTCCTTCTTTCGGGAATAACTTAAACAATAGCTCCGATAATGGGTTGACAAATAAGCGTTCGAGTTTGTTACCTATACCCCTACCACCCATAGACAAGTCCTTAATGATTTCTTGGTAAATCTTTTCCTCAACACTTTCTAACAACTCGACTGTTATCTTTCTCTCATCTTGCAATTTCAGAATGATATTTCTGAGCATCTTTTTCATGACTAACTTCGCATTTTCTGGTCTCATGAAGTCAAATACGACGATGTTCTCACCTATTCTGTTGAGTATCTCTGGTCTGCCGATTTTGAATTTGAAGAAATCATAGATGGCATCCAAAATTCTTCGCTCAATTTCTTCGTACGGCATTTCTGGAGAGACTCTCTGAATTTTTTCGCCAGAAGGTAGTAATTCATAAACCCCAAGGTTAGAGGTGAAAATAATCAAGCTCTCTGAGAAGTATACGGTCTCACCTCGCCCAGATGTCAATCTTCCATCATCTAAAATCTGCAAGAATATATCAAGTATTTTTGGATGCGCCTTTTCAACCTCATCGAAGAGCACAACAGAAAATGGATTTTGCTTTACTGCGTTCGTTAGCTGACCACCGACTTCGTAACCAGTATATCCCGGAGGTGCGCCAACAAGTCTTTGGTCTGTATGTTCGTGCGCGAATTCTGACATATCAAACCTGATGTAATTATTCTCGCTTCCAAATATCAATTCAGTCAGTGCCTTTGCAAGTTCTGTCTTACCAACACCCGTTGGTCCTGCAAAGAATAAGATTCCTTTTGGCTTGTTAGAATACCTTGAAAATTGCGCACCTGAGAGATTGAAGAATGAACGTCTTAATATCTCTGCAGTTCTTTTGACAGCTCTCTCTTGTCCTATTACTCTCTTGGAAAGCTGCTCTTCTGCTATCATTAATTTTTCTTTATCAATCTTTCCCCATGGGTTATCCGAAACACCTATTTTGTATCTTCTAACAGCTTCGCCTATCTGCAATGCATCTAAATCTTCTCTTATCGACAAAAATACAATTGACAGCATCTCTTTGGAAAACATACCAGAGGTTTGGTCGACAAACGTTTCAAGTATTTCTCGTTTTCTCTCTTCAGATAACTCCTTCCACTTAGCAACTCTCGGCAAAATGGCTTTTCCTATCCATCTGCGTATTTCAAAATCCGGCTTAGGGACAGGAATAACTCTCAGCAAAGGATTATCGAGGGTGTACCACGGCGGTAAATCATTCTCTTTGTCGGTAACGAAAATAAGCGGGTTGTGGGCTGGTGGTTGACCTTTCTGTTTTGCCGATAACCCCAACCTAAACGTCTTGTACAAAAAGTCAGGCAGGTCTTTTTGGGTTGAAATCTCGCTCATTCTCGATGTAAAGTTAAGAATCACAAGCCCTCTTTTTTGAGCGTTGACAATTGATTCTATAACTTCATATACATCGTTCAGCGGGATAACTTTGTCGGGTTTGTCTTGAGCGATGTTTCTCCTCGTGATTTCTCTATACAGCTCTGGAGTACCAAACAACAATCTGAAACCTTCCAGTGGTATATATTCAACCACAAGTTCGTATTCACCATACGTGCCATATAAATCAGCGATGAATTGTGTGAGTGGTAGTGGCACATGGGTCTCGCCCTTTGGAAGCGGGAAAATATCGTATACGTTACCAAAAACGACAAATTGCGGAGTTGTAGCGGAAAATCTAAGTAATTCCTTCGCAAATTTCGGCAAGTTTAGAGTTGTCAAATCTACCAAGTCGGACACCTCCCAGTTTAGACAAAATAGAATTTTTAAGCCTCAAATACTATAAAGCTAACGTTGTCCCTTAGTGGTTTTTCGGTAAGTTTTTCAACAAGCTTCTCACAACAACTTTCTTCTGAAAGAAGATGGTTGATTTCTTCATCTTCAAGCTCATCCCATAACCCGTCGCTGCAAATCAAAAACTTGCCACCGAGACTTATGTCAACACTGTTAACGTATATATCCAAAGAATGGTTGTAACTATCTCCCATGACAGCGGAGGTTAAGACATTTCTTTGTGGGTGTGTGCGTACTTCTTCTGGTGTTATCAACCCATCTGACAGCAAAGACTCCACAAGTGAATGGTCTTTTGATAGCCTCCTTAGGTTCTTATTTATGAACCTGTACACTCTGCAATCACCGACATTGAATATAAAGGCTTCTTCACTGTTGGAAACAAGCACACCAGCAAGTGCACAACCAAGCCCATATGCCTCAGGATGTTCCTTGATGTATTCTTCAAGCTTTTCCTTAGCTAAATGTATTGCCCTTTTTATATCTTCACCATCGTTCATTGTCTGTAATTGTTCTTTAATAGTCTCGAGCACTATCCTTGCCGCAACTTCCCCTTTCTCATGCCCACCCATACCATCCGCAACAACAAGCAAAATCTTTTCTGCTTCAATTTCTAAACTCTTACATGAGTCAAAATTCGCTTCGCTAACAATTTCGTTTTGAACAAGCAGCGCGTCTTCGTTGTTTTTTCTCACTTTCCCCGTGTTTGTGTAGTAGTACACTTTTAAAGACGGCATGGTATCCCTCCTTGATTTGGACTAAAATAGGGAAAATTGTGACTTAAGATTTAATATACTTAAAAAGAAGTCAACAACGAAATTGACATCATGGCTATAACAATGGACGATACAATTAAATCACTAATATACGATTTTAAATCTCTATTCAAAAATCTTATTATTTTCGAAATACCCCATACAATCGTAAAAATAATGATAACACCGGGAAAGTATTCTCCCCAAAGTATGCCGTTAACAAGAAAGAGTATTAAACAAATAATATCCATTTTCCTAAGCAACCGTGCTAAATTGATTAACTTTCTTGCTTCCCGTGGGCTCATTTTACCTTTAAAACTTGCTGCTTGTTCTGGTTCAAACCCCTCTTGTTTCCAAAGCGTCACCTCATTTGGTGTGAAGTTTCTTACCTTCCATTCAATTAACTCTGAGATTTCAAGTTCCAATTTTGAAAATTGTTGAGCTTCGTCGGGTTGAAATCCTCTTTCTTTCCAAAAGGAAGCTATATATGAATCAGGAAAATACTTTCTCCATATAGCTGCTTCTTTTGGTTCGAACCCAAAGGATATCCACTTAGCAGCTTCTTGTAATTCAAAATCAAGAGATAAGAAATCAATTAGTGTTGTCAATTCAACACCCTTTTCCTTCCATCGCTTTACATCATCCAAGCTAAGTCCTTTCCTTTTAATCATTACAACTTCCCTTATGTCAAGAATACCAAGGCTCTTCCATTCTAGTAATTCTTCTGCTGTCAACAATTTACTCATTTCAAATGCCGTTATCCCTTCCTTTTTTAACTGAGCTGCCTGTTTTGGATTTATCCCCAAATTCTCGTACACGACTGCCTCGTCTGGTTCTATACCCGTCTCATACCACTTGTATGCCATTTTCCCATTTCTAAATCCTGACCTCACCCACTCCAGCGCATCAGCATAGTTAAAGTACTCCTTGAACTCCTTTGCCTCTTCTATCGTCAATCCTAAATTCGCCCATAGTTTTGCTGATTGCTCTGTAAACCCTTCTTTTTGCCATCGCTTTAAATCGGGTTCGCTCGTCTCGACAGATATCTCAGGTTGATATTCATAGTAAATCGGTATATCTTCTATTCCATCAAGCCACGCTTTGATCTGTTCATATCCCCATCGTCTACTTCTTTCCCTTGTCAATAATCCTCTCAACAACATTTGGTATTTCTTTGGCAACTGCTCAGGTATTTCTATTCCTTTCGTGACTATGCGGTGAATTACCACTTGTTCACTTGTTCCGGAAAAAGGATTGCTACCCACCAGTGCTTCGTATACTATTATCCCTAAATGCCACCAATCTATTTCTTTCCCAAAATAGTTGCTCACTTCTTCTGGCGCCATGTAAACAGGTGTCCCTTTGAAGGATGTTGTGACGATCTTTGACACATCTTCTTTTATCTCCCTCGATATCCCAAAATCCGTCAATACTAGTTCTAACGGTATAACCTTCCTAACAAGTACATTTGTCGGTTTTAAATCCCTGTGTACTACACCTTCATTATGAAGTGCGTTTATCGCCTCTGCTAACTTCTCAATTATGTTATTCACTAATTGTTCCTTCTCGTTTTTTAGCAAGCTTTGTATATCTTTTAATAAATCCTTTAGATTTCCATACTTCACATATTCCATTACCTCAAAGTATCTCTCGGTTTGTTCGTCATATCCCACTTCATGTATAGTAACCACGTACTCTCCCAGTTTATCAGAAAGTTCCTTTATTTTTTGCAACACCTCTATCTTTGGCTCCATACCTTTGCGATAGAGCTTGAGAAAAAACTGTTCGCTGCCCTTTTCTATCAAAAAAGTGTCAGCTTCTGCTCCTGTGGCAGGAAGTTGCTGAATCACTTTATAGTCCCTGAATTTGGTTAAACCGAAATGTGCCTCTTGAAATTCTTGAG
>Ga0197142_1004251_pt1 | contig 11662 bp, 10 predicted proteins | sample GBS60_MetaG_FD_148614 | JGI IMG/M metagenome (GOLD analysis project Ga0197142, IMG submission 148614) | Sediment microbial communities from Great Boiling Springs, Gerlach, Nevada, United States - GBS 60_MetaG | ecosystem: Environmental > Aquatic > Thermal springs > Hot (42-90C) > Sediment... | reverse complement strand
GGAGATCGGCCCGCCGAAGGGAACTGATGTGAGCCGACTAGTTCATCATATCGAGCTTTTACGGGATCGGGTCGATGCGCTGAATGTTACCGACAATCAAAGTTCGGTGATGCGTGTAAGTTCCCTGGCGGCCTGTCGGCTGATTCTGGAGCACGGCGGGGAACCGATCCTGCAACTGACCTGCCGGGATCGGAATCGGCTAGCGTTGCAGTCGGAACTGCTGTCGGCCTGGGTGCTGGGGGTACGGAATGTGCTGTGTCTAACGGGCGATTATGTTACTGTCGGCGACCACCCGGAAGCCAAACCGGTCTTCGACCTGGACAGCGTCCAGTTGCTCCAGACGGTGGACCGGCTGAACCAAGGACAGGACCTAGCCGGCAACAATCTGGAAGGAGCCACCGATTTCTTGGCCGGGGCGGTAGTTACGCCGGAAGCCGATCCGCTGGAGCCGCAACTGATCAAGTTTGCCAAAAAGGTTCGGGCCGGCGCCCGGTTTTTCCAGACGCAGGCCGTTTATGATCTGGGGCGGTTTCGGCGGTTTATGGAGTGTGCCCGGTCCGTGCTAGAGCAGAGCCGAACGGGGCCGGTCAAGATCCTGGCTGGCATCGTGCTTCTGACGTCGGCCAAGATGGCCCGATATATGAATGAACATGTGCCTGGCATTATGGTGCCCGAATCTCTGATCCAGGAACTGGCCGGGGCCGAAAAAGGCAAGGCCCTTCAGGTGGGCATTCAGATAGCCGGTCGGCTGATCCGAGAGATACACCAGGAAGGGCTGTGCGACGGGGTGCACATCATGGCCATTGGCCGGGAAGAACGGGTGCCGGACATCCTGGCCGAAGCTGGGCTAGGGTAGCCTCTTTGGGGACGATCTTTCTCGGATTTCCCCCAAAAGGGGGAGCATGAAGCAGGCGGCGGCTTGTGAATCTAGAAAGTATAGATAAAATAGATAAAAGTTGCCGTCTCTCTCAGAAAAATCGCCCCCTCCGGAGTTGTCGGCTCCTAAAAGGGTAAGTATATTTTAGAAATTTCTGGCAGGCGCAAGAGGAACATACCGCTAGCCTGCCTCCCGGTGTTTATCCTACCTAACCCCCCTCGATGGCAGGCAGACCGCCCACTAAAAAGGGGTCAGAAAAGGCGGCGACCGTCCACCAGGAGTCGGCCGGGCAGCTGCCGCCGCTACCCAAGGGGAGTATGGAACATTTCCGCCGAATGGAGGGGGCTATGTGTCCTTCCCGCGGAAGCGAAAATCCAGGCAATATGGAGTTTTCTTACGTTCTGGATTCCCGCTTTCGCAGGAATGACACCCTTCAGCCGGCCTTGGTTTCGCCTCAGCCGGCCTCTCGACGGCCAGGGGAGAGGCGGATTGCTCCATTCGGTTAAAGTGGTACCCTAAATCCGTTGAGCGTACGAAATGCATTTTTCCTTAGTGGATCGAATCCTCCAGTTGGAATTGGGTCGGCGGATTGTGGCCCTGAAGAATCTCTCCTTGGCCGAGGAATATCTGGCCGACCATTTCCCCCAATTTCCTGTCATGCCGGGGGTGTTGATGCTGGAGGCGATGGTGCAGGCGGGGGCCTGGTTGGTGCGGGCCAGCGAAGATTTCCAGCACAGCATGGTGGTGCTGCGGCAGGCGAATAACATCAAATATGGCCGGTTTGTGGAACCGGGCCACTGCCTACAAATCGAAGCGGAAATCCTCAATCAGAGCGACACAGAAACCCGGCTCAAAGCGCAGGGTACGGTGGACGGACAATTTGCGGTGGGTGGACGGTTGGTGCTGGCCCGGTATAATCTGGCCGACTCCCAGCCCCACCGACAATACGCCGACGATTGGGTCCGAAAAGAACTCCGGAAGAAGTTTCGGCTTTTATATCCGATGTAACACTTTAGCCATTTGAAGGAAATTGTGTCATTCCTGCGCAAGCAGGAATCCAGAAAAAGCCGCTGGATTCCCTCTTTCGTGGGAATGACATACAAGAGGGAAAAGAGGCCTCCGTTCGGCTAAAATGTTCCTGCTTTTCCGCCATGGACACAAACCCAACAGAAAGCAAACGGAAGGATGACGAAGATGAATTTTCAGGGAAAGACAGCGATTGTTACCGGGGCGGCACGAGGGATCGGCTTGGCAATTGCCCGCCGGTTGGCTGAGAGCGGCGCTACGGTCATCATGGTGGATTTGCTGGAGCAGGCGTTGCAGGAAGCGGCGGCCAGCTTGGCCCAGACACCCGGCACCGTGCACACCTTCGTGCTCAACGTTACCGACGAGCAGGCTGTGGAAAAATTGTTCGACCAGGTCCTGGCCAAAACCGGACGGGTCGATATCCTGATTAACAATGCCGGCATCACTCGGGACGGCCTCCTGGTGGCCATGAGCACCGACGATTGGGATGCCGTCTTGAACGTCAATTTGAAGGGGACGTTCCTGATGACCAAATATGCCTGCCGGATTATGATGCGGCAGCGGAGCGGTCGGATCGTCAATATCGCCAGTGTATCCGGTCTGATGGGCAATCCGGGACAGGCCAACTATTCGGCCTCCAAGGCCGGAGTGGTCGGGTTTACCAAAACGGTGGCCCGGGAAATGGCAGGCCGAAATATTTGCTGCAATGCAGTGGCCCCGGGATTTATTGATACGGAAATGACTCGGGTCCTGCCCGATAAAGCCAAGGAGCGGGCCTTGTCATTGATCCCCCTGGGCCGAATGGGAACCGTGGATGATGTGGCCGCTGCGGTCTGCTTTCTGGCCAGCGACCAGGCCGCCTACATTACCGGTCAGGTTTTAGCCGTGGACGGCGGCATGGCCATGTAAACGGCCTGTTTATCCGGCCGCCGCACCAGAGTCCCCAACCACTGCGGGCCAGCCCGCCATGCCTTTCCTAACAGCAGGATAATCCATGGCAATCCCTGGGTAACCGGAAAAAGTTCATCTATAAGAGTGCATATATTCACTTTAAAAGGTTCGACTTTTGGGAGGTGATACATGCCGACGAAAGAAGAAATTTATCAGAAGGTGCAAGCAGCTCTGGTGGATGCGCTGGGGGTGGATGAGGAAGAAGTGACTCCGGAAGCCACCTTGGTGGGCGACCTGGGGGCCGAATCCATCGACTTTCTGGACATCGTGTTTCGACTGGAAAAAGCCTTCGACATTAAGATTCCGCAAAACGAGTTGGTCCCCCAGGACATCCTGACCAACGCCCAATACGTCAAAGACGGCCGTCTGACGCCCGAAGGACTGGAAGCTCTAAAGCAACGGATTCCCTTCGTGGACCTGAGCAAATTTGCAGAAAACCCGGTGGTCCAGGATTTTGCCAACGTAATGACCGTAGGCGATATCTGCCGGTATGTGGAAATGAAACTGGGGGTGGCCTAGCACCACCAGGGCGGACAGCAACGTTGGCGACGCCAAGCATCGGGCTTTAATGAGCATTAGTCTTTAAAGCAAAATTTCTGGGGTGCTCCTGGAGCGGGGGCTTTTGCCTTTCCGAACGAGTCCCGGAGGACCGACGGTTCTCGTTTCCTGTTCGCTCGTGAGAAACGGTACCAACGCGGAAGGCCCCTTGAAAAGTAAGAACACTTTAGCCGAATGAAGGGGGACGATGTGTCATTCCTGCGAAAGCAGGAAGCCAGGCTTGTTCCTGCGACAGCAGGAATCCGGGCTGCTTTGGGCCTACTCCTGTGGGCCTGATGGACAAGCGGGAATGCTGGGATACTTTCTGGATTCCCGCTTTCGCGGGAATGACACCGCTCCCCCGGCTTCGTTTCGCTCTCAGCCGTCCTCCCCCGCCGGAGGAGATGCGGGTTGCTTCACTCGGCTAAAGTGTTACGAAAAGTCAAGTACTCAAACTGTAAATGAAACCGCCTCACCCCGGCAAAAACCAGGGGCAAACCACCGGTTCGCCATCCTGGAATACAAAGAAGGGACCCCCTGGAAAAACACAAGCAACTCCTTGGTTTGCAATAAGTTATGGCAAAAAACCGGCGTTTCCGTTTACAGTTTGAGTAAAGTATTCTGGGCCCTCAAGGTTTGAACTGCCGGGAAAATAAGGTCAACAGCGATGCGTTGGTTTTGGATTGATCGGTTTTTGGAATTTGAATGTGGGCGCCGGGCCAAGGCGATTAAAAACATCTCCCTGGCCGAGGACCATTTGCAGGACCATTTTCCCGGCTATCCAGTGATGCCGGCCAGTCTGATCGTGGAAGGAGCGGCGCAAACCGGCGGCCTATTGGTGGCCCAATGTTCCGATTTCCGGGAGAAGGTGGTTTTGGCCAAAGTGAGTTCCGCCCGTTTCTACGCCGAAGCCGTGCCCGGAGATACCCTGATTTATACCGCCACGATCGAAGCCTTGCAGAAAGACGGGGCTTCCGTGCAGGTCACGGTGCATCGGGGCGAAGAGCTTCTGGCGGAATTGCAACTGATGTTCGCCCATCTGAATGGCGAGTTTGCTGATAAAACCTTGTTCAAGCCGAAGACGTTGCTCTTCTGGCTCCGTGCGTTGGGCACGTTTCAGGTGGGTCGGCTGCCGGACGGCTCCCCTCTGCAAGAACCGGAGTGGATGCGCCAGGCCGAAGCCGCCGACCCCGACTGAACTGTTCGCCATCCCTGGGTGGACGCCGAAAATGAAATTTTCAGTAACATGTCAGCCGCATCCGGCGATTTGCCTCTCCCCTCCGTGGGAGAGGCCGGCCAACCGACAGGTTGGCCGGGTGAGGGGCAGAAAATAAAGCCGGTAACATTTTAGCCGAAGGGAGGAGTCTATTTTGACTGTATCTACGGGAACCGGGCCCTACCAGTTGTAGGGGCGACGAGTCGGCACGAACACGACAGATTGTGGTAATTGGGCCCGGTAGATACAGTCAATCTATGTGGCATTCTTGCGTAAGCAGGAATCCGGTACGCCTCTGCCTCGGCGGGAGCGGCCGGCCTGGCGAAGGCCAGGCCGGGTGAGGGGGAGCAAAAAGAAGGTGGCTCTCCACCTTGTTTATTATGGCCCCTCATCCTAACCCTCTCCCACCGCGGGGAGAGGGGATATATCGGGCAACAAGTGGGCCCCTCCATTCGGTTAAACGATTCCCTTTTTCCTTGTTCAGGCATTCCAAATGGCAACCATGCAGCGACGTGTGGTGATCACCGGCATCGGTTGGGTAACGCCGCTGGGCGCCGAGATCGAAGGCGTTTGGCAGGCGCTTTTGGCGGGCCGATCGGCCGTGGATTATATCAGCCTGTTCGACGCCAGCCATTTCCCAACCAAAATCGCCGCCGAAGTCCGCCATTGGTCGGTAGCGGACGTGGGCGAAGACCCGGAGGATTGGAAACACCAAGGCCGGCACACCCAGTTTGCCGTCGGCGCCGCCAAAAAGGCCGTGGCCGATTCCGGCATCCTGGACGCCCCCCTGGACCCAACCCGATTCGGCGTCTATCTGGGCAGTGGCGAAGGGCAGCAGGATTTCCATCGGTTCAGTCAGATGATGGCGGCCGCCCTGGAAGGAGGCCAGTTTGACCTGGCCCGTTTCATGCGCAAAGGGTTGGAGGTGCTACATCCGATGTCGGAGCTGGAGCAAGAGCCGAACATGCCTGCCGGACATTTGGCCAGCCTGTTCGGCGCCGAAGGGCCGAATCTCAACTGTCTGACCGCCTGTGCGGCCAGCAGCCAGGCCATCGGCGAAGCCGCCGAAATCATCCGCCGCAACGAAGCCGACCTGATGCTAGCCGGCGGAACGCATTCGATGATCCATCCGTTCGGCCTGACCGGGTTTAATCTGCTGACCGCCCTGAGCACCCAGAACGAGGAACCGACCAAGGCCTCCCGGCCGTTCGACCGCCGTCGGGACGGCTTCGTGCTGGGCGAGGGGGCCGGCATCGTCGTCTTGGAAGAGCTGGAGCGGGCCAAACGCCGGGGCGCCAAAATCTACGGCGAACTGATCGGCTATGGTTCGACGGCCGATGCGTTCCGAATCACAGATGTTCATCCTGAAGGCCGAGGCGCCATCCGTTGTATGCAGCTTGCGTTGCACGACGCCCGCCTGGCGCCCGACCAGATCGACTACATCAACGCCCACGGCACCAGCACCGCCATCAATGACCGGGTAGAAACCCTGGCCATTAAACAGGTCTTCGGCCCCCAGGCATACAAAATCCCCGTTTCCAGCACCAAGAGCATGATGGGGCATTTGATTGCGGCGGCGGGGGTTACAGAACTGATCATCTGTTTGCTTGCCCTTCGCGATCAAATCCTGCCGCCAACGATCAACTACGAAGAGCCGGACCCCGACTGCGATCTGGACTATGTGCCCAATACGGCCCGGACCGCCCGCTGCCAGCGGGCCATGTCGAACAGCTTCGGATTCGGCGGACAAAATATCACTCTGATTGTAGAACGTTTTACCGGCTAAGCCCCGCTCCGCCCATTTCGGTCGAAGAAGCTGACCTATCTTCTGGTCATCGAGAGCCCGTCTTTGGGGAATCGGAAAGGGCATCGTATCCCAGACGTCCCATCTGTATTTCCCGTAGCGCAGATGTCCCATCTGATTGTCCGCCTCTGCCAACGGGGGAGAGGCATTTATAGCCCCCTCACCCGGCCTGGCCTTTGGCCAGGCCGGCCTCTCGACAGCCAGGGGAGAGGCGGTGCTTCATTCGGCTAAAAGGTTACCCTAGTAAAACGTGTCCATTAAATTGTCGTCGCCGAGAAGCCCACCTCTGGTAAACCGGCCTCCGGGGCGGTAGAATAATCGATACTTTTCCTAGGGGTATCCGAGGGTTTCTCGTTTTCTGCTAATCCGGAAGGGCGGCCGGTCGATGCCGATCTAGGTAAAGTGTTCCCCGGTTGGCAATGTTTTCACCAGGAGAATCTACGGATGCTGCGGAGCGTTTGCGCCGGGATTATATATATAGGTTTATATACCGGGTTGGTGCTGATCCTGCCTATTGAGGCAGCCGAACCAGGAGAGGGAAAGTCGGTCTGTTTCGACCAACCGGCGCATTCCGGCGGGGAGACCGAGGCCCGGCCCGCCGCTAGCCAGCCGAACATTGTGTTCATCTTGGCCGATGATTTAGGTTACGGCGATCTAGGCTGCTACAATCCGCAAGGCAAGATACCCACGCCGCATCTGGATCGGTTAGCCCGGGAAGGCATGCGGTTTACCGACGCTCATACCACCTCGGCGGTCTGTACGCCCACCCGGTATGCGCTTCTTACGGGCCGATACAGTTGGCGGAGCCGGTTGCAAAGCGGGGTCCTGGGCGGGCTGTCGCCGCCGCTGATTCCGCCAGAACGCCTGACTTTGCCGGGACTGCTGCGCAAGGCCGGGTATCATACCGCCTGCATCGGCAAATGGCATCTGGGGCTAGGCTGGCCCCGAAAGCCGAATACCCCGCCGTTTACCGATTCGATCGAAAAAGGCCCGGAAGGCTGGAACGTCGATTACACCAAGCCGATTGCCGAAGGGCCGTTGAGCGTCGGGTTCGACGAGTTTTACGGCCTTGCCGGGTCGTTGGACATGGTTCCTTATGTATTTATTCATAATGATCGGGTCCCAATCGTGCCGACCGTGGATAAGGCGTTTCCGATGATACTGGGTCGGTCGGCGATGACCCGCCGGGGACCGGCTGCCGCTGAGTTCGAGGCGGTCGATGTGCTACCCATACTTACCAAAAAGGCCATCCAGTACATCCACGAGCGGGCCGCCGAGGCACGATCCAGGAAACCGTTCTTCCTGTATTTGGCGCTGGCCTCGCCGCATACGCCGATTGTGCCTTCGGAATCCTGGCAAAGCCGAAGCGGTTTGAACCCCTATGCCGATTTTGTGATGCAGACCGACGACTGTGTGGGGCAGGTGGTGGCCGCTCTAGAAAAAGAGGGATTAGCCGAGAATACCTTGCTGTTTTTCTCCAGCGATAACGGGCCGTCGCCGCAGGCCGATTTCGGCGCCCTTCGGGACAAGGGGCACGATTCGGCCGGTGGGTTCCGGGGCGCTAAGGCCGACCTCTGGGAAGGCGGGCATCGGGTGCCGCTTTTGGTGCGTTGGCCCGGCAGGATCCAAGCCGGTACGACCACCGATCAATTGGTCGGTTTGGTGGATCTGATGGCCACCTGTGCGGAATTGCTGGGCGTAGAGCTGCCGGACAATGCGGCCGAGGATAGCTTCAGCTTCCTGCCGGTGCTGTTGGGCAAGGCGTCGGGGCCGGTGCGGGAGACGCTCATTTTGCATTCGGTCAGCGGCAAATTTGCCATCCGGCAAGGGCCGTGGAAATTGCTCCTTACGCCGGGAAGCGGGGGCTGGAGTCGGCCTACCGATGCGGAAGCCCGGCGACAAGGGCTGCCGGAAGTCCAACTGTATCACCTGGCCGACGATCCGGCCGAACAAAAAAATTTCCAGGCCCAACACCCGGAGATGGTCCAACGGCTGATCCAACTTTTAGAGCGGCAGGTGGCCGAGGGACGGACCCGGCCCGGCATCCCCCAAAAAAATGATGTGCCGGTGGATATCTGGAAACGCCCACCCCCACCGGCCAAGCCGGAACAAAAACCTGAAAAACAATAAGCTCGCCCAACAGGGGGAATCTTTTCCCCAAGAGGAGCCCTTACTAATGGGGGGTGCCGCCTAGCCCGATGGCCTTCAGGTCAGAAGCAGTTTGCCAAAAATTCGAGAAATCGTACCTCTTTAGCCGTATCAACCAAATTGTCTCTCCCCCGGCGGGCTAAACCCAGTGTGTCATTCCCGCTCAAGCGGGAATCTAGAAAGTAAGGCTCCTATATTAACTGGATTCCTGCTTACGCAGGAAGGACGCATAGAGCCCTGCATTCGGCTATTCTTACGTGGACTGTCAGTCCTAGTGTGCCCATTTAGGCCGGCCTACCGATGGTTAGCCACTCCAGCGTGCCGACGCTTGGCCCGAAGGCTCTAGACGGACGAGCTAGATTACCCCGCCGTGCGTCCGATACGGAGTGCAATGGTCGGGCATATCCAGGAGCCAGAACCGCTCCCATTCATCCAGCAACAGGCGGAGATTTTCCGACGTAAACAGCAACTCCTGCGTCCGACGCACCGGATCGCCGGAATAGCCCGGAATAATGCATCCGAACACCGGCATCAATAATAACCCGCCCAAAAGGCACAAAAACACTTTCCGCATTACACGCTCTCCTTAGCAGATAGAAGACATTCTTCGAGCTTTTAGGACCAAATCGGTTGGGTCCCAAAGCCCTAGGACACCCAATCGTGTTGCTCCAGAAGCTGACTCAGAGTAGAAAAAACTCTTCTCCCCGGCGATAGACGCCGGTAGGAAAAGATTCAGAAAAGCACTGCTCCTTGCGGGAAAGGTAGGAGCAATCCGGAGGATTGCCCAAAGACCGGGATAAAAGGTACCAAAAATCGACTTGTGCGTCGAGAGCAATTTTTTGGGAGGGGCACCCTTTTGGGGGGCTGTCGGAGGGCCTGCCTCGGCTACCCAGAGTCTCTCCTCTCGGGTCCTCTTTTGGTTGCCTCCGGAATCGCCCTAAAAAGGAAGTGGAGCGGAAGCAGGCGATGGTGCTCCCAAAAGGCCGGAGAAAATCTCACTGAGATGGGGTACCGATCGGTTCGGTGGCTGCCCCCCGATGGGAGGGGCTGGAAACCCGTTGGCTCACACGCTCTCGGTGGCGGATGCGATGTTGCATCTCTTTGCCCGGTTTGAAAGTTACAACCCACTTTTTGGGCACATACACCTTTTCGCCGGTTCGCGGATTGCGGGCTTTGCGGGCTGCCCGGAGTTTGACTTCAAAAACGCCAAAATTCCGAAGCTCAATCCGGCCCTCCCGAACCAGTGCCTCGATAATGGTATCGAAGGTCTTCTGCACGATTTCCTTGATTTTCAGTTGGGGCAGTCCCACTTCTTCGGCAATCCTGCGGGCAATGTCTTTTTTGGTGATCACGTGCTTGTCCTCCCAGAATAAAAACCGAACAACACCGAACCGATCCACGAGATATTCCATTCCGTCTTGATGTTCCAAGTGTAAATGGCGTAATAAGTAAAGTCAAGATCGGCTTAAAAATTTTAGGCGCCGGTGGGCAACGAGGGGCTGGCCCCCCGTAGAGGCATTCCCTGGAAGTGTCCGATTTTCGTATCTGTTTCGCCGAATGTAGCAAATCTGCCATAACCCTTTATCAATAAACAAGTTAGGTCTTTGGCTCTCTATCGGGTGCTAGTAGTGCTGCAAAAGCCCTAACTCATGAGCATTCCATAAGTTATGGCAAAAAATTTCATAACATTTTAGCCAAATGGAGGGGCCCGCCTATCGCCCGATAAATCCCCTCTCCCCTGGCGGGACAGTGTAGGGGGATGGGGCTTAGACGGCACGGTGTCGTCTTTTTTGCCCCCTCACCCGGCCTGGCCAAAGGCCAGGCCGGCCTCTCCCGCCAGGGGAGAGGTGGTTTGCTTCATTCGGCTAAATAGTTACAAAATTCCAAGGGTTACTTCCTACGGCTAAATAGTTTGACTGTATCCGCCCAGCCAGGCCTCTACAACCTGTAGGGGTAAAAATCGGCTCGAACACTATATAAATTGAAATTGTGGTAATCGGTCCCGGTGGATACAGACACGATAGTTACCCATTTTCAAAGAGCCAAGATGTCGGGGGCCACAAAAAGTCATAACCCGTTTTCATGTAAGCAGGTAAGCACGCCGACCGCCGACAAGCCGAACCGCTCCTCCACAGAGGCCATCGCAAACGGCAACCAAATATCGGCTTTCCGGACGGAAAACTCCACCCAGAAGTTAAACTTTAGCGAATCCGAAGAGTTTACCCCCTACGAATACCCCAAAAGATGCATATCGATACCACCCAGAAGAGGATATGGCAAAAAGGTTCAGAACTCCTGAAAGAAAACCACTCCGGAACAACTTCAGCCAACGAAGTACCACGCCCCCCCTTTGCACCAAGAGCCCAGCCAACTATAGGTTGGCCGGGTGAGGGGTCTCATTCCCATAAACCCGCCGTCCAGATCGCAAGAGGGAACCTCGGAATAATTCAACGTGGACAAAAGAAAAGTATTTCACGAGATTTTTCCGAAAACCCCCTATATCGAGATGCTGTCCATGCTAACATACCATTTTTTGAGGATACCTTCGGGAACCTCAGAGGCCGACAACATAATCAAAAGGCCGCATAGTTCACTATATTTTCAGAATGTTTCAGAAGTTCCAGAGAATTCCCTATATTGCCGGGGTTTCCACCTGTGCGGGAATACGCCTGGATTCCTGCTTACGCGGCAGTGCCCCATAGTCCCCTGTATTCGCCTAAGAAACTATCTCAAAACTGCTCTTCCCGCCAGCGGTGGGATCGGGGATACGTTCCTCCTGACACTATATAGACCCACATAATTGCGAAAATTGCGAAAGTAGTCCAAATGTGCGAAATCTCTTCGTTTTCGCACGTGCCAGTCGTCTAACCACTTCCGGTATGCTGTGGACTGATTTAGCACAGGAGGACTACGGAGGGCTAGGCAAGGCTGGAAGCGTAAGCAGCAGCAAGTGGAAATCGGGGTTATTTGGGAAAGCCCGGACGAGTTGTGGAAACGCATTGAACCCATTCTGCGGGAGCACTGGCCTCCCAAGGCCACAGGCCGCAAGGTCGCCAATTGGCGGGCGATTCTCAACGGGATTATCTTCCGGATGCGCACGGGC
>Ga0197142_1004250_pt1 | contig 11663 bp, 11 predicted proteins | sample GBS60_MetaG_FD_148614 | JGI IMG/M metagenome (GOLD analysis project Ga0197142, IMG submission 148614) | Sediment microbial communities from Great Boiling Springs, Gerlach, Nevada, United States - GBS 60_MetaG | ecosystem: Environmental > Aquatic > Thermal springs > Hot (42-90C) > Sediment... | reverse complement strand
GTAGTTGTATTTCTGCCCAACATTATAGTTCTGTTCACCATTATATCGCTTCTTGAAGACTCGGGATATATGGCGCGGGCGGCTTTTCTGATGGACCGATCAATGCATACCCTAGGATTGCACGGCAAATCGTTCATCCCAATGCTTATGGGCTTTGGATGCAACGTGCCTGCAGTAATGGCAACCCGAACTCTGGAAACGCGCGAAGATCGACTACTAACCATACTTGTCACCCCTTTGATGTCCTGTAGCGCACGGTTGCCTATCTATGTGCTCTTTGCTGGTGCTTTCTTCCCGAACCACGGTGCGTTGGTAATACTTTCTCTATACGTGTTCGGCGTGTTGTTGGCTGTGGCATCGGGAAAGCTCCTCAGAAAACTAGTGTTCTCTAAAGCGGCTTCGCCGTTTGTGATGGAATTGCCGCCTTACAGGTTGCCAACTATAAAGGGTATGGTGATTCATGTGTGGGAACGCAGTTCGCTGTTCCTAACAAAGGCCGGTACATTGATCCTGGCGGCAGCTATTATCATTTGGGCGCTTGGCGCACTGCCTTGGGGTGTTGAGATCGGAAGCGAGCATAGCCTTGTAGGATACATTGGCCGCGCGCTTCAGCCTCTAGTTCAACCGCTGGGGCTGGACTGGAAGGCCGCTGTGGCACTTGTTTTCGGAGCGGGAGCAAAGGAAATCGTGGTAAGTACTCTCGGAGTACTCTACAGCACTCAGGAGAACGCCGCAGGGTTGAGCGCAGCACTTAGACAGTCGTTCACTCCGCTTACCGCTTTTGTGTTTATGGTTATTAGCTTGATATACATCCCTTGCATCGCCACAATCGCCGCGATTAGGCGAGAGACTAATTCCTGGCGGTGGACAATTTTCGCAATAGTTTATTCGCTTTTGCTGGCGTATTTTATTGGCTTTGCGATCTACCGAATTGGATTGTTATTGGGGTTAAAATGAGCGAGACTTTGCAGTGGATTGCTGTTACGCTTATTGTAGCTGCCGCGGTAGTGCATGTTTACAGGCGTTTTAACCGAAAAAAACGCGGGCCTGAGTGTTGTTGTGAATCTTGCCCACTGGGCGCGGACTACGCGGCTTCTTGCAACAAACGCACGCCTCCTCCCGAATGTCCTGGCAGAGCATGAAGCCAAACGCTATAGGACTTGCTTCTAAGTACAACTCCAACACATATCCCATCATTCATGCCTCATTCTGAGCACAATCAAAACACAACTAACCCCATAAAGCTCAAGTGTGAGTCTAATAGGTTTATTTTTATAAAAATGTGTGATTGATGTGCTTGACTTTTTTGGCAGATAGGCGTAAACTTTCATCGGCAAAATTGATTGTTGCTGCCGGGCCGTCAGGCAGAGTGAGTTATGATAAGAGCAGTACTTTTGATTGTTACAAGCTTGCTTGTGCAGGCGTGCCCGCTGACGGCATCGGGCAACGAAGTTTCTAAGCAATCGCGGAAAACCAGAACCAGCATGGCTATAATAACTGCCACCATCAGTTGCCCAAACGGCATTGGGGCAAGCACTGCATGTCGATTATTAATCCTGAGTCAGATCAATTTAGAAGCTCTTGCCGAACCAAAAGTAGCTTTAGACGGCAAAAATCAAGAAAGCATATTGGCGACGACCCAAACCTGCAGACTCAAAATGGCTGCCCCTGTTGCCATGAAGACTCGGGACTTGGGAGGCGTCGGACTACGTAGCCTTGTTCTCAGACGATGCCCCAAAGACGCTGTGGGAGCGAATAACCTCGGGCTAACGGTGCGAATATGCGGCAGAATCACCAGCGTGGGCAAAGATTACATATACATCGACGACGGCTCAGCGTTAATCGATGGCACATTCTCAAACGACAAGCGAAACATCGGCGTGCGCGTAATCTGCCGAAACGTATCGAATTGGAAACTAGATGACTACGTATCGGTTACCGGTATAAGCTCATACTTTGAAACAGCAGACGGCGTAATTGCCAGATGCTTGCGAACTCGATCGCCTGAGGACATACTTCTAATACCTACACAGGTTCTATATCATTAATAATTATTAATACGGTTTTATGACGCCGTTCGGACTGAAACCACGCGGGCTGAAAACCACAGCATCGACGGCAAAATAGTAGCGACCGTCCTGCGGACGACGCCCTTCAGCCCGAAGCTTGAGCGTGTGTTTGCCGGGTCCAAGGTTAGCCGTGCCGATTTTATACCAAGCCAAGCCCGGAGCGTAGTTTTGCATCTTTTCGGCAGCAACAGGCGTCCAAGGTGAGTCTTCAATGCTGTAAGCCATCGGTGAACCCTCGGCAGGAGGCGTTCCGGCGATCCAAATCTCGTAACTGGAGTTAGAAGGAGCATCGAACGTAAATGCCGCCGTGTAAGTCATCAACGGAGCTTCTTCATCGGTGTCTAGCAGAAGAACCAAGTTACCGCTGGCCCCCTCCATTGGATATGTACCGTCAAAGTTGTTGGCCTGCGATTGCTCTCCCTCGAGCCACACGTCTGCTCCTAGCCTTACCAGCAGTTCAAGTAGACTCTGCTGAGCAATACCGTATGCTACTAGTGCCTGTCCGTTTTTGAGCACGTTCTTTGCTCTATCCAAATTCCGTCTAACTTCACTGACCCCCAAGCCAGCCTTATCGGCCTCCAAAATAGCCGATGCGAGCCTGTCTATCTCAAGCTGGGCAGTCTCAACGGGAAACACTAAAGCTATATTCATTCCTCGCAGTACTGTAGGAATATCAGTAAGTGTTACGCTAAAAAATCCGCCCTTCTTCTTGGAAATAGAGGCATCGCGAGGAAATTCTACACTCGGATAACCCATAGGTCCTGCCTTGAGTGTCACGGATTTCTGGCCTATCGAGGACCATAGGTAAGTTTTGTCCTCACCCACAATTGTGTATGCAAAAAGGCCATCTCCAATGTAGCTAACCGATCCCGTTCTTAAAGTCGGCAGCCACCATGTATCTCGAGCAAGACGCTTCACGCTGGCGCCCGTATTCGGGACCACGGGATAGCTAACCACTGTCGGCTTGAATTCGGCAATCGCAGCGGGTTTTATCTTCTCTTTAAACTCCGCGCACCAATCGATTTGGGACTGACAATCTATGAAAAATCCCTTGCAACCGATCTCTCGCAAGCTATCGAGCGTGCTCATTACTGAATTTTCGTTTTGGTTGGAAACACCGCCGACAGCTATAAACCAAGTCGATTTACCGGATTCCTCCGCAAGCGAATAAACCGGTCCGGCTATTTTAACCGTTGGGTTATCGACGGCTAGACCGTCAAATCCGCCCATACCGTAAGGATTAGCATAAATACGATGATACTTAGAACTCTTGAAAATCACCGGGACGTTCGCTATCTGCTTTCGAAGCGTGTCCGCTATAGTATTCATATACTCTTGGGCAGAAGTATCCCTATAATCCAGAACGTCGCGCCACAAACGCGTTACTGACGGGTCCACAGATATTAACTTCGCGCTTGCCCGGTCGTAAACATAAGGAACGCCCCTACCCATATTCCACAAGGGCATCAAACGCACTGCTTCTTCTATCGAGCCTAAGTTGTCATTAAGACCCCAGCCGGCATTCAACGAACCCTCGTGAACATATTTCTTGGTAAGATATGCCTCCAGGCCAAGCCTAAAACCGTTCGAGTCTGGCAAGAAACCCACCATTTCTCCCGTGAAGTCCATTTTGCTTGTGAACGGCTCCAGGAAAAATCGCATTCCAGGTCCAAGCTTCAACTTGCCGAAGAACTCAATCACTCGGTCTCGATATTCACCAAAGCCACTCCAGATGTCTCCTATTCCGCCTTCAGCAACCGCTTTGAACGATTTGCGCGGATAGACAACAAGCACCTGCCCGGAAGTCAGAGGATCAGTAAGGGAAATCGTGACTTTTCCGTCCCTTACAACCGCTCCACCTGTTGTCTTTATCGAGTTATCGAACTTGTTCACGACGATGTAGATAGCCGAATCCACAAACGGCCAATTGCAAGTTATTTTAGTATCAGGAATTGGACCCTCGAGTCTATAGCGATTCGGCGAGATCAGATAACCGCGCAACGGCTGCTTGGGGCCATCGTTCATTTCTATGCCGTAGCAGAAGCCGTTCGCATCCAAATAGTCGATAATCTTCTGCCACGCGGTCGGGTCGGTCGATGTTATTGGGGTCGGACTTCTAAGAAGAACATCGGTTATGCCCTTCGCCTTGATTGCTTCCAGTTTTTTGACGTCGGCCTGGTAGTTTTCATCTGTAGATCCAATTAGCACACTACTAGGCACAACCACGCATCCCACCGGAACATAAGGCTGGCCGTCCCATAACAAAGTATGGGCATCGTTAACGTTCCACGGGTGTTGACCGCCCGCGCTGTCTACATATACACCGGAAGTCTTTAACTTAACCGCCGCACTTAGGCAAGGCTCGGAAATCGACACGATAATCGCGAGGGCAATAAAGCCGACGGCGGCGAAAGATCTCTTTGTCATGTTATCTCCGAGTGCACTCCAAAGCTAACAGTTGGACGAAGGGTAAGTCTGATTAGTTCCGACTCCTGTTTTATTTTACGAGCCTTCACCCGCTGTTGAGTTCCCTTCAGCGCGTTTGCAACATTCAATAAGCTCCGCTATGATCAAATCCTGGTCCACACCGTGCATTATTGCGCCTTCCTCAACAGTACCCGTTGAAGCACCCATACATGTCTGACACAACATATTGTGTTTGTTAAATACTTCTACACACTCGGGATATTCTCGCAAAATGTCGGCTATTATGGTATCTTTGGTTATGTTAATTCTTAGTGACATCGCCCTAATCCTCAAAAGCTAGAGTATAGGTATTTTGAACACGCTCTGGAAAACCCATAGCGTAGAAAACAAACCTGCCGCAGTCTGGATAAATCCCAGCTTCCAAATGCGCTTAAATCCCACAAGTTGGAGATTTGGCTGTTCTTGGTATTGCCTAAGAAGATCGTTGCCTGCCTCAACGCCTTTGGCAAGTTCTCTAGGCGACGGCGTGCGCGTAGTCACAAAGTATTGAAGCCACGCTCCGATGGTTCGCCATCCAACAACCACTACCAGTAACGCTATCATCACCCCAAATTGGCTGCTAATTCGAGTAGCAATTATCAAAAAGACACCAGCCGCAGCAAGCAGATTTGTTCCGCATCGCGGATGAACTCGCGGCATTGACTTGACGTTTTCGGCCGTCAGAGTCTCTCCCGCCTCTATAGCGTGAACGGTCATATGTTCTGCTGCATGGTAACCTGAAAGCGGCGAAAACCTCAACAACAAGAAGAATATGATTATGCTCAGCACCACAGACGCATAGAACGGCACATCGTATATGTTCGGATACTGTATGAGCGGCACCGATCGCAACATAATATCCGCCCTTATATTGGTTATTATCGAGAACAACTTTATCAAACCTTCTACCGACAGCTCAGCAGCCAGCATCATTAAAGCAAGCGCGACTCCGGTCAGAAACAACCCGAGGCTTCCAGTTCCTCCGCTGACGGATCCTGTAGTCAAATAGACTCCCAGAGGTGTAGCCATCCCTGCAACTGCAGGCGGCCTTAGATTTTGAGTCAAGTAACCCATCAAGTCGGACCTGTAAATAACGCCTCGATATCCGCCTAGATTGTCAATTACTGGCAAAACATCCGCTTCGGTCGATGCGAATATTTCTGCAGCCTGTCTCGCAGTAATATCCAAGTTGACAAGCAAAACTCCCGGCTCAACCAAAGGCCCAATCGGCGACTTCGAAGCCGTCTCCACATCGTCCGCAGACGCAAGAAACGCAACAATAGCCCAATCGCTTACAGCGCCGATTATCTGACCTCTATCCCGCACAAACACGCGCGATCCATCCGAAGCGCTAATCAGCCCAGCAGCTCGACGCACGGTATCATAGGGCGTAAGTATGGGAGCGGTTTTAATTATATGTTTTATTCCGTCATTCATAATAAGATAGGCTTTCTTTGGCACTATTCGGAAGTTCCATCCGTTGCTGCAATTTCGTCTTGCCTCTTAATTTGACAGCAGCCCTACAAGTACGATATTATTGTTCGTGCTTTTTGCGACGGCGAGTTTTCCCCAGGAGGACCCTTAAGATATGTCTAACGTTTGCGATGTTTGCGGCAAGGGGCCGCAGTTTGGTCAAAATATAAGACACGTTCACTCGGGATCGTGGGCGCTCCGCGCTCCGCGAACAAAGCGTAGATGGCTGCCTAATCTTCAAACTGTTCGCACCCGAATAAACGGCACCCCGAAAAAGCTTCGAGTTTGTGCCAAGTGCATCAAAGCCGGGAAAGTTACCCGAGCCGCTTAGCTTATCGTAAATATATTCTACCAGATAAGACTCAAAAATAGGAGAGCCTGGCCAAAGATGCCGGGCTCTTGTTGCGTTTGATTCCGGGCAAGTCGGTAGATAATTTAAATGCAGTCTGACTTAAAAATATTCCGACACAATGGAACAGATGAGATTGTAATGCAGTCTCAAAAAATGTACACCGGTTCCGCCTGCCGGGGGAGTGAGCAGAACATGGCTAATAGTACCCTACAAAGCTTGTTCCGCGAGCCTAGGACCCGGTTAACGGATCGGACGACTTTCGTGCAAGTTATTTCGCGGCTTTCGAGTTATAAGGAAAAGAGAGCTGAAGAAGAGCGGAAGTTCGTCAGGCAAGCGGAAAAAGCTGCCTGAAAAGGGCAAACCGGTTTTATCCATTCACTAAATGGGGGAGAGGAGGAGCAGTCCTCTCCCCCGCTCTATCGTGAGCCACGTATAACTAGCACAGACCGTAACTAAGATCTTTATAAACACTAATTTTCGCCCTCATCCTCTCAAGCCAACGGAGAGAGCACTTAAGACAAATTCGACGCAACCTACAGAACTGATCAACATAAAACACTATTAACGTCGCTACGTAGCTGATCCCAAACGAAAATTCAAACTCTCCATCGCCTACAAATCCCAAATCCAATACCATATTTGGTATCAGCTCGGGATAAATGCGAATTCCAGGATTGAATACGAACCTACCCTGCTGGTCTGGTTTGCCCAGATCGCGAAAGTTTAGAAAAGGTGAGTCCCACATCCACTCGGCAATTAAACTTGCGTTTGTAGCTATAGTGAGCTCAAATCCCAACAACCCAGAAACTGCACTGGCGTTCAATGTTAATCTCGCGGGTTCAAATCCATAAACCTTCCGCTGACATTGTTTTTGAACACACGCTTTGTCGCCAAGATGTAGAATTTTCTACCATTGTTGACTTCCTGCAGTGGTCAAACATCGCGGGTGTTATTGCCGAGATCGCGTATCCCGAGTGCGACCTCAGGAAACCAATAATGCGGATGCTATCGCATCAACCGCACTTTAAACCCATTTAAACCCATAAGAATGGAATTCAGGAAGTCGTAACGACTTGATTTTGACGCGGCTCAAAAGTCTGCGCGTCACGCGTGAAATTAACCCGGCCACGGCGACAATAAGTGCAGTAGTTCGTCTCATTAAAGCCTCCTTCAAGAATTCTCTTTCGCCATCTCCCGATTCAGATCAAATACGTTTCTTAACTTCGCGCGCAGCAGCAATTCCTGAACGCACCGCGCTCTCTATGGTAGCGGGCCAGTGTGTGGAAACCCAGTCTCCCGCAAGAAACAGGTTGTTTAAGTGAGTACAAGTGCCGGGTCGGACAGCATCTGAACCGACGGATGTCGAAAAAGTAGCCCGCCGTTCGCGTACTACCAAAGCTCTGCTCAACTTTAATGCAACCGGCTCAGGCATAGCCTTTGCCGCTGCTCGCAATGCTAAGTAGATAAGATCGCTTCTTCTTAGATTGACAATGCTTGACGCCGCGCTCGCAACAGCCTGGATATAAGAAAAAGGTAGTCCAAAGTCCTTTGACTTATTGAACACCCACTGGAAAGGCTCGTCGACCACGCATGTACAATCGAAGTCGGGCAACTCATATTCAAAAAACAGGTGCGCCCCGACAATCGGTCGCCACGAAAGCAATCGTGCAGCTTGGGTTTCCAAACCCATTTTTGTTAGATCCCAAGGCGGCACGGCGCACACGCATAACTCCGCTCGCATTTCCTCTCCGGAATAAAGTATAAGCGAATCCACCCGATCTCCTCTAATTTTCAACGATCCAACCCTTGCGTTAAGCCTGATCTCGCATCCGTGCTCCGAAAGAAATCGCGATGCTGCTTCGCCAATAAGTTCAGTAAGTGTTATATCGGCAATACCCATACGATATGCGCCTTTTCCTCCCAGCAGCGCAGTCGACAATATCATTCGCGCATATTCCGCTGAGACATCATCCGGATTTTCATTCATAGCTGAGACGATAATAGGTTCGAAAAATTTTTTTATCAGGCTTTCGTTGCATGAAAGCGACCGCAGATAATCCCCAGCATTAGTTTGATTTCCAGGCGCACGAACAGCTACCTCAGCCAATATTCGACAGAGATTCAGCTTATCAAGCGGCGTAAAACAGCTTGCGAAAATGAGCGAGGGCAGCAAATGAAGCGGTCCAGGCAGCATCGACGGCCTTATCTCGAGCCTCCTCGACTCCTGCCCTACAAAGCAAAACCTGTCGCAAAACCTAACATTGCCTATAGAGCCGATACGTCCAAGAAACTCGATCGCAGCATTACAGCATCCCAAAATTACGTGCTGACAATTGTCTATAATTACGCCGGTCCGAGAGTCTCGAAACGAATACGCTCTGCCTCCGAGATGCGGCCGCGCTTCCAACACTATAACATCAACTCCAGCGTCGGCCAGTTCGCACGCACATGCAAGACCGGCGACCCCGCCGCCTACGACTGCAACTCGGGTTGATATTGCCGACCTCCGTTTAGCTTCGATGAAAACAGCGATTTCGCGGCTATAGCCAGTTTTTCGGTCGTAGAAAGTGATATTCTTTTTGAAAACACGTCGTAGCCGTTTTGCTCTATCTTGTCGAGAATGCTCGAATAAATTCCAATCATAGCGCGCAAACCTGCACGCCCGGATTCATGAACGAGCGGTATGAGAGGTAGCGCAGCGTCATAATAACACCGTGCACGCTGGACCTCGAATCTCATTAGTCGTATAAACCTATCGTCTATAACCTGGCGCTCCAAATCATCACGGCTGTAACCAAACGCCCAAAAGTCTTCCTCCGGAATGTAAACGCGGCCCATAGAAGAGTCCTCACCCAGATCGCGCAGTATATTAGTTAACTGGAATGCCACACCGCAGTACTCGGCATGCTTCTTTGCAAGCAGCGAATCAAACCCGAAAATATGTATGCAGACCAACCCCACCACAGATGCTACTTTGTAGCAGTAGTCGTAGAGCTGATCGAAGTTTTCATAGCGATCGACCTCCAAATCAAGCTTAGCGCCGTCGATCAACTGATAAAAATAATCTAGCGGAATATCGAACTTACACACGGTGTCGCGGAAAGCAGGCATAATGCCGTCGGTCGTGCAAGCGCCACGTTTGATGTCGTCGAGAGATGCACGCCACTTGTCAAGCATTTGACGTTTGTCCCGCCTAATGCCGGGATCGTCTGCTATGTCGTCGCAGTAACGCATGAAGGCGTAAACAGCGCACATCGCATCGCGTTTCTCACGCGGAAGCACCAAAAATGCATAATAGAAGTTCTTCGCACGTTCTCTGGCTATCTCACGGCAACAGCGATACGAATCATTAAGGTTCAATTTGACCTCTCGATTAGCCGCCCTAGTAGGTGCCTCGAACACCACCCTGCCAACAGCATCAGTTTGGTAAACTTCGATACGAAGCACCTGTGGCGGAAGACATTATAGTTATGTCGTTCGATAGACCGGAGCACAACCAGCCCTCCGCGAACGAACAGTTCTACATCAGCAGCACCCATACCGGAGATTAGTCGGCATAGCGCAGATCCTTGTTGAAAGAGTTCCCGTGTCCTTGCTATTTCAAACCGCATAAGCCGCACAAAGCTAGCGTTCACTATGTGATTGCTGAGCTCGTTTTCCGTGTAACCGAATCGCTCCATATCTTCCAGAGGGATGTAGATGCGCCCCTTAGAATAGTCAACACCAACATCTTGCCAGAAGTTAGTCAGTTGCAGTGCTGTGCAGATTGAATCGGCCAACTTCTGTCTGACTTCGTCTCTATACCCAACCAGATGTAGGAAAAGCCTGCCGACGGGATTTGCAGAGTTGGCACAATATCCGAGTAGATCGTCGAAAGTCTGATAGCGAGTGACTCTCTGATCCTGAAGAAACGCAGCAATAAGGTCTTCGAACGGCTGTTTCGGAATGTCGTGTCGCTCGATGGTCCGGCTTAGCGCGACGAACACCGGATGTCGCGACTTACCTTGATAACAAAGTTCAAGCTCCTCGCGCCACCACTCGAGAAGCCTGATGGAAAGCTGCGGATCGCCCGTTTCATCAGCTAAATCGTCACAAATCCGACAGTAGGAATATATGTTGTAAACATCTTGGCGGAGCGCCTTAGGAAGCAAAAAAGAGCCCACAATAAAGTTCTCGTAGTGGGTTACGGAAAGCTTTCTGCACAGTCGTTCAGGAACTTCCAAAGGCAATGGCGTTATGATCGCTTCGGCGTCGTTCGCAGCACGCGCGTTTATTCGCAAAACCCCTCACTCCTTATTCGAAAATACCGGCGTTATTATAGCCGCAGAGGAGGTAGTTCAATCCTGCAGGTAAGATGCTGGAATCCTGAAAAGCGGCTAGGCGAATAGTATGCTCAACGCGAACAAAAGATTTGAAGCTTAGGCAGGAGGACACCAAACGTCAAGCGCTGTCTTGATGATCCGGACAGCTCCATCCGTATCGAATTTCTCCATCCAAATAGTAAGATCGTAATTAACGTTTTTTACTCTTTCGCGCCCGAATGTGCGCTCAAGGAATTCTTGTCTTTCGCGATCAGATTGGCGTACCTTTTTCTCAGCCTCCTCACGAGTAAGCTGCTCATATTTCATCATATTCTCAATACGTTTCTCATCCGGCGCATCAATGCGAACATTGAGAGCGTCCGGTAATATAAAATTGGCTCCCCTACCCAATATGATAGCGTTTCCGAGCTTAGCTATCGACGCGATCGCGCGCGTAAGATGTCGCAGATACATGAAGCTTCCCATGTCATAATCACCGAGTACGGAGTGAGTAAAAGCCTCAATTTCGGAAACAGCCTTCTCGTCAAACGCCTCCACTATATGTCTTGAAACTCGAGCATCTTGGGCGACCGCTTCAATCAGCTCTTTGTCCCAAATGCTCCAACCGATTTCATGTGCGAGTTTCGCTGCAACTATTCTGGCCCCACTACCCATCCGGCGTGAAATCGTTATAACCGAGGCAGGACAAGGCTTGCCCGGTTCTATCTCGCGTCTCTGTGCAAGTTCGGACCGGCGGACCTGTTGAGCGACCAGTTCTTCTATGTATCTGGGCAATTTTAAACACACCTCCCACCTAAAAAGCTCGGCAACTACGGACTTCTACGCCAGATAGGTCAGGATTATTCCTATCGACCTGCCTAATGTCACAAACAATATAATAGACGATAACATCGATCCACTCTTGTTTTTCCGTGGCTAACTATCATCAGGGTGAATGAAAAATTAATTCCTTGCAGCCATAAACGCCTGCACCTCTTCAAG
>Ga0197142_1004249_pt1 | contig 11663 bp, 12 predicted proteins | sample GBS60_MetaG_FD_148614 | JGI IMG/M metagenome (GOLD analysis project Ga0197142, IMG submission 148614) | Sediment microbial communities from Great Boiling Springs, Gerlach, Nevada, United States - GBS 60_MetaG | ecosystem: Environmental > Aquatic > Thermal springs > Hot (42-90C) > Sediment... | reverse complement strand
CCATTTTTTTTCTTCAAAAGGTGAGTGTAATAAAGAATTTTGCTTTATACGAGCCACTTTTTTTACCAATCTGCTCTGTAGAATACTCTTCGAAACTTAAAGGAGGGAGGAACAGTGAAGAGATTAGCAACTTACGTTTTGTTTCTTTTGATTCTACTTACTGGACTTAGTGAGGCAGCAATCATTAAGGGCAAAGTGTACAGCTGGCCTGACCTTAAGGTTCTCAGTGGGGCTACCGTGACGTACGATGGTTATGAAGGGGTTGTTAAGAGTAACGAAGAAGGTGTATTTGAGATAACGGTTCCCGAAGGGGTGTACGACCTCAAGGTAATACTTGATGGGTATTTACCTGCAAGGGTTTTGTTGCACGTAACTTCTGTAGTGCGTTACGAGGACGGAGTGAACATTGTGCTTATCGAGAGGTCCCTCTGGGAGGGTTTACTGACTGACCTTGGGCTCAGTTCTGATCCGTCTAAAGGTCACGTACTGTTACTTAACGTGCGGCCTAATGGTCTGTCGTCTGGTTTTAACACTTACAACGCCTCCGAGACGGTTTTTTTAAGGGTTGAGGACCTTATCATTCCTGAGGGTTTTTTGGTTCCCGTTGGTTACGACGGTTCAGGTTTGTTTATCAGTAGAGACTTTGCAAACAAGGCAGGTGTTTTGGGGGTAAACTTCAGCCCTGGAGCTTATATAGTGAAGCTTCGGGACGGTTATTCCGAGTTACAAGTCGTTCGGGTAGCACCTGGAGAGGTTACTGTAGTAGCGTCGTGCGAATTCGGGTTTTGCGAGGACGAGGTATTGAACCAGGTATTTACCTTCAGAGGAGTTCCTGACGACAGTCCCGTCGTTTCTGGCAGCGTTTCTTTCCCTTTTTTAGGGGTATTAACCACGGACGGTGATAGTCGTATTCACTTTGAGGGGTATTATGGGGCGTCTGGCATGTTATCCGTTTACACGACAGGTTATGTACCTACTGCTAGCGAGTTCCGTTTTGACGGAACCGAAAGGGTTTACAGGGTCGTATCCCAGGGCTACTACGAGGCCTTATCCAGGGTCTTAGATCTTACTGAGGAGGAGTTTCTTACCGTTGGCCTGGTGACCTCTGAAGGGGTTCCTCTGGAGGGGGTAACCATAAAAGTTCCTTCTGGTTATAGGGTTTACTACCTAAATCCTTCCAAGAACGATCCTGTGCGGTTTGGCAGTACTAGCACTTCCAGCAGCGGACTTTTTTGTGTAGCTGGGCCTCGTGGTAGCGTTTTAATAAGTGCGGTTAAGGAAGGTTATCGCGTGGGAAGCGTTTACTCCAGCAGCATAGCAGGCGGTGTCAGTTACGTGGAGCTCAAGGCCGTAAGGAGTGCCGACTGGAGGTTTTACGTGGACGTTCTGGCGGACTTATCCGTTAGGGTAGTATCTGATCCGTCTGGTATAGACTGCACTGGCGGGTGCAGGGGGTATTTTAGTGACGGCACTGAGGTAAAGCTCAAAGTAAGTGGGACTGGCGTTGAAGTAGAGGGCTGGGACGGCTGTGACAGAGTCGAAGATGGTGCATGTTATCTGAAGGTTAGTTACGACAGAATAGCAAGGCTAAGAGCAAAGTTAACAGACACCGACGTAGTGGACGGCAGTACAAGTGAAGTCAGGGAGGGTCACGTCAAGTGTTTTATAGCCAGTGCGGTTTACGGAGAAGACTCCTGGGAGGTAAGGGTTTTAAGGAGGTTTAGGGACGAGGCACTACTGAAATCACCTTTCGGGAGAGCCTTTGTAGAGTTTTATTACAGGTATTCACCTGGGGTAGCAGACTACCTAAAGGACAGAAAGTTTTTAGCTGGATGTTTAGGTGTTTTAATGGAGCCACTGGTAGTTGCAATTGCCTATCCAGTGGTGTTGCTTCCGATAGTGCTATTTGTCGTAACGGGTTTACTTACTGTCTTTCCTCTGAGGAAGGTTAGAAGCGATGAGTGAGCTTACGAGGCAGGTAGAGATAACGGGTTTAGCCGTTAACTACTACAACTGGCTAATTGAGGAAGTCACGAAGTACTGTGGAAGCGTAGTTTTTGAGGTTGGATCTGGCACTGGAATCGTAGCAGAGGGTATCAGTCGTAGTGGAAGGCGCGTAATAGTGAACGAGGTAGACGGCACAATGTGCAGGTATTTAAGGGAGCGTTTTAGTGGAAACGAAAACGTGACTGTAATAGAGGGAGACATCATAGGAAGCCCATTAGAGTGCTCGAAGCTCAAGAACGCAGGTATAGACACAGTAGTAATGATAAACGTTCTGGAACACTTTGAGGATGATTTAAGAGCTTTGGTAAACGTCAAGGAAGTATTTAACGGTAGCGGGAGGCTGATTTTGTACGTGCCGGCTTACGACTTTTTGTTCGGTCCTTTTGATAGAGTACTTGGACATTACAGACGGTACAGCAAAAGGAGTCTTGTAAGGGTTATCGAGTTAGCCGGGTATAAGGTAAGGCTTGTCAAGGCAATGCACCTTACAGGGATACCTGGATGGTTCCTGTACAAGGTTACTGGCGTTTGGAGTCACAGTCCTTCACTTTTAGAGCTTTACGACAGGTACGTAATACCTCTCAGCAGACTGATCGAGAGGCTTATCAAAAGCACGGTTGGGCTATCGTACTTCTGCGTAGCTGAGCTACTAAGTGATTCAGTCTTTAAAGCCGAGGCCCAGTATAGTATCACCGATACTGTCTTCCTTACTAATCCGTTCGTTACTGTCTTCTAGTAAAGGTTTTTCAACGGGCTCTTCCACTTTTAAGTCTTCCCGTGCTTTTAGATTTTCCTGGGCGTACTTTTTGTTCTGAGGTTTTATGGTATTAAGGTAATTGTGAAGTATATTTTTAACGATAGTAGAGACTGGAGTATCGGTATGTTTTGAAATTTCCGTAAGGGCTTCCACGAGGGACTTGTCTTTTGTGTTTTCCATGTTTATATAAACGATTATGTTTTTCGTATAGGGCATAGGTTACACCTGTTTAGTAAATCTAGTTTCTGTTCGATTGTTGACGAACACTGCGTACTTAAACAGACCGTTAGCCACAGCGAATCTTGGGTTATCCACCACTGTAGCGTTAGGGAAACAAGAGGATATAAGGCTTTTAAGCCATTCGGAGCCTCCACCTGCAAAGATCAACCTATCGCACCTGAAGTCTCTGATTACCGAGCTTACAGCTACTTCTATAGCTTTGAGGAATTCGTACTTTACTGGTTCGAAGTAGTCAATGGGAACGAAGTTACCGTTAACGACGAAGTTTTCGTTTTTTGAGATCTTTTCAACGACGAGCTGCTGGTCGTCTAGGCTAAGGATGCCAACTTTTTTAGCGAGTTCACTGAGGGACTTTTGGAGGAACGAGTACGCACCAGTAAGGGTGGAGTGGGACGACGGAAGTTCTTTACCTTGGAAGAGCAGGAGGAGGTTAACGGTTCTGTGACCCACATCTACGACTGCGACTTTTTGTTTAAGGAGTTCCTTATTTTTCAAGGTACCAGAGCTGTCGAGCACGAGGGACATGAAGACTGCACCTGGTTCATGGACGACGACGGGGTGGATTGAGACTGAGAAGTGATTTTTGTTGACTGTAAATCTTTTTATGTCTGTGAGGGTCTTTTTAAGGATCTGTTTATCTCTTTCGTACACCGTGTACGGCAGGGCTGTAGCAAGTACGACTTCTGAGTGACCGTTCGGGGTCAGTATTTTAGAAAGGGCAGCACAGGTAAGGACGGCATAAGGCAAGCCGACCTTGTTTTCGTCCATAGCGATGAGGTTAACGTGGCCGGTAGTTGCGATGCTACCTGCCATGTAGTGTTCCTTTAAGTCGTTGATAGAGACGACGAAGTCGTTGTTTGAGGTTACAAGGAAGTCAAAGGCGGAGCTTACGGATCCGTACGAAACGACGGAAGGAATAAGAAAGGAGAGGTCTTTTGTAACGACTTTTACGGCAGACTTACCTATGTCTATACCAGTTATTACTTTCACTTTGCATCCTTTTTATCCGGAACGTGGTTTATGGCACGAACCGGAGCTGTGGTATTTGTAAACCGCCTTTTCAGGAACGGGCGGGCCACAGCAGGCGGTACTTGCCCGTCCTGGCAGCAGAACCGACGTTTAGACGTCAGCACTTACGACCTCCTTATCGGATCTATCTGACTTTTTATGGTATACGAACGGCACGGTTTTGTACTGGTTAATGCACAAGGCCTCCTGAGGGAGTTTTTTAATAGACTTCTGAGCAAGGTCTCTTACTTTTTCGTACACCTGCTGGTATTCGTTAGATTTAACTTCCGGGACGGGGTTATCAAGAAGCAGAGTAGTTCTGCACTTCAGGTAAAACTTATAAAGGTTTATGAACGGCACTTGGCTGAAGGAGGAAAGGTCTTCGATGGATTTAACGATGGGAAGCTCTTCGGAGTTATACCACTTTTGCCAGGAGTCATGAGCTCTTTTGATTATGGAGGCCACAGTTTTTTTGGTAAACACTTTCAGAAGGCTAACTCTCAGGTTTCTTATTAACCTATCGTTTTTTTTCAGTTTCTTTTCCGTGTAGGTAGCACCGAAAATTGAGTAGACGTAATTAAACCATGCAAAGGCTTCTTTAACGAGGAGCTGGGACTTACGTTTCTGGACAGGTATGTAAACCACACCAGATATACCGTACTTATGAGCCACTTCTACGAGTTCCTGAGGAAGCTTCATGGTTTTATTTTAGGCAGCAGGAAAGAATTTAAGCGGGGGAAATTAAAAACTTTGGAGATAAAAACGTGAGTAATATAATGTGATGTGATGTGATGTAATGTAATGTGATAAAACCTGCCTAATAACTGTGGGGGAAAATTCTAACTGAAATCGTTTCAATTAAAAGGTGGAGTGCCAGTGGTAAGGTGAATGCGTAGGGGGAGGAATTCTAAGAGATTGTGGTGTTTTCTCTGTCAGCCGGAACGGGTGTAATAGTAACAGAACGTGATAGCTAAGTGAACGTTTCTTGCCTAACAGAGTTAGAGCTTTTAGTAGGGTGAAAAAACAAATTTAAATAAAACTTCCACTTTAACAGGTTTAACAGGGTGGAGGGGAAAGGAGGACATCATGAAGTTCATCATTGAGATTCTTGAGATTCTTGGACATTTCTTCCCCCACCCTGCTTTTATTGTTGGGGGGGGGTTCGTGACCTGCTTGCAGGTTGTGAGCCGAAAGACCTGGATGTAGTTGTCCAGGCTCCTCCTGAATTTTTAGTTAGGAAGGGCGGGGTTCCCGTCGACCCAAAGACGGGAATCCCTGTTTTCAAATTTAGATTCAAGGACCTCTCCGTCGAGGTTGCCCTACCTCGGCGGGAGAGGAAGATCGGGCCCGGTTACAAGGGCTTTGCCTTTGAGACCGGGCCTGACATTTCCCTCCTGGAGGATCTCTCCAGAAGGGATTTCACGATAAACGCCATGGCGATGGACAGCCATGGCAATATCGTGGATCCCTTCGGAGGTCAGAAAGACCTCCAGGAGGGAATCCTCAGGGTAGTCAACCCTGAGGCCTTTAAGGATGACCCACTAAGGGTCATCCGGGCAGCGAGATTCGCTGCCAAGGGCTTCAGGGTTGACGGGGAGACCCTGGCTCTCATGCAGGAGGTTCCTGCAGAGGAGTTCAGGGCTCTCCCCGTGGAGAGGTTCACCGGAGAGCTACTCAAGGCTCTCCGGGAACCTCACCCTGAGGCATTTCTAAAAACCCTCGGGATGGTGCCCGAGGCCTGTGAGGTATTCTTTCCTGAGCTTCCTAAAGCTCAGGAAGTGCCTGCTGGCCCTCAGGAACACCATCCTGAGGGATCGTTATTCAACCATATCGTGCAGGTGGTTGCGAAATGCACCACCATCGAGGGCAGGTTTGCTGCCCTCATGCACGATATGGGGAAAATTTTAACTCCAAGGGAGCAGTGGCCTCACCACTATGGCCACGACTCCCTTGGAGGGCCGCTGGTCAAAGAAATCTGCCAGCGGCTAAAAGTCCCGGCACGCCTCCGGGACATTGCTGTCCTCGTGTGTGAGGAACACATGAGGGCAGCAAGCCCGCTTAGGCCAGGCAAGCTAATTGACCTGGCCGCCAGGGCTGTTCGGACTGGGGCCGAACAGGCCCTGGTTGAGGTGTGCCGGGCTGACAGGGCTGGAACAGAGGCTATCCAAAGGCTAGAAAAAGCCTTAAAGATAGTCTCTGTTCCAGCCAGAGAGCTGGGGGTTTCTCTCCAAGGAGACCCTCAGGCTATCCGCCAGAGGATTCTCCAGAAGAGAGTTGACCTTTTAGGATGAAAAATTGCCCTTTGGGCAAAAAAGATAAAAAGTAAAAAAGGAGGAGAAGATGAGTATCGTTTTGAAAAAAATCTCCGAAGCTGGTTATCAGCTCCGGAGTGAAGACATACATATGTTAAAAGTACTTCTTAACACTAGGGGGGTCATTATTTCAGGCCCCCCAGGGGTTGGAAAAACTTTTTTCGCCAGGGTCTTATCCCTGGCGCTTGAAGCAAGATTTATTTACTTCCTCGGTCATCACTGGGTGACCGAGGAAGATTTATTTGTAAAAGTCGACCCCGCCCGCGTGGCGGGGTTGGCAGGTGGCCTTCTCCAGAACACTGGAGAGGCTTACCGCCCTGGTGTGTTATTGAGGGCGGCAGAGGCCTCCCAGCAGGGGAAGGCCGTTTTATTGTTAGACGAGTGGGATAAAACTCCCACTCGTTGTGATGCATTGTTATTGGAATTTCTTCAGACGGGCCTTATCTACGGCCCGTTTGGAGAAAGATACAAAGCAAGTCAGGATAACATCTACGTTATCCTGACTGACAACAACTTAAGGGAAATTTCTGAGCCGCTTCTCCGGCGGCTCTTTAGATATAAGATGGACTTTTTACCCCCTCACGTCGAGGGGGACATCATTAGAAAACAAACGGGCCAGCAGCCCGGCGTAGTCCGGGCTGTCGTGGCCATGATGAATACAATTAGGAGGGAGGGGGATTCGTCTCCCTCCCTCCAAGAGGGCCTGAGACTAACCCAGGCCCTCGCCTCGGCTGAATCAGTAGCCGAGGTGGAAACATTAATAAAAGGCTTTCTTACCAAGACTGACCAAGACTGGTCAGTCTTGGTAGAGAAATTCAAAAACCCCGCAGCAGTGCTGTGGGGTGAATTAAAAAGAAAGGAGGCAAAAAAGAATGCCTCCCTGTAAATATAGGTTTTGTTTCAGAGGAAAAATTTCCGACAGGGCTTTAAAAGCTCTGTCGGATGAAGATAAAGTCAGAAGGTTACTTCGGGACAGGGATATACCCTGGCCTGAAGTAACCAAAGGAATAGGAGGTGTTTTTTACATCTCCTACATAGATGAAGAGGCCCCCTGTGGCTGTGGGGGTCGAATAACAATTAGAATCGATTCCTACAGCCGTAGGTGGGTCTGTGAATACCCGTCAGCAGACAGGGAGTGCCCCCTCCGTCTGCTGACGGATGAGGAAAAATTTGCAATCTTTCAGGAAAGGGTGAGGAGAACCACCCAGAAGATCCTCACCCTTTTAAGAAATTTCGACGTAGTAGGTAAAGCTACGTCTGACCCTAAGGGGACAGACGTGGTTTTACCTGCCACCACCATGGAGTCTGATCGTATCCATGGTGGTGAGCATGCATCGGGAGAAGTGCCTGATAGTAATCAGGCTTCTCCCGAGGGCCGCCAGGAGGCCCGGAAAAACGGGACTTCTGGCCACGGCTCACATTGTCAACAGGCAACTTGTGAGCCTAACCAGAAGCCCGTACCTGGCAGCTCCAGTAGCTGTCTTCAGGGGCTGTCCGAGCAGCCTGAAGACAGACGTATGGAGCTGAACGCCGGACAGGAGAATGCTTCCTCCAGGGCTCGGACCTCGGAGGAAGAAGCCACCCGGGAGGACGCCCTGGAAAATCTCCAGGAGCCACGGGAATCGAGTACCGTGCCGGTCCCGGGCGACCCCCAGGAGGCCGGGTCGGAAAAAATAGGCCTCAAAAATAATTTCAGGAGTCTTGCAAGGTTAAGTAGAACGCCTTGCAAGACTATTGGGGCACAACTTTGCAATCTGTCGCACCAGTCTGAGAAAAGGCTGGTGAGGCAGATGGAAAAAATTATGGCTCAGGTCAGGCTCGACAACGAGCTTGACTTCGGGCCAAGAATAGACAAAAGAAAAATGTCCTGTAAGGTCGCTGGCTACTTACGGCCAGTGACTTTACAGGACAACAAGATTGAAGAGGGCAGGCCAGCCCTTCTCGTGCTCCCCGATGTATCCGGGAGCATGGGAAGGTTTACTTACAGTGTTACAAAAGCTGGCATGGCCCTCGGAAAGACCGGGAGACATGGGTGGGACGTGATAGTTGTGTCCCACTCAAATGGTTTTCCGTGTGAAATTTCAATCAACGGAAAACCAGCAGAATGTGCTCCCGGTTTCAGTGAGGAGAATGAGGCCCTTGAATGGTACAAGGGCCTTATAAATAAATACAACTTGAGGCTTGTTATAGCCTGCGCTGATTGGGACGGCGCATGGCTATACAAGTATCTAACTAGTTTAGATAACGTGGTCAAGCTGATATGGCTTGACCCGTATTGCTGCTCTCGGACAGAGCCTAAGTTGGTGGCTCTGCCTGAGCCTGAGAGTGAATTATTTAACAAGAGTGAAAAACAAAAAATTATCTATTCAATAGCCTGTGGCAGTGTCGAACAGGTTACCTCGGCACTGCAGCAGGCTGTCAAAAAAATATAATTAAGTGCCTTCAGACTTCTGACTTTGTCAAGGCTGAAGGTGGACAAAGGTTCTCCCTGATCGGCGTAGAACCGGTCGGGGGGATCCCTTTTTAAGGAGGTGACTCATGTTCGAAGTTGAAGCCTGGGTTGACGGTGCATGTTCGGGTAACCCAGGTCCAATGGGAGCGGGCGTAGTATTAAAGTGTGGTAACAGAATTCGGAAGATCGCCTGCTACTTAGGCGCAGGGACAAATAATAGAGCTGAGATGCTTGCAGTTGTCATTGCTCTGGAGGCGTTGAAGAACAGACAGAACTCACATGTGAAACTCTTTACGGATTCTGCACTAGTGTGCGGAATCTTTGAAGGATGGAGGCTGAAGCAAAATCTCGACCTCGTGCAGAGAATTAAGGAGCTTGTTGTTGAATGTGGGAAATTCGAAATAGTAAAAGTTAAAGGTCACGCTGAAGTTGAGCTTAACGAAGAGGCTAACAGGCTCGCGGTGAAAGCAGCGCGTGGGATTGAAGTAGATGAAAAAAAATAGATGAGGAGGTGAAACAGTGAAAGAACCTAGATTGGGTCCTACCGTCGTTCTCTCAATGAGAAGAGGACGACGGTTTGAAGATAAAAAGAAAAAGGCCCTTAAGTGGGCCTGTAGGAAGTCAAAAAACAAAGAAGAAAGGAGAGAAAAAAAATGAATTAGCAGGCTGTTAAGAGAATATAAAACCCTCCCTTTGGGAGGGTTAAAAATTTAATAAGGAGGTAAGTATGAAGAATATTAAAGAAATCATTAACGATGTTATGTCTACATTGGAGGTATTTAAGGAATTTTCGTCTCCCAAACCTGGAGACGTAGTAACGGAGTTGAAAGGTATTCTTAAGCCGACAGGAACAACTCCGGAAGAGTACTTGGAGATTCTACACCAGAGATTTAAGAAAAATCCACAGGTTTTTATTAACAGTATTGTCAAATTGCTTAAATACAAAAAAGAAGGAATTCGGGTTTTTCTTACTACGCGGCCTATCTGGTATCCTGCAGTTGTACGGGTATTTTATAGAGCACTGGCAGAGGTGCTGGCAGAGAAGGTACTAGAATACCAGCAAGCTCAACAACAGTCTCAACTGCAGCTACCTAAACAGGTCGAGTATAGCTTTCCTTTTGAGTGAAAAAAACTACCTCATTAGAGGTGGTAATTAATTAAAAAAGGAGGTAATTTATGAACAAAGTTGTTCTTATAGGAAGATTGGGTAAAGATGCTAATACAAAACTTACACCTAAAGGAACTGTTGTCTCTCGTCTGAGAGTTGCAACTAACGAGAAAAGGGGTGAAGAGAAGGTAGTTATGTGGCACAATGTCGTGATGTTTAACAGAGCTAAACTTGCTCAGTATTGCTACAAGGGAAGACTTATGTTTATAGAAGGGCGACTTACATACTCTTCCAACAATATTCCTTATATACTGGCTGAAAAAGTCAGATTTTTAGACTCACCCAAAGAACCCAAAGAAAAGGCATTATCAGATTTACCTGATATCCTTCCTGAAGAGATTACTGAGCCATTTTAAGATAGGAAATACTCCCTACCTTTTAAACAAGCCACTCTTTCAGTCTATTCAGTCTACAAAAGGGTGGCTTTTTAGTTTGTAAAAAAATTTAAGAAAGGAGATTTTATGGAGTTATATCCATGGCAAAAGGACTGTTTGGAAAACGTTGCTAATAAAAACTGCATCATCTCAGCACCCACAGGTGCTGGCAAGACAAAGGTGGCCTACCTGTGGGCTGATATTGCCGGGGCTATTTCCAGGAGAACGCACCGTGTATTTTACACAGCTCCCATAAAGGCTCTTGCAAACGAGAAGTACTGGGAGCTGTGTCAAATATACGGCGAAGAAAACGTGGGTCTCCAAACAGGAGATGCCACGATTAACGCAAAATCTCCTGTGTTGATTTGTACACAGGAGATTTTTACAAAAGCTTATTCAAAGAAAAAAGCCCCTGCCAGAGTGGTGGTGGATGAGTTTCATTATATTTTCACAGACCCTGGCAGAACCAGGGCATATATAGACGGGCTAAAAACCAGACTACCCGTAGCTGTAATGTCTGCCACTTTTGGTGAACCAAAAACCGTTGCCGGGTACCTGAAGAGAGTTACCGGCAACGAGTTCGTCGTGTACACGACAGACTTCCGGCCTACAAGATTAGAATTCTTTCAAAGAGAAACAGATATCCCGTCTGTGGCTGCGTCACAGGCGGTTTTAATATACGTTTTCAACGTGCCCGGGGCAAAGACTCTCGCCAGGGCTATCGCTGAAAGGCGATATGCCCAGCCAGCTAGAAGAATAAAGCTTACAAGGCTGGCGACAAAGTACCGGGTTAACTTAGCTGACTTTGACACGATTTCGGCTGGAGTGGCCGTGTACCACGGCCGGCTCCAGTATAACCAAAAGCTCTTTATAGAGGAATGCATTCGAAAGAAGCTCGTCAATGTAGTAGTGGCTACTTCTGCCTTGGGCGTAGGTGTAAACCTGCCTATTCAGACAGTTCTGTTTGCTAGTTTCCACATCCCAACAGAGGAAATCGGGACAACCCGGCTAATTACAAAGACGGAATTCCTCCAAATGGCAGGCCGTGCCGGGAGGCCTGGGTTCTACGAAGTTGGCTACGTAGGACTTCTCAAACACTCACTACTTCCTTACGAGTCAGCTGGTGCTCTCGTAGAAAACTGGCACCGACTTCAGGATGCACCCATTGAAAGTCCCAGGGTGCGGCTTGACATAGACATCGAGCGGATCCTGAGCGGCACGCCTGCTCAGGAGGAAATTGAATACGTGCTGAAAAATTCCCTTCCTGAGATCACCGACCCCAAAGAGGTAGAAAGAATCGCTGCACGGGCCAAGGCAGCTGAAGATTTTCTGTCGGCGTGCTCGG
>Ga0197142_1004248_pt1 | contig 11667 bp, 10 predicted proteins | sample GBS60_MetaG_FD_148614 | JGI IMG/M metagenome (GOLD analysis project Ga0197142, IMG submission 148614) | Sediment microbial communities from Great Boiling Springs, Gerlach, Nevada, United States - GBS 60_MetaG | ecosystem: Environmental > Aquatic > Thermal springs > Hot (42-90C) > Sediment... | reverse complement strand
AGAGAATATGTCTATCATCTAACACTACATAGCATTTTTCAGCAATCCACTCTAAGGATTTCAGGGGGTTAGATAACCACCACGGAAAAATTTCCCCATTTAGAGCACCGAAAGTGACAAACTTGGGCTAACATATTTTTACGCTAGTTTACAAAATTTTTATTGCCTGTCAAGACTTTTATAAAACGAAAATCATACTGTTACACTGCCATTGAAAACCATTAAGTATTTGAAATTACTTAAGGAAAGCCAGAGCCAGCCTGTCCATAAACGGTTTTACAAGATAGCTTAGAAAAGTTCTTGAAGATGTTTGAACAATCACATGAACGGGCATACCCGGAATGACCTCCTTTTTCAGCTTTCTGATTTCCTGAATCGACCTTTCGTCTATACGGACTCTGAGAAGATAGTAGGGAGCTTTTGTGGCTTCATCAACCATCAAATCAGGCGAAACGTAGATGACTTCACCTTCAAGAACCGGTGTTTTTTTGGGATCGAGAGCTATAAAATGAAGATCCGCCTTCAAACCCTTCCGAACGTCTTCCACATGTTGAGGCGAAAGCTTAGCTTCGATGATCAATTCGCTGTTTTTCGGAACTATCTCCATAATGGGCTGCCCCGGCATTACGACTCCACCGATAGTATGAATTCTAAGTCCCATTACAATCCCATCATCGGGAGACTTTATTTCGGTCTTTGCAAGCATATCCTTTACCGCATTGTAGTTGTCTCTTAGTGCGGGGAGTTTCTTTTCTACATCCGCAAGCTCTGTTTCCACTTCTTTCAGGAATTCTTTATCTATAGCGCTTATTCTCATCATATATTCCTGCACCATCGATTGAGCTCTCATTTGATTCGCCAGCGTTTCCGCCATTTTAGCTCTCAAATCCTCCGCCGCTCTCTCAAGATCGAGAAACCTGTTCTTGGGATAGTAGCCTTCGTCGGTAAGGCTCTTGAGAGAACCGATTTGCTTAACGATTAGTTCAAGCTGCTTCTGATAAGATTCCCTTTGCTTCTCCAGGCTAGAGGCATATTCCCGAAGCCCCTTTAAGGACTCCATAAGGACCTTCTTATCCGCCTCAAGCTTTGTCCGTCTCGCTTTAAAGAGAGCTTCCTGAACCGTCATCATTCTCTTTATCTCAGGGTCATCTTTCATCTGGAGAACTTCTTCAGGATAGACTATCTGAGGCATGAAAGCTCTTTCTGCCTGAAGCCTTGAATATACCACAAGACTTGAAATATACTCAGCCCTTACCGTAGCAAACTTTGCCCTGATGTCGGAATCTTCAAGCCTGATAAGAGGCTGACCCTGTTGAACTTCGTCTCCTTCGTGAACCAGTATTTCCTTTACAGTACCTCCATATTGGTGCTGGATAACCTTTTTGTAGGTCGCTACCGCAACGAATCCCCCCGCGGCTGCACCCTGTTTGAGCGGAGCAAAAGCCGCCCAGATGAAGAAAGCACCAAGCGTGCAGGCAAGAAAGATGAAGCTTATTCGGATGATCCTATGAGGATTTCGAGGCAGGAGGATCTTCTCGTCGTGAGGGCGAGAAAATTCTTCATTATTTTGCGGTTTTGCGGTATTTATAGCCAATGTCATTTTTCGTTCCTCTAATTGTCTCCACTGTTTTATACTATCCATAATTTGGACAGTTACACAGGATTGTCCCGAGCCCAAAAATTATAACAATTTCACCGAATTTCATGACAAAAGTCCCTTTGCAGCGATTTTTTCCCTCGGTTCCATTTCTGCGTCGGTTTTTCTTCTAAGTAGCATATTAAGCACTTCGTCTCGAGGTCCGTAGAGTTGTATGGTGCCGTTAGCCATGAAAATGATCTTATCTACCGTAGAAAGAAGATTCATCCTGTGAGATATGACGAAAACGGTTCTTTGCATTTTTTTAAGCATCATTATGGCTCTCATGAGAGCCATTTCTCCCTGATCGTCCAGGTTTGAGTTAGGTTCATCGAGTACTACAAGCACAGGGTCTCCGTATATGGCTCTTGCGAGAGCGATACGCTGGCGTTGGCCTCCGGAAAGAAAACTTCCACCTTCACCTATTTCGGTTTCGTATCCTTTAGGAAACTGAAGAATCATTTCGTGAATGCCTGCGATGGTAGCAGCCTTGATAACTTGCTCCATATTGATTTCGCAGAACCTTGCTATGTTTTCTGCAATGGTTCCCGTAAAAAGTTCTATGTCCTGTGGTAGATAGCCTATGTATTTACCGATTTCGTCCCTGTTGTAATGGGTTATATCTGCTCCATCAATTCTCACGTTACCCGATGTAGGCGTCCATACTCCAACGAGAGTCTTCGCAAGGGTTGTTTTTCCGGAAGCCGTAGGTCCTATAATGCCGACAACTTCTCCTGGAGCGGTTTCGAAGTTTATGTTTTTAAGGATTGTTATTTGTTTTCCCGGCGGACCCACAAAGGCATTCTCGACCTTTACGAAGCCCTTTGGAGGCGGAAGCGGTAGATGCCTTTCCGGTTCAGGAAAGTTAGACAAAAGATTACTAAACCTTTCGTAAGAATCCCTTGCATTTACAAACTGTCTCCACATCCCAACAACGGTGTCTATGGGGGCAAGGGCTCTTCCCATAAGGATGCTTCCCATAATCATCATACCTGGAGTTATTTTGTTTTGAATTACAAAGTAGGCGCCTAGACCTAGAATTAAAGACTGAGCAGTTATGCGTAGGAATCTGATAACACTCTGAATCTTTCCCGCATTTTCACTTCCTTCCGATTGAAGCAGAAGCATTTTCTGATAGCGATCATGCCACTTAGCCATAACATTTTTATGCATTCCCATCGCTTCAATTACTTCGGCGTTTCTTATATTCGCCTGAAGAAAGTTATTAGCTTCCTGATAGTATTTGTTAGAATCTTTTATTTTGTCTTTTGTGACTTTTTCCGAGATAATAGCTCCTATAACCTGGACAATTCCTGCGGCGGTAGCAAACAATCCCAAGACGGGGTGTATGATGAAAATTACGATCAAGTAGATGAAAGCCCAAGGAGCATCGAAGAAGGCGAAGATACCAGGACCCGTAACAAATTGTCTTATGTTAGTAAGATCGTTGAAAGCCTGAGAGGGACTTATTGTGCCGGTTCTGATAACGCCTGTAAGAACAGCGTTAAATGTCCTGGATCTTAACCGAGCATCGAAGTCGTTACTGAGATGAATAAGTATTTGAGACCTTGCCCAGGTAAGAAAACCGTAAACTATGTACATAAGAACAGCTATGAGTGTGAGCATTAGTAGGGTTTCAAAGCTTCTGCTTGAGAGCACACTGTCGTAAATCTGGAACATGTAAAGAGCAGGAACTATCATCAAAATATTTATGATCGCCGTAAAGAACCCAACGATATAAAAGATATTTTTGTAGGAAAACAGGATATGCTTCAGTTCGTTGTTAGTGTTTTGCTGAAACAGAGCCTTTAGCCTGGAAATGTCGATTTTCATAACGCTAATCTCCGACCTTTTTTAACCATCCATTTATTTTTATCACATCTTCCTCTTTAATCAATCCAGCGTAAAACTTAAGATTCACAAGATACTTAACGTATTCGTGGAGAGACTTCACCAGGTTAAGCCTTGCTTTGTAGTAGTTAGTTTCAGCATTGAGCACGTCAACGAAGGTTCTAATCCCTGCCTGATAACCTTTTCGAGTGGAAAGGACAGCAATTTCGGAGGCTCTAACAGAAGAACGAGCCGATTCAACCGCTGCAATAGACGATTTCACGCCGAAAAAGCTTTCAACTATGCTCTGGGATACATCGGATACGGCCTTTTCGTAGTCCTTGGTTGCCTGGGCAAGTTTTTCCTTAGATTCTGCTTCTTTCGCCGAGATATACCCTCCGGTAAAGATTGGCATACTAACCTGAAGTCCTACAGAAACGTAGGATATGGTTGGAGTTTTCAGATAGTCCCTCGTGTTTGTGCTTGAATAATTTGAAAAAGCATTCAAAGAAGGAAGCCTCTGAGCTCTCTGCTTTTTAAGCTCATAATCCGACGCATCCCTTTGAAGGCTGTAAAACTTTATGATAGGGCTATTTTCTTTAGCCATTTCAATCCATTCATCAACGCCAGCGGGGACTAATTCTTCCAGAGAAAGATCTTCGGGAAGAAGGGCTACATTTGAAGGCTCTTCACCAATCAACCTGGCAAGTTCCCGTCTTTTTGTGTGGAGATTTTTCTCCACTTCCACACCTCTATATACGGCATCGCTCAGTCTTGCTTCGGCGTCGTTTAGGTCGGCTAGAGTGGCTTCGCCGGCGCTAAAGAGTCTTTTTACCATTTCAAGCTGTTCTCTGTAAGTTTTGATTTCATCTTTTGTAACCCTAAATGCCGCCTCTGCATAGAGAAGATCGAAGTATGCATCGGCAACTCTTTTCATTAAATTCTGCTCTGCATTTCTGAATCTCATTTCACCTGAGGAAGCTGAGAGTTTACTCTGCTTTATTTCCATAATGAGGGGCACATTGAAAATGGACTGCTGCATTGTAATCGTCTTATGCTCTGCCCCGTAATCCTGATAGGTGGGAGGTGCCGATGTAAAGTTGTATTCTGATATGGTGTAAGAACCGCTGATCTGCGGTAAAGCCTTAGCTATAGACTGCTTGGGTAGGGTTAGAGAAGCTCTGTAGGCGTGGTAAGCAGATAAATATTCCGGGTCGTAGTTTTTCGCCTTGTTATAGGCTTCGAAAAGATCCAAAGCCCAAGTTGGCGTAGCATTTGAAATAACAAAAGCTACTAGAGTAAGCATTCCCAAGAAAATCATTTTAACAAATCCACCCTTTATTTCCAACACCTGTCTCCCGGATTTTACCTGAAACGATAAGAGCAATTCTTTCCAGAATGTTGGCGAAGACTTTCCATGAAGCATCTTCATCCTTTCGTTTTTAACGGTCACTTCCTTATTACAGGATAGCTCCGGATGTCAAGGCATTTCTAGAAATTGTCGGCAAAGGAACCGGTCACTTAAAACAACTATCCATTTTCTCTAATTAGGACCCCTCCCAACCCCATCTCCCTCTAAGAAGGGTGGCGGGGTGAGGGAAAATATACTGTTAGTCACGTAAAAAGCAGGAAAAGCATAAAATCAAAAGCGCTATCGGCGGCGAAGAAGAAAATTCCCGTTGTGACAACTCAGGTGCCCTTCATTATCCGATAAAGATCTGTAAGAATCGAACAAATCATTACTGATACCTGGGATATTGCATCTTCATTGCCATCCATGAATCCAATAATAAAGGGGCAGATGTTTTCTAAAGGGCATTGTAGCAACTTTCAGGGAAGTTTTGAAAAAGATATGCTTTTTAAAGCTATCCCGAGTTTTCTCGGATCGCCTGGGTTTCCCTTGCCGGTAAAAGGAAGTTCGATTTCAAGACACATTCTTTCCGGTGATGTTTTGCTTAAAAGCTTCTTCAACGTATATTGAGTCTGAGTATCCGACAAAACGATGTGGTATTCAGTGCCATCAGGCATAAGGCGAAAAACGGCAGTTTGTCCAACAAGAGCCGGAATAGGAAAGCATTCGATCACTACAACCAGAGTACTCCCTTCCTCCCAAGCGGTTTTATCGATTTTGAAGCAGATCCAAGGCTTCCGTTCCCGGGACCATCGAAAGTGTTCTTCGGGAGCCGACCAACCTTTAAGAATCAATGTATTATTTTCGTTCGTCCACAATACGACATCACCAGGTTCGACGGCCTTTGCCTTCCGCCACAAATATTCATCCATAGGAACGGTCGTTTTCCATAAGAAACCAATCCATAACAAAATCGGTATTAACGACACTACAGACCGCCGAATTTTCATCATTACGAAACCCAGACCCCACTAAGGTATCTTACAGCATACCAAACAAAGTGAATAAATATGATGTTGACCAACAAGCATACCAGAAGACAACCCATACTAACACATATCAGGACAAAGCACTTTCGGAAAAATCCTTCAGGCAGATTACCAGACACCTTATTAAAACAGGAGAGAAACATTACTATAGCAAATGGCAGAGAAAACATACCGCTGGCATGTCTTCCTAAGTTTATCATAGTACCAGGTGTAACCATAATAAAAAGCAATAAAACGAGATGATAGATAAAAACATCGTAATGCCTCAAAAATAGGAACAGGACCGAAAACAACATCGAAAGCACGAAAATGATTAAAGCCATATAGTAAGGATCAAGAGTGGTAATATCAAATTCGTAAATTGTATAGAAATTATAACCCAACCCGTTGAAGAGTCTCGAAAAAGCTATTTTAACTGCGGGAAAGTCGGCTATAAGGGAGGGCTGGTTAATATTATCCCAGGCAAACATTACAGATCTGTAAACTAGAGGGTCTCCAAATCTAAAATACCAGTATATTGTTAAAATCATGGGAAAGATAAGAATCACAGGGGACAGTTCTAATAACCTGAGTCCTGCACGCCAGAGAGATGATAAAAAAGTGGTTTTTGTTCGAGCAGATTCCAAGTGATAGATGTAGTAAAAACACACCGGAATTAGAGCCAGGCTGTGGGGTCTTGTAATGAGTCCGTAGGATATGGTGAGACATGCTAGAGATATATGATTTTTTTTAAGAAGGTAAAAAGTCAGTCCGGTCAAAGCAAAATAAAGACATTCAGAGTATCCGTTCATAAAATATATGGAAAAGGGCATAATAGACCATAGAAATACAACAAAAGAGGACCTGATGTTACCGATTTTTTCAGAAAGAAAATAGTAGAAAAATAGTGCCCCTACAAAATACCCAAGAAAGCTTACAACCTGCTGAACAGTGAAGATCTCAAATGGCAGCAGAAGCTTAAAAATGATCATAACAGCCGGATATCCGGGAAGAAAGGCTACATTTTGTTGTCTTGTGACATCTCCGTCAAAAGAGTAACCACGCTCTACGATGCTTCTATACCAGCATGCATCCCAGGGGTAGACCGGGCTTCCCAGCATAAGCCACAGCAGGAAAAACATGGTAGGGGCGACGAATACTAAAAAAGCAGCCGGTGAAAATGAAATTTTACAATTGTCTGCCATGGAAGAATTCAATAATTGTATCAATGATGTAATTTTGAAAATCTTTGAGCCCTACCCACAAAGGAAGTCTCACAAGAGTATCAGCCGTCACCAATGTATTTTCCATCAAACCGTAAACCCTCCCGAATTTATGCCCTGCAGGGGAAGAATGAAGAGGCACATAGTGAAAGACACAATGAATGTTGTGTTGTCTCATAAAATCGATGAAAAGAGTGCGAGTTTTCAGATCCGGCATGAGGAGATAATACATGTGAGCATTATGCTGGCAATAGGCCGGAACAAAGGGGCGTCTTACATAGCCTCTTTCTTCCAGTTTTTCCAGCGATCTGTGGTAATTCCACCATATTTCAAGGCGTCTTGCCGTTATGGATTCGGCTTCCTCCATCTGAGCCCAAAGAAACGCTGCTACCAGTTCACTGGGTAAATAGCTAGACCCTATATCCACCCAGGTGTATTTATCTATTTCTCCACGAAAAAATTTGCTACGATTGGTTCCCTTTTCCCGAATGATCTCTGCTCGTTCAATAAATCTCTCATCGTTTATCAAAAGAGCGCCTCCTTCGCCAGATATAATGTTTTTCGTTTCGTGAAAGGAGACCGCTCCTAGATGCCCAATACTTCCCAGAGGTTTACCCTTATAGGATGCCATAAGTCCCTGAGCTGCATCTTCTATAACAATAAGACTGTATTTTTCCGCAATTTTCATGATGGTGTCCATTTCGCAGCCCACGCCGGCGTAGTGGACAGGCACAATAGCCCGAGTTCTTTCGGTAATTGCCGGTTCTATCTTGGTTTCATCTATGTTTAGCGTATCGGGACGAATGTCCACAAACACCGGTACTCCTCCCCGCAGCACAAAAGCATTAGCAGTGGAGACAAAGGTATAGGAAGGCATAATGACCTCGTCGCCGGGCTTAATATCCGCAAGAATTGCTGCCATCTCCAGAGCAGCGGTGCAGGAATGAGTAAGTAGCGCTTTTTTGGCACCGGTCTTTTCCTCCAGCCAGGCATGACAGAGCTTGGTGAAATAACCATCTCCCGCTAACCATCCTTTATTGTGAGCCTGAGAGATATACCACAATTCCTTACCGGTCATATAGGGCTTATTGAACGGTATGAAGTCCATAGGCTACCTCTTTCTCGCAACAATCAGAAGAGACCCTCCAACGGGCAAACTCACACCAAGTTCTATTATCATCTCCTCCAGCTTCATCACAACTTTAAATATTTCATTTAGCGGAGTACTTATTTTTAGCTCAGCAAAGGGATCTGAAAACTTCTTGCGCGTTAATTTTCTCGACACCCACATAAAAGGCAGCAGAAAGAAGACAAAGGATGTCATTCGGACAATATCAAACCCTGCTTTCATAACCTTCCGCCGAATATCTTCTGCCGCATAGCGACGAACATGGCAAGCCGCTTCGTCTTGATAGCTCCACAGCCGGGGATGCTGAGGAACGGTCAAGATTATTCCTCCTCTCGGTTTCAAAGCTTTATGCATTTCCCTTAACACAATTTCATCTTCCTCAATATGTTCCAAAACATCGAAAGCTCCTATAACATCAAAGTGAGATTCAAAGGGAATACGGCGAGCATCCATCTGCAAAAGCTCGGCACCGGCCACTCGACGTGAAGTACAGGCAAGACCTGCCGTATATATTTCGCTACCTACTAGGACAGCTTGCGGGAAAGAGGTTCTCACCTTCGAAAGCACAATTCCTGTGCCACATCCTATTTCGAGGAACGACTTGAAATCGGAAAAGTATCTCTGCAAAGCATTTATGATAAGGTCACTTCTGGCCTGAAACCAGAAATTTCTAACTTCAAGAGGCATAAGTTTTTCAAAATATTCAGAGTGAAAACTCTTGTTATTGTGAGACAGTTCGGGAGCAAAAGCCAGAAAACCGTCAATTTTTTCCGGTGTTTTAGCGCAGAAGGGGCAGAGCCATTCAGAGGAAACAAAAGAGTTACCACAAGCAAGACATAGTTTCATATCGTTGATTCCTCTAACAGGCGTTTGGTTTTACTGTGTTTATCGGGGAAAATCCAGAATTTTTGAAGCAAGAACATCAGAATCGCTACAACAATAATAACCACTCCCTGAACGATTTCATGCGGTATTCTATAATGATCCACGAAGACCATCAGAATGACAAGGTTAAAAACGTAACAACCACCAAAAGCCACAGCGTAACGGGCTAAAGAATACCGCAAGGAACCGTAATGCTTGAATGTCCAGTGTTTGTTTAGGAAAAAGGTCTGAAAAAACCCAAGGGTGAATAGTCCCGTCATAGCCGTTTTGTGGCCGACTCCCCAGGTGGTTAACGCAAGGTAGAAGATGTAAAGTATGAGGTTAGACAGTAATCCCACCATGCCATAGCGGATCAACTGACCAAGAAAATCGCGAGAGGGCAAATTTGGATCAACCATAATTAATCGAACCACTTATGGAAAGTGTAGTATGAAAGAAGAGGTTCAAAACCCAACCTTACCCAGACCTTCTGAACCGCCACATTTTGCACTTGAGTAGAAGTTACCACACGTTTTGCACCTTTAGATAGGGACCACAACATGGCATTAATGGCAAAGGAACGATAAATTCCTCTCTTCTGTGCGCTGGGATCAATCCCCACCAGAATCCACTCCGCTTCCTCGGGATTTTTCATTCTGGCGGTGCTAAAACCGAGGATTTTGTCTCCTTCTACGGCCACAAAAACCTGATCGGCTACTTCTCGGTAAAGGCAGGATCTCTCCGCCCAAGAAACATACACTTCGTCGCATTTTTTGCGATCAAGCCGTGGGTCGGCATGATAGTGCCCCATATAACCCTGGAAGGCTCTCTCTGCTATAATTTTTATGGCTTTCTCATCGCCGGGCATGAAGGGGCGAACTTTTACATCGCATATATCTTCAGGAATAGGGGTTTTCAGCAAATCACGACTGTAATAGATCAGAACATCGGTCAAAAAAAAACCTTCTCTCTCAAGGGCTTGAGCCGTTTCCAGATCTGATGTCAAACAGCGGGCAATGAGAAGCTTTACACCATTGGTCATACAAAAATCTATAACGTGTGGAAGGTCTGCTAATTTTATATTAGAACATCGTGCAGTTCGGATGCCGAAACGCTCTTCATCGATTTGGGATAGCACTACCAAAGACATCACTAAAACTCCTTTCTAGTCATTCATCCTTACCATCAACCACAGAACAGGTATCCTGAGAGACCACGTAAGGGGGACGATCCATAACTCTAAGATACATCCTTGCAAGGTATTCTCCTATAACACCTAGAGTAAAAAGCTGGACGCCGGAAAAAATAGAAATAATCGATGCTAGAAAGGCAAACCCCGGCACTCTAGCCCCATCTGCAAAATACCTAAAGAGCACATAACAAAGGATGATAAAGCCAAAGGCGGTAAAAGCCAACCCCATAAGACTTGCCAATTGCAGAGGGAGCACAGAAAAGCCGGTTAACATATTAACGGCATGAGTAATTAGTTTTCTCAAGGTATATCCTGAAACACCTGCCTTTCGGGGGTGATGAGCTACTTTTACAGAACCGAAATTTGTTGTCCCCCAAGAAAGAAGCACATCAATGCAAACCAGAGGGCTATGATAATTCTCAAAGGCTTTGCGGATATCTGTTCTGAAGGCTCTAAAGGCGCTGGCATTTTTTGCATTTTCTGCTCCCATAGCGCTTTGAAGAGCCCATTTAGTAATGGTTGAAGCTATGTTTCTCAAAAATCCGTGAGGCAGACTTTGAGGAGACCCGTAAACCACATCATAACCTTCGGAAAGTTTTTTCAGAAGTTTTGGGATTTCTTCTGGAGGGTGTTGAAGATCATCATCCATGGTTACGATAACATCACCGCTAGCCGTTCTTATACCGCATAGAAGAGCATTATGCTGACCGTAGTTTCGAGACAGGCGAATTCCACGAACTCGCCTGTCTCTTGATGCTATGTCTTGTATAACATCCCAGGAGTTGTCGCCTCCACCATCTTCAACAAAAATTATTTCGTAATTGTCCAGCCCTAGGGTTGAAAATACATTAACCAATCTAAAATGTAGTTCGTAAAGCACACTGCCTGACCTAAATACAGGAACAACAACCGAAAGTTCCATTAAGTTTCCGCTTCCCCCAAGTAATCTAAAATTGCCACCAAGAGTTTCACTTTCTATCTAGCGAAATGACAGTTATCACCACAATACCTTAGCACCAAAAATTTCTCATATTTTTACTATTCCACACTTATAAGTCATCTAAAGTATCACCGTAAAACTCCAGTTATACACTGAATACTAACACCACACTTGTTTATATTTGTTGTGAAAAAATACCAACTGTGCCGTTTCTGGCAAAGCATTCCAGTTCGTTTACTCTTCACAACCATCGTTCCAGCTTTAGCTGGCTAAAAAATAATTCCCCAACCTATCATACTTACTCCATCCATAAGCCACATCGTAACCATAGTTGTGGATTCGTTACACCACAGAATATCTGTCTTATGGTCTCCGTTAAAGTCTCCCACTCCTGCAACAGTCCAGGCGGTATTTCCTGTGCCCAAAATGGTCCCCCAATTTGTCATACTTGTTCCATTCATAAGCCACATCGCA
>Ga0197142_1004247_pt1 | contig 11667 bp, 13 predicted proteins | sample GBS60_MetaG_FD_148614 | JGI IMG/M metagenome (GOLD analysis project Ga0197142, IMG submission 148614) | Sediment microbial communities from Great Boiling Springs, Gerlach, Nevada, United States - GBS 60_MetaG | ecosystem: Environmental > Aquatic > Thermal springs > Hot (42-90C) > Sediment... | reverse complement strand
ACTTAAACCAGGATACGAACCTTCAGAGGCATTGAAGGATGAGATACAGCAGTCTGTAAGGAAGAGACTCGCAGAGTACGCATACCCAAGGTTGATAGAGTTCATAAATGAACTGCCTAAGACTGATACAGGGAAGATAAAGAGGAAGGAGCTTAGAGCATTACATAACTGATTGGTAAGTTAATCAATCAATTGATCAATAAACCAGTAGATCAATCAATCAACTAACCTAATAGCATCTTCCCTTTAGCCTCATCTATAACGCTCCTCCAACGACCTCATATCATCCAATCCCACAAGTCTATTGAACTCGTTGAATACTATCAACCTTCCCATGATACTTCTAGTATCATTCCTGGACTTGAGTAGTGTGAGTGCATCCCTCATTGCGTATGCTGCTGCGAATATAGCAGTCAATGGGTAGAGTATGAATCTGAACCCCATAGCCTCGAGTTCATCTATACTCAATAACGGTGTCTTTCCTCCTTCTATCATATTCGCTACCAATGGAGCTCTTACTTCTCTGCATATCCTTGCCATCTCCTCTACACTCCTTGGAGCCTCTATGAATACCAGATCCGCACCTATGTTAGCGTACTCATTCGCTCTATCTATAGCCTCATCTATCCCTAGAGGTTCTAATGCATCGGTTCTAGCAACAACTATGAACTCTTCACTGCTCCTTGCATCCAGAGCAGCCCTCAACTTCTGTATATACTCCCCTCTGCTTATAACTTGCTTGCCCTGCATATGGCCACAGCGTTTAGGCCATAACTGATCCTCAAGGAATATACCTTTTGCACCAGCATTCTCCAACTCTCTCACTATCCTCCTTACAGTAAGTGCGTTACCGTATCCAGTATCTATATCTACTATCAACGGTATCTTTACCGATGATGCTATGTACCTTGCCCTCTCTATAACCTCACTTGCATTGAGTAACCCATAATCAGGCAGGCCTAGTACACTAGCTGATACGCTGTATCCAGACTGGAATATAACATCGAACCCTAGACTCTCTGCTATCTTTGCACTCAGAGCATCGTACACACCAGGGACTACTATTGCATTACCTTTCATCCTATCGAGTATATTCATAGGTACCCTATTAGACTAAGGTATAAAAATATACTGCATTCATACTTATACCATGGCTTTAGATATGCTTATAGTAGATGCTAAGGTTGTTACACCTTCAGGTATAGTAGAGAGGAATATAGCGATAGATGAAGGTAAGATAGTATCACTCACTGTGGATGAACATCAGGCAAGTACCAGGATAAATGCATCTGGACTCTATGCCCTGCCAGGGGTTATAGATCCCCATGTACACTATGGAGTATTTCAGTCCATAGATAAGGCAGCAGAGAGTGAGTCTAGGAGTGCATGTATAGGCGGTGTAACTACGATGATGAGGATGCTGAGGTTATACGCAAGGTACACGGATAAGTTGATGCTACATCTAAAGGCAAGTGATAAACACTATGTAGATTATGCATATCACGCATCTATACTTATGCAAGAGCATCTAGAGGATAGAGAGTTGGATTACTGCATCAAGAATGGAATAACATCATTCAAGCTATACATGAACCTGAAGGGGGAGTTGGGAGGTATATACATGGATATAGATCCTTACAGCGATGGACTGCTCTATGCAAATGTTGATACTACAGATGCGATGGTAGATTCTGCACTCAGAGAAGTTGCTAGGCGTAAAGCACTATTACTAGTACATGCAGAGGATGCATATCTATGCTACGAGTCCACACTCAAGGTTAAAGGCGAGGGCAGAGATGATCTCAGGGCATGGAGCGATGCCAGGCCTAGTGTATCAGAGTACAATGCTATAATGATGTTATCTGATCTGGCTAGTAGGTACGATGCGAGTTTATATATAGTACATGTTGGTTCTTCTCTGGCTCTAGATGCTATAGCACACGCGAGGTCTAGGGGTATAAGGGTATATGCTGAGACATGCCCTCAGTACCTTACGCATACATATGATTTCGATATAAGGGGTAAAGTTGTACCTCCGTTAAGGAGTAAGGATGATGTAGCAAGTGTGTGGAATGCCATCTCATCAAGCATGATAGATTGTATAGGCACCGATCATGTAGCCAATAGATTGAGTATGAAGAGAGGGAATGGGAGTGTATGGAATGCTTTAGCAGGATTCCCGGGTGTAGCAACTATGCTCCCTGTACTATTGAGCGAGGGTGTGAAGAAGGGCAGGATAACGCTCGAGCAGCTAGTAAGACTCACCAGTTATAATACAGCAAGGATATTCAGGTTGAGAGGGAAGGGTCTAATCACTCACGGCTATGATGCAGATATAGTACTTGTAGATATGGATAGAGATGTTAGGGTGAGTAGTGAGATGCTACACTCCTACTCTGACTACTCTATATACGACGGGATGGTACTCAAGGGCTGGCCTGTATGCACAATAGTGAGGGGGAGTATAGTCATGGATAATGGTAGTGTTGTAGGCAAGGCAGGTTATGGTAGATACATAACAAGGAGTGTAGATGATGAGGTGTAAATGTGATATAAATGAATTAATTAATTAACGAATGAATGAATGAACGAATGAATGATATAAAGTGTGTCATGTGATGAAATAATGAACAACAACACCATACAACATTAAGTATATATCACTTCAGTGCTACCATCCTTCATTATTCTATAGTATATATTGGCATGCTTTGTGAATAGCCCCGTCTCTATGACACCTGCTATACACTTCATATGATTCTCCAAGTTGCTTAATCCTCCATTCTTATAGTACTTCTCCATATCTATCTTAGCATCTATTATTATATTTCCATTCTCTGTCACTACAGGATAGCCTCTCTCATTGACCCTTATACTTGTATCTGCCATGAACTCTGATTTAAGTATATTGATAACATACGATCTAGCATATGGCAGTACCTCCACAGGTATGGGCATATCAAACCTATCTACATACTTACTCTCATCTGCTACTATCACCAGTCTACTAGTCGCATGTATAAGTACCTTCTCTCTGAGCAATGCTCCCCCTCCACCTTTTATCATATTCATATGCTCATCTATCTGATCAGCCCCATCTATAACCAGATTTATGTATGGTATGAGTGAATCATCTGCTATATTCAATCCTAGATGCTCCGCCCTTAACTTTATCTGCAGTGAGGTTGGTATGAACCTCAACGATCTCACGCTTACGCCTTTATCAATGAGCATATCTATAAGGTCATCGAGTAGAGCAGATACTGTCCTACCAGAGCCTAAGCCTATGATCATACCTTCATCGATCAACTCTAGTAATGACTCTGATACCCTGCTAGTGGTTATACGCATAACAGAGTTTTAATCTGTAAGTTTATAAAGGTTTGGCGGTCAGTCGTTATCCAACCTCTTTATCATATCGTTTATCCTCCTCTTAATCTCCTCTAGGTCATCTAACTCATCCTTACCCCCTCTATCATAAGATGATAGACTAGTACCCTCAGTCTTAGCATCAGATATTTTATATTCTACCCTAGGCCTTTTCACCATCCTCTTAACCCTCTTCACATAAGGCTTGTTCGTCTTATCTATAGCATGGTATCTGTTCATATTATCCATATACTCCCTTAAACTTCTATCTAGCAGATCAAATCTACCTTCTATACTATCTAATCTTCTTATTATAGAAACAATAAAATCCTTGTTCTTATTCTGTTCATTAACACTATACCTGCTTGGTCTATAGTGATCATTGAGACTATTCAGGTAGATGTACTCCTCCTCATCTATTATACCATGCTCTTTGTACTCCTTCCATACGCTGATCACTCTCTCCTTTATCCTATTCTCTACACTCAACCTCGCATCATCGTTGTGGTTGTATCTACCTCTCCTATCGATATATGCAAGTACGGTTAATGCCCCAGCAAACCCAGTTGCTATTAAAGTCTCTATCATCGACTGTATTACATACATCTATTAATTATCCTTTACTTCAATTATTCAGTGCTTCATCCTGCTATCTGGGAATCCACAGCCTGAGCATCTCCTCTTCCTTGCATGGAATGAGTTATTACCGCATCTTCTACATCTTATGTGTACCCTGCCCTTGTTATGCTTCCCCTTCGATGGAGTCCCCTTCATCCTTCATCACTTTGGAGATATCATCACTACGTTATCTCCCCTTACTACTATAGTACCTAGTTCCTCTGACTTGCCCTCCTCTAGTATCTCCTCTGATTTGGAGAGGAGAAGGTTCATATGCTGGTCATAGCCTAGCAATGTACCCCTTATAACCTTGCCTCCCTTCATCTTTATGAGTACTACTCCTCCAAGGCTCTCATCCAGTATCTTAACGGCCATGTCTACTGACATATTTATCGCATATACCTTATACTGCTGGATATATCAAATTAACGCTTGTTATTTAAATACCGTTCATACACTGATTCTATCAGGTTTATGGTATCTACTATGCTATCTATGATATGTCTTAGCATACTCTCGCCCTTCTTCTTATCTGATCTACTAGCATCACCTATAACTCCAGTATTGGTTAGTGCTGGTATAGAACCTGCTAGTAGTGTTATACTATCAAGTACTACACTAGAGAGACTCTCTTGTAAGAACCCCTTCTCTCCTATCTCATCCAAGTCTACGAGGGAACCATCTATAGCAAGGATCAACGAGGTCTCCCTCTCTCCTGCATGATCGATACCTCCTATGAACTTCCAGTATGGTATAGATGCTATCATCAGATCAGGATACTTTGGGCTCAGACCCCTTATCGCTGCTTCCATCACAGAGTTGTTAGGGTAATGTGCATTGAGTATTATCATCCTCCTAACCCCGTTATAGAGGAGAGAGGAACATATATCATCTATAAGCGCTGTTAGTGTCTTGGGCTCTATGCTTATATTGAAGAACGGTCTATGCTCATACGATACACCATAGTATATGGGAGGTAGTAGCAGTGAGTTCAGCCTCTCACTCACCCTAGATGCTATATATTCTGCTATCATAGTATCCGTTGCCAATGGTAGATGTCTACCATGCTGCTCCAGTGAACCTATAGGCAGTATAGCCTTGATCTTACCATCCTTTGCTATCGCATCCCTGACTTCATCATCCCTAGCATATATCAGGTTCATAGCCGAAGAAAGATTATGCAATATATAATAATATACCTTTTACTTTGATGACTCGTTGTCATCCTCGCTATCTCTCATCTCTTTACTAGATCTCTTACGCATCGCTTCTCTCTCTACCTTACTACTCTCATCTATCTTACTCAGTATATCGATGTAGTATATCAGCAATCTAGCGATATCTGCCTGTCTAGAGATATCATCCTCTTCCTTCAGGGAATCACTCAACTCGTTGATCTTTGATACTATTATATCTCTTAGGTTACTCAACGATACGTATCTACCTTCCTCAGCTATGCTCTCGTTACCGCAGTTTATGCATATCAATCTACCTTGGTATCTTACCTGCACTCCCTTACACTTTATACAAGCATCCTTGACCAATGCACCTCCCTTTCTGAGTATCTCTGCGGCGCTCCTTATACCCTCCTTACTCATTCAATGATTATACTCTATACTCACATAAAAAGAAAGTGAATGAGTTATGATAGCAAGGCTTAATAGTAAGTATCAGTTAATTAATCTAATTAAGAATGTCTGTTATATGTAAGAGGTGTGGGCTTCCAGAGGATCTATGCGCATGTAGTGAGCTGGAGAAGGAAGGGAGTAAGATAGTAATAAGGTTAGAGAAGAGGCGATTCAACAAGGATACCACAATGATAGAGGGCATAGGAGACACAATGGATATAGATAAGATAGTTAAGTACCTCAAGAGTAAACTAGCCTGTGGAGGCACAAACAAGGACGGTTACATACTACTACAGGGAGACCATAGGGAACAGGCTAAGAGACACCTTATAGAACTGGGGTTCAGCGAATCCTCCATAGAGGTTCACTGACGAATGTAGGATGAGTAGAGTAAGGATAGTGAGTATAGCACGGCGAGCGTTGAGAGTATCCCATGTCATCACAGCCATGGCAGTGATAGTAGCAGCACTAATCTCTTTACCACTAGGCTTCTATATAGCATATACTAATCCAATACTACTCTCATTACTCTCCATCTACACTGCACTTGTAGTTATACTTGTATTAAAGCCCAGAGATTTAGTCAGGGCATCACTCTTAATACACAGAGGCGAGTCTGTTAATGATAACAACCTGCTGCTAGTTACAGTATCATACTTCTCCATCTTAGTTACAGCATCCGTGCTTATAGATACTATACAGAGTTATATTGGTATAAGCATGGGCTCACTTGAGTCACTCTATGAGAGTGATATAGCGTACCTTACAGACGCTAGCATAGCTCCTCTAAGGGAGGAATTAGCATTCAGGGTTATACTCATAGGCCTACCTTTATATCTACTAGCAAGTAATGGCAGTGTATCTATACTCTGGCATCCTTATACATCTGGTATAAAAGGCTTGAAGGTAACTATACTTGTAGTTATAAGCTCATTCATATTCTCGATATCGCATCTACTCTCCGGTTCAGGATGGGAGTACGGTAAGTTATCTCAGGCTATGGTAGGAGGGCTCATACTTGGATGGGTCTACTATAGGTATGGGATAGTACCTGCTATAGTCTTACACTGGTTAACCAACCACCTCCTTCTTACATACAGCATCTATAGTGATATGGGTAGTATAATCACCAATGATGTACTAACGTCATTAACTATACTTGTAGTAGCAACCGGTGTGCTCTCTCTACTAGTATACCTGAAGTCCATAATGACTGATCATCAACATGGTTTAAATTACTAGACATATATTTATTTATCATCACTAGATAAGTTGCAATATGGCTGTATTAGGCAAGAGCGAACTTGTAAGGCTTGTAGAGAGGTATAGATGCATATACCCATTCGATACTAGACTATTGGATGGGGACGGTTACATACTTACTGTTAAGGAGGATGTAACTCTCAACTATCTGGAGCATAGGAATGTTATATCATACGAGGTTGTATTCACTCCTCCACACTATGTTGCTCACTTGACAGCAAAGAGCAGATACGGTAGGATGGGCTTATCCTTCCTTAATGCAGCAAAAGTACACTCTGGTTTCATAGGCAGAATAGTCTTAGAGGTAGTCAATCTTAATAACAACAGAGAGCCTATAACCATAAAGCATGGAGAACCATTCATGCACATAGAGTTCATAGAGCGTATAGGGGAACCCTCGCCTTACGATGGTGAGTATCAGTTTCAATATACCAGCGATGAAGAAGTTAGTATGTACATGCATATAATAAGCAAGGAGTTCCCTAATGTATTCAATATGAACAGGCTTATGAGTATAGCCTCAAATAGAGTATACTGATAGAGGTAACATTATGTCAGATGATAAAATAAACTGGCATAATCTTAGAATCACTATAGGAGATACTAAAATAATTGTTATATAGTATAGTATAATAAATACGTGTTACATACGTTGATGTGTCATTAAATAATTAACAATGTATTTAAGGGACATGATACCCATTAAGTATAGATGGACAAAGGGGTGGACGCTAACTTTAAGAGATCAAGACTAGCTCATAACAATACGGTCAAGATAGTATCTATGATACAGAAGGTGCTCAACACAGGCAGGGCCCATGTTGTAGAGATGAGAACCGTCGGGAGGTATATAGTCTACTCTCTAAACTCCATAGTCGAGGAGTGCATAAAGAGTATAGATAACATGAATAACGTTAAGAGCAAGGGTAAGAGTAAGATTAGTAAGGGCAAAGATATGTACAGTTATGCGATGATCAATGTTAAGGATGAACTAGAGGATATACTCAAAGAACTCAGCAAGAGTATACCAAAGACTTATGAATCCACCATACTTCCTAATGGGTATGTTGATAAGACTGTATTTGAGGAGTTGGTCAAGATAGATAATGAGATAACCTCCAATCTTAAACTATTGAGTGTGTATCTAGCTGATACGTCTGTAGATAGCGATAGGATAGATGAGATAAATAGTATGCTAAAAGAGATAAGGATGCATATAACAGAGAGGATAAATATATGTAAGAAGTTGGATTGATAACACAATTACTATAGTATTTATGATACTCTACGTCAGTCAATTCTCTGTATTGTATATATATAGATGATTGGATATAGAGTATTAGCATCTAGAGTATTATATATGTATAACCAAAGACTAGAGGAATCGTGAATCGTGATGAGTAATTATAAATTAAATCTATACGATAAGAGTATGGGGGTGTAGTTTAGCATGGCAGAACTCCAGTCTCGGGCACTGGAGGTCGTGGGTTCAAGGGGCAGTAGCATACATGCCTGATATTCCCACCACCCCCATCGCTATGAGTAATTAATAATCGGATTCATTAAACTTAAATTTGATTGTCTATATGCATGCCCTAATGGGTATAGAGAGCGATCTAGGGGATTGGAGGAGAACACACCATACATCTCAGTTATCCAGCAGTGATGATGAGGTAACACTGATGGGTTATATAGCAAGTATAAGGGACCATGGTAACATAATATTCATAATGCTTGCAGATAAGGACGGTGAGGTCCAGTTGGTATTCAAGAAGCATGATGGTAATGAGAGGATATTTTCACTGGCAAAGTCATTGAGGGAACATTCATCCATCGCAGTTAAGGGTAGAGTGAAGGCATCGAAACAAGCACCCATGGGTATAGAGGTAGTACCAGAGGAGTTAAAGGTACTCTCATTGGCATACAGTATCCCTCCATTCTCAGTATACAGCAGAACATTCCCTAGCATAGACGTTAGACTTGATCTTAGGGCTATAGATCTAAGGAGGTACTACATGAAGAGTATATTCAGGCTTAGACATAAGGTACTCAAGGCTATCAGGGGGTTCTTAGATACTCAAGGCTTCATGGAGGTTAATACACCAAAGATAATATCCACAGCAAGTGAGGGAGGGGCATCACTATTCCCAGTATTCTACTTCGATAGGGAGGCGTTCCTTGCCCAGAGTCCACAGCTGTACAAGGAGCAGTTGGTGACGGCATTCGAGAAGGTCTATGAGATAGCACCTATATTCAGAGCAGAACCATCTAGGACTAATAGACATCTAGCCGAGGCCATATCTGTTGATGTAGAGGAAGCGTTTGTGGACTATAGGGATGTTATGAATCTACTTGAGTCTCTAGTGATACACGTTATAGAATCTCTTAATAGTGGTGCAAAGGAGGAGCTTCAGGCTCTTAAACTTAGTATAAACACAGATAGAGGATTCCCCAGATATACTTATACTCAGATAGTAGATATACTTAGGAGTAATGGATATAAGATAGAGTGGGGGGATGACTTTACCAACGAGCATCTACAGTTCCTTGGTGATACAATCAAGGGTTACTACTTCATTGTAGATTGGCCATTGAGATTAAGGCCATTCTATACAAAGAACAAGGATAACGATACTAGCATAGCGGAAGCATTCGACCTTATGCATGGAGATCTAGAGATATCATCTGGGAGTACAAGGATAAATAGGAAGGATATACTACTTGAGAGGTTGAAGATGCAGGGCCTCAGGACAGAGTCATTCGAGTACCATCTCAAGGTATTCGATTACGGTATGCCTCCTCACGCAGGATTCGGCCTGGGACTGGAGAGGTTCCTCATGGCTATAACAGGTCTGGATAATATAAGGGATGCTACCTTCTATCCTAGGGATATAGATAGATTGGTTCCTTAGTACTGTAAATATCTACTCTTATATACAAATAGATATATTATTACTGCTCTATACTAATACATGGGTAGTAATATCCTTAAGTACCTATTGATAGCATCTATGGCGGTAGCCGTGACGACTACTCCATTGAGTATCCTATTCTACAAGGACCTGGTTAATACTAGAGGGTATCTAGATGATGCTAGGATTGAATTAAATGATACTAGACGAGTACTGGAGTATAAGGAGAGGGAGTTGAATGATACTAAAGTGGAGCTTGATGGTATTAGAGAAAGACTAGCAGTTGCAGAGTATGATCTTAACGCTACAAAGAGGGAGTTGAGTATTACCAAGGATCAGTTAGACTCTACAAAGAGGGAGTTGGTCTATGCTAGAGAGGAGTTGAGTAATACGAGGAGAGAACTTAACGATACTAGTAAGAGGCTCCACGATACCATGAGTTTACTTGATACCACTCAGAGCGAGTTGAATATCACACGCATTAGATTGGAGGAGATGAAGAGTAGGTATGAGGCACTCAGTGGTACCATGAAGGATATGGAAGATAAACTAGCATCATATACATATAGGGAGGACAAGGGAGACTTTTTAGTTATATACGAATCGACTAATCACAAGGCAGTGATCGATCCTATAATATCCTCGTTGAATGAGAGGCTGAAACTGCCCTACGATATACCTATATACGTAAGTACGTGTGGCGAAACATGGTATGCTGGCTATACTGAGTATTATGTAGAGAGTGGCAGAGTAAATAAGATAGTTATATGTTCTGAGGCGTTGGACTCCTTGAAGGAGATAACAGATACGCTATACAGCAACGATTCGATCAAGGATAGAGATTCTTCAATGAAGGTGATGGTTAAGCATCTAGTATACCATGAGGTGGGGCATGCATTCATAAGGATAGCAGAGTTGCATACTGGGAGCAGGGAGGAGTCACTGGTAGACGACTTTGCTATATACATGATAATAAAGGATAACGATAGAGCAATAGATATCCTACTACTAATATACAGCAAGTTAGCTGAACTGGAGGATGAAGGGAGTATAGAAGCAAGGCATCCAAGCAGTCTTTATCTAACCTATAGTCAGATGTATCATGATTATTCATGCTTGGCATCTGGCGCGGGTATATACTCTAAGCATATAAGCCTTGGGGTGAGGGTAAGTGAGCGTGGTGATGATGTATGCAAGGTTATATGGTATGAGGTATCACATGGCTGGGATAAGGCGTTAAGGTTATGGTGGAAGAAGTAAGGTAAGGTAATGTAATTTATGATAATGAAGAAGGTTATTAAAAGTAATATTGGTGAATTTATCATTCTGTATCTATTACATCATACTGCCATCTCTTTTATTTCATTACATTACCGCCCATATACTATCATGGACCGGGCGGGACTCGAACCCGCGACCTCTCGCTGACCCTATACAATCAGTATAGAGTCACCCGCGTGCGAGGCGGGCATTCTACCGCTGAACTACCGGCCCATATTCATTCATTACTTATGACTAAACTTATCCTTTACTCTCTAGCATTAGTATGTTGTTGAGCAGAGTAGGTAAGAATACACCAACATCTGAGACCACTCCAACAGCCTGCCATGTCCCTCTATCCATCAACTTAGTTACCACTGCTTGGTTTATATCCACTATAATCACTCTAACCTCTGATGGTAGCATGTTACCTACCGCTATTGAATGTAGCATAGTACTGAGCATCATAACCATATCTGCATCCTTGAGGGCCTCTCTGTACCTCTTCCATCCTAGTACTACATCTGTTATAACATCTGGTATGGGACCATCGTCCCTAGGCGAGCCTATTAGCACATACTCAACATCATTCTTTATACATTCATACATTATCCCTT
>Ga0197142_1004246_pt1 | contig 11669 bp, 13 predicted proteins | sample GBS60_MetaG_FD_148614 | JGI IMG/M metagenome (GOLD analysis project Ga0197142, IMG submission 148614) | Sediment microbial communities from Great Boiling Springs, Gerlach, Nevada, United States - GBS 60_MetaG | ecosystem: Environmental > Aquatic > Thermal springs > Hot (42-90C) > Sediment... | reverse complement strand
AACTTGATGGTCGATAAGACTCCCTGGAGCTGTTCTTGGCCGTCGCGCATGATCCCTCGTCACTCCGGAAGCCGCTTCGCCAGGATTCCCAGAAGAACATCGCTAATATCCGCGTTGCAGATTCGGATGACACGCCAGCCGAGAGTCGCGAGGTGTTCATCGCGCACTTGGTCCCTTTCCCTGATGCGCGATTCCACGTGTTGCTTGCCGTCGATCTCGACGTCGATCTTCAGCTCGGGATGACCAAAGTCGAGTTTGTAGGGCGGCCCAGCTTGACCAGACGGCACGCAGTACTGGCGTTGAAATCCCAGCGGTTCGAGAAACACCCAGGCGAGGTCCTCGTACGGCGGAGGCGCCTGGCCGTTGCCCATCCATGCCAATGGGCTGCGCAGAACGCCGCGCCGGTATGCGTCCCGTGTCGTGCGAGACAGATGTTCGCGGGGTTCCGGGTGTTCCTGATACTTGCGAATCGCTGCTGCACGCTGCGCGCGGCGGTATTCGGCATCGTAGGCCGCGGCTGGGGAGCGTCGAATGCCGAGCTTTCCAGCCTTGAGCAGGATTGCTCTCCAGTTACGCCCTGGCAGGGCTTCCATTACCTCCGCGCGCCTTCGCGTTGGGTAGAGGCGAAGTAGCACCTCTTCCTCTTCTGGAGACCAGACCCGTGGCACGGTTGCTCCTCAGAAAGGTATGTTCGATTCGTCCGAATCTTCGGTATCTACGGCTGCCTGCTTCTGCGCCGGTATCGCTGCCGCCGGCTTGGGCGCACCGTCGGCGCGGTCGTAGCCGGCGAAGGGGACCACGTTGCGCTGCTTCGTGTTGCCCTCGTAATCCTCGTACTCCTCGGTCTCGACCGTCACGTAACAGCTCCGCCCTTTGATCAGGGCCGGTGTGAGGTCAAGTTCCCTGGAGACGTCGAGCCCAAGACGGGAGCAGATCAACTTCACCCGCTTGAGCGCCGCGTCGCTGAAGACCATGTTGTCGAAGATGTAGCGTCCCCGATGGGGGCCGGACTCCACCACGAAGCGCAGCTTCCACATCTCGTCGCCGTACTGGGTGGCCGCTTCCTCCACTTCCGCCAGCCGGCAGAGGTATCGCCCGTCGGGCAGCGGGGAAAAGTCCTGGACATCGTCCACTCGATTGAAATCAATCCTGGGCATGCTTATGTCTCCTGAATCGAAGTTGTGGCCCCGCCTTTGGAGGCGGAAGCCGATCGAAACTTGGCGAGGATGATCCGCGCGTTCTCCTCGGTGAGTTCGTCGAGGCTCTCGGCCCCGTAAGCGGCCAGCCGCCGGGCTACCTGCTCCGGTGTAAGCCCGAAGCGCGCGATCTCGTCGCGGATCTGCCGCTTCTGCTCCTCGGTGGCGAACAGAGTGGGCCGTGCCTTGCGCGCCAGCGTCTTCTTCCCGAAAATCTCCTCCAAGCGGGCGAACGAGCACTCAAATTCACCGGGCGGAAGGCGGTTGGAGCGATCCTTCAGGCACTCACCCAGGAACCGGCCCTTCTCATCGCGGTAAAGGCGCACGATGGTATCGAACAGATAAGGCAGCGACTTCTCGCCGTCGAAGGTCTCCCCGATGGCCTTCATGAAGGCCCCGTCGGCGTACTGGACCTTCTGCCGCGCGGTGACGATGACGTTCATGTCCAGCGCGATGAGCTTACGGATGAGGTCCTTGAACTCCGCCTTGACCGTCATCCAGTCACGCGGCTGGAGATCGTAGAACTCGAACTTGTAGCCCTTGGAGCCCTTGTTCCGGCGCAGGAAGATGTCCGACCATTTCTTTTGCAGCGCGTCCCAGTAGACCGTGATCGGGTCGATGACGAGCGTCCGGTACGAGTGCGGGTGCGTGAGCAGCCACTCGACTGCCGCCATCACCTCGTCCGCTGTCGAGGCCCGCAGGACGTCGAAGTCGAACGATTCTCCGTAGAGGTCGGTTCCGCCCTCGAGGTCGATGACCACGGGTTTGGGGAACTGCAGCGCCAGCGTCGTCTTGCCCACGCCGGAATCGCCCCAGAGGAACAGCTTGAGTCGCCGATCGAGCGACCGGGCCTTCTGGAAAGGCGATTGGGCTTGTTGCTTCTTGGAGAAGTCCACATGAATGGGCCTCTCTTTGTTCGCCGCAACCACGCCCTCCGGCGCTTCTGCCTCCTGCGTGGCGGGCGCCGGCTGCCGCTCATCAGGCAGCGTCACGTTCGTCTTCACGATTTCACCTCCCGTCTGTCCGTCCCATGCAGCGGTCCCAATAGCCGCAGTAGCGTGGGCTACAGTGCCAGCCGTTGGGGTTCGGGTAGAAGATCCCCGAAGCAATGGCCTTGCCGGCCTGCTCGATCAAAGCGAGGAGCCACCGGCAGTCGCCGTTTGTGCGCCTCGTGTGGAGCTGAACCGCCCTGGGGATTCTGGTCTTGACGATGGCGTCCATGCGCAGCCCGGGTTCAATCACGCCGCGAGTGGCGCGGAACCCGAGGGCGTAAATTGTGAACTGAAGGTCCTTGTCCAGGTCCTCCTGTTGCGGCATCTTGCCGTAAGCCTTGTTGTCGGCAATGGTCCCGTCGCGTTCGACCAGGTCCCACACGCCCGTAAGATCGAAGGGGAAGTCCTCGCCGAGGTCGACGGTGAACTTCTCCTCGACAAGCAGTGGCCGCACCGCCGGCGCGATGGCTTTGTGGTGCGCGGCGACAATGGCGGTTCCCTGGTCCTTGAGCTTGCCGGGCTTTTCGCCCGGCTCGAGGGCGACCTCTTCACTTGCGAGTGCCGCGTCGAACTGGCTCGCGAAGAACTCTTGCATTTCTCCGAGAGCCAGGTCGCAATCGGAGTGGATCTTCTGGCGGTAGTTGAACTCAACGGTTTGATGCCACACCCGGCTCTGGACTATGGCTCCCGAGGGAGGGACCTTCAGCCCGTGGATGTAACGGTACTCGTACTGCCGGGGACAGCGCAGGAACATGTTGAGCTGCGTGTAGCTCAGTTGCCGCTTCTCCGGACGGCCTTCCACCGGCACGGGCGCGCCGCGATTGACGGCTGCCCCAGCGAGATTCGTACTCAAAGGCGGCATCTCGTTCATGTCCTTGCTCCTGCCTGCGTTTCGGCGACGGCTCGGGATCGCGGTTGCCCTTCAGGTAGTTCACGATCAGATCCGCCACGGCATCCACCACGTCGTTGGTCTCTCGCTCGGAGAGCGTGTGGTAGTGGCGTTTCCGTTCGATGGAAGTTGGCGGCACCGGCTACGTCCTCCTCAACGCGAGGAGGAAGTCCTCGATGGCCGGATGCGGCTTGAGGTTGGCCCGCCGGGGCGGCGTGCCATCCCCATCGCCTGGGGCCTTGTCCTCCAGGCGGCGGAGGGCTTTCCCCCGAATCACGTCGAGGTTCTTCACCAGCCGCCAAACCAGGTCGTCGTCGATTTGGTGGACTGCAACCAGGCCACCGATGACCAGGGCCTCCTCCTCGAAGAGGTCGTTGATCAGTTCTCTCGCTTCGGTCTTGCTGATCATGGCGTCGGTCACGTCACTGGCTCCCGAAGGCTAAAAGGGGGGAGAAGCGCCGGCACGGGGACAGGCGGACCCGGTTAATCAGCCGGACGATGCTTCAGCCTCTGGTCGTGGGATTGGATCTCCTCAGACTGAATCGGTCGAAAAGTGTCGACTTCAAAGGAGCCGGTCAGGCCTGCGGTACTTCAACCGGCTCTGTCTGGCGAACGCGCGGGTTCCCGTCTGCTATCCTATGGTTCTGTCCGGGCTCGGCTGATGCCCATCAAGATCAATCCTCGCAAGCTCAAGGGGCCGTGGGTTGAAGGCTTCGCCCTCGACCTCCAGACCACGGGCAGCACATTCTTGGGTTACAACGCTTACGGGCATCCGGTCTTCGAAACGCAGAGGCCGCCGATTGGCGAGCTGCTGTACCGCTTGAAGAACCGGGGCGACTCTACAGCCGTTGGACCCATTGTGGAGGCTGCGCGCGATTTTCTAACATCATGGAACCCCAAGGTCGATGCGATTGTGCCAGTCCCGCCTTCCAACACTGCTCGCAAGCGGCAGCCGGTGACGGAGGTAGCCGCGGCTTTGAGCAAAGCTACGAACATACCCCTTTGTGAGTCGTGCCTTTCGAAGGTCAAGGGTACAAGCCAGTTGAAGAACATATTCGACTACTCAAAGCGCGCGGAGATTTTGGCCTCCGCATTCGCCGTCGACATTGCAAAAACGCGTGGCAAGCGCCTCTTGCTTTTCGACGACCTTTATCGCTCTGGTGCAACGGCGGGGGCCATCACTCGGCTCTTGACTGATGCAGGTGGTGCGTCCGCAGTTTATTTGTTAACCTTGACCCGAACACGCAAGCTGTTATGACCACTGTGTTCATAGGCGGATCACGGGCAGTCTCGCGGCTCAATTCGGTTGTGCGAGCGAAGCTGGACGATCTGATCGCCCGGGGTTGCACGATCTTGATCGGTGATGCCAATGGCGCTGACAAGACCGTCCAGCAGTACTTGGCGGATCGGAACTATGGGCACGTGATCGTTTACTGCGTGGATCACTGCCGGAATAACCTTGGCCGCTGGCCGACAAAGACTGTGGCCGCGCCTCAGGCCCAGAAGGGCTTCGCCTTCTATGCCGTCAAGGATGCGGCCATGGCTCGGGACGCTAGCTGCGGGGTAATGCTGTGGGACGGCAAGAGTAAAGGAACGTTGAACAACATCCAGAATCTCATCGGGATGGGCAAAAAGACGCTTGTCTACTTAGCCCCAGAACAGGCCTTCCATAAGCTCGTCTCGAGGCAGGATCTGCGTGAGCTCCTTCGGCGCTGCGATCCGGCAAGGGTCCGGGAAGCACAACGCCAAATCAGAGACAAGATTCCACTTGGCAGCCAGCTCTCTCTGCGGTCTGATCAATCATAGGGCCTCCGCAAATTCCGCTATGGGTTGTTGGGAAAAACAGCTCACTGGTTTGCACATTCAAACCGGCGAATGATTGCCTCTGCCCTCTGGCGGCGTTTCTTGGCGACCTGGTAGTCGAGCCCGGCACCGCGAGCATAGTCCGCGACGGACTGGCCGTAGACGCGGGTGCCGGCGAGGAGCAGGAAGTCCGCCTCGGTGATGCGGCCCGCCTCCATGTGCTGCCGCAGGCGCTCAATCTCTTTTTCCTGTACCTCGCGCAGCTCGATGCCGGAGGTGTCGATGCCCTCCGTGCCGCCGGCAAGCGCCTCGATCTCCTCGGGGCCGACGGCGACCTCTTGGTCAGCGCGTTGCCAGGCGCGCCGGTACTCGTCGTGGAGGCGGTGGACCGTGTCGTTGTAGACTTTCTGCACCAAGCGGTCAGGCCGCCGCCTCACGTCAATTCGGCAGAGGACCTGGAGAAAGGTCCAGATGATGTTCTGCCACCGCTCGTCTGCGTCCGGGTCCCAGCCGCGCTTTTGGAAGTGAATCGATTCCAGACCGGGCCAGAAGATCACCAGAAGAATCGTGCGCCAGCGCGGATCTCGGTCCTGGGCGTGGGCCTCGAAGACCCGGCGAAGGATCTCGTCCTTGCGCGGGTCGGTCGAGGTGCCCTCCCGCATGAACGCGATGACGTCGGCCCAGGTGCGGAAGGGGCGGAAGAAGAGTTGCGTTCCTTGCAATTTGTGGAGGAGCGCCTGGAAGGCGCTGCCACGGAGTTCCTGTTCGAGTTGTTCACGGTCATTTCTTTCCGAGCGCATGAAGCGCTCGGGTCAGAAATCACCGTGAAGGCTTGGCAGGCAGGCCAGGCGCCACAGCGCCCGTGAGCAGCAGCCTAAAATCGCATAGAGTTATGAGCTTTTATTCGGGGACCAGGCTGCCAGGAAGGCAAGAGCTACATTCGGTCAGAAATGACCCGGCGCTATCTTTCGGAGGAGGCCTGGAACAGCGCGATCCACTTCTGGCTGCCGGCAGCGTAATCAAACGGGGAATCGGTGATCCCGGCCATCAGCTTTGTAAGCAGACCGCAGAGTCCGAGCATCGCCCCGTCATCGGCAGGCCGAGTCGTGACACCATCGGCGCGGAGAACTTCGATCAACGCCTTGCCGATGGCGTTTGGCCGGCCACTCTCGTCAGCCAGTCCCAGCATCCGCAAATCGTACTCGCGCGCCACGTCGGTCGCGCGTTCGGCCGCCTCCCATTGGTGCAGCTCGCCGTCTCCCGCCTCGACATAGGCCGAGGCCGCGAACCGCTCGGATGCCGGAACGGAGATGCGGATTGCGCCAGAGCGCAGCAGGGAGATAGTTACGTCCGGCCATCTGGCCCCACCCGGCACCGGGAAAGCGATGCCGTCGTGACCGGCGATTTTGAAGGCCATCCTATAGCAGCGCTCGCTCTTGATGTGAGGCACAGGGTCGCCGTCGATGGCGGGGATCAAGGCTTGCAGCCGCTGCCGGAGCACGCTCACGTACTGCTTCAGGTTCGCCCGGGTCTTAGGGTCCAGGTCCGCCCCATTGAACGGGATCTCGCCTCCGCGCATGGCAAACACCTTGAGGAGTGCCCAGATGCAGTCGGGCACTCCGCGCTTCCGTTTCTCTTCGAACCCGGCCGCCTGAAACGAAAACTCCCGCCTTCGACGCTTGGCTTCAACAGTGATCGCGGACTCCGTCACCCAGACCATAACCTCTTCCCACCGTGTGCCTGGCGGCGTCGGGAACGACTCTTGCGCTTTGACCGGCGCCTTTCTTCGGTTGCCCGCGAGCAGGCCCTCCAGGTGATCCCGATCAAACGTGAGGCGATCCTCTTCCAGGCGAGCGACGAGTTTGAGCGCCACTACGGCTGCCGGTTCGCCGGTCCACGCGTCCTGCGGCGGCACTTCGCCAGGCAGCAGAACCAGCGCGCCCTTGGAGCTGTTCAGTCGCTCGCATGCCCCGAAGACGCCGGGCGCATCGATCCACGTGGCTCCTCTGGCGAGGAAGACCTCCCGCGACCTGCCGCCGATGGTCGTCTTGCCCAAGAACCAAAGGCGTGCGCGCATGATTTCTTCAACCTCCCCCGCGAGGTCCAGGCCTATCGCCGCAGCCCTGGCCAAGCCATGGAAATCCACGGCCCACTGCTCGAGCCTGTCCATACGAACATTGACGCGCCCAGCTTCGGGGCAGTGAATGTACGAACGAAGGTGAGATCCCGGAGGGCTCTCGATGAATACGACTTCCTCAACGTGCCCCTCGGGGCAGGCCTCGCACACAACACTGGTGGCGTTGTCATCCCGCCGGAGAACCCCAGCGGCGGCCAGCATGTCCGCGTGCCCTTCCGGCCAGGCGGCAACCTCAGCGCCCGAAAACCGCGCTTGCTGTGTATCCGCGCAGGCCCAGATCTGCGCCAGTGGATCAGGCTCGCTCAATCTTCCACTCCTTGAGGTATTTCTTCGCGATCAGTTCCTCCGGCGAGTCCTTCAGGTTGCAGGAGTTGGGATGAGACACGCGAAACGAAAGCGCCTTGGATGGGCGGCCGCGGCCGTCCGTATTTTCAAAGACCATTCTGATCACCACAGAATTCACGCGGATCATGGACATTGGCAGGCGCCGCTCGTGCAACGCTGTTTCGATGAGATCGTGGATGTCATCTTTGGTCCCCTTGGGGTCAACCTCGAACGTGATCCTCTTCTTGTGATTGCCGACCAGCGACACCTTGAGCGCGCTGATTTTGACCTCTTGGACGCGGTCTGCCGGGTCCGTCGGGAAAGAGAAGTCCCGGCGCTTGAGTCCATCCAGTTCATACGCGACGGCGTTCCGCACCTCCTGGCCCAGTTCCTCGTGGAGAATCGCGCGCCCGAACAGTTCCTGAAGATCGCTCACGATCTTCTTGTCGCCTCGCACATAAAGCTCCAGAGTCCCGTCTTCAGGATCGTAGACGTAGATAACCTCGAAGGCCGGATTCTGGGGCCGTCGTTCGAAGTGGCCGTTGTCATCGTAGCCGATGAAGGTGTCTGAATAGTCTTTGGGGTAGACGAAGACGTAGTGGTAGCGGCCCGCCCGCAAGTACGCCTCAGCACGGCAAGGGCTGCCACGACCCTGGTGCTCCCAGTAATAGGAAGAAATGGCGTTGGCCAGTTCTTCGAGCGCCCCTGGAGAGACGTCCGGCTGCTTCTTCGGGATGTCCTTCCGCTTGCGCCAATACCGGTCGCCCAGTTGGTCAGCCCGATGCAGCCGCGCGGCCACCTCAAAGACCTGGTTGTGGTGGACGAAAACCCAGAATGCTTTGTTCAGATGTCCGTCGAATCGGTCCAGATCTCGCGCCAGCTCCAGTTGATGAAAGCGCCCCTCTTCGATGAGAGTGCGCGTCCCCTCGGGCACACCCATCGCGTGGATGGAACGGAAATCGCTCTCGATCCCCTTCCGAACAAGCTCCGGCAAGTCCCGCCACTTCTGGTAGAGCGGTTCGATCTCTGTTTCCTTCAAGTTGTCCCAATCGACGTCGCCCAGCACATTGCGATGGGCGAAGTACTCCCGCAGGAGTGCATTCAGCACTTGCCGGAGGAACTGCCTCGGTGCGTAATCATTCGTCACGGTGTCGTCTCCTTGCTTAAGTATTGCGTTGACTTTCAACCCAACACATAGATCAAAAAAATCGCGGCCCCCAATCAAAGCCGAAGTCTCCCTTGTCCCGAGGCGGCATCTCTCGATTCGTAAAGCTTGCCGTCCTTGTCCACGTAGAGCAGCCCCACTTGCTCAAGCCGCACGCGGAGCGCGGAAATCGTGACCTCGTACTTCTCCGCCAGCCGGTACAGGTTCGGCCAGTGCCTACGGTCGATCTTCATCGCGTCCGCCCGGATCATCTCCGCGGGCATCGAGAGGGCCGCCGCGTAACGATTGACAGCCCTCGCCTCGTCGGGCTCGTCGGTACGGGCTTGCATCTTTCGCAGAAGCTCCCGGCCTTCCGGGTCCTTGCAGAGCGCCTTGATGACGGCCACCTCGCCCACCGGGGAGCTCCTGTAAGCGAAGGGCCTGTCGCCTTCGACATCGAACAGCGTGGGATGGTCCAGCGAGCTCTTGTCGATGAAAAGGTCCCAATGGCCCATCTCATGGCCTTTTGTCGAGCGCTCCAGCCCCGGCTTCTCCGTGAAAAGTGCCTTGCGGTTCTCGTTGAGGACGATCAAACGCCGCTTGGCAATGAGCCCACCGAGGATCTGCTCGCCTGGCAGTTCATCGATCGGCTCCCAAAGGAAGTCAAGCCCGAGAACTTTCTCGGCGATGAGATCGATGGGGATCGGCGGCGATGGCGGTTGCCCGAGCAGGCGCTCGAGTTCGGCGAGCCGTGACGCCGCGATGTCTTCAATCTCCTGATTTCGGAGGATTCTCACCGGCCTTTTTCCTACGCTTCAATTCCTGCAAGAGTCTGTTCCAATCCTCTTCCGTCAAGTCCCTGTCGAAGGCCGAGCGGAAAAACGCGCGTGCCGGCTCGCTCTCCTTCAGAGTCTTTTGGAGCCCAGGCGGGACTTTGCCCGCGAGCGTGATCAGCTCGTTGGGGTCCGCGTCAAGCACGTGAGCCAATTCAGTGATCAACGCGACAGATGGCGGCTCGGTCTTGTCGTTCTCGATCTTGCTCAAGTAGGTAAAGTCGAAGCTTCGGCCCTCCTTCCGCAGGCGCGCCGCCACTTTGTCAGCTAGTTGACGCTGCGTGAGGTTCTTCGCCTTCCGCAGTTCCCGGAGCCGCTGCCCGAATGTGACCTGCTGGCCCATCAATTGACGATTATAGCCGAGCTTGAGTTGAAATTCAATGTCAATATCTGTCAGGACTTTCCCCATTTTTTGTCGGCTCAACCGATTGTAAGCCCGACCGCAGTGGGCCTTTCGGAGCCCCGGTCTTGCTTCGACTTGCCCAAACGGCAGAAGCCGAGGCTCTAACCCATTGAAAAAGAAAGTCTAAATTCTGGTCACGCTTGTAGCAAACGCTCCGAGAAGGCGCATCAGGCGCCTGTGGGGGCGCTGTCCCCGGTTTGGTTGCGCGCGTGGAGCGCCGACCACTTGTCTGAGAGGTCAAGTCCCTGTTGGACAAGGGGTTGCGAGCAAGGCGCGAAAATTTTGGGGAAAGTCCTGCAATATCTGGCGTCTCTGGCGCCCCTTTCGATCAGCTGAAGGCTCTTGACAATGAGCGCACCTGCTTGGCCGCACGCAGGCGCGTATCCGGGTCGTTGTTATAGCGTAGATAGAGGCGAAGAAGTGCGCACATGAGATAGCCGCGATACGCGAGGTCGACCTCCTCTGAGGGCATGCGGACGGCCCGCCGCGTGCAGCCCTGCCACAAGTTCGACCGCACACGATGCACGCATGCTGCAAGCTTCGAGTTGCTGTGCGGTATGATGAGCGCAGTCTCCCCGTACTGCAAATCCTCCATTTCCCAGAATTTCTCTGCTATGCGTCGGTCGACCTGAAACTGTAGTGGAGCTTCGAACGTGGCGAAATCGAGCATTTGGCACTCGCCCTCGCGCGCCCGTGCAAAATCCACCAGCACTGGAGCATCATCGCGGGTAACCAGAACGTTCTTCGCGTGCAGGTCGCCGTGTACCACCCCATACGGGGCTTTCAACTTGGCACACTCCTTCCGTGCCTTGTCGTACATGGCGAGCAGATCGTTACATTCCCGATCGGTGACGGCTGGCCCATGAGCGGCAAGTGAAGGCAGGTTTATCGGCCGCATTTCAAAGCGACCATCGAGCCAATGACACTTTTTCATAATCACGTCAAAAATGTCGTCGATAATTTGTAGGGCACGGTATGTGCTCATCTCCGTAAGAGCTCTGTCAAAGCGCCGGACGACGTCCCGGACACGCCCCCCTGTAATGTAGCGATAGGCGATTGCCCCACACCCAACACCATATTCAACGGCTTCGAAGGGAGGCATCGCGAGAGGTGGTAGTCGGTAACGGAGGAGTTGGTCCCCCTTGACCTCAGCCCGTATATTCTCGTCTGTGTCCAGCTTTACCAGCAGGGGAAAGAGCGTCTGCGGCTTGGCGACGACCTTGACCGCGGTCGAGAGCCCGCGTGCGAGAATGAAATAGCGCACCGGTAGAGGATTGAAACGAGTGGCAATCCGATGGAGGAGATCTTTATGCCCATTCGCCAGATCTAGCTCTCCAAGCGAGCACCATTTACCTTTAAAGTCGTCAACGTAGTCCATCGTTGCTCGCGGGCTGCCGCCCTAATTATCAGTGGCCCGAATTAGTGGTCCCAGCAGCCGCCTGACGACCTGCCGCTGAGCTGCGCCTAGTTCTGGCCATCGCCTACCGTGTCGAGCCTGACAGCGCTGCTTCTACGGGTGACTCTGTTCTGCCCGGGCCCTCTGGCGATAGCGATCTGGCGGTAGCCGCAACTCAAATGTGACCTGCTGGCCCATCAAGCGACGATTATAGCCGAGCTTGAGTTGAAATTTATCATCCAAACTGCACCGTCCCCCAGGCAACGCCCGATCTGGCCTTTTCCTAAGGTGGGGTGAATCTCTAATCACTTGGAAACAAAGAGGATTGCCTTGCTTCGAGGCAGCCCACTGAGGTAAGGGTGTCAGCGTCGAACATGCCCGGCTACAGCAAATCAGGCACGAACGGACGGCCGTTGGCCGCCGGGCCCGCCGCGAAAGTGGACACACCGCGGGTTGCCTTCTACACCCGCATCTCCACGGACGAGGACCACCAGAAATACTCGCTCGGCGCGCAGAAGGAGCGCCTCGAGGCCTTCTCGAAGGCCCAGTGGG